>Ga0079224_100016478_pt1 | contig 10390 bp, 12 predicted proteins | sample Stecom2015_FD_80414 | JGI IMG/M metagenome (GOLD analysis project Ga0079224, IMG submission 80414) | Agricultural soil microbial communities from Utah to study Nitrogen management - Steer compost 2015 | ecosystem: Environmental > Terrestrial > Soil > Agricultural land | place: USA: Utah...
CTAGGAGTTGCCATGCGATTGCTGCTGGTAGAAGACGAACAAGCCCTGCGCGAATCCCTGACTCAACAATTGCAAAAGAACGGCTATGCCGTCGACGGCGCGGCTGACGGACGCGAGGCGATCTACCTCGCCACCGAATACGATTACGACCTGGGAATCATTGATCTCGGCCTGCCGCAGGTGGATGGCCTGACCGTGATCCGCACCATTCGCGAGAAGGGCAAACGTTTTCCGATTCTGGTACTGACCGCGAGAGGGCGCTGGCAGGACAAGGTCGAGGGGCTGGATGCTGGCGGCGATGATTATGTCGCCAAGCCGTTTCAACTCGAGGAAGTGCTCGCGCGACTCAATGCCCTGTTGCGCCGCAGCGGCGGCTTCGCCAGTCCGCGCCTGAACTTCGGGCCGATGCAAATCGATACCGCGGCGCAGGAAGTCAAAATCAACGGCGAAGCGATTGAGTTCACGGCGTTTGAATACAAGGCTCTGCTCTACCTGGTGCATCGCCACGGCCAGGTCGTCTCGAAAACCGAATTGACCGAGCATCTGTACGATCAGGATTTCGACCGCGACAGCAATGTGATCGAGGTTTTCATCGGGCGTCTGCGCAAGAAGCTCGACCCCGAACACACGCTCAACCCGATCAGCACGGTGCGCGGCCGCGGCTATCGGTTTGACCTCGAACCCAGCGACCCGGCGTGAAACACTGGTCCACCGCCCACATCAAAGCCCTGCTGCGCGAGAAAGCGCCCCGCTCCATCGCCCGCCGTCTGCTGCTCGCCAGCCTTATCGGCCTGCCGCTGTTCCTGGCGGTAACCGGCTGGTTTCTGGCGAGATCGTTTGAGGCCAGTCAACTCACCGCCGCGGAAGAGCGCGCGCGCATCCAGTTTTACGCCCTGCTGAGCACGCTCGAATTCGACAGCCGCGGCATCCAGGTCAGCAACAGCAACGCCGACCCCCGCCTCGCCCAGCTGAACTCCGGCCTTTACGCCGTCATTCATCGCCCCAACGGCTTGCCGCTGTGGCAATCGCCCTCCAGCCAGTCGCTGGCATTCAACGAAGATTTGCTCGCCAGCGGCAACCCGCCGGAAATCGGCCAGGAGCGCTTCGATTCCATCGACGACATCGGCCTGCTGCGTTTTCAGTTTCAGACACTCTATGAAACCGACGACGGTGAAGATCTGCCGCTGGTATTTACGATTCTCGAAGCGCTCGATGGTCTGCGCGCGCAACAAAAAGCCTTTTTGGGCCAACTCCTGCTGGGACTGGGCAGCGCCGCCGCGCTGCTGACGCTGGCGCAGGTTGCGATTTTGCGCTGGGGTCTGGCGCCGCTGCGCAAGCTGACGCACGACGTCAGCGACCTGGAACAGGGCAAGCGCGCGGCGCTGCCGGATCACTACCCGACGGAGTTGCAGCCACTGGCGCAAAATCTCAACCAGCTGCTGACGCGCGAACAGACGCAACGCGAGCGTTATCGCAACACGCTCGGCGATCTCGCGCACAGTTTGAAGACACCGCTGGCGGTATTGCGACAGGCCGTTCACAGCGAAAAAGTCGATCGACCGCTGATCGAAGAACAGATCGGCCGCATGGATCAATTGATTGGATATCAACTGCAGCGCGCAGTCGCGGCCGGTGCGCACCGCGTCGGTCAGCCATCGATTTTCATCAAGCCGATTGTCGACAAGATGATTGCGACGTTTGCAAAAGTATATTTCGATAAGAAGGTGCAACTGGATGTCGATATCGACGCGAGATGTGCGTGTCGCGCCGACGAGGGCGATATTTACGAAGTGCTCGGCAACCTGATCGACAACGCCTGCAAGGCCTGCACGCAGCGCGTGTCCGTATTCGCACAGCAGAGTGAACGCTGGCTGCTGATATCGGTGGCCGATGACGGACCCGGTATTGCGCCGGAAGCGCGCCAGAGCATTTTGTTGCGCGGCCAGCGCGCCGACAGCTATCAGCCGGGACAGGGCATCGGACTTGCCGTTGCGACAGATATTCTCGACAGCTACGGCGCGGAGCTGGATATTGGCGCCGCCGATCTCGGCGGCGCGCGGTTCACCATTCGCTGGCCCTCCTGATGTGAAAGGCCGGCGCCGGCAATCATTCCTCCGGTTGCAGGCGCAAAATGCAATATTTGGCGAAGTCCGCGGTTTCGTTCATGGTCCATTCGCCGCGCGCCTTGTCCTCCAGCTTTTTGCACCAGGCGTCACTGCCGACCTTTGGCGAACAACCGGCAAACAGCGGAACAACCATCAGCATCCAATAAATTCGTTTCACTCTGTTTCACCTCAGGCGGCCAATACCACCAATCGAATCAGACAAATCAACGTCACCAAAAAACTCAGCGACCGCAGTATTGCAAGATCGGCCAGATAAAACAGTGCGTGCAATACGCGAAACACCACAAACACGATCCCGGTTAGGCCGGCCTTGATCGGATCCACGCCCGCGAACTGCGCAATCATGACCACCGGCACAAACATCATCAGCGCCTCCCATGCATTTTGCTGGGCGCCAAGTGCACGCGCACCGATCCCGGTCATTTGCAGCTGCTGCGGCCGCGGCAAATGGTTGTCGATATAGCCGAATTGTTTTTTGCGCAGAAAGCCGCCGGTCATCGCCAGCAGCAACGGTAGAAAAGTAACAATGACGAGACACCAGAGCAGAGGATTCATCGAAAACTCCCGAGACGTTATTTTTTATGGCGCGCTGGACATCGTCCAACTGCGGCAGACTAGCCGAATAGTCCTGCGACAACCAGCCTCAGCAGACATGCACACTCGCAAGCGGGCTTTGCGCAACACTCCTTGCAAGGCGCTATTTGCACGCCGCTCTTGGCAAAGCCGGCTGCACTCGCTGAAAATGCGCGCCTTGCAAACCTTGCAGCCGAATTATCATGGTTTCAGCTCCAATCCTGGTTTTTGACAGCGGCGTCGGCGGCCTCTCGGTGCATGCCGCCATCGCCGCACAACTGCCGGGCGAAACCTATGTCTACGCCTGCGACAACGCGGCTTTTCCCTACGGACCCAAACCCGAAGACGAGCTGGTGGAGCGAGTACACGCCGTACTCGATGCCCTGATCGCGCGTTTTCAGCCGAAACTTCTCGTCGTCGCCTGCAACACCGCCAGCACGGTGGCGCTGCCGCGTTTGCGCCAGCACTACACGCTGCCGATCGTCGGCGTCGTCCCTGCCATCAAGCCGGCGGCGGCGATTTCCAGAAACCGGGTGATCGGCCTGCTGGCGACGCCGGGCACGATTCGGCGCGCCTATACCGATCAATTGATCCGTGATTTTGCCGACGACTGCGCGATCGTGCGTATCGGTTCTGCAGATCTCGTCCAGATTGCCGAACACAAATTGCGACAGGGGCGTGTGGATATCGATGCACTGCGCGAATTATTGCAGCCCTTTTTTGCACACACACCAGCTGTCGATACGGTGGTACTCGGCTGCACGCATTTCCCGCTGCTGCGAGAAGAATTGCAGCAAGCCTCTCCAGGCGTTGTGAATTGGGTGGATTCCGGCGCTGCGATTGCGGCGCGCGTGGGTTATTTGCTCGGCGCAACCACGACACCGATAAAAACCGATGCACAAAATGTCGCGGCGTTTACACGCCGGGACAGCGAAGCCAACGCCCTGCGCCCGGCGCTGCATGAACGCGGCTTTGCGAAAATTGAATTTCTGGACGTCTAATTTGCAGATCTGATTTACAGAGGGTAAGGGCGACACAATGTCGCCCTTAGCGATCCAATCAATCCGCCTTGATACCTTCGGCCTGAATCAGCAGCTTCACGCCCATATCGAAGCCGTATGCCTCGCCGTAGCTGAGATTGAAATCCTTGCGATTGATCTGCGCGGAGGCATCCACACCACAGGCCTCGCGCTTCAGCATCGGATGCGGCTTGCAGAGGAATTTATTGATCGTCAGCGTTACCGGCTTGGTGACACCGTGCAGCGTCAGATCGCCCTGCACTTCCGTCGGCACATCGCCATTGAAGGCACTGAATTTGCCCTTGAATGTGGCGGTCGGATATTTTTCGACATCAAACATATCAGGGCCGCGCGCGTGTTCGTCCATTTTTGCCAGACCAAAATTCACCGACGCCGTTTCGACATTGACTTCCACCGTGCCGGATTTGGCTTCGCGATCGAGCACAACCTTGCCGCTGCTTTTGTTAAATTTGCCGCGCCAGATCGACAGCCCGCCCATATGATCCGCCTCGAAACTCGGGTAGGTATGGGTGGGATCCAGATTGTAGGTTGCCGGCGCCGCGATCGCCGAGGCGCTCACCGACAGCAGTGCGATTGCCATTGCTTTTTTCATTACTCCATCCTCTTTCAGTCAATTTTTAGTTAAGAATCACTGCGCGGCAGTGACCACCGTAAAACGAATCCTGACGTTGTCTTCAACCATATCCGTAGCCGACCACTCGCCCTCGCCGATCGCAAACGCGAGGCGTTTGATGGCCAATTCTCCGGAAAATATTTGCTGTTTCCCGTTTTGTTTAACGCTGATCGGCACCACAATTTTTTGCGTGCGCCCTTTGATCGTCAACTGGCCATCAGCTTCGAGTTTGTCGGCGGACAACACCCGCACCGCGTTCGACGTGAAGGTGGCGTTAGTGAATTTCTCCGCATTGAACCACTCCGGCTTTTGCACCTCCTTGTTGTATTCGGGATCGCCCAGATCAAAGCTGGCGACATCGACGGTCAGCGCCGCGCGCGTATTTGCGGGCGCAGCGGCATCGAACTGTACATCGCCGCTGAAGCGTTTGAACTGCGCTTCGATCGGCACGCCCATTTGCGAAAATACAATGATGATGCTGCTTTTTGCCACGTCAATCGGCGCAGCGAGCGCTTTGATGCCAAGCAGTAATACGCCCAGCCCTACGATCCATTTCCGCATGATTTTCTCCACGACAACCAGATTTAATAACAACCAGATTCAATAACAACCAGATTTAATTTAACGGCGATTTACGACGACCACGGCAACATACGCTTCAATACGTCATCGCGATCAATCCAGTGATGTTTCAACGCGGCGCCGACATGGGCGAGCACCAGTGCGGCCAATCCCATATTCAGCCAAAAGTGCAGTGCATGCAGCAGCGGCTTCAGCTCGGCATTTTTTTCGATCAGCACCGGCAGCGGCAGCACGCCGAGATACACCACCGGAAATCCGGCGGCGAGGCTGTAGAAATAACCCGACAACGGTATCGAAAAAATCAGCACGTACAGTGCGTAATGTGTTAGCTCAGCAATCTGTCGTTGCCAGCGGGGTATCGAAGCCGGCAGCGTCGGCGCAGTGTGCGTGAGCCGCCACAGGGCACGCAGCACCGCAAAAGCAAACAGCGTGACGCCGACCCATTTATGCCAGTTGTACAGCCGCAATTTTGCCGGCGTGATGCCCGGCATATCGGTCATGGTCAGGCCCATGCCGAATGCGATGACGATGCCGATCGCCATCAGCCAGTGCAGCGCGATGGCGGTGGTGGTATAGCGTTGGGTCGGCGTGTTCATGATCGTTCCTTCGTTATTAGCGAATTGCCAGCACGGCGCTGCGCAGGGCCAGCAACATTTTTTGCAGATGTTCGCGCGTGCTGGCATCCGTGAGGTTGCCATCGGCATCGAAGCGCGCGCCGGAATTGCCAATCATCACTTCCGGCCTGTTCAGAAACCGCAGATCGAGCGCGACACCGATCTGGCGCAACTGATACTGACCGCGCGCGGTGCCGGTAACGCCGGGGCTGACACCGATGATCGCCCCAGGTTTGCCGGCAAAGGGTGGCTCGGGCGGGCGCGAGACCCAGTCGAGCGCATTCTTTAATACGCCGGGAATCGAATAGTTGTACTCCGGCGTCGCAAATAAAATTGCATCGGCAGTACGCACCTGTTCGCGCAGTCTCTGCACCTGCGATGGATATCCCTGTTCGCGAATATCCTCGTTGTACAGAGGGATATCGCCGATCTCCGCCAGTTCGATGCGCATATCCGCAGGCGCCAGTTCGATGGCCGCGCGCAATGCTGCAGTATTCAGCGAGTGTTTGCGCAGGCTGCCGGAAATGCCGAGCACATTGATAACAGAATTCATCAGCCGTTCTCCTCTACGTTTCGTTCATTTTGCGCAGGTGCGCTCAACATATTGTGCGGACACGCTCAGTGCCGCGAACGCGCTGCCAGCGGCGGCAGGTCAAACCACAATGCGATCGCATCTGCCGACAACTCCAGCAGCGGATCGGCCTGCTCGTAAATGGCAACCGCGTCGCCCTTGCCGAATTTCTCTGCGCCGATTTGCACACTGCCTTCGATCACCTGTAAAAAGCCGACGCGATCCGCGCGCAACGGCAGCGACAAAGATTGCACGCCCTGAATGCGACCGACGCGCGCATCCTGGTGAATATGCAGCGTGTCGGGCGTGTGGTCGCCGGTGGCGATCCAGGTCAACCCGGCCTGCGCCGGAATTGCGCGCTGCTCGTAGGAAGGCTCCAGCCCGGTTTGATTCGGCAGAATCCAGATCTGCATCAGGCGTAGCTCGTCGCGGCCCGAGGGATTGAATTCGCTGTGGGCGATGCCATAGCCGGCGCTCATGCGCTGCACTTCACCGGCCGGCACTTCGTAGTTGTGGCCGAGGCTGTCCTTGTGGGCGATGCTGCCGCTGACGACGTAGGTGAGGATTTCCATGTCGCGGTGTGGGTGCATGCCGAAACCTTTGGCTGGCGCGACGACGTCATCGTTGATCACGCGCAGCACCGATACGCCCATGCGTTCGGGGTCGTAGAACTCGGCGAAGGAAAAGGTGTGGTAACTGTCGAGCCAGTCGAAGTGACTGCGGCCTCGGCGTTGGGCGGGATACGAAATCAACATGATCGAACCTCCTCGGGTGGGCGCTGATTCGTCGTCAGCGCGGTATGGAGGTCATGCTAGGTGTGGGCAGCGCCGCGAAAAAGCGGTAAGTTTTGAAGTCTCTGTTCAAAAAATTTGAACATCCTCGGGGGCCGGCCATGATCCAACATCCGCTCACGCTCGATGCGCTGCGCGTGCTCGACGCCATCGCCCGGCGCGGCAGCTTTGCCGCCGCCGCCGACGAGCTGCACCGGGTCACTTCGGCAGTCTCGTACACGGTGCAAAAACTGGAGGAGGATCTCGGCATCGCGCTGTTCGACCGCTCCGGCCAGCGCGCCAGACTCACCGCAGCCGGCCAGCTGCTGATCGAACGCGGCCACGAGCTGCTGCTGGCGGCGAGCCAGCTCGCCAGCGATGCGCGCGCGGTGGCTTCCGGCTGGGAGCCGCAGCTGACGATTGCGCTGGATGTGGTGTACCCGGAGGAGTTGCTGATCCCGCTGGTGGCGCGCTTCTACGCCGAACACCCCTGCCCGGACGGCACCGACAGCGTCAGCGCACCGGCTGGCGCCATCACCGATATCCGCATCAGCGGCGAAGTACTGGGCGGCGCCTGGGATGCGCTCGATTCAGGGCGCGCCGACATTTCCATCGCCCCCGGCTTCGCGCCGCTGCCCGGCTTTCACACCCAGCCGCTCGACCGCGTGCCGTTCGTGCTGGTCGCCGCGCCCACTCACCCGATATTCAGCGAGCCGGAACCGCTCACCGCGCGCGAAAACTACCGCGCCATCGTCGTCGCCGACACCTCGCGCCAGCGCGCGCCGCGCAGTGTGCGGATCGGCAAACGTCAGCCGCGCCTGACGGTCAGTACGTTTGCCGCGAAAATTGCCGCGCTGGAGGCAGGATTAGGGGTCGGCAGCATGCCGGAGGCGCTGGTGCGCGAGCCGCTCGCCGCCGGTCGCCTGTGCGCTGTCAGCGCCGAGCCGGAATACTCGGATGTGGTGCTGGCCTGGCCCGATCAGCACAATGGACGCGCGCGACAATGGTTTCTGAATGCGCTGCCCGCCTACTTTCATCAGTTAAGCGAACAGTGTGGCCATCAGCCTCCGTCTTGAACCCCTCTAAATCCCGCGCATAAAAAAGCCCGCAAACGCGGGCTTTGAAGCGATTTCGCCAGGCTTAGCAATACTGCTGCCGCAGCGCCGCCACTTCCTGCAATGCACCCGCGTCGTCATCGTGTTCGCTCTCGATGGCGTCGGCCAATGCCGAGAACGCTTCGCGCTTGTCCTGGTGTTTCAACACGTCGAGCAATTGCAGTTTCAGATCGACCCGCAGTGGCTCGCGCTGCAGCGCCTCATTCAGCACCTGCTCGGCATCACCGTAGCGGCCGAATGCCGAGAACACGCCGGCGCTGATGGTGGGATCGACGCTGTCCTCTGCAGTCCGCGTGACGGTGGCATCGGCGAACGTGGGACGTTCAGGCTTCGGGCTTGAAGTCGGGGCCGCCTTCGCGTCCGCCGGAATCAGATCCAGCGGCAGGTCGGAAATATTGTCGCGGTGGTGCCAGTAATTTTCCTGCTCGGCCGGCGAGTCCCAGCGGTTGTCGGCCGGCACAGGCTCCGCCACCAGCCGCTTCTCAATTTCGTCCTCGGCGACCAGCAGCGCCTCACGGCGGCGCGGACGCAGTCTGGCGAAGGCCAGCCACGCGCCCAAGGCACCAATCGCGGCCCAGTAGCCGGTGTGCACCCACCACGGCGTCTGCGCGACCGGCGTCTGCAGCAGTTCGCCGGCACGGGCGTCGTTGACCAGCGATTCGTTACGCGCCGGCGCTACTCCGGCGGCCGTGGCGAGCTGCTGCGTGGTGACGCGCTGGCGCTCGAGCTGGTCGACCAGCGCGCCCAGCTTGTTTTCCATCTCGCGCAGACGGGTGTGGGAAACTTCCAGACTGGCGGACAGTGCCGCGACATTGGTCGAGAGTTCGGACACCTGCGATTTCAGCACGGCGTTTTCGGCGACCAGCTCGTCATCGCGACCGACCGAGGTGGTCGGCTCCGGCAGCGGTGCGACCTCGGTGGTGGCCGGCGCGGCTTCGGCATCGGCCAGCTGCGTTGTGGGTGCCACCGGCATCGTCTCGCCAAGCGGCGCGGCGGCGGCGATCTGCCCGGAAGTCGGCAGCTGCAGTGTCACCAGCGCTTTCATGCGCGCCGGGTCGCCGGCGATGAATGCCTGCGGATTGGAGGCGTGGATCGCCCCCATCATCTGCTCGACGCCGACACCCGCCGGACGCCAGCGCGCAGCCAGTTTCCAGAGGCTGTCGCCGGGCTGTACGCGGTAGCTGCCATCGGCAGCGGGATCAACAGCCGGACGCGCGCGGGGAGCCGGCACATCGGCAGCGATTGGCGCGCCCTCGTCAGCCGCAGTACCCGTCGATGCCGCCACTGCCGGCGCGCCGGCGTCGCTATTGACCGACTGCACACCAATCGGCTGGACATTTATGGGGTGGACATTGCGCGCCGCCGCCACGACTTCGTTATTCATCGCCGGCGGATCGAGCAGCACTGCGTATTCGCGCACCACCTGCCCCTGCGGCCAGCGCAGATTGAGGACGAAGTTCAGATAGGGTTCGGCGATCGGCTCGCGGGTGATGACGCGGACATAACCGCGGCCATTCTGGATGACAGGCTCCAGCCGCATCAGCGTGTGCTGGTAGCTGAATTCGACGCCGAGTGCCTGATATTCCTCCTCGTTGCCGAGGCTGACGCGCAGCTGATCGGCGCCGAGATCGCCCAGGTGATTGAGCGGAATCATCGCGTTCAGCGGTTTGCCCAGATAGGAATGCAGCTCAATGTCTCCCAGGCCGACCGCACCGGCCGTGGTGCTGGCCAGTGCGGAAATCAACAGGGGAAGCAATTTGCGGCGGGAGTCGATCATGGCTGCGCCCTCGGAATTATCTTTGCAGCGAAACATACTGTGGTGTGGATCACAGTTTATACAGCGAATCCGAACCGCGACAGGACAAAATCGTTTTTTTCAAATCAGCCGCTGACTTAGCCCGCGACCGCCAGTGACGTGCGGTCGCGGCCATCGCGTTTGCTGGCATAGAGCGCATCGTCGGCGGCGCGCAGCAACTCGGGGCCGTCGCTGCCGTGGTGAGGGTAGATCGCCACCCCGCAGGAAATGCTGATTTCGGCGGCCACGCCCGGCAGCTGCAGGGTCTTGACCGCTTCGCGCAGGGCCTCGGCGCGGCCCAGTGCCTGCGCTTCATCCACCCCCACCAGCAACAGCACGAACTCCTCGCCGCCGAGCCGGCAGGCCAGATCGCTGCGCCGCGTGTGTTCGCGCAACAGGTCGGCAACGGCGATCAGCACGGCGTCGCCGACATCGTGGCCGTAGGTGTCGTTAAAGCGTTTGAAATGGTCGATGTCGATCAGGATCACCCCGAAGGTGCGCTGATCGCGCTCCCAGCGCGCCATTTCCCGCGTCAGCTGTTCGCTCAGATAGCGGCGGTTGAAGAGGCCGGTCAACGGATCGCTGAGCGAC
>Ga0079224_100016479_pt1 | contig 10389 bp, 9 predicted proteins | sample Stecom2015_FD_80414 | JGI IMG/M metagenome (GOLD analysis project Ga0079224, IMG submission 80414) | Agricultural soil microbial communities from Utah to study Nitrogen management - Steer compost 2015 | ecosystem: Environmental > Terrestrial > Soil > Agricultural land | place: USA: Utah...
GACAAGCGGCGGCAGCTCCGGCCCGTAGATCGCTTTGGCTCGCTCTATCGTCATCCTGCGGATCTCTTCCTCAGCGCCGGGGACATGGGGCGGATGAAAGCCGTCGGGCACCGGCCGCATCGACTCGACGCTCTCCGCGATCTCCCGGGGACGAGTGACAACCACTTCGTAAGCCAACTCTTCGCCTAGGTACGAAAACTCCTCAAGCATCTCGTCGGTCGTCCTAAGATACAGCGGCGTCGGCCTTTCCACGTCAAAACCGTGGCCTGCCATGATGATCTGCCGGAACACCTCGTCTTCGGGCTTGAGGAAGTGAACGTCGCCGGTTGCGACCACCGGTTTGGCCAGCTCTTTTCCGAGCTGCACGATCTTGCGGTTGATCTCTTTGAGGTCATCTTCTGATTGGACGCGCCCTTCCTCGACGAGGAAGTAGTTGTTGGCGAGCGGCTGGATCTCCAGATAGTCGTAGAAGCTCGCGATCTTTTTGATCTCATCTTCTGGGCGGTTGTTGAGGATCGCCTGGTAGAGCTCGCCCGCCTCGCAAGCCGATCCCACCAAGATCCCTTCCCGGTGCGCCTGGAGAAGATCCCTCGGGATGCGAGGCCGGCGGTGGAAGTACTTCATATGGGAAAGGGAGATCAGCTTGTACAGGTTGACAAGACCCCGGCGGTTTTGAGCCAGCAAAATAATGTGGTACATCCGGCTCTCCTTCCGGGGAGAGTCGACCAAATACCCTTCGACGCCGTAAATCAACTTGATTCCCGCCCGCGATGCGGCATCGTAAGCCTCCGGGAAAGCCTGGACGACACCATGGTCCGTGATCGCCACGGCGTGGTGCCCCCATTCGGCCAGCAACCGGATGAGCTCGCCCACGTCGACCGCGCCGTCCAGGGCGCTCATCTTGGTATGGAGGTGGAGCTCGACCCGCTTCACCTCGGCTTGGTCCTTGCGGGCCGGAGGCGGCGGCACCCGCATCACATCGCGCGGGATCATGATCAGCTCGTTGGCGTACGTATCAAATTGAGTGCCCCCGCGCAGGCGCACCCAATCTCCCACCGATAGGCTCTTGGATAGACCCTCTTCGTTTTCCCACACCTTGGCGGTGATGGAGTCGGTCAAATCGGTCACGTCAAAGGTGAGGAGCTTGCGGCCGGAGCGCATCTCCCGCACGTCGAGGGCGATGACCTGGCCCTGGATCACCACCTTGCGCTCTTCCTCCTGCACCTCTTTCAAGGGTGTGGGCTCTTCAGTGATCCGCCGGCCCATCAAGACCTCGCCCGTCTCCTTGCCGGAGGCCTCTTTGGGGCTTTCTTCCTCCTCTTGAAGCTGGGACCACTCCCGGGCGCGCTGCAAAATCCGGTCCATGTAGTCGTCAATCTCTTGATCCACCACGGCCGCGTCTGCCGCGCCGTTTGACTTCTCGGGCGGCGGGAGAAACTCGGGGACCATCTCGACTTTCGAAACGCCGCCGATCTCCTTTTCTAATTCACGCCCGAGCTTTTCCAGCGCGTCGAGGATCCTCTGGCGCTCTCGATGATCGCAAAGCCCAGTCAGGTGAATCTGCCAGGTCTTGCCGGCGGGATCGATGTCGACGTAATTGACGGTGAAGTCCGCCAGAAAGCGATAAGCCTCGGGGTCGACCGTGGCGTTTTTGATGACATCGAGCAGTGAGGACGCGCGAGGATGAGGATGGACGCGATAGACGGCGCTCATCTCGACGGCTCCCTTCATCTGGGCAATATCAACGGGATCACCGGGAGAGGCGGATAATCTCCCAGTACATGCGGAGGCGAGCGCAAAATCCCCGAAGAAGTCCTATCTTTTCTTCTTTCGTCAGCTGCGCCACGTGTTTGAGATGGACCCGGACCACCCGCAGCTCCTTTTGCTCCGCGTAGCGGGAGATGGCCACTTCCACTCCGTAGCGGGTTTTTTCGAGATCGGGGATCTCAAGGATAATCGACCGGCGCATCGCCCGTTGGCCTGACAAAAACGGAGTCAGCTTTTGCGCCATATCCGTTGTGAAACGGCCCTGGTCAAAAATGCCAAGAGCGATGTCCGCTTCCTGTTTGAGCACGGGCGCGGCCAGGAGTTCGACGTGCTCCCGGGTCAATCCCATCAGGTCCGCGTCAAGGTAGACGATGATGTCGGCATCGGTGGCCAGCGCTCCCGCCTTCATGGCGCCACCTTTGCCTACGTTGGTCTCCAAGGACACGACGCGGGCGCCCGCCTGCCGGGCGACTTGAGCTGTTTTGTCTGTCGATCCGTCGTCGACCACGATCACCTCCGAGATGCTCGGGGCCTCGCGGACGGCTCGGACCACGCTGGCCACGGTCTTTTCCTCGTTATATGCCGGGATGACAGCTGCGACTTTCAACGAGCGCCCCCCCTCGCCCCACGTGTGGAGCGATCTGCTCTTGCAGATAGCGGACGGCTTCATCAAAAGGCAGGATCCTGGCCTCGTCTTGGACCCGCGCTTTCACTTCGACCTTCCCTTCACCGAGCGTCCGGGGGCCGACCACCACCCGGAAGGGAAAGCCGATCAGGTCGGCATCGTTAAACTTGACGCCTGCGCGCTCGTCGCGGTCGTCAAGGACGACTTCGACGCCGGCTTCCCACAGGTTGTCATAAAGAGATTCCGCCGCTTGGAGCTGCGCCGAATCAGCGGGGTTGATCACGATCAGATCGACGTGGTAAGGAGCCACACTGATCGGCCAGCGAATGCCGCGCTCGTCGTGGTGCTGTTCGATGATGGCCGCCATCGTCCGGCTGATGCCGATGCCATAGCAGCCCATCTCAATCAGCCGCTCCTGCCCCGTCTCGTCGAGGTACGTGGCTCCGAGAGCCGCGGAGTACTTGGTACCCAGCTTAAAGACTTGCCCGACTTCAATGCCCCGGGCAGAAGCCAGCGTTCCCCCGCACTCAGGGCAAAGATCGCCTGCGACGACAAACCGGACGTCCGCCACCAAGCCGGCGCGATAATCGCGTCCGTAGACCACATGGCGAAGGTGCGTATCGGCCTTGTTGGCGCCGGTGACCCCGTCTTGGATGAAAGGCACTTCAAGATCGGCGACGATCATGAGGCCGTCGAGGCCCACGGGGCCTGCAAAGCCCACGGGGGCTCCGGTCGCCTTCTCGACGGTCGCCGCGTCAGCGGGCTCCACCGAACTCGCGCCCAGCGCTCGAGCCAGTTTCAGCTCGTTCACTTCCCGGTCGCCCCGCACCAGCACGGCGACCACTCGGTCGTCCGCCTTGTAAATCAGCGTTTTGATCATTTGGGTCGCCGGCAGGCCGAGAAACGCCTCGAGCTCCGCGATGCTCCGCACACCGGGGGTCGAAATCTCCTGAAGCGGGGGTACTGCCACGCTCTTTCCGTCTCCCGGCTCCTCCGGGGAAAGGACCCTTGCCGCCGCTTTTTCCACGTTGGCAGCGTACTGGCATTTCGTGCAGTAGACCACTTCGGCCTCGCCCGTGTCGGCCAACACCATAAACTCGTGCGTATCGTCGCCTCCGATGGCCCCTGGATCCGCGAGGACAGCCCGGGTCTCAAGCCCCACGCGCCGGAAAATGCGTTGATACGCTTCAAACATCTTTTGGTACGAAACGTCAAGACCTGCCCGGTCGCGGTCAAAGGAGTAGGCGTCCTTCATGATAAATTCACGGCCCCGAATGACGCCAAATCGGGGACGGATCTCATCCCGGTACTTGTTTTGAATCTGGTAAAGGATGAGTGGAAGCTGTCGGTAAGAGCGGACCTCCGAGCGGACGAGATCCGTGATGATCTCCTCGTGGGTCGGGCCAAGACAAAAGGAGCGGCCGTGCCGGTCCTTCAACCGGAACATCTCGTCGCCGTACTCGGCCCACCGCCCCGTTTGATGCCAAAGCTCCGCCGGTTGAATGATGGGCAGCATCAGTTCCTGGGAGCCGGCGGCGTCCATCTCCTCGCGGACGATCGCCATGATTTTCTTCAAAACCCGGTAGCCCAGGGGCAGATACGTGTAAATGCCGCCGGCGGCTTTTCGCATCAACCCCGCCCGGAGCATCAAGCGGTGTGAGACGACTTCCGCCTCCGACGGGACTTCTCGCAAAGTCGGTGCTAGTAAAGCCGATAATCTCATCGATGTCCACTCCGTCCCAAACGTGTGTCAGGTGAGATGGAGAACGTCTTGGTAAAAGGCAAAAATCATCAAGAGGACAATGATCAATAAACCGACGAACTGCGCGATCCCCCGGTGCTCCGGCTCGAGGGGCTTGCCCCGCAACCCTTCGACCGCCAACAACACGAGCCATCCCCCATCGAGAACCGGAATGGGCAAGAGGTTGAGGAGACCCAGATTGAGGTTGAGCCCGATCGCGAGAGTGATCAACGCGTCGATCCCTTGCCGGGCCGCTTGCCCCGTGATCGTGATGATGCCGATGGGCCCACGCAGATCGACCTCGCTTCTGCCGGTCACCATCTGCCCGATAGCCTGGACGATCCCCACCGTCCCGCGCCACGTATCTTCAGCTGCCCGGACGACGGACGTCACAAAGCCGAGCCGTGGCTGGCTCCTGATTTCGATTCCCAAGAGGCCGACTCCTGCGCTAGGGTCAAGCCGCGGTGTGACGACGAGCTGGATCAGTTCCTTTTCCCTGCGCACGGAGAGCGTTAGAGGATTGCCGGCGTTGGGCTGAACGATCCGGATCACGTCTTCGGCCGTCTCCGTCCTTTGGCCGTCGACGGCGACGATCACATCCCCCGGCATCAAGCCGGCCGTGTGAGCTGGCGAATTGAGCGTGACGCGGGTCACCGTGGGCGGAACGTGAACCGTCATGTAATAGCCCGCGATGAGGAGAAAGGCCAAGAGGAAGTTCATAAAGGGCCCGGCGGCGATGATGAGCATCCGCTGCCAGAGGGGACGGCTGTTGAAGTTGCGGGCGTCGTCTTCGGCCACCTCATCCTCGTCGTGGAGAGCGGGATCCATCCCAGCGAGCTTGACGAAACCGCCAAGGGGAAGCATCCGTATCGAGTACTGCGTCTCACGGCGGCGAAGGGTGGCCAAGGGGGGGCCGATCCCCACCGAAAACTCAAATACCCTGACGCCGAAGGCTTTAGCGGCAGCAAAATGCCCTAGCTCGTGAAAGAGAACGATGGTGCCAAAGATGACGATAAAACTGACCGCCGTCAACAGCGCGCCCGATAACCAGCTGGTGTCGACCATCTGTAGAAACGTCAAAAGGCATCTCCCTTTTTGGCTGAACTTGGCCGCCGGAGGCACGCGGTCACCTCCGGCGGATCCACTCCCAGGCTTCCTGCCTCGCCCACGCGTCGGCTTCGACAATGCTGTCAAGGTTCTCCGCGCTGGTCACAGTGTGCGCTTCGAGTACCGATTCCACACAACGGGCGATGTCGCCAAAGCCGATCCGCTCCGTCAAAAAGGCCTCAACGGCGACTTCGTTGGCAGCGTTCAGCGCCGCCGGCGCTGTTCCTCCCTCCCTGCCCGCACGATAAGCCAGTGCAAGGCACGGAAAGCGCTCAAGATCGGGAGGCTCAAAGGTCAACGTGGCTAGGTCCAAGAGAGAAAGGCGTTTCCAAGCGACTGGGGGACGGTCGGGATAACACAAGGCGTACTGGATCGGCACCCGCATATCGGGCGCGCCCAGTTGCGCTTTGAGACTACCGTCTTGAAACTCGACCATCGAGTGGATGATAGACTGGGGATGCACGATGACCTGGATTTGGTCGTAGCCGATGCCAAAGAGCCAGTGCGCCTCGATAACTTCGAGTCCTTTGTTCATCATGGTCGCCGAATCGACGGTGATCTTTCCCCCCATCGACCAGGTTGGATGCTGCAACGCGTCGGCGGGCCGCGCTCTTTCCATCTCGTCCTTGCTAGCGGTGCGGAAAGGACCCCCGGAAGCCGTGAGGATCACCTTGGCGACTCGATCGCTCGCTTCACCTTGAAGGCACTGCCAGATAGCGGAATGCTCACTGTCGATGGGGAGGAGTCTTCCCCGGCCCCCGGCCAGCACTTGAGAGACGAGCTCGCCTCCGGCGACCAGCGTCTCCTTGTTGGCGAGCGCGACGGTCTTATTCTCGGCAAGAGCCGCCAGCGTAGGTTGCAGTCCTGAACTGCCGACCACGGCGACCACCACCACATCTGGATCGCCGGCGATAGCCGCTTCCACGAGGCCATCGCGCCCCCACACGACCCGCACCGCGTCGTCGACCTTTGACTTAAGGCGCGCCGCCACCTCTTCATCGGCGACCGCGACCAAGCGGGGGCGGAAGGCCTCGATCTGAGAGCTGAGCAGATCTACATTGCGACCGGCCGCAAGCGAGACCACTTCGAAGCGGTCGGACAGGGCGGAGATGACCTCGAGGGTTTGCCGGCCGATCGACCCCGTCGAGCCCAGCACAGCAACCTTTTGGCGCACCGAGCCATCCTCCTGAATCATTATATCACAGCACGAACAGGCCAGGGATTGCCCGGAAAGGAAGGGCTTGTCCTTTACCGGAGCTTTGGGAATGTCTCTACCCTACCCACAGCATTACTCCTGCTTGAGATGGGGGAGGACGCTTACGACGGAGATCGCCTTGAGGGTCACGGCCACCATGGGACCGATGAGCACGCCGTTGACCCCTAACAACTTCCCCCCAAGATAAACCGCGATCATGGTCGTCAACGGGTGGAGGCCGACGTGTTTCCTCACGATCCCCGGCTCGACAAACTGGCGGACCATGAGCACACTCAACCAGACAGCCGCCGTGCCGGCGGCTCGCATCCACTCTCCGGACGCCACCCCGACTGCCACGAGGGGGAGAAAGACCGCCGAGGGGCCTACCATCGGCACCAGGTCAAAAATGCCGGCGGCAATGCCCAAAAGCCAGGCATACCGGTAGCCAAAGAGTCCGAGGCCTGCGATCGAAAGGCCGCCGCTCACCGCCACCAGGATAGCCTGAGCGCGCAAGAATCCCAGCAACCCGGCAGCGATCTCCCCTTTGAGCCGCCGCGCCTCCCCGCGCCATCGGCCGGGCAAAAGCCCTAACCAAAAAGAGCCTAGCTCCCGTTTGTCCCGGATGAGGAAATAGGCGGCCATGCCGCTGAGCATCAGCGTCGCGAGCGCGCTTGGCAACGACCCGAGTCGGGCCAAAAGCTGGGCTGTGAAGCTGGCCAACCCCCGCAGCGCCGCGTCCGCCGTCTCCAGCAGGGCGTCGTCCAGGGGATGGGGAACGGCCGATACCAACGGCTGCAAGAGCCCTACCCATTGGTTGAGGAGCGCTTGTATTTCCCGGGCCGCGCCGGGCAGCTGGTCGTGAAGGAGCGAAAGCTCGGCCGCGACGTTGACGGCCAGCATCCACAAGAGCCCCACAGCTGCCAGCGAAAAGACGGCGATCACCCCAAGAGCGCCGATCCTGCGCCCCACGCCCCGGGACTCTAACCAATCCACGAAAGGATCGATGGCCGCGGCGACCAGCAGAGCGAGCAAAAGCGGCGTCATATACTCCAACAGCCAGCGGGCTGTAAGCAACAAGAGGAGCGATCCACAGGCCGCCGCCACGATTAGGCGCGCCCTGAGGCGCATACCTGGTTCACCTCAAGAGATGATGCAGGAAGTAGACGACGGTCCCGGCAAAGAGGAGGCTGTCAAACCGGTCGAGAAATCCCCCATGCCCTGGCAAAAGTCTTCCCGAATCTTTCACCCCCGCCCTCCGCTTGAACCGCGATTCGACCAGGTCCCCCAGCTGCGCCGCCACCGAAGTGACCAAAGCGACGGCTGCCCAGGCGACCGGCGCCTTCGCTACCAAGCATCCCATGGCAAGGCCCGCAAGCACGCCGCCGACCAGGCCTCCTGCAGCGCCCTCCACCGTCTTTTTCGGGCTGACGGACGGCCATAGAGGCGTCCGCCCAACCCAAGAGCCGGTAGCGTAAGCGAAGGTGTCGGTGATCCAGGTGACGAGCAGGGCAAAGAACGTCACCTCAAACCCGGCCTGGCGAAGCAATGCCAGGGCCCCGAGAAAGATCCCGGGATAAAGGGCGGCAAGAAGGACGCGCCCTGGGCCCTCCGGACGCCAGTCGGCGCCAAGAGCAAGCCATACCATCAAGATCAGCGCCAAGGCCGCGCCCACGGCCAGAAAGCCGCCCAGCAAGGAGTCGTCCCCAACGGGAATGTATGCGACGGCGACCAGCAGACATGCCGCTCCCGCGGCCAGCGCCCTTTCAACGCGCGATGTAATGCCAAAGAGCGCCGCGCTCTCCAAAGAGCCCGCCAGCGCGATGGCAGACAACACGATCGCCCAAAAAAGGCCCCCGTAGTACAGCGCGGCCAGCATGACCGGGATGCCCAGCACGGCCGTCGCCACCCGCAGGCGCAGCAACATCAAACCCTCCCAAAACGCCGCTCCCGCTGCTGGTAGTCGACGAGGGCCTGCAAGAGGTGAACCCGGCGAAACTCCGGCCAGTAAACTGGGGTAAACCAAATCTCAGCGTAAGCCAGTTGCCAAAGGAGGAAGTTGCTGATCCGGGACTCCCCACCCGTCCGGATCAAAAGGTCAGGATCGGCCATGCCCCCGGTGTACATCTCGCGCGAGAGCCACTCCTCGTCGATGTCGTCTTCGACGAGGTCGCCCCGCCGGGCCTTGGCCACCGCGCGCTTTACCACATCGACGATCTCGGCCCTGCCGCCGTAGTTGAAACCCACATTGAGGATGAGCTTGTCGTTGGCCACGGTGAGCCGCTCAGCGGCTTCGATCTTTTCCACCAGGGAAGGCGGCAACGATGACCGCCGCCCGATGATCCTGACGCGGACACCGTTGGCGTGCAGCTCGGGCAGCTCCCGGTCGAGCACTTCGTCGAGGAGATTGAGCAGGAAATTGACCTCTTCCTTGGGACGCTCCCAATTCTCCGTGGAAAAGGCGTAGACCGTCAAGATCTCGATGCCCAATTCTCCGCAGGCCCGGGTGATCTCCCGCAGCGATTCGATGCCTTGACGGTGTCCTGCAAACCGCGGCAATCCCCGGCGCTGAGCCCAGCGTCCATTCCCATCCATGATGACGGCGATGTGCCTGGGAAGCTTTGCTGGCTCGATCATCGCGGCTAGTTGCGCTTCGGAAGGGGCGTCGACTTCACGGCTTGATCCGTTTCGAAAGAGCTCCTTGAGCATAGAGTATTGAGTCCTTTCCGCGCCGGCGACTTCCCGCCCCCGCAGCACTCGACGTCCCGGCGCCTACAACGTCCAAATCTCGGCGACGGTGAGCAGCTCAATGACGTCGCCTCGCCGAACTTGGCGAACCACCCTCTGAGGAGCGTCGCTCTCGTCATCCGTCGCGACGCGTACCACCTTCACTCCCAACTCGGCCGCGAGGCTTTCCGCCTCGTCCCATTCGTAGCCAATGAAATCGGGAGTCTCAGACGGCTCCAAGTACCGACCGTTGCCGTCCATCAGACTTCCATGATCTCCTTTTCCTTGGCCTCAAGGAGCTGATCGATCTCGCGGATGTAACGATCTGTCAGCTCTTGCACCTTTTCTTGCGCCCGCCGGCTCTCATCCTCGGAAATCTCCTTGTTTTTCTCCAGGCGTTTCAACTCCTCGTTGGCATCGCGGCGGGTATTGCGCACGAGAACTCGCTTGTCCTCGGCCTCCTTGCGAACCAGGCGGACGAGCTCCTTGCGGCGCTCTTCAGTCAGCGGAGGAATGACAATCCGGATCACCGAACCGTCGGACGAAGGGGTGAGGCCAAGGTCCGATTCTAGAATGGCCTTTTCGATGGCTTTCATTTGGCTCTTGTCCCAGGGTTGGATGGTCAGCATCCTCGGTTCGGGAACCGAAATGGCAGCGAGCTGGTTGAGGGGCGTAGGGGTACCGTAATAGTCGACGACCACCCGGTCGAGCAGCGCCGCATTGGCTCGGCTTGTACGAACCGCGGCGAAATCGCGTTTGGCCGCGGCGACCGCTCCTTTCATCCGCTCCTCTGCGTTGCGTAATACCTCGTCAATCACGGTGGACGTTCCCTCCTACGATGGTACCGATCTTTTCCCCTTGGATGGCCCGGACGATGTGATCGCTTTGATCAAAGTTGAAGACGATGATCGGGATCTTGTTGTCCATGCACAGCGACGTCGCCGTCGAGTCCATCACGCCCAGTCCTTCCTTGAGGACGTCGATGTAATCGAGATTATCGTACTTGACCGCCTTGGGATCGATGCGAGGGTCGGCCGAGTAGATGCCGTCCACCCCTCTTTTGGCCATGAGGATCACCTCGGCCTCGATCTCGGCGGCCCGCAACGCCGCAGTGGTGTCGGTCGAAAAATACGGGTTGCCGGTCCCCGAGGCAAAGATGACGACCCGGCCCTTTTCCAGGTGACGGATGGCGCGCCGGCGAATGTAGGGTTCTGCCACTTGGCGCATCTC
>Ga0079224_100016480_pt1 | contig 10389 bp, 10 predicted proteins | sample Stecom2015_FD_80414 | JGI IMG/M metagenome (GOLD analysis project Ga0079224, IMG submission 80414) | Agricultural soil microbial communities from Utah to study Nitrogen management - Steer compost 2015 | ecosystem: Environmental > Terrestrial > Soil > Agricultural land | place: USA: Utah...
GACGGTGAAACGGTGGCCGTGCCAGTCGAACGCGTCGCCCTCCTGCGGCACCCGGCCGAGCTCGAACGCGGCCAGCCCGCCGGCGGTCTGGAACCCGGCGCCCTCGAGGTCGACCTCGCGCGAGAGCCCCAGCGCGTCCACGAGGGCGTCGACGTGCACGCCGCCGTCCACCCGCCACGCGCCCGGCCCCAGCTCCTCGACGCGGGGCTCCTCTGGGCCGACCGCGGCCAGGTCGCCCACGAGCTCCTCGAGGATGTCGCCCAGGGTGAGCAGCCCCTCGAAGCCGCCGTACTCGTCCACCACCACGGCCAGCCGCCTGCCGGAGGTCCTGAACTCCTGGAGCATCGCCAGGATGGGCATCGTCTCGGGCACGTAGAGCGGCTCCTTGAGGTGCCGCTGCAGCTCGAAGGCCTCGCCCGACAGGGAGCTGGTCAGCAGGTCGGCGGCGTCGACGTAGCCCACGACGTGGTCGAGGTCGCCGTCGGCGACGAGGTAGCGGCCGTGCGGCGCGCCGGCGACCACCTCGCGCGCCCGCTCCGGGCCGGCGCCCGCGTCGAGCCACGCGACCTCGTGCCGCGGCGTCATGATGTCCTTCACGCGCCGCTCCCCCAGCCAGAACGCGCGCTCGATGATCACCTGCTCCTCGGGCTCCACTACCCCGGCCTCGCGGCCCTGGGCGATCACGGCCTCGATGTCCTCCTCGTCGATGTCGTCGGCCTGCGGCCTGACGCGCAGCAGCCGCAGCACCAGGTTCGTCGAGGCGCCCAGGAGCCTCACGACCGGCGCGGCGGCGCGCGAGAGCGCGTGCATCAGCCCCGCGACCCTGATGGCGACGCCCTCGGGGTTCGCCATGCCGATGCGCTTCGGCACCAGTTCGCCGAGGACGAGCGACAGGTACGAGATGAATGCGACGACGAGGCCGAAGGCCACGGGCCAGGCGTAGGGTGCGAGCCAGGGGACGCGCCCCAGCGTCTCGGCGAGCGGACCGGCCAGGGTCGCGCCCCCGAACGCCCCGGACACGACGCCCACCAGAGTGATCCCGACCTGCACCGTCGAGAGGAAGCGGTTAGGGTCCTCGACCAACCCCAGGGCCCGCGCCGCCCCGCGGTCGCCCTGCTCGGCGCGCTGCTGCAGGCGGAAGCGGTTCGCCGACACGACGGCGATCTCCGACATCGCGAAGAGGCCGTTCAGCAGCACCAGGGCGATCACGACGGCCAGGTACATCGCGTCGATCATGGCACTTGACCTTCCCCCAGGGGCAGGGCGCAGTCTCTGGCCATGCCGTCGGACGCCGCCACCGAGAGGGACCCCATGACGATCGGCGCGTTCTCCAAGGAGACGCGCCTGAGCCTCTAGGCGCTGCGGCTGTACGACCGGCTGGGGCTGCTGCCGCCCGCTCACGGGGACGAGGCGTCGGGGTACCGCTACTACGCCCGCGAGCAGGCGGAGGTCGCGCGGCGCGTGTCGCTCCTCAGGCAGCTCGGCATGCCGCTGCAGGGCATCGCCGCCGTCCTGGGGCCCACCAGTCGGTGGAGGCGTGGCTCCACCGGAACGGCAAGCGCATCACGGGATCGCCCCGCGAGGTCTGCTTCGCCCGCTGGGACGAGCTGGGCGCCGACGACCTCGCCTGCGAGGTGGCCTTCCCGTCCGAGCAGCGCGGGCTGGAAGTACGGGCGGCCGGACGCCCGCCTTCCGGCCGCCGGCGCGCCTCAGCCCTCCGCGACGGTGCGGGGGACCTCGAAGTAGCCGTCGCGCGACGCGGGCGCCAGGGCCAGGGCCGCGTCGCGCGGCAGGCCGGGTCGCGGCACGTCGGGCCGCGTGCGCTGCGGCGCCGCCAGGTCGGAGGCGTCCTCGCCCTCCGGCAGGTCGGCGAGGGCGTCGACGAACCCCAGCACGGCCGCCAGGTCGGCCTTCACGCGCTCGCGCTCCTCGGGCGCGAGCTCCAGCCGGGCGAGCTCCTCGAGGTGCGAGAGCGTCTCGTCGTCGATCACGGGCCGGCGCACTAGAGGATCGTACCGCGCTCCTTCAGAAGAAGAGCCGGCCCAGGGAGTAGAGGAGCGGCGCCAGCACGACGGCCGGCAGCAGGGAGGCGACGCGCAGGCGCTTGACCTCGAGCAGGCCGAGGCCGAGGCCGACGATCATCAGGCCGCCGACGCCGTTCACGAGCATCACGTTGGGGTCGGTGGCGGGGTCGGGCACGAGGCTCGCGAACAGGCCGGCCGCGAGCGAGAGGCCGCCCTGGTAGACGGCGATCACGGCCACGGAGGCGATCACGCCGAAGCCGAACGTGGTGGCGAGCGCGAGCGAGGAGAAGCCGTCCAGCGTCGACTTCAGGAGGAGGAACGGCGCCTCGCCGGTGAGACCGTTCTGGAAGCTGCCCAGCAGCGTCAGCGGACCGACGCAGAAGAGCAGGCTGGCGGCGACGAAGCCCTCGGTGAACCGGCCCTGGCCGCCCAGGGCGCGCTTCAGGCGCTCGCCGAGGCCCTCGAGCCCCTCCTCGATGCCCCACCACTCGCCCAGCGCGCCGCCGATCGCCAGCGCGAGGAGGCCGACGACGACCCCGGGGGGCGAGTCGACCCGCGAGAGGTCCAGGGCGTTCAGCACGCCCACGAGCAGCGTCACCAGGCCGATCGCCTGCATCACGACGCCGGTCACGCGCGCCGGTAGGCGCCCGCGCACGAGCAGGCCCAGCCCGCCGCCGACGAGGACCGTCGCGACGTTGAGCCACGTGCCCCAGGTCTGCTCCAGGAAGCTCACCGCGCCGCCCCGTCCCCCTCCTCCGCGGGTCCCTCGTGGGCCCCGGCGTCCGCCTCCCGGTCCCGGTTGCCGGCGCGCAGCACCAGCACGGTCACCAGCACGCCGGCTAGGAGCGGCACGCCCACGAGCCAGATCAGCCACGACGCCAGCGAGGCCGGGCCGGTGGCGGTGGGTGGCAGGATGAACGGCACGGGGCCCAGCGACCCGGCGCCGAGCTCGATGCGCACGTTCGCGATGGCCTCCTCCTGGCGGTAGGTCTTGTCGCGCACCGTCAGCGCGTACACGCCCGCCGCGGGCAGGTCCACGGCGGCGCTGTAGACGCCGGGGGAGACCTCCTCGAGCCTGTCGGTCGCGACCAGCGGCTCGCCGCTGGGGACGGCCTCGCCGGAGGGCGGCTCGCCCCGCCGCAGCTCGAGGAAGACGACGGCGTCCTCGACCTCCGCCAGCGACGTGTCCTGGAGCGTGAGCGTGACCGTCGCCCGCCCGCCCGGCACGGGCGGGTCGGGGTCGAAGTGGATCTCGCCGAACACGAGCGTGGGGTGCGCCCAAGCGACGTCCAGGGCCAGGGAGAGGACCAGCGCCGCCAGCGAGCGCAGCCGGGAACGCCCCGGCTGGTGCGGGGTCATCGCGGCCGGCTCGGCGTACGACCCGCGCGGAGCGGGCAGCTCGCGCCGCCGGGCGCTCACCGCTCACCACCCCCGGTCTCGGCCCGGCGCTCGAGCTCTGCCTGCAGCGCCAGCCACAGGTACTCGCGGGGCGTGAGGCCGCTGCGGTGGATGGCGGCGGCGGTCTCGCGGCCCACGTAGCGGTAGTGCCACGGCTCGTAGACGTAGCAGGTCACGTCGCTCATCCCCTTCGGGTAGCTCATGACGAAGCCGTAGATATGGGCGTTCGCCGCGACCCAGGCGCCCTCCGGCGTGGCCGCCCAGTCCTCGAGCTCCCAGGCGGGCGGGCCCGAGTAGGAGCGGAGGTCGATGGCCGTGCCGAGCTGGTGCTCGGAGTGGCCGGGGCGGGCGCTGCTGGCCAGCGCGGCCTCGTAGCCGTCGCGGTCGACCCAGTACTGGAACGTACTGGCCTGGTAGTCGTAGCTGCGGTAGGCGGACTGCACGGCGAGCCGCACGCCCGCGGCCTCGGCGTCGCGGAGCATCGCGGCCAGGTCGTCGATGATCACCTCACGCACGAGGAGCTGGCCGCCGCCGTCGTAGGTCGGGGGGAAGGCCCGCGACACGGGCACCAGGTCGGGAGGCACGTAGTCGGCCGGCAGCGCGAAGACCGTGTCGAGGACCGTCAGCGCGTGGTCGTCGTAGCCCGTGACGAGCGCCGGCCTGTCGTCCACGGTGCAGGCCGGCAGGGTCTCGGCCCGAGCGGCCGGGTGGAGGAGGAGCGCCGCGAGGGCGGCGAGGAGCGTGTGGATGCCGCGGTGCACTCGGAGCAGGCTACCACCGGCCCGCGGCCGCCGGTCCAGTGGCGTGCACGGCCGGGTACGCCGGGGCTCAGCCCATGGGGCCGAGGATCGTCCCGCGCATCTCCATCGGCTGCGCGAGGATCAGGAGCTGGGCGGCGGTGAAGAGCAGCACGAAGAGGAACATCGGCCACATCGCGAGCACGCCGCGGCGGCCGAAGTCGCGCAGGCCGATGCGCCCGGCGGTGTAGAGCGCGAGCGCGCTGGCGGCGCCGGTGATCACGGCCTGGATCGCGAACAGGTAGCGGCTCGGCACGACCTGCGCCAGGCGCCAGTTGGGGTCGACGGCGAAGCCGCGGTACTCGAAGAAGTGCTGGAACACCGGCACGATCGAGAGCGCGCCGGTGAGGAAGTGGAACGTGTAGTGCGCCGCCCAGAAGCCGAAGCCGAGGGCGACGACGACGTAGCCCCAGCGCTCGAAGGCGGCGCGCAGGCCCTCGCGCCTGCCTCCCAGGGCGTCGGCGGCGTAGGCGGCGGCGAGGGTGAGCCCCAGGCCGACCAGGGTGACGGCCGCGTAGAGCAGTGTCAGGAGCAGCGCCTCGTCGCGCGTGCCGAGCCACTCGGACAGGCGCTCGGCCGCGTCGTAGAACGGCGGCACCATCGCGAGCGCGTTCATCACGCCGAAGAACGCCAGCAGCACGCCGAGGGCCACGACGGAGAGGCGCCCGCGGCGCGCCCAGGGCGCGCGGTGAAGCTCGCGGCCGGGCGCGCGGACCGTGAGCGCGACGTTGTCGTAGGGGCAGGCGCGCACGCAGTTCAGGCACAGCGTGCAGTCCATGTTCGAGGTGATCGTCGGCACGAACAGGCCGGTCTCGCAGCCGGGGAAGAAGCCGTCGCCGTTCGGGTTCACGACCTCGCCGGTCGGCACGAAGCCGGCGTGCGCCCCCGCCAGGGGCAGCGCGAACGCCCCCTCCGGCGCCCGCGGCGCCGTGTAGCGGCCGTGCAGGCACGGCTTGTGCTCGCAGCGGCGGCAGACGTCGGGGTCGACGGCGGTGACCTGGGTGGGCGAGGCGCTGGCCAACACGAAGTTGAAGTTGCCCAGCGGGCAGACGTAGCGGCAGAACGTTCCGGCCGGGAAGAGCACGTCCACGGCGAGGGCCGCCGCGAAGTAGCCGACGACGACCCACGCCGTCAGCCAGGGGCTGGCCCACAGGTCGAAGACCTCGTAGGCCAGGAAGTAGACGAGCATGATCCCTAGCACCAGCCACTTGCCGCGCAGCGCCCGCGGCCAGGCCAGCTTGCGCGGCAGCAGGCGCTCCAGGAACCGCGCCGGCCCGCGCGTGAGCATCAGCGGGCAGGCGGCGCAGAAGAGGTTGCCCACCAGGGCCAGGCCGAACACGAGGAGGCCGCGGTAGTGCAGCCACACGGCGGTGGTGGCGACGTTCCGCGGGGCCACCTGCCGGCCGGTGAAGCCGTCGACGAGGACGAACAGGACGAGCAGGAGGAGCGGGAGCTGCAGCGCGAAGCGCGCGTAGCGCCAGCGCACGAAGCGCCTGACGCCCGGGAGCGACAGCAGGTCGAAGCCCCGCGGCTGGTCAACGAAGCCGGCGGCGCTCTCGCCCCGACCCCGGCTGACGCCGACGCGCGCGGCCGGAGCGCTCACCGCGAGACCGTGACGAACGCCTCGGCCGTCACCTCGCGACCGTCCGGCGTGGACACCTCGGCGGTGACGATCCAGTCGCCGGCCATCGTGAACGCGAACCCGTCGGTGCGGTACACGCCCGGCTCGGCCTCGACGGCCCCGGCGATCACGGGCGTCATGCCGGCGTGGGTCATGTCGCCCTGCACCTCGACCGTGGCCCCGGAGACGGGAGCCTCCCCGTCGCGCACCGTCACGGTGACGGTGCCGCGGCCGACGACGAGCTCGGTGACCTCGACGGCTGCCGTCAGCCCCGCGGCGTCGCCGGCCACGGCGCCGCCTTGGCCGCCGGAGGGGGCGGTCGAACGGCCGTCACCGCCCGGCCGGCAGGCGGCCAGGGCCAGGAGAGCGAGCGAGGCGGCGAGGACGAGGCGGACGGGGTGCTGCACGAACCGGGTCATCCCGTGTTGATGCTACCCCCGACCCAGGGACGCGGGCGTGGCCGGGGGGACGCGGAGTGCAACGCCGCCACACTGCACGCGCGGCCGGAGCGCTGTCGGTGTTACGCCCCGTGGCCTCAGAGCCTGCCGACCTCCTCGAGGTACGAGAGCAGGCCGGCCTCGAGCGCGAGGGCCAGGACCTCCGGCTGCTCGATGAGCGCCCTGTCGCGCGGGTTCGAGAGGTACCCGAGCTCCACGATCACCGCCGGGGTGCGCGCGTGCGCGGCGTGGCGGTAGCGCCGGTTGTTGAACGCGTAGTACTGCAGCATGTTGCCGGTCACGTTCCTGTCGTCGTCGCCGAGCGGCGTCAGGCGCAGGACCGCCCTGTCCAGGTGGAGCTTCAGCAGGACCTCGTGGGGGTTGCGCGCCGGCACGAAGTGCGCCGACTTGTAGCCGCTGCGCCTCTGGTCTGGGTTCGCGTCGACGTGCACCGACAGCAGCACGTCGGCGCGGTAGCGGGGCGGGACGGTGGCCGGCAGCACGTCTACCACGAACCCGCGGTCGCGAAGGCGCGCGGCCAGGGCGGCGACGATCGCGTGGTTGGCCTCGACCTCGTCGAGCCCGTCCCAGTGGGCGCCGGTGCTGTAGCGCAGCTCCGCCAGCTCGTCGGGCTGCTCCGCGGCGCCCAGGTGACCCACTTGCAGGCCGACCCTGACCGGCCCGCGCACGGCGTTCACCAGCTTCCTCAGCGGCTTCCAGCGCGGCACGCGCACCTCGTCGCCGAACAGCACCCGCATCGGGGTGGGGAAGCCGTTCGCGTCGACGTAGTCGCGCGCCGCGAAGGCCGCGGCGAGCAGCATCCAGAGGAACGACAGCGCCAGCAGCGCCCTGCCCAGGGCACGGCGCAGGCGCTTCCTGGGCGTGGCGCGCCCCTCCGTCACATGCGTCGCTCGCCCGTGAGCCAGAACACGATGTGCTCGTTGACGTTCTCGATGTGGTCGCCGAGGCGCTCGAGGTAGCGGGCGACCTCGAGGAGCCTGTTCGCGCGGCCGATCGCCGCCGGCGACTCCATCATGTACGTGAGCAGCTCCCGCTGCACCTGCTCGTAGAGGTCGTCGACCTCCTGGTCCATCGCGTGCGCGCGCTTGGCGGTGGCGACGTCCTCCTCGGCGTAGGCCTTCATCGTCGCGTCGAGCATCGCCTCCAGCACCTCGAAGCAGCGCTGCAGGTCCAGGTACCGCTTCAGCGGCGGCTCCTTGGCGAGCTCCAGGGCGGCGCGGGCCACGTGCTCGGCGTAGTCGCCGGCGCGCTCGATGTCGTGCAGCGCCTGGAAGCTGGCGCCGAGGAAGCGCAGGTCGCGGGCCGCGGGCTGGCGGCGGGCGATCACGGTGAGGATCTTGTTCTCGAGGACGGCCTGCATGGCGTCGATCTGCGCGTCGCCGGCCATGCAGCGCTCGGCGGCGTGCTCGTCCTGGTCGATCAGCGCCCGCCGTGCCAGCTCCGTCGCCTCCCGCACCAGGCTGAGCATGCGCAGGACGTGGCTCGAGACGGTCGCGATGTCCTCGCTTAGCGGGCTGCCGTCCACCGTGGGCATGATAGCCGAGGCTAACGGTCGGCCGTCATGGCGCGGTCAGGGCGTCCCTCGGCCGCTTCGCGGCGGTCGGTCCGGCCCTGGCGAACCGGGCGCCCGCCCTGGCGGGCGGCCCCCGACGCGGCTAGACTGCCCGCGTGGCGCGGCCGCCCGGGGTGCTGCTCGTGGAGGACGACGACGTCCTGCGCGAGGTCGTGGCGCACAACCTGGCGGCGGCCGGTTTCGCCGTCAGCGAGGCGCGCAGCGCCGGCGAGGCGTGGGCGTCCTGGGACGCGGCCGACGTCGTGGTGCTCGACTGGATGCTGCCCGACGAGCCCGGCGTGAGGCTGCTGGCGCGCGCCCGCTCGCGCGGCGACGACACGCCGGTGCTGATCCTCACCGCGAAGGCCAGGGAGGCCGACCGGGTCGAGGGGCTGGAGACCGGGGCCGACGACTACCTGGTGAAGCCCTTCTCCCACGCCGAGCTGGTCGCCAGGCTGCGCGCGCTCCTGCGCCGCGCCCGCGGCCGGCGTCGCGCTTCGCTGGGCGCGCTGGAGGTCGACGAGGACGCCGGCGAGGCCCGGCTGCGCGGGCGGCGGCTGGAGCTGACCCGCCGCGAGTTCGAGCTCCTCGCCTACCTCGTGGCGAACGCCGGGCGCGTGCTGACGCGCGGCGAGCTGCTCGACGCGGTGTGGGGGCGCGACTTCGTCGGCACCGAGCGCACCGTGGACCAGCACGTGGCGCAGCTCCGCGCGCGGCTGGGAGCGGGCTGGATCGAGACCGTGAGGGGGCGCGGCTACCGCATGGTGCGCCCCGACGAGGCGCCGTGAGCGAGGAGGGGCCCGGCGTCGCCCATGGCCCCGGCGCGGCGCTCGGCGGCGAGGGCCCGGTCGACTGGTTCGACGCCCTCGCCGAGGGCGTGGTGCTGCACGACGGCCGCGTCGTGACCCGCCTCAACCGCTGCGCCGCGGAGCTCCTCGACGTCGAGGCCGGCAGGGCCGTCGGCAGGCCGCTGATGGGCGTGCTGCGCGACCACCGGCTCGAGGCGCTCGCGGGCGGGCAGGTCGAGGCCGTCGAGCTGGAGCTGCGCGGCCGGCCGGTCCTCGCGCGCGGTCTCCCCGGCGCCCTGCTGCTGCGCGACGTGAGCGACGTGCGCGCCGCCCAGAGGGACGCCCGCGAGCTGCTGGCCGTCCTCTCCCACGAGCTCCGGACGCCGGCGGCCGCCGTGGTGGCCGTCCTCGACGCGCTGTCCGGGGAGCTGCCCGACGAGAAGCGCGAGCGCTTCCTGGCGCGGGCCCGCGAGGAATCGTCGCGCCTGACGCGGCTGATCGCCGACCTGACCGTCGAGGTGCGGCCGCCGCGCCTGCGCACCCTCGAGCTCGACGCCGTCGTCGAGCGCGCGGCGGCGCTGACGCAGCACGTACGCGAGGGCAGGGGCGTGCGGCTCCGGCTGCGCCGACGGGCCTGACCGTCAGGGCCGACGAGGACAAGCTGCTCCAGGCGCTCGTGAACCTGCTCGAGAACGCCGCCGTCCACGGACCCGCCGGCGGGGAGGTCGCCGTCGCCGCGTGGCGCGACGAGGGCGCGGTCCGCGTCGAGGTGCGCGACGAGGGCGAGCCGCTGCCGGCAGGCACCTACGAGCGGCTGTTCGAGCCGCGGGCGGAGGGGGCCAAGGGCACGGGGCTCGGCCTCTGGATCGTGCGCTCGGTGGCGGCGGCCTGGGGCGGCGTCGCCTGGGGCCGCGCCCGCGGCGACGGCGTGCGCGGCAGCGCCTTCGGGTTCAGCGTCCCTACTGGCGGGTGAGCTCGGCGGGCAGCCGCCGCGGCTCCAGGCGGCGGACCCTCGCCGGCTGGGCGTAGGGCTCGGCGTCCACGGGGAACGGCGCCAGGGCGCGCTCGCGGCGCGACCGCCGCGACGGCAGCGGCTCGGGGAACAGCGACGCCTCCTCGGCCAGGGCGCCCAGGGTGAGGCTGCGTCGCGGGTAGCGTGGGGCCAGGGCCAGGTCGCCACCGAGGTCCGCCGGCGCGAGGGCCCGTCCGGCCAAGGCCGGCGCGCCCGCCTCCCGCGCCCGTCGGCGCGGCGGCGCTGGAGGGTAGATGCGGCTGCCCGGGAAGGCGCTGCGGTAGGCCTGGGGACCGACGAGCGTCAGCAGCAGGGCGCTGGCGACGACGCCGGGGAGCAGCGCCCGGTGCTCGGTGAGGACGAGGTCGAAGGTCACCTCGCCGTGAGCCGTGGCCAGCAGCGCGATGCCCCCCGTGCCCCAGGCGAGGGCGTACGCCAGCAGCGAGTCCACGGGTCCGGCGAGGCGCGTGTCGCGCGGCGACGGGTAGATCGCGAGCCAGCCGAGCACGGCGAGCTCGAGCGTGAGCACGGCCTCGGGCCAACCCGGCATCGTGCCGCCGGCGTGGAAGCCGGCGAACAGCAGGCCCACGAGCGCTCCCGTGGCGGGGCCGTAGGCGAGGGCGGCCAGGTAGAGGGGCAGGCGGTGCAGGCCTGGCGTGACCGCCGCGAGGGGGTCCGGCAGCGCCGGCCCCCAGTAGGCGTCGGCGGCGAGCAGCAGGAAGCCCGCCGTCACGGCGCC
>Ga0079224_100016482_pt1 | contig 10388 bp, 6 predicted proteins | sample Stecom2015_FD_80414 | JGI IMG/M metagenome (GOLD analysis project Ga0079224, IMG submission 80414) | Agricultural soil microbial communities from Utah to study Nitrogen management - Steer compost 2015 | ecosystem: Environmental > Terrestrial > Soil > Agricultural land | place: USA: Utah...
ACCGCCGTTGACCGTGACGGTCGCGGACACTTCCGGCGCGCGGTACGTACCGCGCAGCCATGTGTCGCCGGATGCGCTCAGCACCACGTCGCGCCGGTTCGCGGCGAGCAGGTTGTTCGCGACGAGGCGCAAGTCGAGTGCGGGGTTGGCGGGTTCCGCGAAATCGATGCGTCCGCTCACGCGTGCCGAGCCGCCGTCCATGCGTGCCAGCCCGCTACGCGAGCTCGGCTCCTCCGCACGCGCGCTCGCCTCGACGAAGAACACGCGGTCCTGCATCACGTCGAGCGTGGCCGCGACGTTACGGTACCGAACGCCGACCGGCGCCCAGGTTGCGGCTCCATCGACGACGCGGAAGCCGCCGCCCAGCGTGGTGCTGCCGGTGCCGCCGCTCGCAGTCAGTTCACCATTCACGAAGCCCCGGACGTCCTCGAACCCGCCGGCCAGCCCGAGCGCGATTGCGAGCGGGAAGCTGTCCGCCCGCATCACGAAATCGACCGGCACGTCCAGCGTGCGACCGTCTACGGGAAGCAGCCGCAGATCGAGCGGCAGCCGACCGGACGCAGTCAGTGCCGGACGTTGTACGTGCAGCGCATCCACGTCGATTTCGAGCAGCGTATCACGATACGTGACGACACCGTCCACGCGCGCGAGTTGCGCGTCGCGGTACTGCAGCGTGTCGATCGCGAAGCCCCCGCGCAGATAGGGTGAAGCAGTGGTACCGGTCAGTCGCGCATTGCCCTGCAGTGTTCCGTTCTCCACCGTGCCGAGCGCGGCAAGCTCGAGCGCACCGCTCACCGGCACACCCGTCGCGCCGATCGAAAAGTCGAGCGGCCGCGGCGCGCCGTCCTTCAGGCCCCAGGCGAGGATGCCGCCACCCTCGACGAAGCCATCGCCTGCAATGCGCTGGATGCGGAAGTGATCGATCGTGAGCGTGGCGTCGGCGAGTGTCGCATGGGCGGGCTCGGTGAGCCGCCACGTGTCCGCGCGCAGGCCGAGTACGAGCGTATCGACGTCGAGCGTGGTCGCGCTGTCGCTCCGCTGCACGAGCGCGCGCAGCGCAAGCGCGTCGCGCGGCCCCCTGCCGTGCGCGGTGACGTGCACGGATGCACCGGAGCCCGCCAGCGTCGCGCGCAGCGAATCGAGGCGTGCATCGAGCAGGTAGAGCGAATCTGCGCGGGCGGCGACGTCCCAGTGCGCGCTGTCGGTGCCCAGTGCGGTTCCCGCAATGTCGAACTCGCCGCTGCCGATCGTCTCGCGCAGGTACTGCAGCCCGAGCACATTCCCGGAAACACCCAGATCGAACGCGCTCAGCCCGCCGCTCAGTGTTGCGTTCGCTGCGACGGACCCGTTGACGCGCGGGGGCGCGCCCGGTTGCGGCAGCTCGTCGAACAGTTGCGCCTCGAGCGAGGCGAGTGAGCTGCTGTGCGCGCTGATGTCGATCGTGCCGTGCCGGCCTTCTGCCAGTCCGAACGTGCCACGCGCGTCCAGGCGCATGGCCTGCGTCGCTGCCCGCGCGGAGTCCACGAACAGCATCCCATCCAGGATGCGCCCGTGCGCGCGTGCGAGCGGTGCCAGCATGTCGCCGGTGAGCGCGATGCCCGCAACGGCAGCGGAATCCACGTGCACTGCGACGTCGCCTTCCAGCTCACTCGCCGATGCGCCTGCCAGATCGAACTCGATGCGGCCGCTCACCGACACGGGCGGTGCGCCTCTGTGAAGCGAGTCGAGCATCAACCCGCTCGTCAGGGCGTAGCCGCTGTAGCGCGCAGCACCGTCGCTGCGCTGCAGCACCCCCTGCACTTCGCGCGGTCCACCGGCGGTCCTCAGCCGGGCGTGCAGGTCGAGATCGCGCACGGTGCCACGCGCGCGGATCGCACCTTCTGCGGTGCCATGCAGTCCTGCGAGTGCGGGGTAGGTCGCAGCGAGATCGTCGAGTGACGCAGGCAGCGCGTTCACGGTGAGGTCGAATGCACCGCCCCGGCCGAAGCTGCCGGACCCCGTTAAATGCGAAACCGGCTGCTCAGGCATCCGGTGTGTGAGATCCGCCGTGAACTCGGTGTTGCCGCCGCCGGTGCCGCGCGCCTCGACGCGGCCATCGACCCGGCCCTTGAGGCCGGCCCCCGGTCTCAATCGCTCGATGATCGCGAGATCGAAGTCGCGCACGTCCGCGCGCGCGTTGCGCGCCGCGAAGTTGCGCGTTGCATCAAAGGTCCCGCGCACGCGCGCGCTGCTGCCCGCGCCCGGCCCGCTCTGCACGCGTACGTCGCCATCGATCTCGAGCGCCGAGAGCGGACCCGTGACTTCGACGGTGCCGACGAGCAGCCCGTCCACCGGCAGCTCGAGCGGCAGCAGGCTCTCGAGAAACTCGACATCGAGGGGCGCGGCGCGCAGGTCTACCTGCGTGAAATAGAGCGTGTCGCCGAACACCACGCCCAACGTGCCGGCGAGGTTGGTGCCGGGCGCGAACAGCGTGGCGTTCTCCGCGAGCAGGAGCATGCCCTTCGGATCCTGCGTCTGCACCCGTACGCGGCCCTCGCCGCCGCCTTCCTGCGGGAAGTCCGCGTACAGCCAGCGCAGGTCGCGGAAACGCATGTCGTCCGCGTCGACGCGAAGGTCCATGGCAAGGCGGTCCCCGCCCGTTGTGACGCGGCCGATCAGCGAGCCGCGCGACTCGGGCAGCTCGAAGGCGGGAACCTCGAACGAGATGATGCTGTCACGGATGATGACGCGACCGCGCAGCGACGCGAGCTGCAACGGCTCGCGCCAGACGACGCCGTTCATCGCGAGGTCCTCGATCTCGATCAGCCGCCCCGGCTCGACGGGCGTCTCCCAGACCACGCGATCGAGGCGCGCCTCGATGTCACGGAAAGTCATCACGCGTGCGAGCCCCCCCTCGAAGTGCTCGACGGTAATGCTCAGCGTGTCCTCGACCTCCTCGTGCGGCATGCGCACGACCGCGAGACCATCGATGATGCGCGCGTCCTGGAACAGGACGAGCGTCCGGCCCGGCTCCTTCTGGCCTGGTGTCGAGGGCGGGAACACGTAGTCGAAGTTCCAGGCGGTGTCGCCCGGCAGCTTCTCGATGTAGACCTCGGGACTGTAGAGCACGACGTCCTCGAACACGATCTCGCCACCCAGCAGCGTGCGCCAGTTGTAGGAGACGTCAGCGGAGTCGAGTCTGACGAACGGACGGCCGAACGGATCGATGATCGCGACGTCGTGCAGGGTCGCACCGCGCAGCAGACCGCCGCCCGATATGCGGCCCACCTGGACTTCGCCCTCGATGCGATCCTCCAGCCAGCCCAGGCCGAAGACGCGCACACGCTCCATTCCCCACTGCGTCCGGGTAACGGTCATCACTATGGCGAGCACGAGGACGATACCGGCAAGCATGCCGATACCGATCCATCCTGCGAGTCGTGCGCCGCGTGTCACGTCAGTCCCACCCTTCGAAGCCCGTGGTCAGAACGCCTGACCGATCGAGAAGTGCACTTGCAGCCGGTCGAGGAACGAATCGTACGGGTCCCAGCGGATCGGCGGTAGGCGCACCAGCCGACCACTGTTCTCGAGCTGGTCCGGCGTGTAGCTGGTGCCGGGATCGATCGGGTCGCATCCGTTCCGGAGGCAGACCTCCGTAGTGAAGACGTCGAGCGTCTCCGCGCCGCCACCGTAATATCCGAGATCGATACGAATGGGTCCGATCGGGCTGAAGTAACGGAAGCCGATGCCGGGCGTCATCACGAGCCCGGTGGAACGCACGTCGCTGCCGCTCGACCACACCTCGCCGGCATCGACGAACGCGGCGCCACGGATGTTGTCGCCCCAGATCGGAAAGCGCAGTTCGAGGTTCGCCTCGAACAGCGAGGCGCCGCCCGTCGGGCGCACCTCGAAGGCGTCTTCGCCGCGTATCTCCGCCAGCGTCGTCGCCTCGCAGGTGCCGGCATTGATCGACTGCGCACTGCATCCCTCCCATGTGAGATCACCGGTGGAGTCCCGTGTGGCCAGCCGGCCCACCGCGTTGACCGTCAGCAGGCGCGGCCCGAGCCGGTACTGCGCAACACCGCGCACGGTGTTCGCGCCGCCGGAGTAGAACCGCTTCTGCGGGTGCAGCCCCAGGCCGGCGCCCAGTTCCTCGATCACACGGGCCGTACCGCCTGCCACGCGCGTGGCAAGGATTACGCCCGGCGTCAGCGTGAAGTAGCCGGTCGCCTCGCCATAGAAGCGCGAGTACGCGAACTGGGACGCGGTGAACGACGTCGCGAGCTCGGTCTCGGCGCGCAGCCGGAAGCCACGCGAGGGCGCGAGCAGGCTGTTCGTGCGGTCGCGCACGAACTGCAGCGAAAGCGGCGCGAGCCAGTGGCTCTGACGCAGCACGTCGATGTCACTCTGTTCACAGGCGACGAAGTTGACGCAGAAGATGATATCGTCTTCGGACTCGAGGCGGGTCAGCTCCGGCCGGTAGCCGAGTGTGAGGGACGCATCGCGTCCGATCAGCCGGCCGACCGACAGGTAGCCGCCGCCGCCCTCGCGCACGAACACGTCAGGCACGATGACACGCTCGGCGAAGAGACCGGCGCCCAGGGTATTGCGGGCGCTGAAGAACCAGGGCTGCCGGAAGTCGGCGTTGATCGCGCCGGCGACCTGCGCATAGACGCCGTCGATCTCCTCGAAGAAGGGCACGAGATCGAGCGGCGCCGTCAGCAGGTTGGAGACACGGCCGCGCAGCTCCAGGCGGCGCGCACGCCCGAGGAAGTTCAGACTGGTCCACCGTGCCTCGGCGTTCAGGTAGTCGGCCGTGGAGAGGCCGAAGCCGACGCGTACGCGATGCAGGGCGCCCTCGATGACGCGGACGGTCACGTCGGCGATCGTGTCGAACGGCTCGATCGCGGGAACGATCTCGGCGTGGCGGAACACGTCGAGCGAGAAGAGGTTGCGCTGACTCTCGAGCAGTGCCCTCCTGCTGTAGACGTCGCCCGTGCGGAACGCAAGCATGCGGCGCACGACCGTGGAGTCCACGGCCTCGTTCCCCTCGACGGTGACCGTGCCGAACCGGTAGCTGTCGCCGGGGATCAGTTCGAACTCGATCGCGCTGCGGTGCGGCTCATCCCGCGGGATGAAGTAGCTGGTGAGCACGTCGGCGGCGGCAAAGCCGCGGTCGCGCAGACGGGTGATCAGCGTATCGCGTGTCGCTTCGGCAGCGACCAGATCGAGTGGCATGCCGGCGCGCAGGGGCAGGCCGCCCACCAGATCGGCCGATGGCTCTTCGATACCGGAGAACGTGACGGTGTCCACGCGAACCGGCTGTCCCTCATCGATGCCGAACTCGACGACGAGCCCGTCGCCAACGCGCGTCGTGTCCACGTTGACGATGACGTCGCGGTAGCCACGCTCGTAGTAGAAGATGCGGAGCCGCAGTGCGTCGGCCTCGATGACGCGGGGGTCCACGTACTGGTGCTCACGACCCACGCCGAGCCAGCAGAGCGGCCCGAGCGCGCTCATGGAGCAGCGGCTCTCGCTGGTCACGATCGCCGCACGCAACAGTCCCTCGTCGAATGCGCTGACGCCGGTCAGGTCTACGCGAGCGATGCGCGCGGAATCATCGACGACCTGCGCGCGCGCAGGCTGTGCAACGAACACGGCCGCAGCAACGGCGAGCAGCGCGACGACGCGCCCGGTCGAACGAGCCATGGTCAGGCCGGCCGGTCGGGGAGCCCGACGGGGGGTGCGAGTGCACTTCCCTCGTCGAGGCGGCCGGGGTCATGGAAGTAATGCGTGCCGGGGCGCGGGAAGATGTGCCGGCTGACGGGCGCAAAGCCATGCACGTCGTCGAAGAACATGTACTGCGTGACACGCAGTATGTCGTCCCCGACCCGGATCAGGCCGAACGAGTTGCGCTCGCGCTCGCGTGCCCGGCCGCGGCGCGACGTCGTCGTACCCGACTGCGCGATGATGATGCCGTGCGTGCGGTCGATGCCGGCATAGACGTCCAGCGAGTTGCCGATGTAGGCGCGATGCAGGTGGCCGCCCATGATCAAGTCCACCTTCATCGCGGTGAAGCGGTCGAGCGCACGTTTCGCCTTCGGCATGGTCTGGCCACCCTCGTAGTCCGGGGCGGGCGCAAAGTGGTGATGGGCCACGACGATCCGCGCATCACTGCCCGGTGCAGCGGCGAACGCCTGCTCGCACATGTCGAGCTGCCATGACCGGATCCGGCCGTTCGTGATCGCGCGCAGCGGGGCCGTCGAATTGAGCGAGACGAACGTCGCGCCGTCCACGCGCAGCACGGAATCGAGATCCGCCGATATGTACTCACGGTAGTTGCGGTACGGCGCAAAGATGCGCTCGAACACGCGGTACAGCGGGATGTCGTGATTCCCCGGTGTCACGATCACCGGCTTCGGCGGCAGACGATTGATGAAGGCGCGCGCGTCCGCATACTGCTCGCGCTTCGCGCGCTGCGTGAAATCGCCGCTCAACACGATCACGTCCGGATCCAGTTCCTCGACGGAGCGCAGGAACGCTTCGCCCGCCGCCGGAACGTATGGTGGACCGAAATGGATGTCGGAAGCGTGCACGATGGTCAGCACGACACCCCCGCACGCCTGTGCAGTCCGGGGAACGGCAGGTCGGCGCGTGCCGCGACGTCGAGCGGCGCGCGCACGCCACGCTGCAGGTGGAACAGGCCCGCGCGTGCGATCATCGCGGCATTGTCTGTGGCGTGGCGCAGCGAGGGAGCGTACAGCTCGCCCTCGGCGGGCAGTGCGGCCGCGATCGCGGCCTTCAGCGCGCGACTGGCGGCAACGCCGCCGCCGAGCACGACGCGCGCACAGCCGGTCTCCGCCACCGCGCGCATCGTCTTCGAAGCGAGCACATCGACAGCGGCGGCCTGGAACGACGCGGCGACGTTCGCCGTCTCCGCTTCGAGCCGGCTGTCCGCCGTGAGCGCCTGCACACGCGTGAGCACGGACGTCTTCAGCCCGCTGAACGAAACGTCGTAGTAGTCGTCGTCGGACGGCTGCTGCCGTGAGGTGAGCATCGGTCGCGGGAACGCGTACGCTTCGGGGTCACCGAGTTCCGCGGCACGCTGGATGGCAGGCCCGCCCGGATAGCCGAGTCCCAGGATGCGCGCAACCTTGTCGAACGCCTCACCCGCTGCATCGTCGCGCGTCTCACCGAGCAACTCGTACTCGCCCCACGCGGGCACCCACAGCAGCATCGTGTGGCCGCCGGACACGAGCAGCGCGACGAACGGCGGCGCCGCGCGCGCGTCGTCGAGTGACGTCGCGAAGAGATGCGCCTCCATGTGGTGCACGGGGACCAGCGGGATGCCGAGTCCGAATGCGGCGGCCTTCGACCACGCGAGCCCCACGTGCAGCGCGCCGATCAGGCCCGGACCGGCAGTCGCCGCGATCGCGTCCAGGTCGCGCAGTGCAACACCCGCCTCGCGCAATGCCCCGTCCGCGACATCGTCGATGACCTGCAGATGCGCACGCGATGCGATCTCCGGCACGACGCCGCCATACACGCGATGTGCATCCTGTGACAGGATGACGTGACCGAGCACGGTGCGTTCGCCACGCAGGACGGCAGCGGACGTTTCGTCGCAGGACGTCTCGATGCCGAGGATGAGCGGTTCGCTCACGGCGTGCCGCTGCCGCGCCGCAGCGCGCGCATGCCCGCGGCACTGGTGAGCGAGTCGGGCAGCGGTTCGACCGGCACGACGATACGCACGGTCATGGGCGAGACGATGACGCCGAGATCCGTGGTATCGACGCCGAGCGGGAAGCTGTCCGTCGCGGTCCAGCCGCTCAGGTCGATGGGACCGAGGCGGATCGTGTCGAGGCCGGACACGCGCGCCGCGCCGCCGTTCACGCGAACAGCGGTCGGCTCGACCTCGATGGGGCCGCTCAGCCGGTAGCCCGCGGCAGGTGTACCGATCACGCGGACAGTCACGGGAACCAGGCGTGACACCACGCGATCCCAGCGCAGCGTGACCGAGATCGGACGGATGTCCTCCACCCGGGTGTTGTCCATCCCGCCGTAGAGCTGCACCCAGCCCGAGCGCAGCACGCGCGTCTCCACGGAATCGCTCACGTCATCGACGGGAATCAGGACTTCGGGTCGGTTCACTGCCACGCGCATCAATTCGCGCGTGGGTCCGGAAAACGTGATGTCCACGGTGCTCGGCGCTGGCGGCGCGGCCGGCTCCCAGTCACCATCGCGTGCCACGACCCGAACCGGCACATCGGAGACCTGCAGCCGCTCGGGCACCTCCGCCTTCACCGCGCCCCACAGCATGAACGCGATCGCGAGCGCGGCGAGCTTGAGCGCCCAGTTGTTCGTGATGACTTCGAGCGTGCGTGGATTCATTCCGCTATTTCAGGAGCGCGTGAACGGATTTCACGTTGTCCTGCGACATCCAGTCGGTGCCACCGAGCACCTTGCGACGGATGCGGCCTTCGCGATCGATCAGGAACGTGGTCGGCAGCCCGTTCACGGCATACGCGTCCTGGATGCCGCCGCCCGGATTCAGCAGGATGTCGAACTCGAGGCCGTACTCGTGCACGAAGCTGCGCACGTCGCCGAGCGCACCCGGCGCATCCACGCTGACCGCGACGATGCGCAGACCCTGGTCACCGAGCAGCTCGTAGAGCCGCTGCATGGACGGCATCTCGCGCACGCACGGCGGGCACCACGTCGCCCAGATATTGAGGAGCACGACCTCGCCGCGCAGGGCGGCGAGTGAAATGGTGTCGCCCGCGAGCGTGGGGTACGCGAAGTCCGGCGCTGGCGCGCCGGTGTCGAGCGGTGCGTACGTCGCTCGATTCACCCAGGCGAGGGACAGAAGCGTCAGCAACAGCACGAACACACTGCCCCGGATCAGCCAACGCTCGGTCCGTTCCGTCATTCCCCGCAGTCCGATCTCAGACGCAACACTGGTTCGCCGCGCAAGATAGCGGCGTTCACGGGACGCAGCTACGGTGCGCGCGCCCTGATTCCGTACACCGCAAGCGCGTGATCGTTGAGTGCTGCATCGACCGGATCGCCTTCCGTGTCCTCCGGCGGCACGGGCGGAACCGTGGTATCGGGTGGCTCGAGCAGATCGATCGCCGATGGATCCGGGGCAACGATGTCCGGCACGGTCGGGTCGTCGATGACGGGCAGGCCGACACTGACGACGAGCGTGACGGTCGCGGGCAGCCGCTGCTCTGTGCCAGGCTCGGGTGCGATTCCGATCACGCGGCCGGTCGGCGTCTCCGATTCGCGCTCCACGGAGGCGACCTCGAAGCCGAGCCGCTGCAGCATGGCGCGGGCGCGCTCGAGCGGGAAGCCGGCGACGTCGGGCACACGCGCACGCGGCGGCCCCGAGCCCACGGCGCCGGCCACGCCCGCACCCGGCCTCAGGTACTGCCCGGGCAGCGGATCCTGCGCGATGATCGCACCCGGCTCCGCATCGGGGTGCGGCAGCTCCGTCGCGTCGGTGAGTATGAGCCCCAGTTCTGCCAGGTCGCGCTCCGCCTCACCGCTCGTTCGGCCCTCGAGGTCGGGAACCGCGACACCGGTCGCGGCCGCCGCCTGCTCCTCGGTCGGCGGGAACAGCACGAGCGCGGCGACGGCATAGCCGACACCGAAGGGCACCAGCAGCGCCGCGATCACCCACGCCCAGATGCGGCGACCGCCCCGGCCGTTCGTGCTGCCGTTGCGCCGGCGCGGCTTCTGCTCGCCTTTCGCTGCCCGTCCCTGCCGCCGTCGTACGGAATCCCCGAGCATCACACCCTCCGCAGGCGAACGGCGAATGCGCCGTCAACGCCAAGAGTCCATGGCCGCACCACGAGACAGCCGCGCCCGTCGCGCACCGACTCGTGCACTTCCTCGATCGGCTCCAGCACGAAGTCGGCGTGCCGGGCAAGAAATGCGTCCACCTGTTCCTCGTTCTCCTCGGCCTCGATCGAGCACGTCGCGTAAAGCAGACGGCCACCGGGCGCTACGATCGCCGCCGCGCCATCCAGGATCTCGCGCTGCAGCACGACGAGCGCGTCGAGATCCGACGGCATCAGCCGCCACCGTCCGTCCGGATGTCTGCGCAGCGTGCCGGTGCCGGTGCACGGCGCATCGATCAGCACGGTGTCCGCGCGCCCGAGCGGCGGCCGGCGCGCATCCGCAGCGATCACCCGGACGTTCGTCAGGCCGGTGCGTTCGAGATTCTCGCACAGCCGTACCAGTCGTTCCGGCGTTGCGTCTGCCGCGACGACAAGCGCGTCCGGGCTGTCGCCGGCGATGCCCATCGTCTTCCCGCCCGGCGCGGCGCACAGGTCGGCAACGAGCGAGCCCGGTGCGGCTGCAACGGCTCGCGTCACGAGCGACGCCGCCGGATCCTGCATCACGGC
>Ga0079224_100016483_pt1 | contig 10388 bp, 10 predicted proteins | sample Stecom2015_FD_80414 | JGI IMG/M metagenome (GOLD analysis project Ga0079224, IMG submission 80414) | Agricultural soil microbial communities from Utah to study Nitrogen management - Steer compost 2015 | ecosystem: Environmental > Terrestrial > Soil > Agricultural land | place: USA: Utah...
CATCGATAAAAAGTGTAATTTTATAGCGGATCTCCCACCTGGTCTGTGGATGACCTGAGTAAGGGAATGGAGGAGACATTTGATCCCCCATCTTAGAAAACGACATGAGAATTTCATTGATTTGCATCGGGAAAACCGACGATAAGCACATTATTCAGGGAATAGAAACCTATCTCAAACGATTGAAGCACTATATCGGCTTTCAAATGATTAGTCTACCTGATATAAAAAACAGTAAGCACCTTTCCCAAGAACAGCAAAAAGAAAAAGAGGGACAATTGATCCTCAAACAGGTGGCGCCTCAAGATGTGGTCGTATTGTTAGATGAACGCGGAAAAGAGCTCAGCTCGGTTGCTTTTGCCGGAGAGCTGGAGAAGCATATGCTTGCCAGTGTGTCACACTTAATATACATCGTGGGAGGTCCTTATGGGTTTGATGAAGCGGTGTATCAACGTGCCAACGCGAAAATGTCACTGTCTAAACTGACTTTTTCCCACCAAATGGTTCGTTTGTTTTTTGTGGAACAAGTGTATCGAGCGATGACGATTATTCGTGGAGAACCCTATCATCATGCTTAATCCTTTTTTTACTGAGGACGCAGATTAAAATAGTACGAATAAAAATTGTAAATTGTAGGAGTCATTGAAAAGGAAAGGATGTATTCTATGGATTTTAAACGAGACTATAAATACAAAAGTCAAGAAGGTGCCCACTCGGGGGGAATAAATAAATGGTTGATCATCATCGGCGGTGCCATTGTTATTTTACTGGCCTATTTACTCAAGTAAATTAAGCCGAGCAACGGAGCAGCCCCTGCGGTTTGGGCCCATCCTAGAAGCACGGGATGCTAAGATCTTTTTTAATTTTGTTTCAGTGGGAAGATTTTCCCCACCTTGTGCGTATTAGGGCAAGGTGTAGGTCGCTAGTAGGTCAGCTCAGATGTGTTCGCCAATTGATCAAAGAACTGAACCGCGCTCCTGTCCATTGTAGCGGCTCAACTTCCCATAATGCTGCTGTTTACGAACGAATAGCCTGCAGGAAATTTCGCCACGCGATTTGGTCTGTAAGGAAGGTCAGGTCTTCTTCTTTGAGTTCATCGATGTGGACCAATCGGAAAGCTTGAAGTTTGCCCTCTCTTGATTTCTCCGTAAAATCAAATACTTCTTTGCGAATATTCAATTCGAGTGGAGTTTTGCAGGTCACCTGGTAGTAGATGGACAGAATTTGGCTTTCATTGAAGCTTGATTTCTCGAAAAAATCGGTGGTATAGATGTGTTTCCCGACGGCGATCTCCATACCTGTTTCTTCCATATACTCACGCTTAAGAGCGTCGATTAAGCCCTCGCCATATTCCAAACCTCCGCCCGGAAATTTCGTAAAAGAGACGTTCTCCGTTCTTTCGTCACTGATGAGTACCTGATTTTGATCGTCGATAAGGATACCGTATACCCTGACGTTAAATAAAAACATATATTGATGATTACCGTTCCCTGTTCGAATGAGGATGGGGAATCGCTTTTGATGATTAACTTAAAACTTTTCCTTTTAATTTTTAGAGCGGTTGGAACCCGTTGTCTACCGTATCTGCAGCTAAACCAACCAAAGAGTAATGCTTAGGCAAAAACCAGGCTATTGTGCGCATTGCGGTTTCATATTCCTGATTATTTGCAAAATTCTTTGGCGTGATATTTAAGGCGAGGTCCTGTGACACCTTGGTCTCATCGGTATAATTTCGGGCAATGAGCATGATTTGTGGATCCGTCACGCCGCTATATTCTAAAAACTCACGTAACTGAGCACGTGCGTATCCAGGAAGGATATCCTCAGCAGGTTGGCCCACTAAAATCTCTTCATCTTTTCCGAGCAAAAAATCTCCGACGTTCTTAGAAAAAATATGCTCATCGGTATAAAATTCGTCGCGTAACTCGAGGTTGAGAAGATCGCCGTAGCTAAACATCCAGTCTGGGTTTTCTTTTCGCGTATTTAAAGCTACCCCGAAGCCGTTACGTAAAAGCGTAGGAAGCTTCTGCCGAATGACGTAGGCTTGGAAATTCTCGCCCGTTTCCACGGTTCTCAAATTAAAATAAGGAAAACCCTCCGTGCTCATGATGATTTCCGGTTCGGCAACCGCTAAATTGGCATCGGCTATATGTTCGATGAACTGAGCCACCCACTGGTTATCGCGCTCGGGAAGTGGAATGGTCAGTAATTCGTTAATCAATAGTGTTTTTTCAAGATCCCCCAAATTGCCACCTTCGGCATTCGCATCAAAAAAATGTAAATTGCTCATAATCCTTGTGAAAATACGGCTAAAAGTAAACATTATTATGGGAATGTGAAGTTTAAAAAACAAAATGACTGACCGAATACTGTTAGTTCGTAAGATTAACTGGTTTATTTTATTATTTTTGCTAAAAAAGGAATTGCCTAATGTCAGAAGTAAATGCAAGTAATCCCGTATCCTATAATTCGTCCAAAATTAGTTTTGAAGAATTCCGGCACGTTTTGCTGGCGGACTATAAGTTAGCCGTAGAAAGTCGCCAAGTGAGTTTGTTAGGTCGGAAGGAGGTGCTCACCGGAAAAGCAAAATTTGGTATTTTTGGAGATGGAAAGGAACTTGCCCAAATCGCACTTTCCAAAGTGTTTCAAAAAGGCGACTGGCGTTCCGGGTATTATCGTGATCAAACGCTAGCGTTTGCGTTAAAAATCACCGACATCTATCATTTCTTCTCGCAGTTATATGCGAACCCAGATGTATTAGCGGATACCTCTTCAGGAGGTCGGCAAATGGTTGCTCACTTCTCAACGCCGTTGGTTGATGCACAAGGCGAGTGGTTGGATCAAACCCAACGCATTAATTCATTTTCGGATATTTCAACTACTGGTGGTCAAATGGCCCGCGTCTTGGGACTGGGATTGGCCTCTAAACTGTATAAAAATCACCCCAACCTCTCGCACAAAGAGCGCTTTTCCAAGGCAGGCGATGAAGTGATATTCTGTACCATTGGAAACGCAGCAACTTCTGAAGGTGTGTTTTGGGAGACGATTAATGCGATTGGAGTAAAGCAAATACCAGTCGTGGTATCTGTCTGGGATGATGGATATGGAATTTCGGTACCCAATGAGGTGCAAACTACAAAAGGAGACCTGTCTTTACTTTTGGAAGGGTTTCAAGCGGATCAAAACGGAGAAGGCTTTGAAATATTCAAAGTCAAAGGTTGGGATTACGCCGGCTTGTGTGAAGTCTATGAGAAAGCTGCGGATTTTGCGCGGACGCACAGTAAGCCTTCGCTGGTTCATGTCGTGGAGATGACTCAGCCGCAAGGACATTCCACCTCAGGATCACATGAAAGATATAAGAGTGAAGAGCGCTTAAAGTGGGAAGATGAATTCGATTGTAACCGAAGGATGAAAGAATGGCTAATCGAATCCGGAATGGCGAGTGCTCAGGAACTCGATGATATTGAAACGCAGGCCAAGAACACAGTCCGTCAAGAGCAAAAGCGTGCTTGGACGGACTATAGAAAGAACCTACAAACCGATTTGGATGAAGCGATTCATCATTTACGTAATATCGATGATGAACGAGCCGATATTCCTCTGAAAACCTTGCTTTCGAGCGCCGAACCTTCCCTTAAAGAAGTGTATGTAAATGTCCGCCGCGTCATACGGGAATTACGGGGTTCTTCACCTTCGGGAAAAGCAGCTTTGTTGGAGTGGTATCAGAAGAAACAGAAGGTAAATGCTTCGAGATTCAATGATAAATTATTTTCGGAAACGGAATCATCGCCTTTGCATATCGAACCCCTAACAGCGAGTTACGACATCGACTCGCCATTGGTGGACGGGCGGGAAGTGTTAAACGCTTGTTTTCGAGCGAATTTTAATCGGGATCCGCGCCTACTTGCCTTTGGTGAAGATGTTGGAAAGATTGGCGATGTGAATCAAGGGTTTGCCGGTCTACAGGAAGAGTTTGGTGAAGCACGTGTGTTTGATACCGGGATTAGAGAATCTGCCATTATTGGCAAGGGGATCGGCTTAGCTGCCCGTGGTTTTCGCCCAATTGCCGAGATTCAGTATTTGGATTATCTAATTTATGCGATGCCGGTCCTCAGTGACGATTTAGCCAGCTTGAGTTACCGGACAAAGGGGCAGCAAAAAGCGCCGGTGATTGTTCGTACTCGAGGGCACCGCTTGGAAGGTGTTTGGCATTCTGGTTCGCCGATGTCGGTGCTTTTGGGTGGTCTGCGCGGCATTCACATTTGTGTACCTCGTAACATGACACAGGCTGCCGGAATGTACAACACATTGCTACAAAGCGATGAACCAGCGGTTGTTGTAGAATGTCTTAATGGGTACCGGCTGAAGGAGAAGATGCCATCGAATGTGGGCGATTTTCGGGTGCCTTTAGGCCAGGCAGAACGCTTGCGGGAAGGACAAGACCTTACGGTTGTGTCTTATGGTTCTACACTAAGAATTGTGCAGGAAGCTGCTTTAGAATTGGATAAATTAGGCATTTCCATAGAGATCATCGATGTGCAATGCTTGCAGCCGTTTGATCTCCAGCATCTATGTAGCGATTCTTTGCAACGTACCAATCGTTTGTTGGTCGTCGATGAGGATTTTCCTGGTGGGGCATCCGCATTCATAATGCACCAGATTCTTGAGGAACAAAAAGGATATTATTATCTTGATGCACAACCGAGGACGCTCACTGCTAAAGCGCATCGTCCAGCATACGGTTCAGATGGTGATTACTTTACAAAGCCTGCTGTGGATGACGTTGTAGAAGCGGCGTATGCCATTATGGGAGAAAGCAATCCTGCCAAATTTCCGAGTCTGTATTAAGTACGTGAGGAGCAAAAGGTATTAAGGCCTGTCATCATTCTAAACGCGATCGATCGCGAGTCCCGTCGACTAGCTGTCGGAAAACAAGGAGGCTGCACCTATAATGGCGGCATGTTCTTGGTATTTTCCTACTTGAACGTGGTAGGGAGCGAGTGCAGACTCGTCGGGAAAGATGCGGTGCCAAGCTTTTGCAATGTTACCACCAATGATAAAGTGTTGGCTCTGGTGCTTCCTGCTAAAGAAATCGAGGAACTGGAGTAAATGGGTCCGGTATTCCATCAATAGCGTTTCCGTTTCATCTCGGTCCGCGTGACGAGCCAATATTTCTTTCAATCCCGTTTCACGTAGTCCACTGAGCTCCTCGAAACGTTTGACCAACCACCTGGTGACTAAATATTCTTCAAATATACTCTCGCGATAGGGGCTGTTCCATAAGGCAGCATCAAAAGCCTTTTCTCCTTGCTTCCAGACCGCGCTTCCTAACCCCGTTCCTAAGGTAATTCCCAACACCGTTGATTGCCGTTCCAACCCACCCCCGAAGACTTCGCCTTGGAGGAAAGCAGCCGCATCGTTAATGTAGCGAATTTGAAGACATCCCTTTGCCGGCAGGCCCTCCAGAATTGGATCGGTGATTTGCATTTGATAAAGCGCGTCGTACTTGGATTGTCCCTGCATCAAGGGGATGCCCTGTTCATAGTCAAAAGGTCCCGGGGCCGCTACTCCAATCCGTTGAATCGCCTTGTCGGTTTTCCGTATAGCGTTTTGCATATTAGCGAGCCAATCTTGTAAAATCGATTTAGCATCTGCTAACGAGTTAACAGGTGAGCGCGTGATGGTCTCATCGAGAATACGCCAAGTGGGTGCTTCCACGATAGCAGAGGTGATATGGGATCCCCCGATATCACAAGAAAGGATATAATCGCTATGTTGCATTATTTAAATAAGCCTTGTACTTTAATAGATGGTCAGCAAGCACTAATGCGGTCATCGCTTCTACGATAATCACCGCTCTGGGGACCACGCATGGATCATGCCGTCCTTTTCCAGATATCGTCGTTTGGTTTCCAGCCGCATCGATCGTTTCCTGATCACGCATAATCGTGGCTACGGGTTTGAACGCTGTGCGGAAGGTGATGTCCATCCCGTTTGAAATACCGCCCTGAATACCTCCCGAGAAATTAGTCAGCGTTTTTACTCCCTCGTCAGCCTTGATGAAAATATCGTTATGTGCTGAACCGAGCATTTGGGATCCTTCGAAGCCCGATCCGTATTCGAAGCCATGCACAGCGTTGATGCTCATAATGGCTTTAGCCAGGTCAGCGTGTAATTTGTCAAAAACAGGTTCACCCAAGCCCACAGGTACGTTTCGCACGATGGTACTTATTCTTCCGCCCACGGTATCCCCATTTTTCCGAACGGTATCAATAAACGATTCCATTTCTTTAGCAGTTGCCGGATCGGCACATCGGACAATATTGTCTTCACGGGCTTCTAATAAGTCACTGAGCTGACTGCCGTCCAGATTTGGCGCTTCAATTGAGCCTACACCCGAAACATGCGCGAAGATTTCGATACCTTGTTGTTTTAGGACAAGCTTAGCGATCGCTCCAGCCGCCACTCGGGCCGCTGTTTCACGTGCAGATGATCTGCCACCGCCTCGGTAGTCTCTTAGACCGTATTTCGTTTGATAGGTGTAATCTGCGTGGGAGGGACGAAACTTATCCTGAATGTGAGAATAATCCTTTGAACGCTGGTCCTCATTCGGAATCAAAATGGAAATGGGTGTTCCCGTGGATTGTCCTTGGAAGGTTCCGGAAAGAATTTGAACGGTATCACTCTCTTTTCTCTGCGTCGTGATCCGGGATTGCCCGGGCCGACGTTTATCGAGCTCTGCTTGTATAAAGGATTCGTCAATATCAATTTTCGACGGGCAACCATCGATAATAACACCGATAGCCTTGCCATGGGATTCACCAAATGTGCTGATCCTAAAAAAATCTCCGAAAGTATTTCCTGCCATAATTTAATGTGCGGTAAATATATGAAATTGTATTGAATTAAATCCTTGTCTTGATGATCTATTTAGTCGGTCTGTAGGTGGAAACCTTGCGTCTTCAGATGGGTCCAAAACATCGGATAAGATTTCTCTACTACTTCTGGCTCCCGAATCTGAATTTGATCGAATACCAGTGCGAGCGGTGCCAATGCCATGGCCATTCTATGGTCCTCATATGTGTCAAAGCACAAATCCCCTGGATCGGCCACCTGTTTTGTGTCTAAGTAATAAACACCAGGTTCTTTTTCACTTAATGTAGCTCCAAATTTTCCGATTTCCGTTTGGAGCGCTAAAATACGGTCAGTTTCTTTGATCTTAAGTGTTTCTAAGCCGGTAAATGCGACATCCCGTTTCAACGCGGCGGCTACTACAACCACTGTTTGCGCAAGATCCGGACATTGTTTGAAGTCGAATAGCACTTGATCGGATGGTGATGCTGCCTTTCGAATATGAAGGCCGTCCGATTCAAATGACGAAACTACTCCAAAATGCGCCATGATATCGACGATCGCAATGTCTCCCTGAAGACTGTTGGGCTTCAACCCTGGTAAAATCAAGTTTCCTTCCTTAGACAACGCTACGATGGCATACCAATACGAAGCCGCACTCCAATCGGGTTCTACTACGACAGTCGATTGTTGAAATTCCTGAGGCGCAATGCTAATCTCGTTTCCTTCAAATCTGCTGTCGATCCCACATTCTTTTAAAATAGAAAGTGTCATCGTGACGTAGGGTCTGGACGTAAGCTCGCCTTCGATTTCTATATGTAAGCCGTTCTCGAGCGCTGGTGCAACGAGTAGGAGTGAGGAAATGTATTGACTACTGATGTCCCCTTTTATCGTGATTCGATTGGTTTTTTGGACCATACCGCCTTGGATAATTAATGGCGGAAACCCTTCCTGATTTTCATACTGAATGTGTGCACCGAGTTCATTTAACGCATCAACCAGAAGTCCGATGGGGCGTTGCTGCATGCGTTTGCTTCCTGTTAGTCGAAATTTTCCGTCGACTAAATTTAAATAGGAGCTAAGGAAACGCATTGCCGTGCCGGCGGGGCCGATATCTACCGTTTGCAATGTCCCGTCTGATTGCGCAACCGCTTGCAAGGCGCGTGATAAGGTAACGGTGTCGTCGGCAGCAGACAAATTTTCTACCTCAACCGTACCTTTAGCCAGCGCCTGTAGAATCAAGGCTCGATTACTCTCGGATTTCGACCCAGTTAGTTGTACACGACCCGAAACCTTTTGATTGGGATGCGTGACACGTACATTGTTCTGCATCATCACTACGCCTCCGCGACCGGTTTAATGTTCATGATTTCATTTTGCTTACGGATAGATTCGTTATGAAGCAGTTCGAGGTATTTTTTCATAAACTCTTCTCCTAAAGATAAAGCGGCACCCAATTTTACGCGCTTTTGAACGATTTCGTCCCAACGATTTACTTGTAAGATGGTCACATCATTATCTCGCTTGAATTCACCGATTTTCTCTGCAATTTTCATGCGGTCACCAATTTGTTTAATGATTTGGTCATCTAGCTGGTCAATTTGATTCCGGAACTCGGCCAGTTTATCCTCGAAGCCAGGGTTGTTTGATTCCGGTTTACGAATGGATAAGTTGTCTAACAATTCGGCTAACGCAGCGGGAGTGACTTGTTGCTTGGCATCGGTCCATGCGACAGATGGATCAATATGCGACTCCACGATTAAGCCCTGCATGTCCATGTCCATCGCCTTTTGTGTGACATAAGGGATCAACTCTCTGTTCCCACAAATGTGGCTTGGGTCATTGATGATCGGTAGTTCCGGAGCAATTGTTTTTAGCTGAATAGCAATATCCCACATCGGTTCGTTGCGGAATGCGGTCTTTTCGAAGGACGAGAATCCACGGTGTATTGCGGCCAGCTTCTTTATACCAGCTCTGTTTATACGTTCCAAGGCGCCGATCCACAGTGATAAGTCGGGATTCACCGGGTTTTTCACAATAACAGGAACGTCTACGCCTTGAAGGGCGTCAGCAATTTCCTGTACAGTGAACGGATTTGCCGTGGACCGAGCACCAATCCATAGGATATCAATACCGGCTGCTAGCGCTTCTTCCACATGCTTCGCAGTTGCCACTTCGGTAGCCGTTAATAACCCTGTTTCTTCTTTTGCTCTATTAAGCCATTGTAGGCCTACACTCCCAATGCCTTCGAATTCCCCGGGACGAGTCCGTGGCTTCCAGATGCCTGCACGCAAAACGTGCACCTTGCCTGTGTTGGCCAGAAGGTGCGCTGTCGATACGACCTGCTCTTCTGTTTCGGCGCTACATGGGCCAGCAATAATGAATGGTTTGCCGTCTGTCTCAACCCAAGAGCTAAGCGGCAGAATGTCTAATGAATGTTTCATCTTTATTGTTTAATTCTATTTTACAAATGTATTTGGTTCTACTATATTTTTTCGTTCTTAACATATTCGCCCATGATGCTGAAATTAACCGTATGTTTAAGGACCTTACGGATGGCAGCATCGTAATCAGACTGTTTTTTCCATTCAACGTCTACATAAAAGTCGTATTCATTCCGGCGGCCCACTACCGGCATCGATTGGATTTTACTCAAATTGACATTCTGGTCTGCAAAGCATTGAAGAACAGCTGCTAGTGCGCCGATAGCATGGGAAGTCTGAAACGATAGAGATGCTTTGTTAGCCTGTTTTTGCTCGATCAGCTCGTTGGATAAGATTAAAAAACGAGTCGAATTCTTTTTGTGCGTTTCAATTCGTTTTTCTACAATCTCCAATCCGTAGAGTGCGGCTGCGGCCTCACTAGCAATGGCAGCACTGTGAGTGAGTTTCTCTTCTTTTATCTTTTTTGCGCAGGCAGCAGTATCCATGCCTTCCTTGATCGTCCATTCTGGATGCTCGTTGAGGAATTCATCGCATTGTCTGATCGCAATAGGATGTGATTCTACGACTTGAATATCATCCAGTTTCACGCCTGGGAGCGCTAATAAATGCTGCTGAATATGCAAGTGAACTTCTCCAATAATATGGAACCTGTAGTCTCGGAGTAGGTTGTAGTTGGGAAGAATACTTCCAGCGATGGAATTCTCTATAGCCATGACCACGTTGTCGGCCTTTCCTTGTTTTAGCAATTCACAAGTTTGCTTGAACGAAGAACATTCTATAGTTTCTATGTCATTCCCGAAAAACTTATAGGCAGCTTCTTCGTGAAACGATGCCTTCACACCTTGAATCGCTATTTTTATTTTTTCACTCATGAATAGATGATCTGTACGTTTATACCAAAAAAAAGTCCCGAGCAATTGTTGTCGGGACTCTGATTATCTTATTTGATAAACTATATACTAGCCCCCGCTCTTATCGGTAAAATAAAAGTATCCAAAGTCGGTATAGTTATATAGTTTGTTCATTTCTCCTTTGTTGACATTCCAAATATAGAGTAAGAAAAATTACCAAACAAATATTTAATAAAAAAAA
>Ga0079224_100016484_pt1 | contig 10388 bp, 8 predicted proteins | sample Stecom2015_FD_80414 | JGI IMG/M metagenome (GOLD analysis project Ga0079224, IMG submission 80414) | Agricultural soil microbial communities from Utah to study Nitrogen management - Steer compost 2015 | ecosystem: Environmental > Terrestrial > Soil > Agricultural land | place: USA: Utah...
ACGGCGCTTGCTTTCTTGCTTGATGGCACGAAAATCGCGCTTGAACTGGAGATCTCGAGCGTACGGCACGAGCGCCTCCAGCTCGTCGAGCTTCCTGATCCAACCGCTACCAATCTTGTCGGTGATCAGAGCGGCGAGCGCTGGATTGCACTGAAGCAACCAGCGCCGTGGCGTCACACCGTTGGTTTGGTTCGTGAACTTGCCCGGCTCGAAATCGTAGAAGTCCTTGAACAACTGTTCGCGCAGCAGTCGTGAATGGAGCGCGGAAACGCCATTGACCTTGCTGCTGCCCATCACCGCCAGGTTGCCCATGCGGACGGTCCGCTCGCCCTCTTCGCCGATGACGCTGACGCGCTTGATGCGCTCTTCGTCGTTCGGGAATTTGCTACGCACGCCCTCCAAGTATTCATGATTGATTTGATAGATAATCTGCAAGTGTCGAGGCAACACACGCTCGAGCAGCCAAATCGGCCACTTCTCCAAGGCTTCGGGCATCAACGTGTGGTTGGTGTAGTTGATTGAGGCCCTAGTGATTTCCCAAGCCTTGCCCCAGCTGTATTTGTACTGGTCGCACAAGAGCCGCATCAATTCGGCCACTGCCAGCGCGGGATGCGTGTCGTTGAGCTGAAAGGCGATCTTGTCCGGAAGCGAGTCGTGGCTGTCGAACAGCTCCAGATGCCGTCGCAAAGCATCTTGCAAGGTGGCGGAAACCAGGAAGAATTGTTGTTTCAATCGCAGCTCTTTGCCCTGCACCTGATGGTCGTTCGGATACAGCACGCGCGTGATGTTCTCCACCGCGCTTTGCCGTTCGACCGCCTTCATGTAGTCGCCGGCGTTGAAGTACTGGATGTCGAACTCGCGCGTGGCCTTGGCACTCCACAGGCGCAACGTGTTCACGACACCATTGCGGTAGCCCGGCACCGGGTAGTCGTAGGCCATGGCTCGCACCGGAACAGTGTCAATCCATTCGTGAACCGGACGGCCATCGTGCCCCGTGTATTGAATGACTCGGCCGCCGAAATGGATATCGTAAATGCGCTCGGGGCGACCGACCTCCCAAGGCGTCCCGAACTGCAACCACAGATCCGGATTTTCGTGCTGCTCCCCGTCGACGATGTCTTGCCGGAAAATGCCGTAATCGTATCGCATACCGTAACCCATAGCCGGCACGCCCAAGGTAGCGAGCGAGTCGAGAAAACAAGCAGCAAGGCGACCCAAACCGCCGTTGCCCAAGCCGGGGTCGCGCTCTTCGTTCAAGAGCTCATCCATGTCGATGCCCAGCTCCTGCATGGCTTGCTGCGCCTCTTTGTAGATTCCGAGGTTGTGCAGGCTGTCGGCAAGCAAGCGACCGAGCAGGTACTCGAGCGACAAATAGTAGACGTGCTTCGGCTTGAGCACGACGCGCTCCTGCCACGTGCGCGTCCAGCGATCGAACAGGCGATCTCGGGTGGTTCGGGCGAGACTGTTGAACTTATCGAGTTTTGTCGCCGCTTTCGGGTGCTTGCCTTGCGTATGCTGAACGTGGTTCACGAAGCTGTCGCGCAGCGCGTTCTTGTCGAGGCTAAGTTCGGAAACGGGGATGCTAAGGTGCTTCAAAGGTGCCACGCTCCGAGTGTAAGCCTAACGCGAGCAACAACGGCAGCGGTAAACCGGTCGGATTTCGGGGCCGGCCGTGCTTTTTTTGCCGGAAGTCGGCCCCCGCGCCAAGCACCAAGCTTGGATTCAACCACAGCGAAACCTCGCCGCCATTAATCCTACTCCGGCGTTGCGACCATGGACACGCGTGATCTAGGCTGCCCGCCCAATCGACCACAACTCAAGAGGAGGTTCACGATGAATGAGACGCGTCCAGTCACGCTAAGGGTTCGGACTCGACTGTTGGCCGCAAGCGCAAGCGTACTCTGGAGCCTGGGCTGCGCCCCCGCGGAACCGCCGGCAGCACCTCCACCCGCACCGCCGCCACCAGCGGCTCCAGCCCCCATCACGGCCCCGCCCCCGGCTGCAGAGCCCGTGGCCGAAGCTCCCCAATTGCCTCCGCCCGTCATCGTCAAAGACGCGGGGCTGAAGACACCCGAGTCGATTCTCTATGTGCCTGACGAAGACATTTACTTGGTCAGCAACGTCAATGGTGCTCCCACCAAGGCCGATGGCAACGGATTCATTTCCAAGGTTTCGCCCGACGGCAAGATCGTCGAGCTCAAATGGATCGACGGCGAAAAGCCCGACGTGAACTTGGATGCACCCAAGGGCATGGCCATCGTGGGTGACCTCTTGTACGTGACCGACATCAAGTGGGTTCGCTTGTTCGACCGCAAGACCGGGAAGCCTCGCGGCAAGGTGGGCGTCGGCGGAGCGACCTTCTTGAACGACGTGGCGCCTGACGCGAGCGGCAAGGGCGTGTGGCTCACCGACAGCGGCATGAAATTCGGCGAGAACGGTGCCGAGGCCACCAACAGCGACGGCGTGTTCTTGGTGTCCAACATGCAAGCCAAAGCGGTGATGAAAGACAAGACCATGGGCTGGCCCAACGGGATTTTACCCGATGAGAACGGGGCTTGGGTGCTCACCCACAAGAGCAACGAGCTCTACTACGTCACCAAAGACGGAAAGAAGGAGAAGGCCCAGAACCTGCCGAAGGGCTCGCTCGATGGCATCATCAAGGCCAACGACGGTTCTGTTCTGGTTTCGAGTTGGGAGGCCAAGGCCATTTACCAAGGCAAGCCGGGAGAGCAATTCAAAGAGGTGCTGAGTGGCATCGAGTCGCCGGCGGACATCGGGTACGACTCGAAGCGACATCGCGTATTGGTGCCGCTGTTCATGAAAGACGAGCTGCAGTTCCACACGCTGCCAGGCGCGCCGGCAACCCCACAAGCCGAGCCCGCACCAGCAGCCGGAGCCAGTGCGCCCGCACAGCCCGCGACGCCTGCAGCTGGGGCCACTCCGGCAACGCAGCCTCAGGGGAAGCCTGGTGCCGCGACTCCAGCAGCTCCAGCAGGAGGTGCGGCGGCAGCCACGCCGGCAGCAAAGCCCGCAGCCGGGCAGCCCGCGGCTCCGCCAGCCGCCAAGAAGTGAGCTAACCCTGAGCGCAGTGTTCGCCGGGCTCACCGCACTCACCACAGTGCACCAGAGCCCGGCGAGCGGTGCCGCTTTTGAGGTGGCTCAAAGCGGGACTTCCAACACTAGCCAGGCCACTATCAGCGCGAGCGCGATCAGCGGCGCCCTGAGTGCGGCGAGCCAGCGCACGCGAGCCCGGCGCGCCTTGCTCTCCAATACGGCCTCGAGCGCCTGAAGCTGGTTCGGAAAGAACAGCTCGGCTGGCAAAATCGTGCGGCCGCCATCGGGGAAAAGCAGCACGAGACATTGGGGACACACGTAGTAGCCTTGCAGCTCTTCCCAACGGTAGCTGACGACGGCCTCGCCATCGAAGCTCGGCCGACCGGGGTCTTGGTGCACGATCACCCGCTCCGCGTCGAGGCTGACCCGCGCGACCGGCTGCGCTTCGTGCTCGGCGCTTTCGTGCTCGGCGCTTTCGTGCTCGGCGCTTTCGTGCTCGGCGCTTTCGTTCTTGGCAACGAGCCACGGCCGCATTCGCTCCGCCACGAGGTAGAGCGCCGCCAAATGCAGGAGCCCCGTGGACCAGCCGAAGTAGCCCGTCACGAAAGCCGCCACCACGCACAGCGTGGCGAGCGGCACCGCGCAACGTGTCAGCAGGCGCATGTCCGGTGCGTAGGTGCGGGCCTGGGTCAGCTCGCGCTGACCGTGCTGAATCACCCGCACCATGGGCCAGACCTCGACCGGCCGACTCTCGAAACCGCCTGGGGATTGGCTCGATGGCGCACGAGCCAGCTCGGGCTCGGTCAAACCGAACGCCACGGGGCGCCCCCGCCGCGCCCTCTCCCGCTGCTCGGGGAAGGCACCACTTGATGGCTGATGTCACGCACTGGGTGTTCGCCTACGGCTCGAACCTGCATCGGCTGGACCTGGAGCGCGGGCTCCGCAGCTCGAATTTACCACCTGGCAGAATTGTGCAAGCCAAGCAAGCCCACGTCCGGCCGGGCCCTCAGTACCGCTCAGTCCTTGGAAGCCTCGCAGTGGCAACCGGCTTCGCTGACACGCTCGGCCGCCGCCTGCACCCGTGCGGTCGCACGCGTGCAGCGTTCACCGGGTCCAGTCAGCTCGCAAATGCGAGTTTTGGCGCGACGCATGGAGCCAAGCGCACGGCAGCTCAGGTCACATGGGTTTTCCACGGCGCCCTCGCCCTTTGGCGACGCCTGCTCGCGCGAAGGCCGAGACGGACGCGGCGCGGCACTCCCCGGCCGTGGCGCAACCTGGGGCCTCGCTTCGTCTGCGCTCTCTGCCTGTGGCTCGGGCGCCGGTGGCGCGGAGGCTGCCGTCGCGTCTAGGGGCGCTTGGCGCTGGCGCGCCAACTCTCGGTCCAATTGAGCTTCGCTGGCTCCGAGGTCGCGTTCCAGGGCCTCGAGCTCGCTGAGCTCGGCTCTCGGCGGCAGTGGTGCAGGCTGCTGGTAGGTTTGCCTTGCGGGAGCGGGCGCTGAGCTCGCCGGGTGCCCGGCCGCCCCGCACGCCGCCATCAGGCTCAGACTGAACCACCCTGGTAAAGCTCGGAGAACGCGGATGCAAGACACAGCTGGGGCAAGATAGCTCAGTTTCGGAACGTACCGGAGCTCAATCGGCGACCTTCTCGGACTCCGCCGGTTCTGGGACAATGGCTCACGAGCATGCGAGAAGACCGTGTGTCGAAACACCCAACGAAGGTCTGGCGCCTAGTAGCGACAAAAGGCCCCCTCAAGGGCAAGAGCTTTTCGCTGGGACCACGCACCATCATAGGGCGTGCGGTGGACTGCGACGTGCAGGTGTTGACCGTAGGCGTCTCCAGACAGCACGCGGCCATCATCGAGAACGACGAGGGAGAGCCCTACCTGATGGACCTCGCCAGTAAGAACGGCACCTTCGTGGATGGTCAGCCGATCTTGCGCGTTCGGCTCGATCCGGGCACACGCTTCGGGATTTCTTCGACGGTGTTCGAGTTCGTCAGCGAGGATGAGCCCCAAGCGAACGAAGCATCGATGACGGCACCCAGGGCCCCCAAGAGCCGCGTCACCGCGGCCAACTCGGATTCGGACGACTAGCCGAAGTCACCAGGCCCTTTCCGCTGAACCCGAGCTTTGCGAGCATAGCCCGGTCTGGAGGATCGCCATGCTCGTCGTTCACGTCCACGTCCACGTCAAGCCGGAGTGCATCGAGGCGTTCAAGGCCGCAACGCTCGAGAACGCCAGTGCCAGTCTGGAAGAGCCGGGCGTAGTCCGCTTCGACGTCATTCAGAATCAGGCCAACCCCTCGCATTTCATTTTGGTCGAAGCTTACGCTACGAACGACGCCCCCGCTGCGCACAAGGAGACTCGGCACTACTCGATTTGGCGCGACACCGTCGCCGACATGATGGCGGAGCCCCGAGCCAGTGAGAAATTCATTAGTGTCTTTCCACCCGAATCGCGCTGGCGCACTCCGCAATGAAGTTCGAATTCGCCAGCGCCGGTCGCATCGTTTTTGGTCCCGGCTGCCTGAATGAGGCGCTGGGGGCAGTGCGCGATATCGGGCGCCGCGCGCTGGTCGTCACCGGGCGCGACGCGACTCGCGCCGACCCAGTCTTGCGCCGCTTGCGAGAGCTCGGCATCACCGCGACCACGCTATCCATCACCGGTGAGCCAAGCGTAGAAACCGCCGTGAGCGGGGTCGAGCAGGGGCGCGAATTCGGTGCCGAGCTGGTGCTGGGCTTCGGCGGCGGCAGTGCGCTCGACGCCGCCAAGGCGGTGGCGGCCCTGCTGGCCAATCCTGGCGACCCGCTCGAATATTTGGAGGTGGTCGGCGCGGGCAAACCGCTCCGCGCGCCGGCGCTGCCGTGCGTCGCCATCCCGACGACGGCTGGCACCGGCTCCGAAGTCACCAAGAACGCCGTGCTGGCCAGCACGGGGCATCGTGTGAAGGTGAGCCTGCGGCACGCCTCGATGCTGCCTCGTCTGGCGATCGTCGACAGCGATCTCACGCTGAGCGTCCCCCCGCACGTGACCGCTGCCACCGGTCTCGACGCCCTGACCCAATGCATCGAACCGTACTTGTCGCATTGGGCCAGTCCGATGACCGACGCCCTCGCGCTCGAGGGCATCAGCTGGGGTGCGCAGAGCCTCGAGCGCGCCTATCGAAACGGCAGCGACAGCGAGGCCCGCCGGGGCATGGCCTTGACCAGCTTGTTCGGCGGCCTCGCACTGGCCAATGCGAAACTCGGCGCCGTGCACGGCCTGGCCGGTCCCGCGGGCGGCATGTCGGACGCGCCCCATGGGGCCATCTGCGCCAGGCTCTTGCCGTTGGTGCTCGACGCGAATCTCACTGCCCTGCGGCAGCGAGCTCCAAACCATCCGGCGCTGGCTCGCATGGAGACGGTCGCCCGCGCCCTCACAGGCGAGACGGCCCCAGAAGCCGCCATCGAGTGGACCAAACGGCTCGTGGTCGCGCTCGACATCCAGGGGCTTGCCCACTACGGGCTGACCGAGGCCCAGCTTCCAGAGCTCGTCGACAAGGCCCGCCGCGCCAGCAGCATGCAAGGCAACCCCATCGAGCTGACAGAAGCAGAGCTCACCGACATCGCACATCGCGCCCTCGGCCGCCCCGAGCTTTCGTAAGCCCATCCACAAGGTGCATCCATGTCCAACACGATCAACAAGCCACCCTCCACGCTCACACCGCCCGCCCTCGACCCGTCGAGCATCGAGCCACGCGTCACCTGTGGCTACCCGGAACCGTACCGCAGCAGGGTATTGCCGCGCGAGAAGCGAGCGCTCGGTGCGGCTCTGGGTCTGACGAAAATCGGCATCAACCTGACCACGCTCGCACCCGGCAAAGAATCGTCGATGCGCCACTTCCATACGCATGAAGACGAGTTCGTGTTCGTGGTAGAGGGTGAAGTCTGGCTCAAGACCGACGCTGGGGAGCAACTGCTCACGCCTGGTAGTTGCGCGGGCTTTCCCGCAGGGAAGCGCGACGGGCACCAGCTGATCAACCGCAGCGACAAGCAGGCTCGCTTCCTCGAAGTCAGCAATCGCGATCCGGAGGACTCGGCCGAATATCCCGATGTCGACCTGGCGTATCGCAAAGGACCCGATGGAAGGCCCGTGTATTTCCGCAAAGACGGCAGCTCTATCGATCCTTGAGCCCTCTCGGGCGCGTCAAGTAGTCCTTCGGGGTAACCCCCATCAGCCGGCGAAACACGCGATGAAACTGCGCATAGCTGCCGAAGCCGGCATCCAGCGCCGCTTCCAGCAAGTTGTTCCCTTGCTCGGCGAGCACCAAGAACTTTTCGATGCGCAAGCGGTTACGGTAGTCCACCAGCGATATTCCGACTTCGTCACGAAAATGCTTGGCCAGCACGCGGGGGGTCACGCACGTCGCTCTGGCCAGAGCGCTCGTCGACAATGACGGGCTCTCGCGCATCCGAAGCAATGTGCTGCGCACGTCGGGCGAGAGGACCGCGGCACGCAGCGAGTGACCGGAGTGAGCCGCCGTTGGCAGCGTGGGCGCCCAAGGCAACGCCGCCGCGTCGAGCCCCTTGAGCTCGAACAGGTTTCCCAAGATCGTGGCCAGCACGGCCAAGTCCGCTTGCTTGCGCTCGTCGAGCGCGGACTTGGTGAGCGCCGTATCGTTGGCGAACAGCCCGACCATTTGCTCGCGGGAACGAATCGGCGTCAGCGCATTCCAACCCGTGCCAATGACTTCGGTGCGGCCCTCGCGCTGAGTGACCAGAGGCACGCCTTCCAACACCAGCCAGCGGCTGGTGCCCGAGAGCAAGCGCGAAATCGCGTCGCGGTGTGCGTCGCCTGGAGCGAACACGATGTCCCGCTCGTCGGTGGTTTCGCCCATCATCCCAGTCCCAAATGAGCCGTAGAGCTGCTCGTCCTCGCCCAGCAAGAACAGCGCGACGCGCTCGAGACCGAGCCGATCGCGCGCAACTTCTACGCTGCGCCGGGTAATGGTTTCTAGGTCGCGATAGCTGAGGAGCTCATCGGCCGCCGACAACACCGAGATGGCGCTCTGACCAGGTCGGCGCTGAAAACTCGCGCTCGAGTCTGGCCCGATCACCGTCGGCCAATCCACCCGTCGCATCACCATGACAGCACCCAGTAAGGTCACGCCGTCGAAGCTTATCACTCGAGCACGGGCTAGGCAGCTCTCCGTTCAAAGTGAGAGACGAAACGACCACAACGAGATGACCGGGCGTGCTTCAGTCAAAGTGAGCGTCGAAAGGCCCAGGGCGAGAAGCCGGCGAAGCCTGTCGCACACCATGATGAAGGCCGGCTTCAACCCCGAAGGAGAACTCCCATGTTCCGCTCACTCGATTCTCTGGCTAGCTTCGCCGCCTGCTCCTGCCTGGCAGCTTGCGCCACCTCCGACCCAGCCGCCCACCAAGGCAATCCGCCTACTCGAGAGAACACCCCCAGCGCCGAAACCGCGCAGGCGCTGGCAGTGCGCCCCGCCAGCGGGCCCGCGGCTCCGGCGAAAAATCCGTTCGAAGGCGCCAGCTTCTTCCTCGATCCGCGCCACGTGAAGCACGTATTGTCCACCATCGAACAAGCTCCGTCGAAGCAGTCCGTCTTGGAGCAAGTCGCGCGCTACCCGACAGCCTTGTGGCTCGATCGCATCGAGGCCCTCGCATCGCTGCCCGGCTGGCTGAGCGCCGCCGAGGAGCAGCAAGCCAAAGAACAGCGCCCCGTAGTCCCTGTGATCGTGGTGTACGATCTTCCCAATCGCGATTGCTCCGCCAAGGCGTCCGGTGGCGAGTTCCTCGCCGAGCAGCAGGGCGAGGCGCGCTACCGCCGCGAGTTCATCGACCCGATCGCCGCCGAGTTTGCCGCACACCCGGAGCTTCGGATCGCGGTCGTGCTGGAACCGGACTCGCTAGCCAATATGGCCACCAACATGGATGTCCCGAAGTGCGCCGCCTCGGCCGACCTCTACAAGCGCTCGGTCGCCTACGCGATCGCCAAGCTGTCGCTGCCCAACGTCTACCTCTACATCGACGCAGCCCACGCAGGCTGGCTCGGCTGGGATTCCAACCGTCGCGCCATCGCCGAAATCTTCGACGAGGTGTTGACCATGGCCGGCGGCGCGGAGCGCATTCGCGGCTTTGCCACCAATGTCTCCAATTACAACGCCCTCGACGGCGAATGGGGCTGGCAGCTCGAGTCGAGCAACCCCTGCCCCAACGAATACTGCTACGTGCAAAAGCTCGACGAAACCCTGCGCGAAGCCGGCATCACCGACAAAGGCTACTTGATCGATACGAGCCGCAACGGCGTCGCCGACGCCCGTACGAAGTGGGGTCATTGGTGCAACGTCCAAAAGGCCGGCCTCGGCGAGCGCCCGCAGGCGTCACCACGTCCTTTGGTCGATGCCTACTACTGGATCAAGCCGCCGGGTGACTCCGATGGCGTCTCCGATCCCAGCGCGCCACGCTACGACGAATTCTGCAGCTCCGTAGACAGCGCCCCGGGCGCCCCGCAAGCCGGGCAGTGGTTTGCGTCGTACTTTCTGGGCTTGGTCGAGCGAGCCAATCCGCCTTTGTGAACGCTACTGCGTCACCCTCTCGGCTTCGCGGATCATCTGGGATACGTAGCCCCATTCGTTGTCGTACCAGGCGAACACCTTGAGTAAGTCGCCATCAATCACCCGCGTCAGCGGCAAAGCGATGACTGCGGCGCGCTCGAGACCGATGATGTCTGAAGACACGAGGGCGTCTTCGGTCACCTCGATGATGCCACGATAGCGCTCGCTCGCCGCCTCTTCCCGGAATATGCCGTTGACCTCGTCGACCGAGGTCGGTTTTTCGAGCACGAAGGTGATGTCGGCAATCGACCCGGTCGGAACCGGCGCGCGGATGGCCAGACCGTCGAACTTGCCGGCGTATCGGGGCAGCACGGCCGCCGTAGCCTTGGCAGCCCCGGTGCTGGTGGGCACCAGGTTGGCCGCACCGGCTCGACCGCGTTCCGGCTTCTTCGCGGGGCCATCGACGATTGCCTGCGATGACGTGTACGCATGCACCGTGGTCATGGCGGCCTTGAGCACGCCCAATCGGCGGCTCACGACCTCGGCGACGGGCGCGATGCAATTGGTGGTGCAGCTCGCGACCGAAAAGAGCGGGGCGTCGCCGGCCTGATTCACGCCCGGCACGACGAACGGCATGTCGTCCTGCTTGCTCGGGGCCGAAAGCAGCGCCTTGCGGGCCCCGGCCCGCGTGTGCGCCTCCAGCGCCTGCCGATGGGTGAACCGGCCGGTGCATTCGAAGACGAGCTCCACTTCGAGATCCTTCCAAGGCAGCTTGG
>Ga0079224_100016485_pt1 | contig 10388 bp, 6 predicted proteins | sample Stecom2015_FD_80414 | JGI IMG/M metagenome (GOLD analysis project Ga0079224, IMG submission 80414) | Agricultural soil microbial communities from Utah to study Nitrogen management - Steer compost 2015 | ecosystem: Environmental > Terrestrial > Soil > Agricultural land | place: USA: Utah...
ACGCGCTGCGCCGCGAGATCGCGTGGGATATGCGAGACTGGGGCGCCCGGATCATGGCCGAGCCAGAGCGCTTCAACAACCACTTCTACCAGACGTTCATTGTGCAGAGCTATTGCCGGATGTTGCACAGCCTGGAGACAGGCCAAATTCTGTCAAAGCGCGCCGGAGTCACGTGGGGGAAGGCGCATCTCGACCCGGCATGGCACGGGCTGATCGACCGCACGTGGGCAGGCCGGCCAGACCCGGCGGCGTCCGTGCGCCGCCCCGCCGATCCCGCCGACTTCCAGGCAACGCTCGACTTCATCCGCTATGCGATCGATCTGATTCCAGCCTTCAATGCGGGCGGTGAGCTGCCGCCACCATAACGCGCCAGACAAGCAGCAATTCTCGCGTGCAGCGCCTTGGCGCGGCCAAATTCGGGTTGCAATTTCGGATTTAGGCATTATCCTAGTATATGCGGCGGCGACCCCTCGGAAGCGGGCACACCGCCGCTTTATGTCGTGTCGCACACTTTCTCACGCTGCTGTAGCGCCTGACTTCTCCGCCGGACACTGGTCGCGCAGACCGCGCAGCGCGCCGTAAAGTCAAGCGTCCCCAAGGTTCAGTCGGAGCCAACCGCTCATGTCCATCTTACTTCGAATACTGCGTTATATGCGGCCCTATTGGCGGCGCGCCGCGTTAACGTACACCGCGCTGATCGTCGTCACGCTGCTGATGCTCGTCGGCCCCTGGTTGATCGGCAACGCCGTCGACGCCGCGCTGGGCACGATCGAAGAGTTCCCCCTGTTCCCGGAATCCTGGGGCCGGGAGCGAACGCTGATCATCACCGCGATTCTGATCGTCGCGCTGGCAATTGTGCGCGGCGTGGGCAACTTCGCGCAGCGCTATGGGACGCAGTGGCTTGGGCGGCAGATCGCGTACGACATTCGCATGGACCTGTTCGCGCATCTTCAACGCCTGCCGTTTTCGTTCTACGACCGCGTCCGCGTCGGCCAGTTGATGAGCCGGGGCATCGGCGATATCGACGAAATCCGCTTCTTCGCCGGGATCGTGATCGGTGACGTGATCAACTTGATTCTGCTCCTGGCCGGGATCTACACCATTATGTTCACCATCAGCGTCCGCCTGACGCTGATCTTCCTGATCCCGCTGCCCTTGCTGTTCATCGTCGCGTATATGTTCGGCATCCGGCTGGAACCGTTTTTCGGCAAGATCCGCGCTGAGCGCGCCGAAATGTACGCCCGCATCCAGGAGAATCTGTCGCAGGTAGTCGTCGTCAAAGCCTTCACGCGAGAGCCGTTCGCCCGCGAGCAATTTCAAGACGACAACACAAAGGTGCTCAACGCGTGGATTCGCGTCGCCCGACTGTACTCCGCCTCGCTACCGACGATCTGGTTTATCGTCAGCTTCCTGACCTTCCTGCTGCTCTACTTCGGCGGCGGCTGGGTGATCGACGACCGCATCACGCTGGGGACGCTCGTCGCGTTCAATTCGTATGTGGCCTTGCTGAGCCTGCCGACCCACCGCCTCGCGTTTATGATTGACGTCACCGCACGCGCGATGGCGAATGGCAAGCGAATCTTCACCATCATGGACACCCAGCCCGAGGTCAAGACACGCATGGGCGCGGTGCATCCCGGCGAGATTAACGGCCACATCCGCTTCGATCACGTGTCCTTTGTTTATGGCGCGCGCGAGGACGAGCCTGAGGTCGAAGTCCTGTTCGATGTCAGCTTCGAGGCGCGGCCCAACACCGTCACCGCCATCGTCGGGACAACCGGCAGCGGGAAGACAACGCTAATCGATCTCATCCCGCGCTTCTATGACGTCACCAGCGGCTCGATCACGATCGACGGGCTGGACGTGCGCGATCTGCCGCTCAAGTTGCTGCGCTCGCAGGTTGGCTTCGTCATGCAGAACACCTTCCTGTTCAACGCAACCATCCACGAAAACATCGCGTTTGGGCGGCCCAATGCATCCGCGGACGAGGTGATCGCTGCGGCGAAGGCAGCGCGCGCGCACGACTTCATTCTGGAGTTTCCCGAAGGTTACCAGACGCTCGTCGGCGAGCGCGGCGTGACGGTGTCGGGCGGTCAGCGCCAGCGCATCGCGATCGCACGCGCCCTGATCGTCGACCCGCGCATCCTGATTCTGGACGACGCGACCGCCAGCGTGGACAGCAAGACGGAAATTGAGATCCGGTCCGCGCTGCAAAACCTGATGCAGGGCCGCACAACGCTGATCGTGGCACAGCGGCTGAGCACCGTGATGCACGCCGATCAGATTCTGCTGCTGCATCGCGGGCGCGTGGTCGAGCGCGGGACGCATGATGAAATGCTGGCGATTGGCGGGCGTTATGCGCAGCTCTGGCGGCTGCAAACCGACCAGGAAGTCGAGGTGGACGACATCGACATCACCGCGATCCTTGACGGCCAGTTCGAGGCGCTCGAAGCTGCGGAGCGCGAGCGCGAAGCCGCCCAGCGCCAGACCGTGAAAGGAGAAGGCCGACCGTGAGCGACCACAGGCCCAAGCTCGAGCGCCCGATCGGTCAGACGCTCGGCACGATTCTGGGGTATGTCCGGCCCCACAAAACGCGCGCGGGATTAACCACCCTGCTGATGCTGGCCACGTCGGCGGCGGTGCTGCTGGCGCCCGCGCTGGTCCGCCAGGCGATCAATGAAGGGATCGCGCTAGGGGATGAGCGCGCGCTAATTCGCTACAGCCTGCTGTTCTTGGCCGTGATCATCGGGGAGGCGGTCGGGCTGCGGGTGCAGATGTACAACATGATCTGGATCGGCCAGCACACGATCATGGCGCTGCGCCGTGACATCTTCTACAAATACCTCGACCTCAACTTGTCGTACTTCGATCACAACCGCGTCGGCGACATGATGGCGCGCATCACCGAGGACAGCAACGCGATCGAGCGCTTCATCACGTGGGGCGTGATCAATATGATCAGCAACCTGTTCACGCTGCTCGGGATCATCATCCTGATGCTGATCTTTGATTGGTCGCTGGCCCTGCTCACTTTTACCGTCCTGCCGCTGATGGCCGGGCTGACGCTATGGTGGCGGCGGCTGTCAGCGCAGCGGTGGCGCGCCGCGCGCGAAGCGGTCGGCGTCGTCTCGGCGACGCTGCAAGAGAATCTGTCCGGGATGCGCATCGTGCAGGCGTACGTGCGCGAGTACGTCGAAAAGTCACGCTTCAGCGCCGTGGCGGCGGAAGAAGTCCGCGCCAGCCTGCGAGCGGACAAGCTCGCGTCGCTCTTTATGCCCGGCATCGACGTAATCTCCCAGTTGGGCGTCGCGATCGTGATTGGCGTGGGCGGCGTGCGCGTGCTGAACGGCGACCTCACCGCCGGAACGCTGGTTGCGTTCCTGATCTATGTCAATCTTTTCTTCGATCCCATCCGCGACCTTGCTATGCGGCTCGACCAGTTCCAGGAAGCGGCGGCGGCAGGCGAGCGCGTCCTCGCGGTGCTCGAAGCTGAATCCGACATTCGGGACGAACCGGACGCCGCGCCGCTGGACCAGATGGAGGGCGCGGTCGAGTTTCGGAATGTCGATTTCGCGTACGTCAAGCCACAACAGGAGTTGATTCGCCCGGAAGATAAAAAACAGAACAACGGGACCGTGCCCGCGCAAGCAGCGGCAGCGGACGACGATGAGCCAGTGCAGGTCCTGCACGATATAACGCTGAGCGTTAAGCCCGGCGAGACGGTCGCGCTGGTCGGGCACACGGGCGCGGGTAAAAGCTCGCTGGTCCGCCTACTGGGGCGTTTCTACGAGATCCAGTCCGGCGACATCCTGTTCGATGGGCATCCGATCCGCTCGATCACGATTGCCTCGTTGCGCGGGCATATGGCGTGGGTGCCACAAGATACAGGGCTGTTCGCCACCACGATCCGGGACAATCTGCGTTATGGGCGGCTCGACGCCACCGATGAAGAAATAATCGACGCGGCGCGTGAAACCGGCGCGCATGACTTCATCAGCCGCCTGCCCAAAGGGTACGACACCGAGGTTGAGGAAGGCGGCTCGCGCCTCAGCACCGGCCAGCGCCAGTTAATCTCATTCACGCGGGCGTTGCTGGCGGACCCGCGCATCATCATTCTGGACGAGGCGACCAGCGCGGTTGACACGGTCACGGAGCTCCAGATGCAGGCCGGACTACACAAGCTGCTCGAAGGACGTACTGCCTTCGTGATCGCGCACCGGCTGAGCACGATTGTCCGCGCCGATCAGGTCGTGGTGATGGACCATGGCCGCATCATCGAGCGCGGCACGCATGAAGAGTTGCTCGACGCGGGCGGGCATTACTACAACCTATACACGACACAGCTTCAGGGGCAGATCGCAGAGTAAGCTTCCGCGGAACGGTGTATCATTGGGGCGTCCGGCTTGGCAACCGGGCGCCCTTTTTCGCTGAGCCGCTTCCCCATCAGGAGAAAATTGACATGTCCCTCCTGCGTCGAATTATCCATCTCGTGCTGTTGCTGGCGCTCGTCGTGCCTGCCGCAGTAAGCCCAGCTTCCGATGCCCATGCGCAAGACGGCGCGTGGGCGGTAGAGTCCATCACCCCGCTGGAATATCTGGTCCCGCTCGCCTCGCAGCGGGTGGTAGTCTCGCCAAATGCCGCGCGGGTCGCAGCGATCATTCCTGAAGACGGGCACAACTTGGCGTGCATGTTCAATTTCACCGTCGCACCCCCTCCCTGCGTGTCGCTGCCGGAAGAAGCCGGGCGAGGCTTCATGCCAGGGTTGCTGCCGCCGGTCGTCTGGGCGCCTGATAGCCAGCGTCTCGCGGTGGTCGGCTCTCCGCTGATCTTGTTCGTCGACAATGACCTGACCGTGGTGGATTTCGCCGCAAAAACGGCTACGGTCCTCGCGCCAGATGACACGACCGGCTCATTGCCACTTCGCGAACCGGGAAACGCAATCATCGACGTGCAACCTGCCTGGTCGCCCGATGGGACGCGCATCGCCGTTGAGCGAACGGAATGGAGCGACGACGACCGCATAGCCCGGATCGCGATCCTGGACGCAGAGAGCGGCGCGGAACTCAGCAGCCTGACGCTGCCGAAGCTAGCACCAGATGGCATCAACTTCGGCGTCACGATGGCGCTCGCCTGGGCGCCTGATGGCACGTCGCTGGCGTGGAGCCGCTATGCACCGGGTGTCGCGCCGGAAGATAACGGCGTGTGGCTGATCGATGTCGAAACCGGCGATGCTGAACCAATCGTGTCCATGGCGGATATGCAGCCCTACATGACCACGCCAAACGCCGACCACAGCCTGGTCAGCGGATTCGTGTGGGCGCCAGATGGTAGCGCGGCGCTCGTGTGGGTGCAGAACCCAGTTACTGGCGAGCAGCGCGCCCTGCTCTACGACGCGGAAACAGACATGCTGAGCGCGCCGCCCCGACCTGCCGGAATGGAAGAAGGGCACACGGACATCGATGCGGCCTGGTCGTCCGATGGCGGCGCGTTGATCCTGTCGAGCGCCGTCCGGAAAGGGCATCGCGATCGAATGCTGGTCGACGTAAGCCCATCAGATGGAACGTACGCGCTGTGGATTGTAGATCGAGCGACCAGCACGTCGGATCTGCTTGGCTATTTGCCGCGTATGCCGGTTCCCTCACCACGTGGCGCGTGGAACGCAGACGGATTTGTACTGCTGGCGGGCTATGAACTTCAGCTCTCACACGAGTAGCCCATCCTTTTTGAAATTGGACAAGGCGCAGTAAGGCGATAGTAGGGAAATCATCGTAGACAAATCTGCGGTTATCGGACAGAATAGCCGCTTCGCCGGGAGACATATGCGCCCTGGCGCTTGTGCGGCCCAGCGCCGCCAGAAAACTCAAAGGTGAGAAAGGACATATCACCGTGGAAAACCGCAAGACCTTTCTTTACGCAGCGATCGCTGCCCTGATGGTGCTGGCGGGGTTTTCGCCACTGGTCGCAGAAGCAGGCACCGTGACTCCGAATATCCCCGCGCAGGTTGGGCAAGACGGCGGCGAAGAGCAGCCCGTCGAAGAAACAGCCGATCCGTCGCGCGCAGCTTTCGATGTGGCACGCGACGCGCTCGAAGAGGCTCGGGGTCTTGACCTCAGCCTGGTCACCGCGTGGGCCTACGAAGAAGCTGAGTGGGTCGGCGGCATTGATGACTGCCGCGCGGTCGGCGAGGGCGAGGAAATGCGCCAGATCTATTTCGGCTGGCGTTTCGTGATCCAGCCCCTCTTCTCGCAGGCGCGCTATGAAGTGCGCACCAGCTTCAACCGCGAGCTGGTAGCAGTCTGCGACGAAGTGACGGTCGACTTGCTGGCCGGGCAGTCCGGCGCGAGCGCGGGTGATGCGGCGCCGTCGGGTGACGTGCCCGCGCCTGTGACCGGCTCGGCAGCCGTGGGCGGTTTCGAGATTGGCGGTCAGGTGACCGGCCTCTATCCCGCGACGCGCGAAGCGCTCAACGCTGCGCGCATGAAGTGGGTCAAGATGCAGCTTCACGTCGGGCAGGATGGTTCTGGGCTGATCGCGGAAGCGCACGCCTCTGGCTTTAAGATCCTGTTCTCCGTTCTGGGCGACAAAACCCAGGTCATGAATCCGGCCTACCACGACACCTACGCGAATTTCGTCGGCGGGCTGGCCGCAGCGGGCGCGGATGGCATCGAGGTCTGGAACGAGATGAACATTGATCGCGAGTGGCCCGCCGGGCAGATCAACGGCGCGAACTACGTGCCGCTGCTGGCGAAAGCTTACAACGCGATCAAGACCGCCAACCCCAACACGCTCGTGGTCACCGGCGCGCTGGCGCCGACGGGCTTCTTCGGCGCGGCGGGCTGCACGGACCAGGGTTGCAACGACGACACCTATACCTCGCAGATGGCCTCCGCCGGCGCGGGAAACTATGCGGACTGCATCGGCGTGCACTACAACGAAGGCGTTGTGCCTCCCACGCAGTCGAGCGGAGACCCACGCGGCAGCTATCCGACTTACTTCTTCAGCACGATGCTGAACCGCGCGCTGGCGGGTTTCAATAAACCGGCGTGCATCACGGAAATCGGCTATCTGACACCTGAAGGCTATGGCCCGCTGCCCGGCGGCTTCGCGTGGGCGGCGAACACCAGCGTGCAGGAGCAGGCGAACTGGCTGGCGCAGGCTGCAGTGCAGGCCGCGAACAGTGGCCGCGTGCGGCTGATGATCGTTTTCAATGTGGACTTCACGCACTATGGTGCGGACCCGCAGGCTGGGTTTGCGATCATCCGCGCAGATGGTAGCTGCCCGGCGTGCTCGGCGCTGGCTTCGGTGCAATAATCACGACTTCTCACAATCACAAACAAACGTCCCGAGCGGCACGCCCGTTCGGGACGTTTTGTTTTGGCGTGTGCTCGTTCCCACCGCGCTACCCCGCACGACACCGTTAGCTTCTCCCATCTAGGGCGCCGTTAGTCCGTGAAAATTGTATATTTTTGGTTTACGTCCTCAAACACTTAGCATTATTTATAAGAGCAAATTTATAGATTAAAATCTGAATTACTCGCATGATAAGAATAGGACTTTTTTCCCTCGGGTCACATCCGCGTTTTAACATAGCGCGCAAATTTGAGCGGAAAATCTTCACAGGTTTTTCACGAAAAATCCTGCTTAAATGGCTTGATACGAGTTGACACCGATCCAAAGATCACTGATAATTGCGTTATTGAACGTTCGGATTTACTAACAAATCAAACCTTGTCAGGCGCGCGCACGGGTGCGGCTGACACGACTCACCCACCATCATTCGAATAACGTGTGTGTACTCGTCCCAAGCCGACGGTCTGTTCGTCATCCTTACCGGCGGGCAAACTATCATCGGTCATCATTGAAATTTACACAGCGTGGCTGAACAGGATTGTGAAGATGTTTAACACCCAACACCTGCCGACGAGCTTTCCCAGCATGGCGCCCGCTAAGTCTGCACGAGCACGGCTCCTTAATGACCCGGCGCTGCGCCGCAACTCCCCTGCTCCCGCCCTGGCAGTAGCCGAACCAGCTTCCGTTCGAGTTACCTATACGCCGCTGAGCGCCGAACTCATTCGCGCCGCCGCCGGCAAGAGTTGCCTCGCACGGGCGGACCAAGAGCGCCGCGCCCGGCAGGTAGCAAACAGTTTTCGTCAGCACATGCTGGTCAACTTGACCTACCATGCCGAGCAGCAGATGACGATAGCGACGATCCAGCCGAAAGATGGCATCGCGCAGCCGCACGACACTGCGCACCAGATCTGTGTTGAGGCAAATGGCAACGTCAGCGTGCTGCACGGCGCCCATTCAGAGCTTTCCGAAGAGCATCTGATCCTGCACCGCCTGCTCCTTCTCGCGGGTGGAGTGGCGGCCTTCTTCGGAGCGCTGTTCTCTTTGGTTTTGATGTGAGAGTCTCTTGGAGGAGGACCTGAACATGTCATCATCACGCCCCTCCCCCCGCAGTCAATCGTCGGGATCGTCTTCGCGGTTGCCCGCGATCGTCGTCAACCCTGCTCCGGGCACGTCAGGGGATGTCTACGACGTGCCGCCGAACGGATCCGCACGGCCCGCAAACAGCACCGAACAGATCGCCGCGTTTCTGGAAGCGTTGGCAGCAACCATGCGTGATGACGTGCAGCGGCGCGGCCCGACCGCACCCAGCGGCAATGGCGCTTCGGATCAGCCAGCGACCGGGCTGGGCGCGCCACAGTCTGCGGAGTATGAGCATTATGGTAGCGAGAGCGGCGCGATGCCTTCTCCGGCGCTGTATCATCTGCTGCGGGCGTTGCGCAACCTGAATCATTTTGTCTTCATCACGCCGGGGCCGCGCGGGCTGCTCTTTGTCGCGCATATTCCGCGCAAAATCCTCGTGCTGATCTTGTTCGCGCTGTTCTTAATGTTCGCTTCAGTGTATCGATTGCCAGAGGTTTGGGAGATTTTGTTCGGCATCTTCGGTATCTTCTAGAGCAGTTGCGTGATGGTAAGACGCGCCCTACAATGACCGCACAATATTCGCCTGGGGCACGTTCGGCGGCACATCACACAGCAGGGAGCGCCACAAAGTTGTAATCGACCGCCGCGACTCGCTTGGGGGGACAGCCTCGCGCTATAAGCGGGGCCGTGCGATTAGTCAAAGAACAGGCCAGGGGTCTCATGGTAGAACAGGTAGCAACAGCTCAATTATTTATTAATTATGGCAATGGCGACGATGACTTCGCGCTGCGCCTCTACGATGACCTTGCGAACTACGGGCAATCGGTGTGGATCGATCGCCGCGACGTCAGGCGCGGCCAGGATTGGTCCAGCGCGGTCAACCAGGCGCTGCACGACGCCACGCACATGCTGCTGATCTGGTCTGACCAGGCGGAAACGCGTGAAGTCAAAGCTGAGTGGAGCCACTTCCTGGACGCCCAGAAGCCAGTCATTATCCTGCGCCGCGACAATCACCCCATCCATTACGAGTTGCAGCGCCTGCCAGTGGTCGACTTCGCGAGCGACTATGAAGGTGGCGTGCGCAAGCTGATGTCGTACCTGACGTCCCCCAAGCAAGACCCGAAAGCCGCACGCACCGCGCTCGAACAGGGCAACGCGGCGTATCGCAGCCATGACTTCACCAATGCGATCAAGGCGTACAACCGCGCCATCGCGCTCGATCCCACCAACGCCGAGGGGCACTTCAGCCGCGCGATGGCCTTCTTGCGGCTTGGACATACCGAGCGCGCGCTCGATGGTTTCGGCGAAGCGATTCGCCTCAATCCGCGCATGGCGAAGGCGCACTACTATCAGGGACAGATCCTGCGCTCGCAGGGCGAGCACGCCCGCGCCCTGAACAGCTTCACCGAGACGCTAAAATGCGATCCCACGCACGCCCCATCCTACTATTACCGGGGCCTGACCTTTGACCTGCTTGGCGACAGCGAGCGCGCCTTGGCTGACTACAGCGAAGCGATCCGGCGCGATCCGGAAAACACCCCCGCGTATGGCATGCGCGGCTCGATTTATTTCGCTCAGAAGCAGTATCAGGCCGCGCTGGACGACCTCGACCGCGCCGTGTTGCTCGATCCCACCGATCCCACCATCTATCTAATGCGCGGCAAGACCTACGAGGCACTGGGCAACCAGCAGCAAGCGCTGAAGGACTACATCCAGGCGATCAAGCATGATGATAATCTGGCCGAGGCTTATCGCGGGCGCGGCATGATCTATGGCAGCCTGGGGAACTATGACACCGCGATCCAGGACCTGAACCACGCGATCCGCCTGAATTCCGGTGATGGGCAGGCGTATCTCGCGCGCGGCGATGCGTACTTCGCGCTCGGCAACGTCGATGAGGCGATTGCCAACTACAATGAGGCGATTCGCCTGATGCCGGACAGCGCGACCGCGCTCCA
>Ga0079224_100016487_pt1 | contig 10387 bp, 11 predicted proteins | sample Stecom2015_FD_80414 | JGI IMG/M metagenome (GOLD analysis project Ga0079224, IMG submission 80414) | Agricultural soil microbial communities from Utah to study Nitrogen management - Steer compost 2015 | ecosystem: Environmental > Terrestrial > Soil > Agricultural land | place: USA: Utah...
AAACACAGTTGATTTGCCGCCCCTAGCTGCGCGAGTGGGAACGGAGTTTGCTCGTTTTCCGGCGCTCACCCATCTAGCCCCAGGAAATTCATTTGAACACGAAATATTATTCGGTGTATGATTTTTTTCTGAATTATTAGCGTGCAAAGTGTTATGAGGGCTGCAGCTGGGCAGCATGCCCCTGCTGCCCTCAGCAAAAAACCACCCGCGGCGCTTGGCGCCGCTACAAGAAACAAGGAGTGGAATATGTTCTTGAAACCAGCCCGAATTGCTACTGCACTCGCCCTGGGTGCGGCAATGGTTTTCCCCGCCACCGCGTCCTGGGCCGCTTCGCTGGAAGAGATCAAACAACGTGGTCTCATCCGCATTGCCGTGGCCAACGAGATTCCCTACGGCTACGTGGACATGAGTGGCGAAGCAAAGGGTGCCGGCCCGGACGTCGCGCGCCAGGTCATGAAGCAGCTGGGAATAGACAAGATCGAATGGATCACCACCAGTTTCAGCTCCTTGATCCCTGGCTTGCGGGCGAACCACTTCGACATGGTCGCCGCAGAAATGGCCATTCTGCCGGAGCGCTGCAAACAGGTGCTTTTCTCTGAACCCAACACCTCATATGGTGAGGGCCTGCTCGTGGCCAAGGGCAACCCGAACGACCTGCACAGCTACCAGGATTTTGTCGACTCAGATCACAAGGTTGCCATCATGGCTGGAGCCGACCAGCTGGATATGCTGCAGGCCCTGGGTGTTCCTGAAAATCGCATGGTGACCATCTCCAACAATGCTGATGCCATCTCCACGGTGTCAACCGGGCGGGCCGCCGCCTATGCTGCCACCAGCCTGACTGTGAGCGAGCTGGCCAAACAAGGCAAGGGCGTGGAACCTGCCGCCAATTTCACCGACCCCGTCATCAATGGCGAACCCGTGCGCAGTTGGGGCGCCTTCACATTTTCCATGGATTCACAGGAGCTCCGTGATGCCGTCAGCGAGGAGCTGGCGAAGTTCAAGCAGACGGAGGAATGGAAGAACATTCTGGCGACATACGGCTTCAGCGAAACCGACGCGGCCGAATCGACCAGCCGCACCAGCGAGCAGCTCTGCGCCGGTTAATTACTCATGAACTGGCTGTCGTATTTGCCGCCCTTGCTGGAAGGAGCGTGGGTCACAGCACAACTGACCTTCTACTCCACGCTGCTGGGCGGGTTCTTCGCCTTCGCATTCGGGCTGGGCAGAATTTCCCATAACCGATTGCTGAAGGGAATCTCGGTTTCCTTGGTTGAAATTTTCAGGGGAACTTCCTTGCTCGTCCAGTTGTTCTGGCTTTACTTTGCCCTGCCCCTGGTGGGACAGATGCTGGGATTCGACTGGCGGCTGCCACCCATGGTCGCTGGAACGCTGGCGCTGAGCCTGAATATCGGCGCCTATGGGGCTGAAGTGGTGCGGGGCGCAGTACAGTCCGTGCCCCGTAGCCAGCACGAAGCTGCCAAGGCGCTGGACTTCACCCCTCGTCAAACGTTGTGGCGCATCTCCCTGCCCCAGGCGATTCCGGAAATGCTGCCCAGCTTTGGCAACCTCGCGGTCCAGAACCTCAAGGACACCGCTCTGGTTTCACTCATCAGCCTGGGCGACATGACCTTCCGTGCGGAGCAGATCCGCAATTTCACTCAAGACAGCACGACTGTATATACATTGTTGCTATTCATGTATTTTGGCATGGCACTGGTTCTTTCTGCACTGATGATGCTGCTTGAGCGTTCGGTCGGGCGTTGGCGCGCAGGGAGGGCCTGATATGCTGCTGGGAATCGCATGGGACACATCCAGTAACTGGGCCTTTGCCGTCTCGATTCTTCCAATTCTGCTGAAGGGCTTGGTGGTAACTCTGCAGGCCACAGTGGTAGGCTTTTTCATCGCCCTGGTGCTGGGGCTAATTTTGGCCGGCTTGAAAGCCTCGCCCCTGAAACTGATTTCCTGGCCTGCACGGTTCATAACGGAATTCATCCGTGACACGCCCCTGCTGGTACAACTTTTCTTCCTGTACTACGTTCTGCCCGAATACGGCATCGTTCTCCCGGCCTTCATGACTGGTGCGCTCGCACTCGGGCTGCAATACAGCGCTTATACGTCCGAGGTTTACCGTGCGGGTATCGAATCCGTTCCTCTAGGTCAGCATGAAGCCGCGTGCGCCCTGGACCTCACTCCAAAACGCAGTTTTCTTGTGGTCGTGTTGCCTCAGGCTGTTCCCAGAATCATCCCTGCCCTGGGCAACTACCTGGTTTCGATCATGAAGGATGTTCCGCTGCTTTCCGTGGTGGCGGTGCTGGAAATGCTCAACGTCGCCAAAATCATTGGCGACCGCACATTCAACTACTTGATACCTCTGTCCATGGTGGGCCTCATCTACCTCATTCTCACGCTGGTGGCCGCAGCAGCGATCCGCTATCTGGATACCCGGCTGCCCAAACGAGGAATACCCCTGAAATGAACGAAGACCCAATCATCCGTTTCGAGAAAGTCGTCAAACGCTTTGGCCCCGTCACCGTTTTGGATGAGCTCGATTTTGAAGTCAAGAAGGGCGAGAAGGTCAGCATCATTGGCCCTTCGGGTTCGGGAAAGTCCACCGTGCTGCGCATACTCATGACGCTTGAAACCATAGACGATGGCTTCATCGAGGTGGCCGGACGCCCCCTCTGGCACGAAGAGCGCAACGGCGAACGGGTACCTGCTACGGAGGACCATCTGCGCAGCATGCGCAAGGAAATGGGCATGGTATTCCAGCAGTTCAATCTCTTTCCACACATGACGGTTCGCCGCAATGTGACGGAAGCGCCCGTGCACGTGCTCGGGCTCTCCAAACAGGAAGCGAATCAACGTGCTGAGGAATATCTTGAACTCGTGGGCCTGGGAGATCAGGCGGACAAATACCCCAGCCAACTTTCAGGCGGCCAGCAGCAACGTGTGGCCATTGCGCGGGCACTGGCGATGAGGCCCAACATCATGTTGTTCGATGAGCCGACTTCAGCGCTGGACCCGGAACTGGTGGGAGAAGTGCTGAATGTCATTCAGCGCCTGGCAGAAGAACACGACCTCACAATGCTGCTGGTGACACACGAGATGCAGTTCGCCAAGCGCATATCTGACCGCGTGTGTTTCTTCGACAAGGGGAAGATAGTCGAGGAAGGGCCTCCGGAAGATGTATTCGGAGACCCGAAGGAAGAGCGCACTCGCGACTTCCTGAAGAATTTCCTCAATACGGCATGAGTGCGCGGCTTACGATGGGAGGCGCCCGGCGATTCAATGGCATGAGCTCGTGAGCTCATCCGCGCACTAACGCGCCTCGAGCACCGTGCAGACCGAGCGTTCCAGAATTTCCAGCCCCTGGACGAGCAGGTCTTCATCAATGGTGAGGGCCGGCTGAATCTTGAGGACTTCGTCGTGAGTGCCCGTGGTGAGCGTCACCAGCCCAGCTGACAGCGCCGTACTTGCCACTGCTGTGGCCACACCGGAACGCGCAGGAGTGACCAGCCCCTGTATGAGACCGCGGCCTCGTACACCAAGGCCCAAGTGAGCATATGCCTGGACCAGATTTTCCAGCCAGTCACGCACCAGCCTTTCCTTGCGCCGCACATGGACGGCAAAGCTGTCGTCGGCCCAATAGGCCTCCAGCACGTGCTCGGCCGTGAGCAGGGCCACACCGGCGCGCTCGCCTGCAGATTCGGTGTAATCGCGTGGTGTCGGCATGTCGGGCCTGCACAGCAGCAGCGACATGGGCAGGCCGAAGCCCGACAAGGAGCGGGACATGGCCACCATGTCTGCGCGCACACCTGAGGCTTCAAAACTGAAGAAACGGCCCGTGCGCCCGCAGCCGACAATGGTTTCATCCATAATCAGCAGCATCCCGTGGCGTTTGCAAAGCCTGTCGAGTTCACGCAGCCAGCGCCAGCTGAGTACATCGATGGCACCTTCGCCCAGCACAGTTTCGACCACCACCGCCGCAGGCTTGTCCTGCGGCTGGCGACATGTTTCCAGTTGGCGCTCCAGATACGCCATGGTGTCGACATCCGGGCCAAAGCTGCCGTCGTAGGGCATAAAGAGTGTGTCACCTATGCCAGTGGACGCAGTCCAGACGATGCGGCTGGAAGTTTCACCCCGGAAGGCATCACAACGGGTGAAGGAAACCACCTTGCGGCGACCGGTGGTGGCCCGCGCGATCTTCAGGGCGGTCTCCACGGCAGCAGCAGCCGTAGTGCCCGTGTAATTGACCAGATATTCCCAGCCCCGGGGCTGGAGCAAATAGCCGTCGAATGCTTCCCGGAACCGCCTGAGCGCCCGGACCGGGTCGGGCATTGAGGACTCTTCCTTCAGGCGCCGACGCAGCATGTGCAGCAAAAGGGGGTTCTCGTGACCATAGTTGAGGGCCCCGGCCGCACTGCTGAAATCGATGTACTGGCGGCCACAAGCATCGGCGAGCATGGAACCGTGCGCCCGCGTGAAAAGATTAGCATCCGCACCCCGTGCAAAATCTCTCACATGGGACTGGACGCGTTCCAGAATGCTAGGTTCAATCACGGTCTACTCCCCTTGCAGGCCCTGCCTGTGGTTTGAGCCGCCCCGTCAAACCGCGATGCCCGATTCCGGCTGCGTACCATCCTCGACGGGAACGTCGAGCATGGGAGACGCGCCTTCCACCGTTACAGACTCCACGGACTCACTGGACTCCATCAGAGCGACGATGCGTTCGAGAGAAAGGGTAATGGTGGCCTGCTCCAGTTCCGGCAGCTCATTGAGCGCCTCCGCCAGCTTCTGTTGCAGCGGCGAGGGAGTATCCCGAACCAGGTTACGGCCGGCTTCAGTGGCCGACACCATGACTATACGGCGGTCCGCGCGGCTGCGTTCACGCAGAACCCAGCCTTTGTCTTCTAGACGGTCGAGGATGCCTACCACTGTGCTGGGGCTGACATGGATCTCGCGGCTGATTGCCGTAGTGGTGAGCGGCCCGTTCTCAACGACCGCCCGCAGGCAGACCAGCTGAGGAGCCGTAATGTTGCTGTAGGCTGCAAGCTGACGTGAATGAAGCGCAATGGCGCGAGTAATGCGCCGCAACGCCCTCAGTATGCGCAAATCGTACTGGGGCGCCGTATCGGTGGACACCATTTTCTACCTAAAAGGAAAACTGTTCAGAGAGGTACTGAAATGATTCGATGAGCGGAAGATTTCACTACTTCCCTGCCTCGAACATTAATCGTAGTAGCCCGGCAAATGGAGTGTCAAATAACGATAGTCTGTTGGAGGGACGCCGTATGCAGGATACGACGTTCCCCCGCTCATAGAAGGCAACTTCACTGACCCAAGCGTTGCTAGCGCCCTCAGGCTGTCCCACCCACTGTGAGGCCGTCCATGCGCAAAGTGGGCATACCTACTCCCACGGGTACACTCTGCCCTTCCTTTCCGCAGGTGCCGACACCGGAATCAAGGCGCATGTCATTGCCTATCATGCTCACGCGGTTCATAGCATCCAGCCCGTTGCCGATCAGAGTGGCGCCCTTAACTGGGGAAGTGACCCGCCCGTTCTCAATAAGATAGGCTTCCGAAGCCGAAAACACAAACTTGCCGCTGGTGATATCGACCTGACCCCCGCCGAAATTTACGGCATACAGGCCTTTTTTCACGGAAGCAATGATTTCTTCCGGAGGGGTGTTGCCCGCCAGCATGTATGTGTTTGTCATGCGTGGCATGGGCAAGTGAGCATAGGATTCGCGCCGGCCATTTCCGGTGACCGCCTGCTTCATCAACCTGGCGTTCATGGTGTCCTGCATATAACCGCGCAGAATGCCGTCTTCAATCAGTACGCTGGACTGCGTGGGGTTGCCCTCATCATCAACATTCAGGGAACCGCGCCGGCCTGCCAGTGTGCCGTCGTCCACCACGGTGACACCTGGCGATGCCACGCGCTCACCTATCCGGCCAGAGAATACACTGGAACCCTTGCGGTTGAAGTCACCTTCCAGCCCGTGGCCAACCGCCTCATGCAGCAGGATTCCGGGCCACCCTGAGCCAAGCACCACCGTCATTTCCCCGGCCGGAGCAGGCTTGGCCTGCAGGTTGGTGACCGCTTCGTGGACTGCACGCTCGGCGTACCCACGCAGGATTTCATCCGTGAAATACTCCAGCCCGCTACGCCCGCCTCCGCCGGCATGCCCCATTTCGCGCCGCCCAGCATGTTCCGCGATGACGGTGAGGGACAACCTGACAAGGGGGCGGACGTCTGCCGCCAGCCGGCCATCGCTACCGGCAATAAGCACAACGTCGTATTCAGCCCCAAGACCGGCCATGACCTGAATAACGCGCGGATCCTGGGCGCGAGCCATTGCTTCGAGTCTTTCCAGTAACTTGACCTTGTCAGGCGAAGACAGAGAGGCCACAGGATCAAGCGGTGGGTACAGGGAATGGGCTCCCAGAGTGGGGGGAGCCTGAATTTTTCGCTTGCCGCCGCCCCGTCGGCCAATGCTGCGTACCGCCCGTGCGGATGAAAGCAGTGCGTCCCCCGAAAGCGAGTCTGAATAGGCGAAGGCGGTTTTCTCGCCGCTGATGGCACGTACGCCGACACCCTGCTCAATGGAGAAACTGCCGGTCTTCACGATACCCTCTTCCAGACTCCAGCCTTCGCTGCGGGTGTACTGAAAGTACAGGTCGGCATAATCGACCCTGTGGGTGAGAATTTCGCCCAGGGCGGAGGACAGGTCACCTTCCGTCAACCCCCAGGGCTCGAGCAGAATGGAACGCGCAGTTGCCAGTGCATCGGCCTGCTCAAGGCCTAGGGCAGCAGGTTCTTTTTGGCTCGTTTGGACGGCGGAGCTTACGGAATTCATGTTGTATACGGACTCTTCAACGGTTTCTTCAGATATTTAACATCGTACGATGCTTGAGCGCCGGCAGGGAAAGCCTTACTTCGTCCAGGCGAGCGCGATTGAACTCGCCGACCACTGCACCCTCGCCTTCCGGCAAACATGCAAGGACCTCGCCCCAGGGGTCGATCAGCATGGAATGTCCCCAGGTACGCCGGCCGTTCTCGTGCCTGCCCCCCTGGGCCGGTGCCAGTACATAGCACTGGTTTTCAATCGCCCGTGCGCGCAGGAGCACTTCCCAATGCGCCGAGCCAGTGGTGTAGGTGAAGGCCGACGGCACCACAATGAGATCCACTTCCCCCATGGCTCGATAGAGCTCGGGAAAGCGCAGATCGTAGCAGATCGAGAGCCCGACCTTTCCGAACGGCAGTTCCACTACTTTGGCTTGAGGGCTGCCGGCCTTGATCGACACTGATTCGTCGTAGAACTCTTCGCCCTTTCGGAAATTGAAAAGATGGATTTTGTCGTAACGGCCCACCGGCACCCCATCCGGACCAAAGACAAGGCTTGAGTTATAGATGCGGGCGGTTTCCCCGGATTGCAAGGGCAACGAGCCCCCAATCAGCCATATGCCATGTTTGCGGGCATTATCGGCAAGGAAATCTTGAATGAGGCCTTTTCCCGGCGTCTCCTTAATTCCCAGCTTGTCACCGTCGCGATGACCCATGAAACAGAAATATTCAGGTAATGCCACCAGCTTGGCGCCTTGCCGGGCAGCATCTGCTATAAGCGATTCTGCGGACGACAGATTGCCTTCCAGCGATGCTCCCGACACCATTTGAATGGCTGCAATTTGAAACAAATTATTAACTGACGTCATGATTGGACTCTGATTCAAATAGATTCAGGAAATTATTGCGCGCTCATGTTACGCATGGCTTAGCCGCGCGTTAGAATATTATTGCTTTAACAAGCCATTCGCTTTTGATTTTGAATGGATCAGAAGTTGTAATCCGCAATCAAGATCAATCATTGGAAAACTCATGACCAAAACAAATTACGCCGTGCAGCGCCGAAAACTGGAAAAAGAAATAGAGAGACTCCGGAAACAGGCTGCAGCACTGGAGCAAAAACAGCGCGCGCCCATCATCAGTGAAATTGTCCGCAACATGCGGGAGTACGATATCACGCTGGAAGAACTCGAAACTGCGCTGAACCGCCGTACACGCACTGCAGGCAAGCGCGCAGCCAAGAAAGGCGCGACCGTGAGCGCACCGCGTGGCACTGTTCCGCCGAAGTATCGCGACCCTGTATCGGGCGCCACTTGGACTGGTCGCGGGCGCGCACCCCGCTGGGTTGTCGAAGCTGAAGCGCAAGGCAAGAGCCGCGAAGAATTCCTGATCCAGAATTAAGAACTTTCTGGCCCGGGCTTAACTGCCTCGCGGCACAATCGGAATAACCCGGCCATTAACCGGGTTATTCCCTTTTTTAGCGCGTTAACTCGTATTTGACCACTTTGGTTTGCCCATTGTTTCCGGGAAAGTCGTCGAAGATCGCCTGCATCAGGTAGGGCATGACTTCGTCAAGGCTGTCACTTTGGCTGCTATGTACCGCAGTGGCGCGATATACCTCCCGCCCTTGCATGGTGCGGTCGGAAATCACCACAGTCAGTGTATTGCGGTAAATCTCCACCGGCACATTCACGACACGTGGCGCATAAAAGATGCCACCACCCCAACCGCCCCAACCTCCGTAATAACCACCAAATGCCGGCCACCCCGGATAAAAGAAGGGGTCTTCATAGCGCTGTACCCAGCCCTGCTTGACCGGGTTGCCATATTCAAGCCTGACTTCAAAACGCGGTTCTGACCCGTAAGGAGCCTCGCGCAAACCGGTCGCCCCGATTGCCGCCCTGAGCATGTCTGCGTAAGCACTGAACTGCAGATTGCCTGCCTGATTTCCTGAGGGCAGGATGCGGTAGTATTCCCCCTGAACACCCACCGGCCACTGCTGGTAGGTGGTGACACGCGCCGACAGGGTTGAAGCGCAGCCACTGAGCAGCAATGCCGCTGCGGCAAGCCACATTAACCAGATTCCACGCAGTCCTTTCATCACTGCCATGATGCTCTCCCACGCTCACTCAATTAGGGCGGGCGTTTACCTCGAACCACTACAATAGGGGCTTCGAATTCGGCCCATTATCCCATGCGAACAGACCAGTCCCCCACGATTTCACGCCATGATTACCAGCCGTATCCGTATAGGCTTCCTTCGGTATCGCTCCATATGGAACTTGACGTCTCCCTCACCCGGGTGAAGGCCGACATGGAGTTTGAGCGGCTTGCCGATGCGCCAGTTCCCCTGATCCTGAACGGGCAAGATCTGGGCCTGGAATCCGTTTCCATAAATGGTCGCAATCTGGCGGAACATGAATACGAGCTCGATGATGAAACGCTCACCCTGCACCCGCAGGACTCACATTTTTCCGTTGAAATCATCAGTACGTGCATCCCTGAGGACAATTCGAGCCTGATGGGGCTGTATGTATCAGGTACACATTTATTCACCCAATGCGAGGCTGAAGGTTTCCGCCGCATCACATGGTTTCCAGACCGTCCGGACGTCATGGCACGTTACCGGGTGACACTGCAAGCAGACAAAGGCAAATTCCCCCTGCTGCTATCCAATGGCAACCTGGTTTCCTCGCGCGACCTTCCTGCCGGCCGGCACGAGGCGGTATGGGAAGACCCGCACCCCAAGCCCAGCTATCTGTTTGCAGTGGTGGCCGGCGATTTCGCCTGCCGCGAGCAACGCGTCAAAACGCGAAGCGGCCGTGAAGTTCTGCTGCAGGTATACAGCGATCACGGCACTGAGGGCCGCACCGAATGGGCAATGGACTGCCTGCTGAGGTCTCTGCGCTGGGATGAAGAACGCTACGGTCTGGAACTCGACCTCGACCGCTTCATGATCGTGGCGGCTCGCGACTTCAACATGGGTGCCATGGAGAACAAAGGCCTCAATGTTTTCAACTCCGCCTATGTGCTTGCCGACCCTGCAACAGCCACGGACAGCACGTACCGTGCGATTGAGGCCGTCATTGGTCACGAGTACTTTCACAATTGGACAGGCAACCGGGTAACTTGCCGCGACTGGTTCCAGCTTTCTCTGAAAGAAGGGCTCACGGTTTTTCGCGACCAGGAGTTCTCCGCTGACATGCTCGCCAGCGGCCTGGATGGGGCAGCCGCCGCCAGCGCGCGCGCCGTCAAACGTATAGATGATGTATCTACACTACGGCTAGCGCAATTCCCGGAAGATCGAGGCCCGATGGCCCACCCCATACGCCCGGAAAGCTATCAGGAAATCGGCAATTTCTATACGGCAACCGTCTACGAGAAAGGGGCGGTAGTCATACGGATGAAACAGACACTGCTTGGGCGAGACGGTTTTCGTGTAGGCATGGTAGAATACTTCCGCCGCCATGACGGGCTGGCCGTGACCTGCGATGAATTACAAGATGATTAGGGGTCAGAGAATACCCGGAGATCACC
>Ga0079224_100016488_pt1 | contig 10386 bp, 9 predicted proteins | sample Stecom2015_FD_80414 | JGI IMG/M metagenome (GOLD analysis project Ga0079224, IMG submission 80414) | Agricultural soil microbial communities from Utah to study Nitrogen management - Steer compost 2015 | ecosystem: Environmental > Terrestrial > Soil > Agricultural land | place: USA: Utah...
GCGGCGAGCATCCGCTCGTAGAGCCCGAGCTGGCGGGTCTGGACGATCGTGGCGCCGCCGGCGACGGCGTTCACGAAGACGAACAGCACGAGCATCGTCGACGAGCTGTACGTGAACCCGACCGGCAGCGTCCGGGACTCGCCGCCCACGGTGGTGCGCACGGTCAGCGGCGGGGTGCCGTCGGCCAGGGCGGCCGCGGTGGCGAGGTGGTCGGCCGGGTCGCCGCCGACCACCTCGGCGGCGAAGGCGGCGGCGGTCATCACCGTCGCCCGGCGGGCGAGCGCGGCCCGCACCGCCTGCTCGGCGGCGATCCCGGTGCCGCTGGCCGGCGGTGAGAGCAGGGTGACGGTCCGGGTGGCGGCCTCCTCCTCGACGGAGGCGGGGATCACGACTCCGGCGGACAGCTCGGCGCGGCGCAGCGCCCGTCGGAGGTCGTCTCGGTCGTCGAAGGTGCGGACCTCGATCGAGTCGGACCGGCGGAGGTCGTCCACCAGCTCGCCGGCGAGCACCCCGCCGCTCTCGTCGACCACCCCCACGGCGACCCGGTCCTGCTCGCGGACGCTCGAGCCGACCAGCACGATGATCAGGAGCGGCAGGACCACCATGAAGAAGAGCCCGGTGCGGTCCCGCACGACACGGCGCAGCGCGGTCGCAGCGATGGTGGCGGCGATCACGCCGCTGCCCTCCGCCGGGCGACGGCGGCGGCCGCGACGGCGACGGCCGCGGCGATGGCGACGATGGCGATCACCGGGGTGACGGCGGCGGAGGCGGGGGCGCCGGTGGACAGGTCGGTGATGCCCCGCAGCGCCCAGCCGTTGGGGGTGAGGAGGGCCAGGCGGCGCAGGAGGGCGGGGGCCGTGCCCACGAAGATGAAGGAGCCGCCAAGCAGGGCCAGCGCGAACGTCAGGAGCGAGGCCAGCCCGTCGGCCTGCTGCTCGGTGCGGGTCAGGGCGATGACCAGGGCGGTGAGCGCCGTGGCGGCCAGCGCCATGGCCACGACGATGGCGGCCACCGCCGGGGCCGGGCCCCAGTGGGCACCGAACGCGAACGACGTGGCGACGGCCACGGTCCCGAGGCTGGCGACGGTGTAGACGAAGACGGCGAGGACCTTGCCGGCGAGGACGGCCCGAGGGTCGATGGGCGCGGCCCGCATCCGGTCGAGGGTCCCCTGGCTCGCCTCGAGCCACCAGCTGCGGGCGGTGAAGCCGACCGCGAAGAGGGCGAAGAACACCGCCATGCCCGGCGCGTAGTAGCTGATGAGGTCGAGCTCCCGGCCGCCGAGCTCGCCCTGGGCGAGCGCCAGCGCGTCCGGCGCGGACCGGGCCCGGGCGGCGAGCCGGTCGAGCGCGTCGAGGGGTGCGCCGGCGGCCAGCGCGGTCGCGACGGCGGTGCGGGTGGCCTCCACCTCGGCGAGGACCGCCTCGGCGATCGAGCGGACCACCGTGGCGGACAGGGTCCGGTCGGGGCGGGCGAGCACCTCGAGCTCGGCGGCGTCGCCCCCGGTGGCGGCGGCGCTGAAGCCGGCGGGGATCACGAGCCCGGCGTCGGCGTCGCCGTCGTCGACGGCGGCGGCCGCGGCGGCCCGGTCGGCGGCCGCCTCCACGGTGAGGAGGTCGGCCAGCTCGTCGCTGCCGAGGGTGGCGAGGAGCGCCGCCGACACGTCGGCGCCGTCCTCATCGACCACCGCCACGGTGACGTGGAGGTCCTCCGCCCCGGCGAAGGCCGAGGCCATGAGGAACGAGATGACGAGCGGGGCGGCGAAGCACAGCACGAGCGCCGAGCGGTCTCGCAGCCGCTGGCGGAGGTCCTTGGCGGCGATCAGCAGGACGGCCCGCACCGCCTACTCCCGCAGGGCGCTGCCGGTGAGGTGGAGGAACACCGCCTCGAGGTCGGGCTGCACCACCTCGACGCTCGTCACCTCGGCGCCGGCGAGCTCGGCCGCCTCGAGCACGCGGGGCAGGAGCCGCCGGGCGTCGGTGGTGAGGACCTGGACGGTGCCGTCCCCCGCGCTGGCGCCGGTGACGCCCTCGAGGCGCTCGAGGCGCTCGGCGAGGCGGCCGACGTCGCCGCCGGCGCCCAGGACGATGCGGTCCTGCTCGGCCACCAGCGACACGAGCTCGCGGTGCGTGCCCTCGGCGACGAGGCGGCCGTGGTCGATGATCCCCACCCGGTCGCAGAGGCGCTGGGCCTCCTCCATGTAGTGGGTGGTGTAGAGGACGGCCATGCCCTCCCGGCCGAGCCGGGCGACGCTCTCGAGGATGGCGTGGCGGCTCTGGGGGTCGACGCCGACCGTCGGCTCGTCGAGCACGAGCAGCTCGGGCCGGTGGAGCAGCCCGGCCGCGATGTTGAGGCGCCGCTTCATGCCGCCCGAGAACGTGTCCACGGCGTCGCCGGCCCGGTCGGCCAGGTCCACGAGGTCGAGCACCTCCTCGACCCGACCCCGGAGGGTGGCGCCGGTCAGCCCGTAGAGCCGCCCGAAGAAGCGGAGGTTCTCCGCCGCGGAGAGGTCCGGGTAGAGGGCGATGTCCTGCGGCACGTACCCCACGACCGCCTTCGCCGAGGGGTGACGGGCGTCGATCGGCTGGCCGGCGAGGCGCACGGCGCCGCCGTGGCGGGCCAGGAGGCCGCACACCAGCCGGATCGTGGTGCTCTTGCCGGCCCCGTTGGGTCCCAGCAGGCCGTAGGTCTCCCCCGCCGCGACCGAGAACGACACGTGGTCCACCGCGGTCCGCTCACCGAAGCGCCGGACGAGGTCCCGGCACTCGAGGACGGGCGGCGCGTCGCTGGCGGGCACCCGTCGATGATGTCACGCCGGGGCGGCCCGGCCGCGGGAGATCAGCCGGCCGGGGCGTCGCCGCGCACCCGGGCCACGACGAGGGCGATGTCGTCGCGCGCCTCGCGAGGGCTCAGGTCGACGACGGTGTCGAGCACCAGCTGGGCCACCGCATCGGCCCGGCGCGAGGTGAGCTGGTTGCGGACGAGGCGCCCGAGCTGGCGCTCGTCGAAGAGCTCCGGCTCGTGCCGGCGCTCGGTGACCCCGTCGGTGTAGAGGACGAGGACGTCGGCGAGCGCCAGCGTCACCCGCCGCTCGCGGAACGACGCGTCCGGAAACACGCCGAGCAGAGGCCCCTCCACGGTGAGCTGCTCGATCTCGCCGTCGGGGCGGATGAGGAGGGGCGGCGGGTGCCCGCCGCTCGCCACCACCCCCTCGAAGCCGCCGTCCGCGCTCGGCGCCAGGGCGACGACCGAGGCGGTGACGAACCGGACGGTGGGGGTGCCGGCCGCGGTGACCCGCTCCGCGTCGGCGTAGAGGAGCGCCTCGTTGACCCGAGCCAGCATCCCGGCCGGGCTGTCGCCGGCCAGGGCGGCGGTGCGCAGGGTGTGCCGGGCGGTGCTCGTCAGCGCCGCCGCCTCGATCCCCTTGCCCTGGACGTCGCCGACCATGAGGAGCGCGGTGCCGTCGGGACGGCGGACCACGTCGTAGAAGTCCCCGCCCACGGCCTGGCCCTCGGTGGCGGCCAGGTAGCGGGTGGCGATGTCGAGCCCGGGGACGGGGAGGATCGCCCGGGGCAGGAGGCTCTCCTGCAGCGTCCACGACGCGTGGGCCTCACCGGCGAAGCGGAGCGCGTGCGCCAGGGCGCGGGCGGCTGGCTCGGCGAGGAGCCGCACGGTGGCCAGGTCGGCCGGCTCGACCCCGCCGTCTCGGGTGAGCACGAGCTCGCCGACGAGCTCGTCGCTGGCCCGCAGCTCCACGCGGGCCGCGTCCGCGTCCGCGTCGCCGGCCACCGCGGGCGGAGGCTCCGGGGCGTGGGAGCCGAGCAGGACGCGCAGCTCGCACGCGTCGGCGAAGTCGGGGACGACGAGGTCCTGGATCGTCTTGGTGACGTGGTGGACGTCCAGGCTCGCCGCCAGCCGGGTCGACGCGACGGCCAGCAGCTCGAGGTCGGACCGGGCCCGGCGCTGGGCCCGGTCCAGCTCGACCCGCTCGTGGGCCTGGGCGCACAGGTCGGCAACCGAGCGCAGGAAGGCCTCCCGCTCCTCGGTCATCGACCGGGGGACCACGACGTCGACCGTGGCCCGGTCGGCGGCCCGGCGGATCCCGTCGGCCGGATCGGGGGACTCAACGGCGCGGGCGAGGTCGTCGGTGAGCTGGTGGAGCCGCTGCAGCCAGCCGTTGCGGAGCCGGGCCCGGGCCCGCAGCTCGAGCGCGATGGACAGGCCCACCGACACCGCCACCGCGGCCCCGGCCAGCGCGGCGGCCCCAAGCCCATCGAGCCGGCCGGCGGCGGCCAGCCCGCCGGCGACGACCACCCCGGCGACCCCGAGGAGCCAGCCGGCGAGCTGAGCGCCGCAGCTGCGCGCGGTGTTGCTCCCCTCGCGCCGGTCGGTCCCCGTCACGCCGAGGATCGTAGGACCGCGGCCGGCCCGGCGCGCCGGCGCGGCGGCGAGCGATCCTACCCGCCGCGCCGCGGGCGACGTCGGTACAGTGCGGGCGATGCAGGCCTCGGATCGGCGATGACCGGCTCCCACGTCCCCTGGTCGGTCGAGGTGCAGACCGTGGAGGGCGCCACGCGGCTGCGGCTGCGGGGCGAGCTCGACGCGGCCACCGCGGCGGAGCTGCGGGAGCGGGTGGCGGCGAGCACCACGGCCGAGGTGCACCTCGACCTCACCGAGGTGACCTTCATGGACAGCTCGGGCCTCGCCGCCCTGCTGGAGGGCCACCGCCTCCTCGCGGAGTCGCAGCGCCGGCTCGTCCTCCTCGAGCGCTCCGAGGTGGTGCAGCGGGTGATGGACCTGGCCGGCGTCACGGCGCACCTCACCGACCGCGACTGAGCCGACCCCCGCTAGGTTCGCCCTCCCATGCTGCTGCGCCCCGCCAGCCCGGACGACGCCGAGGCGATCCGCCAGATCTACAACCTGGAGGTGACGACCTCGACGGTCACCTTCGACCTCGTCCCCCGCACCCTCGAGGAGCAGCGGGCGTGGCAGGCGTCGCGCACCGGCGCCTACGCGGTGATCGTGGCCGAGGTGGACGGCGAGGTGGCCGGGTTCGGGTCGCTGTCGAAGTGGCGGGACCGGCCGGCGTACGCCACCACCGTGGAGGACTCGATCTACGTGCACCGCGACCACCAGGGGCGGGGGATCGGGCGGGCGCTGCTGACCCGCCTCGTCGAGACGGCCACCGCCCACGGGTTCCACGCCTGCATGGCCCGCATCGTCGGCGGGCACGAGGCCTCGATCGCCCTCCACCGGGCGTGCGGGTTCGAGGTGGTGGGCGTGGAGAAGGAGGTCGGCCGCAAGTTCAACCGCTGGCTCGACGTCGTCCTGATGGAGCGGCTGCTCTCGTGACCACCACCGACTCGTTCCCCCGCCAGAGCGCCCGCACGCAGCGGTTCACGCTCGGCGCGCCGCGCGACCTCTCCGTCGCCGACGACGGCTGCCTCGTGGCGTTCCTCCGCTCGGGCGGCCCCGAGGACCCCGTCACCGCGCTGTGGGTGCTCGACCTGCCCGACGGCACCGAGCGCTGCGTGGCCGACCCGGCCGCCCTGCACGCCGACGACTCGGACCTCCCCGAGGCCGAGCGGGCCCGGCGGGAGCGAGCCCGGGAGAGCGCGGCGGGCATCACCGCCTACTCGACCGACGCCGAGCACCGGGTGGCGGTGGCGGCGCTGGCCGGCCAGCTCGTGGCGGCCGACCTGCGGGCCGGCACCGCCCGCCTGCTGGACGTCCCCGGCCCGGTGGTGGACCCCCGGGTCGACCCCACCGGACGGCGGGTGAGCTGGGTCCGCGACCGGGCCCTGTGGGTGGCCGAGCTCGACGACGCCACCTCGGCCCGGCCCCTCGCCTCCGAGGACGACCCGCAGGTCACGTGGGGCCTGGCCGAGTTCATCGCCGCCGAGGAGATGGGCCGCCACCGAGGCCACTGGTGGTCCCCCGACGGCACCGCCCTCCTCGTCGCCCGCGTCGACGAGTCCGCCGTGGCCCGCTGGTGGATCGCCGACCCGGCCCGCCCCGACCAGCCGCCCACCGAGGTGGCCTACCCGGCGGCCGGGACCGCCGACGCCTCCGTGACGGCCTGGCTCGTGGCGCTCGACGGCTCCCGCACCGAGGTGCGCTGGGACCGGGAGGCGCTCCCCTACCTGGCGGCGGCCTCGTGGGACCGCCACGGCCCGCTCGTGGCGCTGCACCCCCGGGACCAGCGGGCCCTCGAGGTGCGCGCCGTCGACCCGGTGACCGGCGAGACCACTGTGCTGTGGGAGGACCACGACGACGTCTGGGTGGAGCGGGCACCGGGCACCCCGGCCCGGCTCGACGACGGCCGCCTCGTCGTGGCCGCGGACCGCGACGGGACCCGCCGGCTCGTCGTGGACGGGGAGCCGGTCACCCCGACCGACCTGCACGTGCGGGCCGTCAGCCACGTCGGGGCCTCGATCGTCTTCACGGCCAACCCGGTGGACGACGCCACGGTCCTCGACGTGTGGCGCTGGACGCCGGCCGCCGGCGGCGAGCCGCTCGAGCGGCTGGCTCCGCGCCCCGACCAGGCCCCGGGCGTCCACGGCGCCGCGGCCGGCGGGGACGTCGTGGTGCTCCGGCGCTCCTCCCTCGAGACGTGGGGGGCGACGGTGACCGTGCACCGCCTCGACGACGAGCGCACCGAGCTGGCGAGCGTGCGCAGCCTCGCCGCGGCGCCGGCGCGCCGGCCCGAGGTGCGCATCGCCCACGTCGGCCCCCGTCGCCTGGCCACCGCGCTGCTGCTGCCCGCCGACGCCCCCGAGGACCGGCGGCTGCCGGTGCTGCTCGACCCCTACGGCGGGCCGCACGCCCAGCGGGTGGTGGCCGCCCAGGCCGCCTACGGCACCTCCCAGTGGTTCGCCGACCAGGGCTACGCCGTGGTGGTGGTGGACGGGAGAGGCACCCCAGGTCGGGGATCCGACTGGGAGCGAGCGGTGCGCTTCGACCTCGCCACCCCGGTGCTCGAGGACCAGCTCGACGCCCTCGACGCGCTGGCCGCCGAGGAACCCCGCCTCGACCTCGACCGGGTGGCGATCCGGGGGTGGAGCTTCGGCGGGTACCTCGCTGCGCTCGCCGTGCTGCGCCGACCGGACCGGGTGCACGCCGCCATCGCCGGCGCCCCGGTGACGGAGTGGCGCCTCTACGACACCTTCTACACGGAGCGGTACCTGGGCCACCCCGACGAGCACCCCGACGCCTACGACCGCTCGTCGCTCCTGCCGCTGGCCGACCGGCTCGAGCGGCCGCTGCTGCTCGTCCACGGCCTGGCCGACGACAACGTGGTCGCCGCCCACACGCTCCAGCTGTCGGCCCGGCTCCTCGGCGCCGGTCGTCCGCACGAGGTGCTGCCCCTCACCGGCGTCACCCACATGGCGTCGCAGGAGGACGTGGCCGAGAACCTGCTCCTGCTCCAGCTCGACTTCCTGCGCCGCACGATCGGCTGAGGCGACCCCAGGCGCGACGATGCCCCGCCGCAGCGGGGCATCGCGTGGGGTGGGCCGGGAAGGATTCGAACCTCCGTAGGCGTAAGCCGACTGGTTTACAGCCAGTTCCCTTTGGCCACTCGGGCACCGACCCAGGGTTGATGACGATAGCGGTCGGGGACCGCCTCTGGACAACCGGACTACCGTCGGGCGCATGCCGAGCTTCGACGTCGTCTCCGAGATCGACCGGCAGGAGGTCCGCAACGCAGTCGACCAGGCCCAGCGGGAGGTCTCCACCCGGTTCGACTTCAAGAACACGAACAGCTCGATCGAGCTGACCGACAGCGGGATCACCCTCCACTCGTCGAGCGAGGATCGCCTGAACGCCCTCCGCCAGGTGCTCGAGGAGAAGCTCGTCCGCCGGAAGGTGTCGCTCAAGGCGCTCGACTACCAGAAGGTCGAGGAGGCCTCCGGGGGCACGGCCCGTCAGCACGTGCAGCTCGTGGCCGGCATCTCCCGGGACAAGGCCACCGAGCTGAACAAGCACATCAAGGCGATGGGCCTGAAGGGCGTCCAGTCCCAGGTGCAGGGCGAGCAGCTGCGGGTCACGGGCAAGAAGCGCGACGACCTGCAGGCGGTGATCGCATCGCTGCGCGAGGGGGACTTCGGCATCCCCCTCCAGTTCACGAACTTCCGCGACTGACGGGCCCGGCGGGCCCGCTCAGACGAGCACGGCGCTGAGGGCCTCGGCCGCCTGAGCGGCGGCCCGCAGCGCGAACCGGTGCAGCATCGGCCGCAGCAGCGTCGGACGCTCGGGCTGGTGCGCGCCCTCGTCCGCCGGGGGCGGCGGGGTCGCCGGGTCGGGGGCGGCGGCGGCCTGGGCTTCGCGGACCGCCTCCACGACGGCCGGCACCCGGGCCATCGCCTCCTCGAGGAAGCCGTCCAGGATCGGCTTCGGGTCCACCGGCGGGCCGCCCTGCGGGTAGATCCCGATGTGGAGGTGGGGGGCGCCGCCGCGGGCGTTGCCGGAGTCGCCGACGTAGCCGACGATGTCGCCGGTCTGCACGGGCATGCCGTCGGTGAACCCCTCCACGAGTGCCGAGAGGTGGGCCAGGTAGAAGTAGGTCCCGTCCTCCATGAAGACCTTGACGGTGAGGCCGCCGAGGCCCCCGTTGGCGCTGCGGGCGATCCCGTCGACCGGGGAGCGGACCGGGGTGCCGTGATCGGCGAACACGTCGGTGCCGAGGTGGAACCGGAACCCCGGGCCGTAGCGGGGGAACAGCCAGTCGTGGCTGTACCGGGCCTCCCCGGCGATCGGGAAGCGCCCCATCCCGACGCGCAGGACCTCGTCCCAGGGCACGCCCATCTCGGCCACCTGGGCGAGGGCGTCGAGCAGCGGCCGGGTGCTGCTCGGGCCGGTGCGGGGGACGCTGTCGATGATGCGCTGCGCCTCGGGCGGCACCCGGATGCCCCCGGTCGGGGCGGGCACCCCGTCGCCGTGGGCGTCGACGGCGCCGGAGGGCCCCGGGGTGGCGCCCTCGAGGGACGGCCCGTCGGTCCGCGAGGCGGCCGGCGGGGCCGGCTCGGGGGTCGGGGGCGGCGGCGCGGTGGTGCTGGTCGTGGTGGTGGGGGCGGGGCCGAGCAGCGGCGGGAGCTGGGCGGCGGCCGGGGAGGCGAGGCAGGTGGCGAGCCCGGCTGCCGCGACGGCGACCACCCGGCGGGCTCGACGGCGGGGAGCGGCGCGCATGGTTGGCGTTTCGGGACCCCAGGGGGATCTCCTGCCGAACCGGACATCCGCGCCGCACCGGTTCGGGCAGACTGCCCGAGATGGGCGGCTCCCGCGGCACGACGATCCTCTTCGTGGAGGACGAGCCGGCCGTGCGGCGCCTGGTGGCGTTCTGGCTGGAGGACGCCGGGTACGAGGTGCGCCTGGCCGTCGACGGCGCCGACGGGCTCGCCCAGGTCCGGGCCCACCGGCCCGACCTGGTGCTCACCGACGCGCTCATGCCGAACCTGACCGGGGACGAGCTGGTCGAGCAGCTCCAGGCCGACCCGGAGCTGCGGGACATCCCGATCGTGATGGCCACCGCCGCGGCCAGCCCGCTGCGGGTGCGGCGCATGACCGCGCTCGGCTGCAAGGCAGTGATCGCCAAGCCGCTGGAGGAGGCCACGCTCCTCGACGCGGTGCGGGCCGCGCTGCGCGAGGCGCGCCGCGGGGCCCGCCCGTCGAGCCGGGACTAGTCCTCGCCGGGCTGGGCCGCAGCCCGGCTCTTGATCTCCTCGACCACGCCGGGATCGGCCAAGGTGGTGGTGTCGCCCAGCTGCCGCCCCTCCGCGACGTCGCGCAGCAACCGGCGCATGATCTTGCCGGAGCGGGTCTTCGGGAGCTCGTCGGTGAAGATGACCGTCTTCGGCCGGGCGATCGGCCCGAGCTTGGCGGCCACGTGCTGGCGGACCTCCTCCCCCAGCTCCGGGGTGGCGTCGGTGCCGCCGCGGGGGATCACGTAGGCCATGATCGCCTGGCCCGTCACCGGGTCGCTGGCCCCGACGACGGCCGCCTCCGCCACCGCGTCGTGGTCGACGAGCGCGCTCTCCACCTCGGTGGTGGAGATCCGGTGGCCGCTGATGTTCATCACGTCGTCGACCCGGCCGAGGAGCCAGAAGTAGCCCTCGTCGTCGATCTTGCAGCCGTCGCCGGCGAAGTACCGGCCCTCCCAGCGGCTCCAGTACGTGTCCCGGTATCGCTCCGGGTCCCCGTACACGCCGCGCAGCATCGCCGGCCACGGCCGGGTGAGCGTGAGGTACCCGCCGCCCTGCTTCACCGGCTCGCCGTGGTCGTCGACCACCTCGGCGCCGATGCCCGGCAGCGGGAACGTGGCCGACCCCGGCTTGAGGGTGGTGGCCCCGGGCAGCGGGCTGATCATGATCGCCCCGGTCTCGGTCTGCCACC
>Ga0079224_100016489_pt1 | contig 10386 bp, 9 predicted proteins | sample Stecom2015_FD_80414 | JGI IMG/M metagenome (GOLD analysis project Ga0079224, IMG submission 80414) | Agricultural soil microbial communities from Utah to study Nitrogen management - Steer compost 2015 | ecosystem: Environmental > Terrestrial > Soil > Agricultural land | place: USA: Utah...
CCGCAGTTCGAGAAGGACAAGCGCTTCAAGGTGACCATCGGCTCGACGGAAGGCGAGACGATGCTGATCCTCAACAACAAGCGCAAGCCACTGGACAACGTGAAGGTCCGTCGCGCGATCAGTCATGCCCTGGATCGCAAGGCCATTATCGAAGGGGTGAATTCCGGCTACGGCAAGCCGATCGGCAGCCATTTTCCGCCGCATGACCCGGCCTATGTCGATCTGACGGGCATGTATCCCTACGATCCGGCCAAGGCGAGGGCACTGCTCAAGGAAGCGGGCATCAGCAACCTGGAGCTCTCGCTCAAGCTGCCGCCGCCGGCCTATGCGCGGCGGAGCGGCGAGATCATCGCGGCCCTGCTGGCCGATATCGGCATCACGGCGAAGCTGGAGAATGTCGAATGGGCGCAGTGGCTCGACACGGCCTTCAAGAACAAGAATTTCGACATGACGATCGTCAGCCATGTCGAGCCCAACGACTACGTCAAATATGCCGAGCCAGACTATTACTACCAGTATGACAACAAGGAGGTTCAGGCGCTGATCGCCAAGGCCGGCTCGACCCTCGACAAGGCCGAGCGGACCAAGGCACTGCAGGACATGCAGCGCAAGATTGCCGAGGATGCCGTGAACGGCTTCCTGTACAATCTGCCGCGCATCGGCGTCTACAAGGCCGGCGTCACGGGCTTCTGGGTCAACGCCCCGATCTTCGTGAACGACCTCTCGGCCGTTTCCTGGCAGTAGCGCCGCTCAGGCCAAGAAAAAACCCGCCGAAAGGCGGGTTTTTTTATTTGGCGTTTCGTCCGTCTTCAGCGGACGAAGACATGCACTTCGTTGGCCGCGGACTGGGCATTGCTGGCTGCGGCCACGTTCACGCGGCTGGCGGGCAGGCCCATATCGGCGAGCGAACGCAGCACCCGGTCGGCATTGCGCCGCGCCTGATTCTGGTTGCTGGCGGCCTGCGCCTGACTGCCGCCGGCCGCCACGGCGACCACGTCGAACATCGCGTTCGGCTTGCGGGCCAGCGCCTGCGACACGGCGTTGTAGAGTGCCTGCTGGTAGGGGACATCGGCGCGGTCGAAGCGGATGACCACCAGCGGGGTACGGCCATCGGTGCTGACCGGCATCGCCGTATCGGCGGCGGCAAACTGCTGTGCGCCGGCAAAATAGGTGGCGCGGTTGCCGAGCGCCGGGCCGAGCAGCTCGCCCTGCTTGATGGCGGCCGAGAGCGTGGTCAGGTTGGTCCGCTCGCTGCCGATATAGTTGGTCTGGCGGGCGACATCCTGGCTGAGCTCCCCCAGCAGGCGGTCGATCAGGACGACGGTCTTGGCGGTTTCATCCTCCAGGACGGCCAGCTGGCGATGGTCTTCGTCGATCGCGCCGGACAGGCTGTAGGTCGACTTGATGGACTGCAGCAGATAGGTCGCCATGGCCGAGTCGGCTGCCACCTGATTACCCAGGCTGCTCAGCTGGTTGACGTCGGCGGCCATCTGGTCGAGCTGGGTCTGGGCCTGGTTCCACTGGCTGATCAGGATCGGATTGCCCGGCGTGGTGCCCATCTGCAGGCGGGTGCTGACCGCGGCGACCAGCCCGTGATAGCGCTGGGAATTCTGTGTCGCCTGGTTGCGGACATTCTGCAGGGCCTGGTTCCGCTGGGTGACCTGCTGCTGCAGCTGGGCCAGTTCGCCCCGCATCTGCTGGACCTTCTGGCCGACGAAGGTGCCCGTTGCCTGACCGGGGGTGACGCCCGGGACGACGAAATTGGTGCTGCCCATGGTGGGCGGGCTGAGGGTCGGCTGCGGGTTGGCCTCGGCAGGAGAGGCCGGAATCTGCTGCGCCATCGGCGCCGGAGGGCTGCCGGCCGGATCCTCGCCGGTCAGGGACGGCCACAATTCGTCCGAAACATAGGAGCAGCCCGAAAGCAGCAGGCCGGCCGCCCACACCCCCGCGGCAGCCATGCCGAGGCGCCGCGGCGCCGGATTACGAACGAAATGTGCCATGCCGCGCTGTCCCGCGTTGCTATTGTCGTGACTTGTCATGCTGGCCTGAGGCCCCCCGTTTGCACATGGCGCTGCCGTCGCGGCGCGACGGACTCCCACACCCTCTGCTAACGTCGCCATTCTAGGGGTGGGCCGGACCGCCCGCAAGCTTCATCTGTGAGTAGAATCCGAGGCTTGCGGCCAATCACAGGAGCCTTCCCGAGGCCCTTGCGCCGGGAGGGCGAATTGAGTAGGTTCCGCCCCCGTTGCGGTACTACCGCGTTGCGCGCTCGTAGCTCAGCTGGATAGAGCACCAGACTACGAATCTGGGGGTCAGGAGTTCGAATCTCTTCGAGCGCGCCATTTTCTCCAAATCCTGGCCGGAAACCCGGTCCAGCAGCCCTTCCACCCCGATCAGCTCAGGTGTCGGAGGCGGGAGTTTCGAGCTGCTTTGGCTCCTTCGGGCAGCCGGGGCCTTGCCAGACCATGCCGGATCCAGGCCCATCGCATTCCACGGATAGAGCGCGACAAGGTTAATTGCCGCCGAACCCAGCCTTGGTCCAGTTCAGGAGCTTGCCCATCAGATTCTGGCGCTGAGGCCCGAAATCGTTGTCCCGCCCGGAGCCAGGCAGGTCCTGCATCACGACATCTCCGGCAGAGCTGCGATTGATTGTGATTCGTCTGGTGAATATCTCGCTCTCCCACGGGCGCGGATCGGCAACAATGATGGTTGCCATCGGAAGCCGCTCGGCCAGCATCAGGATCGTTTTCTGCTCGGCAGCCTCGGTCATCGCAGAAGTCGCCCGGTCCATCAGAATCCACTCGGGATGATGCAGCAGGAGGCGGGCGACACCGATCTGCTGCACTTCCTGGGGCGACAATGCCTGCTCCCAGTCGGCCGTCCCATCAATGCGGCCGAGCAGGTAGCCCAGCCCGACATCCGTCAGACACTGTTCAATTGCTCCGGCGTGGTCGGCTTCGGTGCGGGCGGGGTAGGAAACCACCTGCCGCAGGGTGCCGCCGGGCAGGTAAGGCGTGGCGGGCGAAACGAAGATTTGCCCTGCGGGGAGGACGATCTCGCCCGAGCCCCAGGGCCAGACTCCACCAATGGCCTTGCACAGCACGGCGATTGTCCGCGCATCGCCCGAAAGCATGACCCGTTCGCCGGCGCTGATCTCCAGATCCGGCACTCTGGTTATCGGGCGGCCATCCGGCTCGGTGAGGGTCAGATGTCGCAACTGAAGGCATTTCGTCAGGCCTGCGGTTCTGGTGATATGCGCGAACTCGCCGGACACGGTTCCCGCAGTCCGCAGATCGGCATCCAGGGCGATAATCCGTTCCAGCGAGGCCCGCAATTCGGCCAGGCGGGCAAAGTTGTCCACCGGCCATGAGAGCGCTCCGGTCGCCTGCTGGAATGCCTGCGCGGTCTGCATCAGACCGCCGAGGGAAATCTCTCCGGCGAGAAATCGCGGCGCGCTCACCAGAATGGGAAAGAAGCCGGCAAGCGTGCTGTATGCCGATGTAAACAGGATTAGCCGCTGCAGGCCCTGGGTCTGGCTCCGCCAAGCAGCGGCAACCGCATCAAACAGTTTTGACAGTGACCTGCGTTCGTCGCTTTCGCTGCGCGCCATGGCAATGGATTCTGCATTGTCGCGGCCGCGGACAAGGCCGTATCGGAAATTGGCTTCGACCGTCTGACGCCAGTCAGCGGCGTGGACGAGATGGCGGCCGATATACGTGGCAAGCAGTGATCCGGCGCCGGCATAAAGGAAGGCCAGCCATACCATGTGCCCCGACAGCAGAAACGTGACGCTGCCGATCTCGAAGCTGATTACCCCCGACAGAGTCCAGAGAATCGCAACGAAGCTGACCAGAAGCAGCACACAGTAAAACAGAGAGTTGGCAAGCTCGACAGCGGCCTCGGTGGCGATCCGGACATCTTCCGCGATCCGCGCATCGGGATTGCCGAGGCCGCCGGCCGTGGCTTCGAGCCGGAACTGGTTGCCGTCATGCATCCAGGCCGCGATCATGCTCTCGGAGAGGGATTGCCGCCATTCCAGCTGGATCGATCGCTTTGTACGCAGATGAATGGCGTTGACCAGCATGGTGCTGATGACGATGCCGGCGAAGATTCCCATCTGGGCCAGCAACGCGGAGCCGCTGCGCTGTTCGACGGCGTTGAAAAGATCTGCGCTCCAGAGGTTCAGCCGGATGGCGAGGGTGACCTGCAGGACGCCCAGCGCGAGAATGGCGCCGGTCAGCGCCCATGCTCGCAGGCGGCGGTCGCCATTCCAGTAAGGAGCGGCAAGGCCGAAGAAGCCGCGCATGACCATCGTAAGGGTCATGGCGGCGTGCGCGTCGCCATAGGCTGGTTCACGAGCCTGTTGTTCGCTCACAGTCGTTTTCCTGCGCCACCATGGCCTGCAACCCAATCATGGCCGGGTTCGGACACGTGATCGCAAAAACCGGTATCCGGGCCAGATAGTTTTTGAAGCGGCCTTTCGCTTGAAATCTCTCCCGGAAGGCGGATTTTTCCAGCCGATCGATCATATGCGGCACAATGCCGCCGCCGATGTAGACGCCGCCCGTCGCCGCAAATGTCAGTGCGGCGTTTCCGGCGAAGCTGCCGAGGAAACCGCAGAACAGTTCCAGTGCCTCGGCGCAGTACTGGCAGCTTCCGTCGCGCGCAGCCGCAACGATTGCGGCCGATGTGCGGGAAGCAGGCATTTCCCCGGCCAGACCGGTGACCGCTTCATAGAGGTTGCGCAGCCCTGGGCCGGACACAACGCGTTCGGCGGATACATGCCCCCATTTCGCACGCAGGAAGGCCAGGACGGCGTCTTCGCGGGCGTTGGAACCGGCCATGGTCATGTGGCCGCCCTCGCTGGACAGTACGATCCCGCCCGAACCCTGTCTTACAAGACAGGCGACGCCCAGGCCCGTGCCAGGGCCCACCACGACTTTCGGACCGGTGGCAGTCCGCGAACCACTCAGTCCGTGCAAATCGGAGTCCTGCAATCTGTCGAGAGACCAGGCCAGGGCGGCGAAGTCGTTAACGAGGCGGACAGAGTTCACCGAAAAGTCCTGCGACAGGGCTTCGGCGTTGATCACCCACCCGCTATTGGTCATGACAACACGCGATCCCTCTACCGGGCCGGCAACGGCGAGGACCATGCTCCCGATAGCCGCGCCACTTGTCAGCAGGAATTCGTCGATTGCAGAGGCCGGACTACTATACCCGGCCACCGGCAACGTGATCACCGGCCCCAGTCCGTCAGCATCGAGGACGGCAAAACGCGCGTTCGTGCCGCCGATATCGCCGAGCAGAATTCCGCCGGGTGCTGCAGTCATGGCTTCGGGGGGGTGTGCGGGTCAGTCGCGCGGGCGGCAGCATCGGAGGCAATATGCGCAGCGTACCAGTGATAGGAATCCTTCGGGATCCGACGCAGGGTGGAATAGTCGACATAGACGAGGCCGAACCGGTCCCGGTAACCGGATCCCCATTCGAAATTGTCAAGCAGCGACCATACGAAGTAGCCGCGGATGTCTGCGCCTCGCGCGCGCGCCTCCTGCATCGCGCCGATATAGGCGTCGAGATAGGCGATGCGATCGCCATCGGCCACACGGCCCTGGGCGTCGGGAGCATCCTTCCCGCCGGTGCCGTTTTCCGTGACATAAACCGGCAGCCGGTAGCGCTCCGAGACGGCAATCAGCGTGTCCCGGAATGCTTCCGGCTGTACGTGCCAGCCAACGCCGGAATGTGGCAGATCGGGTGGCGGGCCGGCCCAGGCAAACCCCAGAACGCCTGTCTGGTCGGCCCGGGCATAGATGGGCGAATAGTGGTTCAGACCGAACCAGTCAATCGGCCTGCTCATGGCGGCAAGATCCCCTGGCAGGGTATATGGTGCCAGCTCATCTGCCAGCCGCTCCGGGTAATAGCCAAGCATCTGCGGATCCGGGAATGCCCGGTTCCAGTAGAGATCAAGAGTAGCGGCAGCGGCCTGGTCTTCCGGCTTGTCGCTTGCGGCATGACAGGGTTGCAGATTGTGGATAACGCCGATCTTGGCGTCCCTGACTGCCCCCCGCAGCGCATCCACGGCTGCACCATGCGCAAGGTTGACGTGATGCACGCTGCGCAGGAAGGCCTGCCTGTCGGTCAGTCCCGGTGCCTGCCAGCCAAAGGCATAGCCGAACAGCGAGAAGACCCCGGGTTCGTTGAAAGTTGCGAAACGCTTGACGCGGTCTCCATAGCGGTGACCGACGAGCGTAGCGTAGTCGGCGAACCAGCCGACGCTATCACGATGGGGCCAGCCGCCCTCGTCATCGAGAGCCTGCGGCAGGTCCCAATGATACAAACAGATCCAAGGCTCGATTCCAGCGGCAAGCAGTTCATCGATTAGTCTGTCATAGAAGGTTGCTCCAAGTGGGTTCAGTTTGCCACGGCCGCGTGGCAACAGCCTCGGCCATGAGATCGAGAACCGGTAGGCATTCACGCCAAGATCGCGGAGCAGGGCGACATCCTCGACATAACGATGATAATGGTCGCAGGCGATGTCGCCCGTGTCGCCGTTGGCAATCTTCCCCTTCTGGCGACAGTAGGTGTCCCAGATGCTTGGGCCGCGCCCGTCAGCCGTGGCAGCTCCCTCGATCTGGTAGGCCGAAGTTGAGGCACCCCAGACAAACGGTTCGTCTGACTTTGCCGATTTGCGGTATTGTTCTCGCATTCTACCGTTCCGTCTTGGAGGGGGTGTCCATGGACAAGATCGTGGCATCGGTTTCGGACGGCCATGTCGCGGCCATCCTGAGGGATGCCCCGGCTGTTTCGCTTCACCCAGAGGAGTTGCCCCGGACGGATGGCAATAACCCGATTCTGGTGGAGACCGACGGCATCACGGTTTTTTACTCCCATTACGTTCCCAAAGGGCATTCCTACCGCCGAAGGGGTGGGGCGCACTTTGACTTCCATCAAGATCCTGTGCCGATCCGGTTCCTGGATGATCGCGATCCCAGCACCGGGAAGTGGATTGAGGCGGTATGGCCGGGAAATGGGGAACTCTACGGGCTGTATCATGCTGAAGTTCCAGCTCCCTGTGAGCGACACCTGTTCCTGCCGGAGATCGGCATGGCGCGCTCGCTCGATGGGGGGCTGAGCTGGGTTGGGTCGCATACCGTCCTGCGAGCCCCGCCCAGTCAGACCGACTGCAGCTACCGGAACGGATTTTTCGCAGGTGGTTTTGGCGACCTTTCCGCGCTGCCCGACCGGGAGCGGAAGTTCGTATATATGGGCTTCACCAGTTTTGTGGCTGACGAGGGCGCGCAGGGGATCTGCATGGCGCGTTTTGAGTATGCCGACCCCTTCGGGCCGGCCGAGCTCTGGTCGGCTGCAGGCTGGTCGCGATCGGCAGGTGACATGCTGCCGGCGCCTCTTTGGCCGATGGTGCGTGGCTGGCGTCATGCCGATCCGGATGGATTCTGGGGGCCGGCGCTGCATTACAATCGGCAGATCGATGCCTATGTGATGCTGCTCAATCACACGGCCGGCGGCGATGGGAACCTTGTTCAGGAGGGGATCTACTTTTCCGTCTGCAGGGATCTCGCCGATCCTCGCGGCTGGAGCCGGCCCGTGATGCTGGTCTCCGGGGGAGCCTGGTATCCGCAGGCGGTGGGCCTGGAGCCGGGGTGCAGCGATACGCGCGTCAATGGCCGGGGACGTTTTTTCATGGCCGGCTATTCAGCATGGACAATCGAATTCACCCTGACGCCCATGATGAGCCCTCCGCTGGGGCCGCTTCGTCCCGATCAGGTGATGTTCCAGGCATTGTTCGGAACCCGACACGCAGCACCGTGGTGACGATGCGCCGAAGTGGGATCCGCGCGGCGCGTCACATGAAATCAGGGTATGTCTTGACACAAATTAATATCGGAATCTCTCCGCCGGGTAGGATTGGCCTGCATGTTCGATTTGCCTTTTATGGAGATGTCCAATGAGCAGGAACCTGATTCCGAGCAACCCGATGGAGTTACTGCATAAGGAGGTCGACCGCCTGTTTGGCGGTTTCTTCAACGACTTCTCGCTGCCGACCCTGCATGGGGAAAACGGCAGCCTGATGCCGAAAATCAATCTGAATGAGACGGACAAGGAATACCGTCTTGAGGCGGAAATGCCCGGCATTCCCAGTTCCGACGTGCAGGTGACCGTGGAGAACGGCGTTCTCACCATCAAGGGGGAGAAGAAGGCTGAAAAGGAAGAGAAGGACAGGAGCTACATCCGGGTCGAGCGGTCTTACGGCAGCTACCAGCGTTCGTTCGTTCTGCCGGACAATATCGACGAGGCGAAGATCTCGGCGTCCGGCAAGGATGGGGTGCTGACCGTGCTGCTCCCGAAGAAGGAGGGCGCGGCGCGCGCCGCCAAGAAGATCGAAGTCAAGCCGGCGTAGGTCCTCAAGCGGGAGATTCCCCATGAACAAGATTGCCAGATCGGCTGTAGCGTTCGTCCTGCCGGCGGTGTTGTTGGCCGCATGCGCGGCACAGCTGAGCCCGGAGGATCGGGCTGCGCTGGAGCAGGTTCGTGCGACAGCGGAAGCGGCGCGGTCTGAGGCAGCGAGCGCAAACCGCGCGGCACAGAATGCAGCGGAGGCTGCGCGCAGCTCGGAAGCGAAGGCGTCGGCCGCTGCCGATGCAGCCGCGCGGTCGGCTGCAGACGCGCGGCAGGCAAGTGAACGCGCGGAGCGGATGTTTGCCCGCTCGCAGCGAAAATAGGTTCCTATCGGGACTTGGAGGGTGAAAGCACCGGTAGCCGGTCGATGCGGACCGGCACGCCGGTGCGTCGCCAAGCCGCCTCAGCGACAAGATCCCATTCAATCCGTTTCCGTAGTGCGGGCCCAACGGTTTCCTGCAGCAATGCTGGCAACTCGACCGGGTCGTTCGGACGGAAATCGCCGCTGATTTCCAGATCGGCAGCCTGGTCGGCATCGGGATGAATCTCCAGCATCAATGCATGACCGGCCCAGCCGATTTTGACCGGCTGGTAGACAACATTGACGGGCAGCCCGGGGATGACATCCGGGTACAGTTCCCTGATGTCGAACTCGTACAGGCGGAAGCAGCCATGGCTCACGCGGCGTCCTATGCCGTAGGGGCGATTGGTCCCATGTATGACCATGGCCGGCCAGCCGAGATACAGGGCCATGGATCCCAGCGGATTGTCGGGGCCCGGGCCGACCGATGACGGGAGATCAGGCCTTTCCGCCCGGATGGAGGGCGGGGGAAACCAGATCGGGTTTGTCTGTTTCCGTACGACCGCTGTTTGCCCGAGCACGATTCCGGTATTCTCCGCGGCCACGCCGATCGGGTAGCTTCGCGGTTGACCCGACGCCGGGAAGAAATACAGCCGCTGATCCGCGATGTTGATCACAATCCCCCGCCGCTTGGCCCGGGGCAGGACATGCTGCAGTGGAAGGAGGATTCGTGTGTCCGGTGGCGGCTGCCATGGATCGATGCCCCGGTTTGCCGCAACCAGTTCCGTGTAGCCGAGGTCGTAACGGATTGCGAGATCGGCCAGCGTGTCTTCCGGTTCAGCGACATGGTACCGAAGCTCGCCTATGACATCGGCCTGCGGCCGCTCCGGCTTTGCGAAGACGGCATTGGGCAGAAGGGACTGCGCGACCAGATGCATCAGAAATTCGCGCCGCAGATACATGGTCAGACTTTTCGCATGGTCAGGACAGCGGCGCCGTTGATCCGGCCCGCGCGCAGGTCGGCAAGCGCCTCGTTCGCATGCTCCAGGTCGTAAGGAACCGGATGGATAGTTACCGGAACGGCCTCAAGCAGTTGGAAGAACGCCACCGCATCGCGCCGCGTCAGGTTTGCCACAGAGGAGATGCTTCGCTCGCCCCACAGAAGCCGATACGGGAATGTCGGGATGTCGGACATGTGGATTCCGGCGCACACCACCCGTCCCCCCTTGCGCACCGCGGAGAGCGCTAGCGGAACCAGTTCCCCGACCGGCGCAAAGATGATGGCGGCGTCGAGCGGGACGGGCGGCAGGGCGGTGGATGGACCGGCCCAGGATGCGCCAAGCTGGAGGGCAAACCCCTGGGCAAGGCCGTCGCCCTCACGGGTGAATGCGAATACCATGATTCCCTGTGAAACCGCCACCTGGACGAGAATGTGGGCGGCAGCCCCGAAGCCGTATATTCCCAGCGTCTCGACCGGGCCGGCGAGGCGAAACGCGCGATAGCCGATCAGTCCGGCGCAAAGGAGAGGGGCGGCCGCCACATCGTCGATATTGCGGGGAAGGAGAAAGCAGTATCGATGGTCAGCTACCGCGAACTCGGCATAGCCGCCGTCCGTGTCGTACCCGGTGAACCGGGCCTGATCGCAGAGATTTTCATCGCCCGCAAGGCAG
>Ga0079224_100016490_pt1 | contig 10385 bp, 8 predicted proteins | sample Stecom2015_FD_80414 | JGI IMG/M metagenome (GOLD analysis project Ga0079224, IMG submission 80414) | Agricultural soil microbial communities from Utah to study Nitrogen management - Steer compost 2015 | ecosystem: Environmental > Terrestrial > Soil > Agricultural land | place: USA: Utah...
AAACCCAATGGCCTAAGTACAATTGAAAAGCGCCTAAGTAATATGCGTGAAGGCTTAAGCTTCACAAAAAATGAACAGCTCGTGGCATATTGTAAAGACAAAGGGTTTATTTAATACAAGATATGCAGCCATTATTAACTTAAGTGTGGAGCAGGTAAATGTCCTATTTACCTGCTTTTTTTTTGCAATATATTTCAACAAAACATAGTCTTTACGGGAACCCGTAAGGAATCCTCTTTTGTTGAGGTTATTTTTGAAATCAATTATTAAGCTAATAATATGTAAATGAAAAAAATAAATAAAAAATTTATTATCAACTTTTTCTCAATACTAGCATTAGGTACATCTTTATTATTTTTTTACTGCTCTGGGAATTCATTGAAAAATAAGATGAAGAAGTATGATAAGCAATCTTTTTCTTGTGCTGATTATTTAGGTTTTAAAAAGTTTGTAGACGATAATAAAAACTCAAGAGAATTCCTTCAATTTTTTAATGATGGTACTCTGGATGAGACGAAAGTTCAAAAGTTTTTAAAGAATCAGGATATAATTTTGCCCACCTGTAATAAAAATAATATCGCAATAAATAAGATTAGTGTTTACTTAGAAAACTCCGGAAGTATTGATGGTTACGTAAGAGGAATTACAGATTATGAATCTGCAATTGCAGACCTTGTTGTCGAGGCCCAATATCGATATGGTAAAGATAAGCTTCACATTAATTTTATTAATAAAGATATTTATCCTGTTGAGATTAATAATATTACTGCTTTTTTCGAATCATTAGATCCGGCGAATTCCCCTTATAATACAGGTAATAGGACAGTTTCAGAGTTGAATGAAATTTTTGAAATAATATTAGAAAATACATCAAAGGACGCTATTAGCGTATTTATTTCGGATTGTATTTATTCTTTAGACAAAAGCCGTTCTACCTTGCAAGGATTAAATTTTCAACAAAGCCTTACTAAATCAGTATTTTTAAATAAATCTCGTGACTTTCCAATATCTGCGTATGTCTTGCAACTATTCTCATCTTTTAATGGGAAGTACTTTGATAGAGAAAACAAATTTACTCTTATTGAAAATCAAAGGCGACCTTATTATATTTGGATACTAGGGAACGACGATTTAATCAGAGATTTTCTTAAAGAAAGTAATCCAAGTAAATATAGAGGTTTTAAAAACAGCTACTATTTCACTCAAAATTCTATATCTAATATTAAATATGAAATTCTAGGATCAACGTATAATAAAGGTAGATTTTCGTTTGATAGGAAGGATCAGCGAAATATCAAAAATATTAATTTGATAGACGGTGAATTCCAATTCTCTATTGCCGTTGACTTTAAAGATTATCCTGATCAGAATACTTTGTTGAATAAATCTTCATATACATTGACTCCAGGCTTTCAGATAACTGATATTAAATCGATTCCCAATAATAATCAACCATTATTAATAAATAAAAACGATTGGAATAAAATTTCCTCTAAAGGATATTCTCATATACTCATAGTAAACACTAAGGATGTCAATTTCCCATCAAATTTCAATATTGAATTTACCAATAGTTTTCCTTCTTGGGTATCACAATCTAGTACAGATGATGACACTGATATAATAAAAACTATGGACAAAACATTTGGACTTAAATATTTATTTGAAGGAATTCAAGGAGCTTTTCAAGTCATTGAAGACTTAGATAATAACAAAATTCATTTAACATTAAATAGAGATTAACAATATGAATAACTTTTTTGCCTCAATTTATGAACTGCCAGTAATAGGGTTTTATGAATCGACATTTTCACAAGCTGTATATGAAGCGTATTTATATCAAAAATATGGTATAGTTCTTTTGATTACTAGTTTAATAATGTCTGCCATTTATTATAAGGGTTTGGATTCACCAAGGTTTGCTAAAATAGCCTTTTGGTTTTTAGTTCTCTTATTAACTGTAATTATCAATTTTTTATATCTCTACATAGATGCCGAAGCATCGTTGTCTAGTACCGGGTTTACGTTTGAAGGGGAATATTTATCCTTATCATTTACAAACGGTATATATGCCGCTATTTTATTTTCATTTTTCTCTATTATAGGTAAAAATTTTAGCGTAAGTAATTCAAAAATTCCATTTTAAGACATATGCCTAAATTATATTTATTTGCAATTGGTGGAACGGGTTCACGAGTTGTAAAATCTCTTACTATGTTATTGGCTTCTGGCCTAAAATCAAATTTTGAAATTGTTCCAATTATTTTAGACCCAGATGCTGCGGCTGCGGATGTAGCAAGAACGACGAGGATACTGAATAATTATAGAACAATAAATAAAGCTGTAAACTCTGGTACAAAAGATTCGTTTTTCAAGAATAAGATTGAGTCTCTAGGAGATGTAGTAGGAACTGAGACTGGAGAGGCTATTTCAAATGAATTTAGATTGAATATTACTGATTTAAATGGAGGGACCTTTAAAAAGTTTATTGATTATAATGCGTTGGATGATCAGAATAAGGCTTTAGTATCCTTACTATTTTCTAACCATAATTTGAATTTGGATTTACAAGTTGGTTTTCAAGGGAATCCGAATATAGGTTCGGTAGTTTTAAATAAGTTTACTGAATCCCAAGAATTTCTCCAGTTCGCCCAAAATTATACACAAGATGATAAGATATTTATAATATCTTCCATTTTTGGGGGGACTGGAGCGGCAGGTTTTCCCTTGATTTTGAAAAACATTCGTGAAGGAAAAGTTAAAAACCTAAATTTTGATAATTTAAAAAATGCCATAATAGGAGCTGTTACGGTACTCCCTTATTTTAAGCTTGACGGAGACACATCCGAAGCGATACAAAGCTCCACGTTTATTTCAAAGACAAAAGCTGCTCTAAGTTATTATCATGCTAACATTAGTAGTAATAAGTCTGTAAATGCTTTATATTATATCGGCGATTCGGCAAACAACAACTATAAGAATGTGGTAGGTGGTAGTGATCAAAAGAATGATGCACATTTCGTGGAGCTGGCTTCAGCGCTAGCTGTGTTGGATTTTGCCAATGACATTTCACTGTCATCCGCTGACGGACAAACTATCGATGCAAAATATAAAGAGTTTGGTATTGACAATATTGATCACAGTAATCCAATAATCTCTTTTCCAAATCTGTCACAAATTACACAGGGGTATCTTAAAGAAAATCTTACACAATTGTTTTTCTTTTCCTTATATAATGATCTCGAGCTTAAGTCCCAATTTGCTGCTCCTTTTGCGAATACATCTCCAAAAATTGATCAAAATTTTATGAGTAGTCATTTTTATCAGTCATTGACTGATTTTCTAAGAGAATATCAAATATGGCTGGGTGAATTAAAACGGAATAAAATAAGTTTCGCACCATTTAATATAAATCCTAATACAGACACAGACGGAAATGTAATTGGAATCACTGTTGATTCAAAGGACATTTTTTCATTGGTATGTGGCATCAGTAAAAAAAATACGGGATGGTTTTCAGGTTTTGGCAAAAAGAGTTTTGATGTATTGACTCATCAACTTAATAAAGTTGAGCAGAGCAAACGTAGCAGTTATTCAAGTTCAGAGACTAAGTTTCTGGATTTATTTACCCAATCCACTAAAGAGAGTATTAACCAAGAGCTATTTTAATATCAAATCATGGCAAAGCAATTTAGATTATTTGAAGCGGAACAATTAACCCATTGGCAGGAACGCGCAGGTGATTATAATAACAACGTAATTAAGCTCATTGGGGGCGGGAATATCGACAAATCCAAGAATTTCCCGACCTCAATTCCATCGCCCTTTGCACGTATGGATTTGTTTCGTGCGGCTTTTGCGGCATTTGAAAATCCTTTATTATCTATAGATGGAGATACCAGTAATCATCGTATTGTTGGAGAATGTCTGGATATGTTGGAGTTATTGTACAATTTCGAAAGTATTAAAGACCGATTGACTATTTCTGTTTGGGATAGAAATACAGCATTAACTGCATTGGAGCACTCACAGTATGAAGGACATAAGTTATTAGAAAAGACTCTCAACCTCTTTCTTAACCAAGACAAGCATTCATTTCATTTTGATAGTTTCAGAAGAATGTACATTTTTTCTGTGGATGGGTATATATTAGGAGGCACTTCACCTAAAACATTAGTTTTTACCTCTGCAAATCCTAAGGAATTTTCAAAAATTACTTTCGGGGACTTAGAATTATTCTCCGGTCAACCCAAAGCATTATACAAACGTGATAGAAGTTTTGTTAAATATGTTTTTTCTTTATTTAGATCTGTTGAATTAAGGCAGAAAATGTCTGAATTTCATAATTATCTTGAAACAAATCTAAAATTGATTCAGAAAGCTGATTATTCATTTTTCAATGAAATAATCAATTTAAATATCGATTCAATTAATGATTACCAAGAAATATATGATGGAACATTACGTGTTGATGTTTTTGGTATTCCTTTAAGAAAGCTGAAAGGCTATGATTTACTTAGTAAGATAAGTTCAGAATCAGAATTTTTAATTTATACAGAGCGTCAGATTGAAGAGCCAATACCAATGGTATTAGCTGAAAATGGTAATTTAGGACATTTAAATTATACAGATAATTCAACTAAATGGGATTTAAATCAAAAAATCGAACCGCAAAACTTGCCACTAAAAGATCGTATTCTTCCAGGAAAATCTATAAAATATCCGTTTCACACTGTTGATGATTTTTTGACAGAATCCATATACGAATTACCATACGTAATTAATGATAAAAACTTCTTCAATGGTAACTATCGTAATGAATCACCAAACTTTTCAAATGTTAGCTACTTATTGCCTCTTACTCCATTGTTTTTCCAATATTTTAGTTTAGATGATTTAAAATATAAAAAATACAATGGGCATCCAATGATTGAAATTGTTAGAAGAAATGCCTCTGTACAAGTTTTATTGAGAATACCTATTAATAAGGGAAAGAATCTTATTGAATTAACTAAGAGGTACATTGTAGAAGACCAAAATAGTACTCAAGGTAAAATAGAAGAGTGTAATAAATTTTTAAGTATATACCCATTTGTAAAATCGGAGATAAAGCCTAATTATTTTATACAAATTATTGATTCTAATGGTGACGACTCTCCAGCCAATTTAAAATTGAAAATATTGTATGACTCTCATGAAACAGGTAAGATTGCATTAAAAAGTAAATATGGATATCATGGCTCATACTATAATACAATTTATCAACACGTAGAACAGAATTTCGATACTATCCAAATAAAGCAATCGAGCACAGATTGTTTCAATTATTTAATTCCTCTTTGGAAAGAAGTGCCACAAGGTTCGAATTCTTTTACATTTGCAATTGATTTCGGAACATCAAATACTCATATTGAATATTCTCAAAATAATGAAAGGCCTAAGGAATTAGCATTTCCATCTGATAATAATGGCTTCGGTTATAGTTTTAACTTTGAATCATTTAAATTGACCGAGATTGGACAATTGCTTAATTCGGAATTCTTTCCGAATGAAATTAATGAGCAATATAATGTACGTTTTCCTTTACGTACTGCACTATTTGACTTTGGAAATTACAATGCAAACAGTTATAAACCTATTCTTGATTATAATGTAGGATTTTATTATGAAAAAAGTCCTATTCTAAAATCTAATGCTACTAGAGTTAAGACAAATCTAAAATGGATAAATGATGGTACTCCGGATCTTGAACAAAAGGCCTGGGTTCATTCTTTTTTAGATCAATTGAGTTTGATGTGTAAAACTAAGGCCTTATTGAATGGAGCAAATATTTCACGTACTAAGTTTATTTGGACTTACCCCTTAAGTTATAGTTCTCATCAAATTAATCAAATTTCTAATCAAATGCAGGAAATCGTGAATAAATATTTTGGTGAGAATATTGAAATTACTCCAATATGTGAATCAATTGCACCATTCTATTCTGTTTCCTATGAAGGGTTACTCCTAGGCGGTGCTAATAATATATTAGCAATGGATATTGGGGGGGGGGACTATTGACAGTGTGGTATACCAAAATAATGAAGTAAGAAATGTTTCATCAATGGTTTTTGGTGCAAATTATCTCTATGGTAATGGTTACGAAAAATCTATGCAATCGAACGTATTCTTTAAATTAGGCGAAGAGTTTATAAACTCAATCCCCGACGTTGGGAAGAAATATAGCGAAGTTCGTGAGGAGATATTGAAAAGAGAAAGTATTGGTGATTTAATTTCTTTATACTATTCTTTTGAAGACAAAATAGAATTGCAAGATCAGCAAAATATTAGTTTTTCGAAGTTTCTTTCGGAAAAGCCAGAGATAAGGTTGACAATGCTATTTTATTATGCTTCCATAATATATTATAATGTGCGCTCACTAAAGGCCTTAAATATGGAGGCTCCAATGAAAATACTTTTTTCAGGAAATGGTTCTAAATTTATTCAACAACTTGATCAAAGTCGACGTAAGGATTCAATTAGAGAATACACTTCTAAAATAATTAGTTATATCTATGGTGAAAAACTAACATTAAGTAGAAATGTGGATGTTTTAGTAAGTGATAAACCCAAAGAATTAACGTGTAAAGGGGCAATCAGTTTATGTTTCGATGATTCATTGATAGATGATGTTACTGTTAAGAATATTAATAATTCATTTAAGACATATTTAGGAGATTCTCAAGATACAGTTGTTTCGTATGAGAATTTACTTTCCTATTCAAAATTGGAAGACAATCACTTTAAATCGGTAATAGAAGAGTATCAAAATTTCGTTGAATTCTTTTTTAATCAAAGAGACGTAGATGTTAAAGATCTTTTCAACCTAAACTATGATATTAGAAATTTTCTTCGTGATATTTTACTTGACGAAAATCGAGCTAAGGATTTCATAGAAACTGGTGTGAGGTTTCGAAAAATGCATATTTCAGAGCATGAAAGAGTTTCAGATCCATTATTTTTTTATGTTATAAGAGGTATGTTGGGAGACGTATTACAATCATTATTTGAAAATCGATAAAATAAGAGCATATGAAAATATATACTTTAATGATTGGTTTTATGGCTATAATCAACAGAGCATCTAATACCTATCAAAGGTCATATCTTGAGGATAATGAGTTCAATAAATCAATAAATGAAAATACAACTCAAGTGTCTTTAACGACATATATCATAGTTGGGTTTATATTACTGATAATGCTTAGTTATGTAGCTATTCTTTTTAGAAAAAATAAAAGTTTACAAACAAAAATTATAATGAAAGACAAGGAACTTCGTCAATCTAATAAAGATTTACAAACTTCAAAAAGTGAATTAAAAAAACTTACAGATAATGTACCCAATAAAAAAGATTTATTAGAAGATAATCTTGATGAAGAGATTATAGAGGAACTTAAAAATGAGCTAAAAACCGAGAAAAAAAAGGTTTTAGAATTAACTAATCAACTCCACAACTTAAACAATATTGATAACAGAGTAGAACATGCTAATAGAGACAAATCAGAGACTTCAGTCTATTTAGGTTATGGAAAGTGTTTGGTGGAGAATAACTCAGCCTATCTTTTATTAAACAAGAAGTCAGATCATCAAACACCTTATAAAATAAGGTGTCATAATAATCAATATATCTTTGAGCTAGATTCGGATAATATGCAAGCGCTAGGAAACGCTATGAATTTTTTTGATGTTTATCTTAAAGATTTTTGCGAATCAGAAAATGTCTATATGAATACACATTCCTCATTTATTTCATCAGGTAGTGGATTCGGTGTGCTTGAAAAGGACGGAGAAAAATTTAAGGTGGTCACAAAATTGAAAATAAAATTCATCTAAAATGGAAATAAATGCTTTAATAATTGTCGAGATTACTGTAATTATATTAATAGTTTATTTTCAAATAAAATACGGTATTGAATTAAAAGCAAAAATAGATCAATACGCCGAATTTTTACCACATAAAAAATTCTTTTCCGTTGATAACATTAATATCACTCATAAACTTCTAAAAGAAGGGGATTTAGATGAAATCAAACAATTCATACAATACGAAGGTGAATTTGAAGAAAGTGAATGCGCTAACCAAGTAGAAATTAGTCTAATTAATTTTAATACTAGTTCGGGAACATATTTTGATCAAATAATTAATTCTTTAAACGTTTATCTCCTCAAAAATGGTGGTGGAATAGCCGATTTTAGTATTGTTAAAGATTTAGTGGAACGAAATGTTGGGGTTGAGGAAGAAGATATAAGGGAAAGTATAAATAGACCGTTATATTTAGGATTAATGGCGACTCTTGTGGGAATAATATTGGGACTACTTAGTCTATTCTCTCAAATTAACTCAACCAGCACAGACTCCACACTGCAATTGGGTGACTTTTTAATCGCTGTTTGTATTGCGATGGTATCCAGTTGTCTAGGTCTTTTTATAACAACATTTACTGGATTAGGTCTATTTAAAAATGCTAAACGTAGGGTTGAACATGCCAAAAATGATTTTTACAATTTTGTTCAAACAGAATTACTTCCTGTTGTAAGTAACGATTTTGGATCGTCTATATCAAGACTCAATCAATCGATGCAGGTTTTCAATGTGGATTTATCAAGTAATATAAATTCCTTATCTAATTTGTTTCAAAAAAACTATGATACTCTTAAGATTCAGGATTCAATATTGCATAGGTTAGAGAATTTAAATGCACATGAATTCCTTCAAATGAATGCCACTGTGTTGAAGAGACTTGAATCGGCTACGGAAAAGTTTGATCGTTTCAACTTGTTTGTCGATTCACTAAACAATAGACTCACAGAGACCAAAGAAGTTAGTTTAGCTTTAAATTCATTGATGAATCGTGTAAATAATTTTGAAGAAATTGCAGTTAAATTGGATTCAAGAGTCGAGCAGTCTAATAGAATCATTGACTCAGTAGATAAGCACTTCAGTAGTATAGAAAAATTTGAAAGACAAAATACACAAATGTTTGGTGTGATTGCTGACAACATGGAAGACACTTTACGTTTATTGAGTGACAATATAAACTCAAAGTATACCAAAATAATGCAACAAATTGATCAGGAAAACGATTTATTATTGTCAGCCTATAGGGAGAAGAAAACAAAGTTTGATAAACTGGATCTTTTGGATAATCTAGAAAAATTAAACTTTTTGAGTGAGTTATCCAAATTGGATGTGCTATTTGAAATGAAGGATTATATTGATATTCATAATAATCAAGAGAAAGAGGGCTTGAATAAAATGGAAAGCTTGGAGAATTTATTATTAGACATTAAAACCTATAAGGAACAAAAAACAAAATCTAATATTGATAATAAAGAAATTCTCTTTGCAATAAGTAAAGTACATGATTCCATCGACGATTTTAATAATAGAGGTGTATTAAAGAAAATTTTCGGAGGTAAATAATTATGAGTAAAAAATCTGGAAATTCTGTATTTTGGATAAGTTTCTCCGATTTAATGACTAGTCTATTCTTTATCGTTTTAGTATTATTTGTAGTAACATATGTGAATAACCTAAATCAAATAAAAGCTAAAGAAGATCAGCTAAAAGTATATAAAGAAGTTGAAGAATCACTTAGACCACTAAAGCAAGATAGTACTCTTTTTAACTATGATGAACATTACAAGCGCTTTCTTTTATCATTTGATGTAAAATTTGTTGTGGGAAAGGCAGGAATCAATGAGCATGATTTATATAATTATGAAAAGACAGAGAAAAATATCGTGCAGGCAGGAAAAAAGTTAAAATCTGTTTTAGATAATATAATTGATGAGGCTGTTCAACAGAATACATCAAGCACCAATAAAGTAACTTATTTGGTAATAATTTCGGGATATGCTTCTAAATTAGAAAATAGAGACACCAGCCCAGGTGGTATGTATAATGAATATCAATTGAGTTATGCTAGAGCCTATTCATTATGGAGATTTTGGAGAAAGACAGGCATAAACTTTGAGTCTTCAAGATATAAGGGATTAATAGATTTGCAGCTAGCTGGAAATGGATGGGGAGGTGTTGGTCGAGAATTAAATAATGAAGAGGCGAATCAAAGATTTATTGTTCAGGTTGTTCCTAAAATTTCTAATCAAAGTATTACTAATTAATAAGGGGCTGTATCATAAATAAGTGGTACAGTCTTTTTTATGTTATATTTCCTCTTATTTTTATTGATATAATCATTTGATTTTCATATATTTAAGTATTAAAAATCGATGATTATGTCTCGGAAATTACCTAATTTCAAACCCTACTATCAGCATCAATTGATGGCCTTTCCACCAACCTTTGATGAATTGATTCCCCAAGATCATCCTGTTCGAAT
>Ga0079224_100016491_pt1 | contig 10385 bp, 9 predicted proteins | sample Stecom2015_FD_80414 | JGI IMG/M metagenome (GOLD analysis project Ga0079224, IMG submission 80414) | Agricultural soil microbial communities from Utah to study Nitrogen management - Steer compost 2015 | ecosystem: Environmental > Terrestrial > Soil > Agricultural land | place: USA: Utah...
CAAAAAAACTGGGAATCGTGCAGCGTTTGCTGGAAAAACCAAAGAAATTATTGGCCACGATATTAGTAGCAAATAATTTCATAAACATTGCCATCGTACTTCTTTTTGATTCCATGAGTGATGCGCTTTTCTCGGGAATTCAATCCAATTTTTACGGTATTGATGTTCGCTTTATTGTTGAAGTAGGCGTTGTAACTTTCTTTATTCTGCTTTTTGGTGAAATTCTTCCAAAGATTTATGCAAACCGAAATCGAATTTCATTTGCGGTTTTTATGGCGCAACCACTGAATATTCTGGACACATTGCTTTCGCCAATCAGTTTGCCTATGCGTTCGGCAACAATTTATTTGCACGCAAAATACGGCAAACAAAAATCAACCATAAGCGTAAACCATCTTTCGCAAGCGTTGGAGCTTTCAAACAATGACACCACGCACGAAGAGCAGAAAATTCTGCAAGGCATTGTTACCTTCGGAAATACAGACACCAAACAGGTGATGAAAAACCGCATGGATATTTTCGCCCTCAATGAAGAACAATCTTTCAAAGAAATTCTGCCGGAAATTATTCAGAAAGGCTATTCCCGAATCCCTGTTTATAAAGACGGCATTGACAACATTACAGGCATTTTGTATGTGAAGGATTTACTTCCCTACACAGACCGAAAGGTCCTGGATTGGAAAATGCTGAAGCGCGAGGCCTATTTTGTTCCCGAGAACAAAAAACTGGACGATTTGCTGAACGAATTCAAAGAAATGAAAATGCACCTCGCCATAGTTGTTGATGAATACGGTGGAACAAGCGGATTGATTTCTTTGGAAGATATTATTGAAGAAATAGTGGGCGAAATTAGCGATGAGTTTGATGATGAGGATTTGATTTTTTCAAAATTGGATGACAATACCTTTGTATTTGAAGGAAAAACCCCTTTAAAGGATTTCTATAAAATAATAAAGCCCGAAGATCCCGCAATTTTTGAGGACGAAAAAGGCGAAGCAGAAACCGTGGCGGGATTTGTTTTAGAGATTTCAAAAGGCTTTCCGAAGAAAAACGAAGTAATATCCTTCCACAATTATGCGTTTACCATTGAAGCGTTTGAAGGCAAGCGCATCAAACAAATAAAACTTACCATTGAAACTAAATAGCCTCATTTTCTTTTTTATTTCCTCATTTCTTCTTTTTGCGTCATGCGAAGATGCTGTTTTAGTAAAGCCTTCAGCAATGTTGCGGCTAAACTATCCACAACCGGACTATAAAATAGTGGATTCAGATTGTCCGTATTCCTTTGAAATGAACGGAAAAGCAATATTGATAAAAAAGAAAAATTGCGGGATGAACATCAATTACCCAAATATGAAGGCTACTTTGTATTTGACCTACCAAAATGTGACCAATAACAATTTGGATTCGTTACTGCAAGACGCACAAAAACTGGCGTACGACCATACCATAAAAGCAAACAGCATTCCCGAGCAACCTTTTGTTAACCCCGATAAAAAAGTGTATGGAATGTTCTATATGATCAACGGAAACGCCGCCACCCAGGCCGAATTTTACGTTACCGATAGCATCAACCATTTCTTGAACGGCGCTTTGTATTTTGACGCCAAACCAAACTTCGACTCCATCTATCCTGCCGTGGTTTATCTTCGTGAGGACATTCGAAAGCTGATGGAAACAATCACATGGAAATAGGCGGCTTGTAGCGCTTCCCAAAAAAGTTAACAAACCCTTTGCAATTGGTTCAGCAAGTTTTTGTAACTTTTGACTGTAAAACTAACAACTATGTTCAAGGTATATTCACGCTATGGTATTGGAATTGCAGTAATTTTGATTGCATATTTTCTTCTTTTAAAATTAATCGGTTTACATCAATACCCTATTTTGAGTGCTGTAAATGGTTTAATTTATGGAGTGGGTATGTTTATGGCAATAAAGCACTATAACTCTAGGAAAAACAAATTGAAATATGAAAAAGGTTTTCAGGTAGGTTTACTTTGTGGAGGTATTGCTACTGTTATTTTTGTGATATTTATGGCAATATACATGTATCAAATTGACGCTGAATTTTCCTCAAATATATTAGAGGAATGGGGGGAAGAATATGCCAGAGGAACATTAATACTACTTGTGATGCTTGTTTTTATGGGCTTTGCTACTACTATGGTTTTAACCCTTACATTAATGCAACTTCTCAAAAAATCCTGGAACACAAAGGATGGGGAAAGAAATACCTTATAAATAAACTCCAAAAGCTTTTGCTATTTACATTTTAAAAATTATATTTGCACCCGCTTTTACCGGACGGTGAAGGCATTTTGTTTAACTAATTTTATAAACGATTCGCTATGTACGCAATTGTAGAGATAGCAGGGCAGCAAATAAAAGTTGCAAAAGACCAAAAGGTTTTTGTTCATCGTTTGCCAGTTGAAGAAGGGAAATCAGTGTCTTTTGACAATGTACTTCTTATTGGTGACGGAGACAATATTACCATTGGCGCCCCGGCTATAGACGGCGCTCTTATAGGAGCTAAAGTCGTAAAACACCTAAAAGGTGACAAAGTTATTGTTTTCAAAAAGAAAAGAAGAAAAGGCTTCCGCAAGAAAAACGGTCACCGCCAGTATCTTTCTGAAATTGTAATTGAAAGCATTGTTGCCTCAGGAGGTAAAAAAGAAAAGGAAGAAGCTAAAACCGCTGCTCCTAAAAAAGAAACCAAGCCAGCCGCTAAAGCTGAACCAAAAGCAGAGGCTCCAAAAGCCAAAAAAGAAGTTGAGGTTAGCGAAAATCTTGTTAGTCGTGCCGAGAACCGTGCCGAAGAAGCAAACATCGAAATCAACATCGATAAAGTACTTCACAGCATTGGTACCGCACTAAAAGCTGATGCCGACGATCTTAAATTGATCAACGGAATTGGTCCAGTTTACGAAGAAAAATTGAACGAACTTGGTATTTATACCTTCGAGCAAATCAGTAAACTTAAAGCTGCAGACCGCGAAGAGCTTGCTGCTATCGAGGGGATTACCCGCGAAAAGATTGAAGCTGATGAGTGGGTGAAGCAAGCGAAGGAATTGTTGAAAAACAAATAAACCGAAATCATTAATTAAAAAATTATAAACCATGGCTCACAAAAAAGGAGTTGGTAGTTCCAAAAACGGTCGCGAATCAGAATCGAAACGTCTTGGCGTTAAGATTTTCGGTGGACAGGCTGCTATTGCAGGAAATATCATCGTAAGACAAAGAGGATATACGCATCACCCAGGTGAAAACGTATATGGTGGTAAAGATCATACCCTGCACGCACAAGTGGACGGTTTGGTGAAATTTACCAAAAAGAGAGATAACAAGAGCTACGTTTCCATCGTTCCAAACGCTGAAGCTTAGTCCTTAACTTTCAAAGAAAATAAAAACCTTCACAGCAATGTGGAGGTTTTTTATTTTGAAATATTTTGAAATTCTGAAAAGGAAACCGGGTTTTTCAAAAGCGTCCATTTTGCATTTTCGGGATAATGGGAAAGAATAAATTCTGAAGGTTTTACCAAATACCAAAAGTTATCTGGCTTCTTTACAGTTCCGTGACTTATGGCCCAAGTAATATCGAGCAATTGCCACTTTCCATCTAGCTTTACGGCATTCCACGTATGTTCCGGTTTTTTGTTTTTTTGAATTTTTCCTGAATACTTTTTTGTATAGCCATGAATCACTTCCGCTGAAATGCCAACGTCTGCGCACAATTTTTTAAACAGAAAAGCAAACCCGCCGCAAAGTGCCATTTTTCGTTCCAACGCTTTTTTAATCACATTTTCTTCAGAAGTATAAAATTGTTTTTGAAGTTTCTCACTTCGCATTAATTCATTATCGTAAGAAATATTTTCCGCAATCCACTTATATATTTCCGCAGCTTTCTCGGTCTCGGAAGTTGCATTTCTTGTAATGGAAAAGGCAAGTTTTTTTGTTGAAAAACTTTCTTTGTTTTCTTTTTTTACAGGAATTCTATAATTTTCATTGCCACCAATTACCGCTCCAATCTGTGCCTCACAAACAAATCCGGCTCCCAAAAAAATAATTAAAAGATAAAAAACATCTTTGGCCATAATTCAATATTCTTTCTGAAATAACGAAATTCTTCTGATTATATTGAATATGAAAAAAATTGAAAAACAAAAACCCCGCAAATGCAGGGTTTCAAATATTTTTTGAAAGTCAAAAACTTATCCTTTTAAACTCGCGCTTAAATATTCACGGTTCATCCGCGCAATGTTTTCAAGTGAAATACCTTTTGGACATTCAATCTCGCAGGCCCCGGTGTTTGTACAATTTCCGAAACCTTCTTTGTCCATTTGAGCAACCATATTCAAAACGCGCTCCGTAGCTTCTACCCTTCCTTGCGGAAGCAAAGCGAATTGGCTCACTTTTGCCGAAGTAAATAACATCGCACTCGCGTTTTTGCAAGCCGCCACGCAAGCCCCGCAACCAATACAAGTTGCTGCTTCAAAAGATTCATCGGCATCGTGTTTGTTTATGGGAATTGCATTGGCGTCGATGGTATTTCCCGAAGTATTCACAGAAATAAATCCTCCCGCTTGCTGAATTCTGTCAAAAGAACTTCTATCCACAACCAAATCTTTAATCACCGGAAATGCCTTTGCGCGGAAGGGTTCAATAACAATGGTATCGCCATCCTTAAACATACGCATGTGCAACTGGCAAGTGGTAACCAAACGATCAGGGCCGTGGGGTTCGCCATTAATTTGCAACGAACAACTTCCGCAGATTCCTTCGCGACAGTCGTGGTCAAAAACCACGGGTTCATCACCCTTGTTTATTAAACCTTCGTTAAGAACGTCGAGCATCTCTAAAAAAGACATATCTCCCTCTACTCCGTCAAGAGGATAGGTTTTTAATTCTCCTTTTGTTTTTGCGTTTTTTTGACGCCAAATTTTTAATGTTAACTTCATTTTATAAAGGATTTAGCGATTAGCGAAAAGCGAAGAGGCTTCATTCTCTTTCATTCAAACTTTTGATCAGTGCATTCAGCATTTTGCTAATTTCAACTATTAAACTTTCAATATTTTAGTATTCTTATTAAAATTCAGTTCGACTGAAAGAATTATTTGTGTTTCCAATTCAAACAGAGAACCTCTTGAAGTTCTAAGAAATTGAATGTAATTTTTCTTTGACATTCTTCCCCATCCTTCTGCAATACTTGATGGAACTGTAACCGCCGAGCGTCTCATTTAGGAAACCAATCCATACTTTTCTTCTTCTGGAAAAGAGCTAGTAAACAAATAAACTTCTTTTACAAGTAAGATTGCTTTTTGCCAAACAATCAATTTCTTATATGATTTTATAGAACTCAATTTATTTCCTTATTCGCTTTTCGCTAATCGCTAATTCCTATTTATAAGAACGCGATTTCACCTCAATATTCTCGTACTCCAATTCTTCTTTGTAAAGAACAGAATTTCCGGGATCTCCTGTGTATTCCCAAGCGGCGACATACATAAAGTTTTCGTCGTCGCGAAGGGCTTCACCTTCCTCGGTTTGATATTCCTCCCGGAAATGGCCCCCACAACTTTCATTTCTGTGAAGTGCATCTTTTGCAAACAATTCGCCCAATTCCAAGAAATCTGCAACGCGGGTTGCTTTTTCTAGCTCAGCGTTCATTTCATTCATTCCACCGGGAATTTTAACATCTTTCCAAAATTCTTCGCGAAGCGCTCTAATTTCAGACATTGCGGATTTCAAATCCTCCGCATTACGCGCCATTCCACATTTGTCCCACATAATCTTTCCAAGTTTTTTGTGGAAATGATCTACGGAATGTGTTCCATTATTATTTACCAATTTTTCCAAAAGCTCGCGAACCTTGTTTTCTGCATCGTCAAATTCTTTTGTTTCTGTTGAAATTGTTCCAGTTTTAATATCTTTTGAAAGGTAATCGCCAATGGTGTATGGCAACACAAAATAACCATCCGCCAAACCCTGCATCAAAGCCGAAGCGCCCAAACGGTTGGCGCCGTGATCACTAAAATTCGCTTCTCCCGTTACATAACACCCCGGAATGGTAGATTGCAAATTGTAGTCAACCCAAACCCCGCCCATTGTGTAATGCACCGCAGGATAAATCATCATCGGAGTTTCGTATGGATTTTCGTCAACAATTTTCTCATACATTTGGAAAAGGTTTCCGTATTTTTCCTCTATAACCTGTTTTCCAAGTTTTGCTACTTCCTCTTTGGAAGGATTGTGATTTCCGTGTATTCCTGCGCGCTCTTTTCCGAAACGCTCAATTGCGGTTGCGAAATCCAAAAATACCGCTTCTCCAGTTTTATTTACTCCGAAACCTGCGTCACAACGCTCTTTTGCGGCACGCGATGCAACATCGCGCGGCACAAGGTTTCCATAGGAAGGATACCTTCTTTCCAAATAATAATCGCGTTCTTCAGCTGAAAGATCGATCGGTTTTTTCTTTCCTTGGCGAATTGCCTCGGCATCTTCCTTTTTCTTCGGAACCCAAATTCTACCGTCATTTCGAAGTGATTCCGACATCAACGTAAGTTTACTTTGGTGGTCACCGGAAACGGGAATACAGGTTGGGTGGATTTGTGTGTAGCAAGGATTTGCAAAATAGGCGCCTTTTTTATGGATTTTCCACGAAGCAGTAACGTTGCTTCCCATGGCGTTTGTAGAAAGATAAAAAACGTTCCCATAACCGCCTGATGCAATAACCACGGCGTGTGCGGAGTGTCTTTCAATTTCCCCAGTGACTAAATCGCGGGCAATAATTCCTCTTGCTTTTCCGTCAACGATAACTAAATCGAGCATTTCGTGACGGTTGTACGGAGTGATTTTTCCACGATTAATCTGTCGGTTCATTGCAGAATACGCTCCCAAAAGCAATTGCTGGCCTGTTTGTCCTTTCGCATAAAAAGTACGCGAAACCAACACTCCACCGAAGGAACGGTTGTCCAAATAACCCCCATATTCACGGGCAAAGGGAACGCCTTGGGCCACGCACTGGTCAATAATATTTGCTGAAACCTCGGCAAGACGGTACACGTTTCCTTCGCGGGAACGGTAGTCACCTCCTTTTATAGTATCGTAAAATAATCGGTAGTTTGAATCGCCATCGCCTTGATAGTTTTTTGCGGCGTTGATACCTCCTTGCGCAGCAATGGAGTGTGCACGGCGCGGAGAATCTTGATAGCAGAATGTTTTTACGTTGTAACCAAGTTCTGCTAGCGTTGCGGCGGCACTTCCACCGGCAAGTCCCGTGCCCACCATAATAACGTCAATGTTACGTTTGTTGGCTGGGTTAACTAGGTTTATATCGTTTTTATGTTTTGTCCACTTATCGGCTAAGGGTCCTTTTGGAATTTTGGAATCTAATATCGACATCGTTTTTCTCTTTTAGTGGATTTGATTAAAATGAAGGTAAAGGGCAATAAAGATAAACCCGAGCGGTATAAATATTGCGTAAAACTGCGTGAAGGCCCTTAAACCTCTAGAATATTTGTTACTCCACCCCATACTTTGGAAAGACGAAGAAAAGCCATGCCAAAGGTGAAGCATCAATAAAATGAAACTTAAGCAATACAAACCTGTGCGCACGGGACTTTGAAATTTGTGAACCAATTCAGGGTAATATCGTGTCGTGTCTATCGGGTTGCTTTCAATGTATTTGTGCATTATTTCCGGGAACCAAAAATCGTAAAAGTGAAGTCCCAAAAACGCCAAAATAACGGCGCCGCTAATAATCATATTTCGGGAAGCCCAAGTTGAGTTTTTGTTTCCTTTAAATGATTTGTATTTTATCTGCCGCGCGTTGTTGTTTCTTATTTCCAGCACAATTCCCATAATAAAATGAAAAACCACGCCAAAAATCAAGATAGGTTGGAAAATAAATTGAACAATGGGATTCGCCCCCATAAAATCTGACCAGGCATTAAAAGTATCTGGGCCAAAAACTGCGGTAAAATTGATTACGAAATGCTGGGTAAGAAAAATTATAAGAAACAAGCCAGAAAGTGCCATAGCAACTTTTCTAGCAATTGAAGAGGATAGTATTCCCATTTTGGTTTTATTTCAAGAATTGAGACTGCAAAAATACGTTACGAATAAATGAAAGCCAAAAAAATAGCATCATTACTATGCTATTTAGATTTGTTATAACAAAAAGCCATCCTTTTGGGATGGCTTTTTTATAATGTGATGATACAAATATTACTGTACAATCAATTTTTTAGTAGCGGTAGCTTTGTTTTGCGTTACGCTAACCATATAAACTCCTGCTTTTAATGCAGATATATTAAGCTCACTTCCTGAAACAACAGTATTGATTACTTGTTTTCCAAGGATGTCATAAACCACAACTTGTTTTTCACCGGCAACGGTTGTTTGAATGTTTACTTTACCATTTGCAGGGTTTGGATAAAGATTAAAGTTAGAAACTGAATTATCGTTAACTCCAGCTGTGTTATCAATCAATTCTATTCCGAACAAAATATCTGGCGTTCCTTGGGCAACACCTACAATAGTAACTTTATCAGCCACCACATCCTCGGATATGAAAAGTCCACCAGCAATTGCCGCTGGCTGCGAGATTGTATGTGCGTCAAACACAACACCTGTTGGTGTTCCAGCGGGAAGCTGAAGTTGAATAACATCGGACATTCCAGCTGCACCTTGCGCATGCACCCATAAAAATGGTCCGCCTGCGCTCAAATTATCAACAGCGCCACCATAAATACCAGCAATTCCATGAGTACCTTGTGGTATTACAGAAAGTTGAGTTCCGGTCATATTGAAAGAAGCAATATCAGATGTAAAGTTTCCAGTCCAGAAACCTCCATTGCCACCATCCAAGGTTTCATCATAAGTTACCATTCGAGCAGTAGCATCTGTAGAAGGAGAAATGTTTATTGTTCCAACCAAAGTGCGATTTACAGGATCTATCTCGTAAATTTGATTTGCAGCAGTACCCGCAAATATACTAGTGCCATCAGTTGTAAAAGATCTTGACCCTGAAAGTCCAGGAATAGTAAAGGATTCTATGTAAGAGCCATTTGGATCTAATACATGTATTACATCAGAAGCCCAAGCAGAAACCCAAAATTCACCATTAAAATAAACAACACCCGCATTTCCATTGGCCCCTATTTCCGATTCAAGATCAGTAATAAAAAGGATGTCAAAAAGCGCATTGGTGCTTTCTGGAGAATCAATTGGAGTAATTTCGCTTGGTGTTGCCACCTCAGCATACTGAGCATTTGCCAAATTTGCAGCAAAAGCTGTAATTGCAAAAAATATAAGTAGTTTTTTCATCATAAAAAGTTTTTGATTCTTATTAGTCCAAATATAAATTTATTTAATAACAAAAACAATAATACCTGTATTGAAATTCATTTTAATTGAAATCTTATAATTTCCTTTATTAAGATAATATTTTCCATTTTCTGCCTTTGCAAAATTTGTTTTGTTTTTCTCAAAAAAGCTTTTCCCTTTTTCCGATATCGAAAAATCGTAATCTACTACATTCACACCTTTTTGAGCCTCAACAACCAATTGCTGAAGTTCCTTTCCATCTTCAGAATTTATTGTTATCGTTGCCTTTCCGCTTTCGGGACTGTAAAATTGGAGATTTGTTTTCGGTTCATAAACTTCTCCCCAAGTGCTCCATTTACTTCCCCAGCGTGGCGAAAAATCTATAGGTTCCATTTCAGAAATAAGCACTTCGTTTTTATTGGTTTCATTCATTTTTTGAAGCAAGGAAATATCAGCCACATAAAACGATCTTCCGTGGGTTCCCAAAACCAAATGTTTTGCTTGGGGCTGAATCACCAAATCGTGAACGGCAACATTGGGCAATTCTTTTGAAAAAACTTCCCAACTTTCCCCGCGATTAAAGGAAACATAAGCACCGTTATCGGTTCCCAAAAACAGTAAATTTTCATTTAAGGAATCTTCCTTTATAACATTTACAGGCGAAGCGGGAAGATTGCTGCTAATGTCTTTCCACGTTGCGCCGTAATTTTCGCTTACAAAAACATAGGCTTTAAAATCATCAAAACGGTAACCGTTTAGCGCAACATACACTCTTTCCTTTTTATGGGAAGAAGCAATCACGCGGCTTACCCAAAGATCTTTCGGAAAAGAGTCGGAAATCTTTGTCCAGCTACTGCCCGCATTTTTTGAAATGTGCACCAATCCATCATCACTTCCAACATACAGCAATCCAAATTGGAAAGGCGATTCGCTGATGGTTGAAAGCGTTCCATAAGCCACATTTCCGGGTTTTCCACCCTGCGTTAAATCTTCGGAAATGGCGGCCCAATCAGTTCCTTGGTTCATACTCCGCATCAATTTATTTCCGCCCAAATAGAGAA
>Ga0079224_100016492_pt1 | contig 10385 bp, 9 predicted proteins | sample Stecom2015_FD_80414 | JGI IMG/M metagenome (GOLD analysis project Ga0079224, IMG submission 80414) | Agricultural soil microbial communities from Utah to study Nitrogen management - Steer compost 2015 | ecosystem: Environmental > Terrestrial > Soil > Agricultural land | place: USA: Utah...
AACCTGCGGCCGTAGCTCGCCCCCTGCAGTCTAGCACGGGTCCCGTGAGCAGACATGCCGACTCTGCCACGAGCACGCACACATAGCCCAAGACCACGACCATGCCCACGACCAACCAGGCGTCTCCTCCCCGCACCCCGAGCAAAACCCCGCGCCAGGCTCCCACCCCGAGCGCGAGCGTCCCAACGCCCAGCGAACGCACACGTGAGCCGGACTACGGGCTGTGAACCAGTGCCATTCGTGTGACGCTGGTCACGGCCAAGGCGTTCTACTACGATGCGCCTCCGGTGGCGATGCAGCGACGCGGGTTGACCAGACGGAAGCTTCCGTGGCTTCTTGCCGTGCTTCTTGTGCAGTGCGGCGGTCGCTCGATTTCGGGCTCCGGCTCGGGCTCGAACGCAGCGAATAGCGCAGGCGACTCGAGCGCGACGCATGGCGCCGGCGGTTCGACCACGACGATGGGCGCGAACAGCACGGGCCAAGGAGGCGTGTCGACGAGCTCCGTAGCCGGCACCTCCTCGACGGTCAGCACTACCGGTGGACTGGTAGCCAGCCCAATCCCGTTCACTGATGGTTGGGCGCTACTCGAGGACAACACGCTCGGCATCCAGGGAGCGCTCTACGTAGCCGCGGACTCGTCGGACGGGGGCAATTCGCTGATAGAGGGTAACTTTGCGGGACCGCAAGTCTGCGCGTCCGGCATCGCCGGCCAGGTTCTGCCGGGACCCGACGGGATACCGCTGTACGCGACGTACTGGGGAGCCCTCATGGGGTTCAACCTGGTTCAAGAGGTCGACAGCGACATGCCGCTTCCTTACGACGCCACCTTGCACGGCATCGTAGCATTCGGCTTCGACGTCACGGGGTTCAATCCATTGCCACCGGGAGGCGTGCTGCGCTTCAATGTCAGAGTGTTCGGTGATAGCTCGATCTACTGCACCGAGATTTGGACCCCAGGGCCTCAAATGATCCACATGAGCGACGTGCGCCAGAACTGCTGGGAGGGCAATCCCAGCGCGCCGACACCCGATCTCACCCGGCTCGAAGCCCTGCACTGGCAGTACGCCACCAACGACAGGTTCGGCTATGGCTTCGACCTGTGCATCGAGAACCTCGTTGCCTGGGTGTTCTAGGTTACACCAACACGAACACTGAGCTGGAAATCGCTCGGGCTCTTGCCGACAGCGCTTTTGAAGTCGCGGGCCAGGTGCGCCTGGTCGGTGTACCCGAGCTCGGCGGCGAGAGCAGCCAACGTAGGCGCTTGCCCACGTTCGATACGCAGGGCTACCTCTTGCAAGCGATTCCTGCGAATCACCCACTTCGGTGACGCTCCCAAAAAGTCGCGAAACAGCCGTTGAAGTGCGCGTCGCGATAGCCCCGCACTCCGGGCCAGCACCTCGACACTGGTGAGCTCGGGATCGTTCGCGATACGCTGCGCCAGCTCGATGGCCAGCCTCACTTGCTGCGCGTCGCTGTCGAGCCGGCGCTGCTCGAGCCACGCTTGCAACACCAAGAAGGCTTCTTCGTCGCTTTCGGGTGCGAGCACTCGTTGCTCGAGCGCTGTCAGGTCCGTACCCAATACGTCGCTCAGCGGCAGGATGCGATTGGTGAAATGGAAAGCCGGCGTGTTCACGAATGCTCGCACGGCGCCGGCTCGCAGCTTGATACCGCGCACATAACCGCGGTCTTGCAGCGTGCGACGCCACAGGCGCGTCCAGACCCCAACGAGACGACTGCCGGCATGAGCGCCCCCCGCTTCGAACACGAAGTTCACGCACGGATCGCTCAGGAGCTCCGTCTCGTGGGGCGTCTGCCCCCGTAGATCCCAGCGCCCGCTCCAGTAGGTGGCCACCACGTCGCTGAGCGCAGGCGCTGGGCCGTAGGTGTAGGCTTCGACGCGGCGCCCGCTTTCGCGACTGGAGACCAGGCCACGAGCGCGGCCATGCCCGGTCGGTCGCGTTTGTACAAGCCTTGGCGCCCTACTCGTGCCCATAAATAGCCGGCCAAAGGAGCATAGCGATGCAGAACATCACCGTGAAGACCATCGAAGAAATCCCAGCCTACGACGGACCCGGCGCCATTGCCGGCATCCGTTTTCGTACCGCCGGCCGTGCCCTCGGCGTCACGGCCTGGGGCATGAATGTGGTGGAGCTCGACCCCGACTGCACCGGCTACCCCGAGCACGACCACGCGGGCGATGGTCAAGAGGAGGTCTATGTGGTGCTGCGCGGCTCGATCGTGCTCGAAGTCGGCGGCGAAGAGCGTGAGCTGTCCGAGGGCAGTCTGGTGCGAGTTCCGCCCGAGGTCACACGCAAATTCGTCACACGCGGGCAAGGGGCAACGCTGCTGGCGCTGGGCAACACGCCGGGCAAAGCGTATGCGCCCCGCACGTGACGAACCGCGACATTTGGAGCAGCCCCTAGCTCAGCTCGGCGTCGTAGACGGACGTGAGCTCGCGTTCGTAGACCTCGAGCTTGGGGAACTGGGTCAGCATCAAGACCCAGCTCAGCGCGAACAAACCGAGACCGATGGCGAAGCCGAAGCCAAGGAACCAGAGCAAAAAGCCGTGCAGCGCCACCGCCTCGGCCAGCGCCAACCCCAGGATGACGCTCTTTTGCGCGGGCAGCATCAACCGCGAGCGCGCTTCGGCAGGGTCGACGAACCTTTTTTTGTGCCGCTTGCCATCGTTGAACATGAGCTCTTCGCGAGGGAGCTCCTGCGTTCGAAGGCCGAGGGCCCGAAGCGAACGCCTGAGCACCTGGCGTGGCACGATCAGGCTCAGCCCGGCCGCCGCAACGGCAGATAGTCCGATGACGGGCAGCAAAATGGCGTTCGGCTCGGGCATGTCGCTTCGCTCTTGGATCACCGTAAAACCGACCACCAAGAACATCACGGTCGAGCCGAAAATGGCGAACCACAAGACGCGCAGGGTCATCAGCGGGAGGGCCTTCGTATTGCTCGGCTCGCTCACAATCAGGTATCATGCGCACCCGCCGGGCGGCGCGTCAAGGTGCGTGCTCTGCTACGCCTGTGACCATGCTTTCGCCTCACGAAATCACACTCGAGATCCCCGGCTTCCGCCTTGCGGGCAAAGCATGGGGTCATCCAGATGGGCTTCCGGTGTTGGCGCTGCACGGTTGGCTGGACAACGCCGCGAGCTTCGATGCGCTGGCTCCGTTCTTGCCGGAGCTTCGGTTGGTGGCGCTCGATCTGCCCGGTCATGGCTTTTCGCAGCATCGCGCGCCGGGCCAGGAGTACCATTTCGTCGACTGGCTGCCGGTGGTGTTCGAAGCAGCGGACGCGCTTGGCTGGCAGCGCTTTGCGCTGATGGGGCACTCGATGGGCGCCGGCATTGCAGCGCTCGCTGCAGGCGTATTCGCTGAACGCGTCTCTCACCTGGTGCTGCTCGAAGGATTGGGGCCCACGGTGGGCGAAGATCGCGACATCCCCGCGCGCATTGCCAAAAACGTGAGGCAGCGTGCGCGCGCCGGTCGCCCTCCGAAACCTTACCCTAGCCAAGAAGATGCAGCTATCAGGCTCACGATGGCGCTCGCCGATCTCTCGCTCGACTCGGCGCGGCGCCTGGTCGAGCGCGGTACACAACCGAGCGAAGGTGGCTTCACTTGGCGCAGCGATCCTCGACTGCAGCGCATCTCACCACACCCCTTCAACGAAGCTCAGGTGCACGCCTTTCTCGAGCGCATTACGGCGCCCACCTTGGTCATCGTGGCCGATCAAGGGGGGCAATACGACCACGAACGTATGGAAATGCGCTGTGCGTGCATCAAGGCGCTGAGCGTCGAGAGGGTGAGTGGGGGCCATCACGTGCACCTCGAGCACCCCGAAAGGATCGCGCCTTCGCTGCGGCGCCATTTCGGGCTCGCTTGAGAGCTGCGCTTACTGGGGCGCCGCTGGAGGGGCGGCGCCTTCCGTTGCCGCGGGGCTCGCTGCGGCGGGCTGACTCATGGCCTGCGCCACCGAGCCGTGCTGCGTCAAATCGAGCACGACCGCGGGAGAGCCGCGGTGGAGCAACGTAGCCGTCCGCCCAATCTCATTCGCTTGCAGACGCTGAGCCAGCGCTCGCACTTGCTCCGCGTCGCCAATACCGAGCGCGGGGCAGCCTTGTTCGTGTGGACACGCAGCGGGCGAACGGCACAAGGTCGGATCATAAGCGAGCGAGAGGGTCACGTTGGCCAGCTCACCACTTTCGAGACGCAGCGCGATCAGCGTCTGGTCGGCGGCGGGAATATGCACGGGCAGGCAAGTGAAGTTGCCCGGTCCCCAACGCGCTGGATCACTCGAGGGCTCGACCCACGCCTGCGGCACCTGTTGGCCGGTGTCACCCGCCGCGACGGGGCTCGAGCCCGGTGCAGTGGCCGCCGCCGGGTTCAGGCGCGCCGTGATCTGTTGTTCGAGCGTCGTGAGCTCGTCGTCTAGACGCTGATGTATGGTGCCGTTGGGCCGCAGCAAGAAGCCGCTCGGGGTGAGTGCGACTCGCCCCGTAGGTTCCACTTGTATCGTGATGTAGCTGATCTTGCTGGAGCTCTTCTCGTCGACGTGTGTCCTGAGCTTGAGCAGGTACGCCGCGTCGTTACGCTCGACGATCTGGTAGTTCTGGGCTTTGACCACCTCTTCGACCGCGGCGAAGGTCTGCGCGGGATCCACCGCGTTCTTCACCTCGTAAGTGCGGGCCTGCGGCCAGCGACCGCAAGCGCTCGAAAGCAAGCATGCTGCGCACCCAAACAGTACCATCATCGCGAAACGCAAGACGAAACGGGAGGCCAAACCCATACGAGCACCATAGGCGCGCCTTCCGAGCAGCGTCAAGCAGGCTCGGGGGCTCGGTGAACCTGCCGCAAACGCGCCAAACCTGCTAATAGTGGAGCTGCGACATGCAGGGCACCATCTTGGCCGGGCGTTATCGCTTGCTGCACCAGCTGGGCAAGGGCGGCATGGGCTCGGTGTGGGCGGCCGAGCATCTGTCACTGCATTCGACGGTCGCCGTGAAGCTGCTCGACCCAGAGATTGCCAAGAACCCCGACGCAGTCGAGCGCTTTCAGCGGGAAGCGCAAGCGGCAGCTACCCTGCGCAGCGCACACGTGGTGCAAGTACTCGACTACGGCCTCGAGGGGACCACGCCTTATTTGGTGATGGAGCTGCTCAGCGGGGAAGATCTCGCCGCTCGCCTGAGTCGTATCGGTCGACTCACCCCCGAGCAGCTGGTCGAGATCATGCAACAGGTGGCTCGCGCCGTGAGTCGCGCACACGACGCCGGCATCGTTCACCGCGACCTGAAGCCCGAAAATATTTTCCTCGTCAACGAAGGCGATCACGAGCTCGTCAAGGTGCTCGACTTTGGCATCGCCAAGGTCGCGCCAGGCTTCGCTCCCTCGGCTACTCGCACCGGGGTCACGATGGGAACCCCTTATTACATGAGCCCCGAGCAGGCCGAAGGAAAGCGCGAAGTCGATCATCGCACCGATCTGTGGGCCCTGGGCGTCATCGCGAGCGAGTGCCTGACCGGCGTTCGGCCGTTTGACGGAGAAACCTTCGGTGAGCTGTTGCTCAACATCTGTGTGCGCCCGGCGCCGGTTCCATCGAGCTTGACCACGGTGCCTCGCCACTTCGACGCTTGGTTCGCGAAGGCAACCCATCGCGATCCAGGAGCGCGCTTCCAAAGTGTTCACGAGCTGGTCGCGACTTTGTCAGAGGTGGCCGCGGGTCGAGCGCCCGCGGGCACCGAAGCCATCCCCTTGACGACCGCACCCATGGACGGCCCGCCGCCCATCGCAGGCACAACCGGCGCTCGCCGCGCGGGGCCGGCACACACCAACGCCAACGCGGCGGTCACGGTCGATCCCGACGACGAGCCGCGCATTCCCGTTACCGGCAGGTGGCTGCTCCCGGCGCTGCTGCTTTTCGGGCTGGCGCTGCTGGGTATTGGCGGCGTTTGGTTCTACTCGCAACGTTCCGCTTCCGCGGAAGCCACCGCATCGAGCGCGGCAACAGCGCCCAGTGCGTTGAGTGAGGTCACCTCGACCGCAGCCGCTGGAGCCAGCGCGCCAGCAGGACCCGCGGTCGACCTCGCGCCGAGCTCGACACCGACGACGCCAGTGCCACCGCAAAGCTCGCCCAAGCGACAGGGCGCGGTCGCCTCGGCGTCGAAGCAAGCAACCAAAACCAAAACCAAAAATGACGATTCGGTGAGTGCTCCGGCGAAGGAAAGCACCGTGCCCACGACCGAGAAAACCGAAGCTCCCACGACGCCAAAGCCACCTAGCCAACCGGCTGTGCTCCGTTGTGTCGCCGATCCTTTCACCGGCACATTGCGACCCGCAGGCGCCGACTCGGCGAAGACGGTTGCCTGCCAACGTAACTCGTTTACTGGGCATTACCAGCGGCTCTGACTCGTGCATGCTCAGAATCGCGCGCACCACAGCGGCGACCCAAAGACTCGCCCGAGCTTCCGAATCGTAGCGTTCTTTTTGTGTTCGACTGCCAGTGCGGTCGCCGGTGGCCCACTCGGCGCGAACGGAGAACCCATCGCTACCAGCCGCTACTCGGTCGACTTCTTCGAGGGTCCGGTGCAGTCGGGCGCGCGGGTCGTCGGGCTGGGCGGTGCGTACATCGCGGTCGCCGAAGACGTCGATGGCAACTTGCTGAATCCCGCCGCTCCGGCGGTGCGCGCGTTCTATTCGACGGACCATTTCGACTTCGCTCTGGGCTTGTCTGCCGCATTCCCGGCGGACTTCGAAAACATGGACTTTTTCAACAGCGGCTCGACCACGGCCGTGGGCAGCGCACGAGACGGCTACGTCTTCGCGACGCCGGCGTTGAACCTGCAATGGGGCAGCTTCGGTCTGGGCGTGACCGCCTCGCTCCAGAACTACGCAGTCGAAAGCGATGGCCAAGCTCAGCCGAGCGATCAGGCAGCGCTGGATATCGTGGTCAACACGCTTCATTTGCAAGCAGCCAACGCCTTTTGGGACGGCCAGCTCATCGTGGGTGTGGGGACGAGAACGCTCGCGCAAAGCGTGGAGGCCGAGACCGACCAGGTCACGCGAAACATCTTCACCACCACGGGCACGGGCACCCAAGTGGGCGTGCTGTATCGACCCAACTGGCAACCCTTTCGCCTGGGCTTTGCCCTACGCCAAGCCGTCCAAACCACCCCCGAGTTTTCCAAAGACCTGCTACCCGATGCGCAAGGAGACATCACCATTCCGCGGGGTGACGGCGTCATGTACCTGCCGGAAAGCGTGAGCACTCCGTGGGACATCCATGTGGGTGCTGCCGTTCAGCTCGGTCGCCCCTTCAACCCGCGCTGGCGAAGCAGCGAAGATCTCGCCGAACGCGCGATCCTTCATTATCGCATGCGCGAGCTCGACCGTGAGGAAGAACGGCAACGACGGCTCGCGCTGGCTCGAAGCGAAGCGGAACGCGAAGCAATCAACGAGGAGCTCGACGCCGCACAAAGAGCCGACGATGAGCTCCGGGCCAAGGCCATCGACAACGGACGCCGCCTGATTCGCGCGCAGAACGCCAGCATGCCTCAGCGCTATCTTTTACTGTCGGCAGCGCTGTTGATCTCCGGCCCCGCCAAAGAGGCGGTCGGCGTGGATTCGTTTCTCGCCCAAGAGGTGAATCGATCCGGAGAAAAGGTCGTCTACTCACCGCGCCTCGGGGCTGAGAGTGAGGTGTGGCCCGGGCTCGTGAAGCTGCGAGCCGGCACGTACCTCGAGCCAAGTCGGTTCCGCACCAGCTCCGCCCGCGTGCACGGCACCTTCGGGTTCGATGTGCGCCTGCTGCGCTGGAACGTGTTCGGACTGTGGCCGGACGACTACTTGTGGCGCATCAGCGCGAGCGCCGACGCCGCCGAACGCTACCTCATCTGGGGCCTGAGCATCGGCGGTTGGTATCCGCGCTGGGCACCTTCGCCCTTTTGAGCCATCAGGCATCAATGGCAGCCCGTGAAGGTCAAGTTTGCTTTGACGTTGGGGCAGTCGAGGTGGGCCGAGCCATCGAGCACTCTGATATCGTTGACGGTGGTGTTGGTGCGCTGAATCTTCACGTCGAGGGTTCTGCAACCGGTCAACGCGAGCCGTTCGCTCTGGCCCGCCTGGCGCTGCACCATGACGATAGGGCCGTGCACGGGGTCGCTGATGACGCGAACCGCCTGACCGCTTTCGTCCACCACGTCCACTCCGAAGAAGCCATAGGCTTGGCCCGAGCGACAATCGCTCGGGACGAACGCCAGCGGGCGCTGACCCTCGAGCTCGAGCGAGCCGGTGACCTCGGTACCGAGCGAATAGAAGATCAGCGCCGCAATGCCTCCGGTCAGGCCGAGCGGAAGCAGCGCGGCGAGCCCTGCGGTTGCCTTGCTCGGCTGTGACCCGCTGGCCTGCGCCACGCGTGCGGGCAGCGAGCTCGAGAGCTCTGCGGGCACCTCGAAGTCGACGATGCCGAGCGCTTGTTCGAGCTGCTGCTCGATGAACAACGCTTGCTCTGCGGACACCAGCGGCGCCACCAGAACCACGCTTTGACCATTGGCCAAATCGGCCTTGACGGCGTACCTGCCTGATTGCTGAACGGCATAGAGCTGCTTGAGCTCCGAAGCCTGAAATCGCACCCCCTTGGCCCCCAGAGTCGGCACCGGGCCGTGACTGACGCGCACCTCGCCCTGACCCGCGAAGACCTGGGTTCGATTCAAGAACATGGCGAGCAGCAAGTAGTCGAAGTTCAACAGAACCAGAGCGCCCAGCCCCGTCCAGAACCCGAGACCGTCGCGGTGAATCGACCAACCCAACGCGGCGCTGAGACCCAGAAATACGAGGAGCAGCACATAGTGTTTTCCGCGCAGCCAGCGTCGGGTGATGTGAACCGAGCTCGGCACATGCGCGCGAAACACGCTGTCTTCGTGGCGAATGGCAAGACCCGCCGGCAGCTTGACCGGGGGACGTAGCCGTGGCTGCAGTTGCGGTGGAGTTGCTTGCTGCGTTTGCGGCTGCGGCGCATTCAGCTGCGTTGCCAAATCGACGAGGTGCCGACAAGCACCACACGTCGCGATTTGGCGAACGTTATCGACCGAGGAGAGTGGAATGGGGGCGGCGCAGTTGGGACAAGAGAGTTCCACGCTGGCAGTATGCCTTTCCCCGCGCCAGCTGACTACGTTTGCCGCTCGAGCCGTCAGAAAATGTCCGTGCGTGTGGTGCAACCGACGCTGAAGTACAGCTTGGAGCCCGGCACGCTAACGGTATCGCACGTAACGTCGCACAGATGGATCATCTCGGGGCTACTCGGATCATCATAGTACCAGCCGGGCGACCCATTGCAGGCGCCCTCATTCTCGACGAAGGGGGTGCCCACGACCTCACCGGCGGCATCGCAAATGCCCAAGTTGATCTTGCCGGGGTCTAAGGTCTGGCCTTGAGGTGGCGGGGGGATCTGCATGTCGCAAGGAATGGCCGCGTCCGCTCGGATGGCATTCAACGCCTGCAATACCGAGCCCGCCACGTCGTTCGTATCGGTCAGGTAGGCTTGTTCGGTGCCGCCGTCTTCGGCAATTTGGTGGAGTTGGTCGAGCGAGTTGTTGTTGTTCGCGACCACGCCGAGCACGTAGGTTTCGAAGCCGTCGCCGTCGTCGTAACAATCGGCGGCCGCTCGCCGGGCTCGTTGAATGTCGGCATCGCACGAGTGCTCGGGAATCCCGTCCGTTACCAGTAAGATCACCACCTTGTGCGATGGATTGCGGCTAGCCCAATTCTCGACGTACTCGCAGGCACCTTCGATGGCTAGGTGCGTGGGCGTTCCTCCCTGTGGTTCTCCCGCATCCAATTCGGCGATCAGGGCGTCGGCCGCGCCGGGCAGCGGCTGAATCTCGACCGCGGCGTCGGTGTGCGACTCGACCGAGCAGACCTCGGGATCTCGATTCTCGTTGATCCCGTGATCGCCAAAAAAGCCAAGGCCGACGCTGATGCCCGCACTCAGCGGGTCGCGCAAGAAGCTGCGCATGGCTTCGCGCACGGGTTGAATGCGCCACTCGTCGAGGGGATCGGGGTTGTCACTATCGCGGCAGCACCCGGAGCGATCGACCGAGCAGCTCATCGAACACGAAAGGTCGAACATCACGTAAATATCGAGGGGCACCGCTTCACCCTCGAACGAGACGCCGACGCATCCAGTACTGTCGGCAGCGGGCGTGCAGCTCGTGGGGTTGCTTGGATTCCCAGGGCCGGTGGTGTTGCTGTTGCCCATACCCGGATCGAGGGGGACGTAGGCGCTGCCACCGACGCCCGCGTTGGACTGCGCGCCGGTGTCGTCTTCGTCCCCGCCACTGCCGCAAGCGGCCAGGTGAGCGACGCATAGACCCCCCAGAGTGACGATGA
>Ga0079224_100016493_pt1 | contig 10385 bp, 9 predicted proteins | sample Stecom2015_FD_80414 | JGI IMG/M metagenome (GOLD analysis project Ga0079224, IMG submission 80414) | Agricultural soil microbial communities from Utah to study Nitrogen management - Steer compost 2015 | ecosystem: Environmental > Terrestrial > Soil > Agricultural land | place: USA: Utah...
CATGCGCAACGCCCTGTACGAGGCATCGCGCCTGGCCGAGCAGGGCACGCCGCTCGACCTCGAGGCCCGGCAGGAGGAGGACCGCGTGGTGTTCGCCATCCGCTACGTGCCCCTGCCCTGGCACGATCACGCCAGCGCCCTGTACAGCGAGTACGACGACGTCGGCATCGCGCGCGGCGTGGCCAGCGCGGTCGCCGAGGCCCACGGAGGCTCGATGGGCGAGGAGGTCGACGGCTCGCGCGCCGTGCTGTGGCTGGAGCTCCCGGCCGAGCCCGAGCCCCCGGCCCGCCCCGCCGCGTGACCCGCCCCCCCGGCTGCCCTCGAACGAGCCGCGACGCCGGCCCGGTCAGCGGCGGCGGGTGGCGGCCCACTCGAGGAAGCGGGGGGCGGGCCAGGTGTTGGCGATGGCGTCGGGGGGGACCCAGCCGCGGGTGGCGTGGCGGACGCCCCAGCGGGTGCGGGTGAGCTCGCCGATGTGGTGGGCGTCGGTGGAGATGACGAAGGTGACGGCGCGGTCGCGGGCGCGCAGGAGGACCTCGGCGGCGGCGTCGAGGCGGGGCAGCGCGGAGTTGATCTCGATGGCGCAGCCGGTGTCGGCGGCGGCGTCGAGCACGGCGTCGACGTCGAAGTCGATGCCGGGGCGGCGGCCGATGCGGCGGCCGGACAGGTGGCCGATGACGTTCACGGTCGGGTCCCGCATGGCCGCGATGAGGCGCGCGGTCTGGCGGGCCGGCTCCAGATCGAAGTGCGAATGGACGGCGGCGACGCACCAGTCGAAGCCGCGGCGGAACTCCTCGTCGTAGTCGAGCCCGCCGTCGGGGCCGATGTTGAGCTCGACGCCGTGCAGGATGCGCAGGTCGGGGTAGCGCTCCTGCAGCGCCGCGATCCGGCCGCGCTGCTCGAGCATGCGCTCGCGGCTCACGCCGTTCATGACCAGGTCCTCGCCGTGGTCGGTGATGGCGATGTACCGGTAGCCGCGCGCCGCCGCCTCGGCCACCACCTCCTCCAGCGAGCTGTGACCGTCGCCCGAGTAGGTGGTGTGCAGGTGGAGGTCGCCGCGCAGATCCTCCTCGGCGACCGCCCGCGGCAGCGCGCCGGCCTCGGCCGCCTCGATCTCCCCCTGCCCCTCGCGCATCGCCGGCGGGATGAAGGGCAGCCCGAGCGCGCCGTACACCTCCTCCTCGCTGCGCGACGCGATGACGCGGCCGCCGGCGATCTCCTTCAGGGCGTACTCGTTCAGCGTCCAGCCGCGCTCGAGCGCGCGCTGGCGCAGGGCGATGTTGTGCTGCCTGGAGCCGGTGAAGTAGATCATCGCGGCGCCGAGCTGGTGCGGCTCGACCACGCGCACATCGACCTGCAGGCCGCCGGCGGCGCCGCCCACCCGCAGCGACGCCTTGCGCCCGCCGCCCTCCACCTCGACCGCCTCCGCCACGCCGGCCACCCGCTCCATGACCACCTGCGGCGCCGCCGAGGCCACCACGATGTCGATGTCGGCCACCGTCTCGCGCAGCCGGCGCAGGCTGCCGCACACCTCGGCATGCGACACATCCGGAAGCGCCGCGAGCGCCGCGGCCACCCGCTCGGCCACCGGCATCGCCTCGGCGATCGGCGTGCGCCGGTGCTTGCCGGCCAGCCCCAGCCGCTCGATGGCCCGCGCCAGGTTGGCCTCGGTCTTCTCGCCCAGGCCGGGCAGCTCGCGCAGCTGCCTGGCCTCGATCGCCCGGCGCAGATCGGCGACGCTCTCGATCCCGAGCTCGGAGCGCAGCCGCGCCAGCGTGCGCGGCCCGAGCCCGGGGATGCGGCTCAGCTCGACGTAGGCGGGCGGAAACTTGCGGCGCAGCTCCTCGAGCCGGGTCACCCGCCCGGTGTCGAAGAACTCGCGGATCTTCTGCGCGGTGCTCTTGCCGATCCCCTCGATCGCGGCCAGCTCCTTGACCGACAGCGCGCGCAGGTCGCCCCGGTGGGCGCGCACGCCGTGGAGCGCGTTCTCGTAGGCGCGCACGCGGAACGACTGCGGCCCCTCCTCGAGGGTCATGAGCGCCGCCAGCTCGGCCAGAACGGCGATCAACTCCTCGTTTGGATGCGCCACCCGGGGAGTTTATGCTGCGCCGGCGTGGCAAAGAAGACTGACGCGCTCGTCCTCGAGGTCGCGGGCCGCGAGGTGAGGGTCACCCACCCGGACAAGCCGACCTTTCCGGAGGCCGGCTACAAGAAGCTCGACCTGGTGCGCTACTACCTCGCGGTCGGCGACGGCGCGCTGCGCGGCGTCGCCCGCCGGCCGATCGTGCTCAAGCGCTACGTCGAGGGCATCGCCGGCGAGCCGTTCTACCAGAAGCGCGCTCCCCGGTCGCGCCCGGACTGGATCGACACGGTCACCCTCTCGTTCCCGTCCGGCCGCACGGCGGACGAGGTCGTCGTGAGCGATCTGGCCCAGCTGGTCTGGATCGTCAACCTCGGCTGTATCGACCTCAACCCGCACCCGGTGCGCGCCGACGACCTCGATCATCCGGACGAGCTGCGCGTCGACCTCGACCCCGGCCCGGGGGTGCCGTGGGACGCCGTGCGCCAGGTGGCGCTGGTCGCCGGCGATGTGCTCACCGAATGCGGGCTCACCGGCTGGCCGAAGACCTCCGGCTCGCGCGGCATGCACATCAACGTGCGCATCGAGCGCCGCTGGGGCTTCGATCAGGTCAGGCGAGCCGCGCTCGCGCTCGCCCGCGAGGTCGAGCGCCGCGTGCCGGACCTGGCGACCAGCGCGTGGTGGAAGGAAGAGCGCCACGGCGTCTTCATCGACTACAACCAGAACGCCAAGGACCGCACCGTCGCCTCCGCCTACTCGGTGCGCGCCACGCCGGACGCGCGGGTGTCGGCGCCGCTGCGCTGGGACGAGGTGCCCACCTGCGACCCGGCCGCCTTCACGCTGGCGACCATGCCCGCCCGCCACGCCGAGCTCGGCGATCTGTCCGCCGGCATCGACGACGCCGCCGGCTCGCTCGACGGCCTGCTCGCGCTGTCCGCCGAGCAGGAGGCGCGCGGCCTGGGCGACGCGCCGTGGCCGCCGCACTACAAGAAGCAGCGCGGCGAGCCAGTCCGGGCGCAGCCGTCGCGCCGCAAGGCGCCGCTCATCACGGTGGCCAAGGCGGCCCACCGCGACGAGGCGCTGGCCGGCCTCGAGCGGTGGAAGGAGCGCCACCCGGCCGCCGCCGCCCGCCTCGAGCCGGCCGACGTGCTGGTCGACTCCATGCGCGGCCGCTCCAGCACGTGGACGCGCATCCGGGTCAACCTGCGCAACGTGCCGGAGGCAGAGCGCCCGCCGGAGGAGCCGCCGGATCCGGACTACGATCCCTGGCGCTCGCTTCGCTCGCGGAAGATGCGCGACAGCTCGTAGGGCGGGGTCACCTCGAGCTGCTCGTAGGTGCACTCGCGCACCGGCTTGTCCGGGCGCCAGCGGACGAACTGCGCGGTGTGGCGGAAGCGGGTGCCCTGCATGTGATCGTAGGCGACCTCGAGCGCGCGCTCGAGGCGGAGCGGCACCCAGTCGAGCTCCTTGTCGCGGTTCCACCGGCTGGTGGCGCCGGGCACCCGCTGGCCGGCGAAGGTGGCCCACGGGTGATCCTCGCCGGGGCCGGCGCGCAGCGGCTCGAGCTCGGCGGCCAGCTCGCGCCGGCGCTTGGCGGTGAAGCTGGCGGCAACCCCGACGTGGTGCAGCACGCCCTGGTCGTCGTAGAGGCCGAGGAGGAGCGAGCCGACCATGGTGCCGGGTCCGTTCTTGTGCCAGCGCAGCCCGGCGAGGACGACGTCGGCGGTGCGCTGGTGCTTGACCTTGAGCATGGCGCGCTTGCCCGGCTGGTAGGTGCTCGCCGCCTCCTTGGCGATGACGCCGTCGAGCCCGGCCCCCTCGAAGCGGGCGAACCAGTCGGCGGCCACCTCGCGCGAGTCGGTGATCGGGGTGAGGTGGACCGGCGGCGCCGCGCCGGCCAGCGCCGACTCGAGGAGCGCGCGCCGGGTCGACATCGGCTCGCCGCGGAGGTCGCGGTCGTCCAGGCACAGGAGGTCCCAGAGGACGATCGAGGCCGGGGTCGCCTCGGCGAGCATCGCCACCCGCGAGGCGGCCGGGTGGATGCGCTGGAGCAGCGCCTCGAAGTCGAGCCCGCGCTCGCCGGCGATGACGATCTCGCCGTCGACCACCGAGCGCTCCGGCAGCGCGGCCAGAAGCGGCGCGGTCAGCTCCGGGAAGTAGCGGTTCATCGGCTTGCGATCGCGGCTCTGCAGGAGGAGCTCGTCGCCGTCGCGGAACACCAGCGTGCGGAAGCCGTCCCACTTGGGCTCGAACAGCCAGCCGTCCCCCTCCGGCAGATCATCGACCCGCCGGGCCAGCATGGGATCCACGGGCGCCTCGACCGGGAGCTTCACCCCGGCACGATAGCAGCCCCGGGCGCGGCGGCGCAGGGGGCCGGCGCCCTCCCGCGCGCGCCGAGCTCAGCGGCGCACGAGGACATCGAGCTGGGCGAGGAGCTCGTCGCTGCTGAACGGCTTGGACAGAAAGGCGGTGCCGGGCTCGGCGAGGGCGCGCTCGAGGCCCCGCGGACGGTCGTAGCCGGACATGTAGAGCACGCGGAGCGCCGGGTAGCGCTCGCGCAGGCGGCGGGCGATGGCGTAGCCGTCGTGGCGCGGCAGGACCACGTCGGTGACCAGGACGTCGATGGCGGCCGGGTGGCCGGCGGCGATCTGGATCGCCTGCTCGCCGTCGGCGGCGGTCAGCACCCGGTAGCCGGTCTCGCGCAGGGAGGCGGCCACTGCCTCGCGGAGCTGCGGGACGTCCTCGACGCAGAGCACGGTGAGGCGCGCGGCCGCCGCGTCGGGCGGCGCGGTGCGGGCCCGCCGGCTCTCGGGCGGCGCGGCGCTGGCGCGGCGGCACAGCAGGGTGACCTGGGTGCCGCGCCCCGGCTGGCTGTCGATCCGGATCGCGCCGCCCATCTGCTGCATGGCGCCGTAGGCGCTGGCCAGGCCGAGGCCGGTGCCGCCGCGATCCGCCTTGGTGGTGAAGAACGGCTCGAACAGGTGGGCGCGCACCTCCTCGCTCATGCCGCAGCCGGTGTCGCGGACGCGCACGCAGACGTGGTCGGCCCCGCCGCCCTGCCCCGGCTGGTTGCCGACCGCCAGCGTGATCTCGCCACCGTCCGGCATGGCGTCGCGCGCGTTGGCGACCAGGTTGACCAGCACGCGCTCGATCTGCGTCGGGTCGGCGATCCCGGGCCAGCGATCGGCCGCGATCTCGTAGCGCACGGTGATGCGCTCGGTCGCCAGCCGCTCCAGGTGCGGCCGCATCTCCTCGATGAGCGCGCCGAGGTCGACCGGCCGCGACTGGGTCGGCTGGCGGCGGGCGAACGCGAGGAGCTGGCGGGCGACGCCGGCGGCGCGCTCGCTGGCCTCGGCGATGTAGGCGAACGACTGCCGGGCCCGGCCGTCGGCGCTGCGCTCGCCCTTCGCCGCGTGCAGCTTGATCACCGTGAGGGCGTTGTTGATGTCGTGCGCGACGCCGCCGGCGAGGCGACCGACCGTCTCGAGGCGCCGCGCCGCGTTGAGCTCGGCCTGGAGCCGCCGCTCCTCGGTGACGTCCTGGACCATGGCGAGCGCTCCCAGGAAGCGACCGTCGGCGTCGAGGTGCGCGGTGGTCGAGATGCGCACCTGCACGATCGCGCCGTCGGACCGCTCCAGGCAGCCGTCGAAGCTCTCGTTCACCCCGCGCTCGCGCCGGGACATGCGCTCGTCGAGGAGGGCGCGATCGTCGGGCGGCACGAACTCTCGCAGCGGACGCCCGACGATCTGATCGAGCGGCAACCCGAGCATGGAGGCCATGCGCGAGTTGGCGAACGTCACCCGCCAGTCCGGGCCGAAGGTCCAGATGCCGTCGCTCGACGACTCGACGATGGTGCGGTAGCGATCCTCGCTGTCGCGCAGGGCGATCTCGGCGTCGCGCCGGGCCACCGCGCCGAGCAGGACGTCGCCCAGCATCTCGAAGGGGGCCAGGTCGGAGGCGTCCGGCGCGAACTCGCCGCGGTAGTAGAGGAGGATCACCCCGACCACCTGGTAGCCGGCGAAGGTGCCGATGAGGCCGACGTGCCGCAGGGCGCCGGTGGGCGCCGGCCGGCCGGACCTCCGCACGACCTCCTCCATGGAGATGACCTGCGGCCCGCGGCTGCGCAGCCGCTCGCGCACCCAGGCGTAGGGGGCGACGTTGTGATCGGCGCGCAGCGGCAGCGGCCCGCGCGCCGGCTCGAACCAGGTGTGCAGGAACTCCACCGCGCCGCCGGCGCCGGTGCGAAGGAGCGCGGCGCCGTCGGCGCCGGTCGCCGCGGCCACCTCGCCGAGCCCCTCTCGCACCACCGGATCGATCGCCTCCCCCTGGGCCAGGGCGAGGCGACGCGAGATCGCCGAGATGATCTGCTCGGCCTGCCGCCTGTCTACCAGCATCGGGCGGGTCACTCGACCCGCGGACAGTATGGCAGGTCCGGCGCCGCGCCGGGTCGCGAGCCTCGCTATCGGCGGCGCGCGGCGAGCAGTGCCGGAATTTTCCTGAGCTGGCTCTCGAAGCCGGCGGCGGCGCGCTGGGTCCACTCGTCGGTGCTGTGCGGATCGATGGTGACCACCATGCGGACTGACGAGCCCTCCGGGAACAGCTCGAGAAGAATGTGATTCTCGTACGGCTCGAGCCCCGCGACGAAGTCGATCATGTGGCGGATCTTGAGCCGGCGGAGCGGCTCGATCTCGACGAAGGTGCCGCGGGTGGGGTGCGAGAGCGGGATACCCTGCTTCTGCATGACGGCGATCACCTCGGGGTCGCTCGCGATCATGTCGTAGGCGAGCGCTCCGCCGACGCGGAGGTCGAGCTCGTGAACCTCGACGCGGAAGCCCTCCGGGCCCCACCAGGACTCGAAGCCCTCCCTGGTGGTCCACAGCTCCCAGAGGTCCTCGACCGGGGCCTCGTAGGTGCGCTCCATGACGACGGGCGGCCTGGCGGCCGGGGCGGTGCTCTGGGTCATCTCTTCTTCTCCTTGTGCTTGCGTCCGGGTTGCGCCGTGGCCTCGCCTTTCGCCCGCGCGCGCGTGTCGCGCCCGGCGGCGCGCGCCTGGCGCTTGCGCGCGAGCGCCTCGCCGAAGCGATCGAGGCGCGACTCCCACAGCTCGCGGTAGCCGGCCAGCCAGGTGTCGATCTCGCGGAACGGCTCGGGGCGCAGCGAGTAGAGCCGGCGCTGGCCGTCCGGGCGCACGCGGACGAAGCCGGCCGCGAGCAAGATGCGCAGGTGGCGCGAGACGCCCGACTGGTGGATGCCGAGGCCGCCGACCAGGTCGTTCACCGGCCGCTCGCCGCCGCGCAGGACCTCGACGATCCGGCGGCGGGTCGGGTCGGCGAGGGTCTGGAAGACGTCCAGTTGCATCAATGTGCATATGCATATCAATTCATATATATCTCGTCAAGCGGCACGCGCGCCGGTCTGGCCGCGCCTCGCTCACGTGCGGGCGGCCGGGCGGCGGCCGAGGGCGGCCCGGAGCTGATCGCGGAGGCGGCGCAGGTCGCGCAGGCGGCCGAGCTGCTTGCGGCCGCGGGCGAGCTCGTCGGCCAGGCGGGCGGCGTCGCGCACGAGGCGCGAGCGGCTGGTCCGGCACGCGGCGATGTGCGCGGCGAGGATCTCGGCGCGGTCGGCGAGGGCGTAGGCGCGCCAGAGGGCGTCGAGCGCGGCCGGCACCGAGGTGGGCGCGCGCGCCAGGGTGGTGGCGCCGAGCGCGGGGCGGCGCGCGGCGGCGAAGGCGGCGACGGCCGCGGCGGCGTCGCCGTCGCGCAGGAGCAGGTAGAGCCAGCGGCTCTGCGCCATGGCGGCGGCGGTCGGCGCGCGCGGCGCCGGCGGGGGCGGCGCGACCCGGGCGAGGAGCGCCTGGGCGACAGCCGGCGCGAGCAGCCGCTCGCGGCGCGCCGCGGCGACCGCCGCGCTCCACGCCAGATCGGACAGCGACCCGGCGACCGGCCCGCCCAGGGTCCGGCCGGCGTGCTGCCAGCGCCACACCGGCGCGGCGCCGTCGTCGTCGTACACGCCGTAGAGCAGGCGGACGCCGCCGCGCACGTCGCCGAGGGCGAGCGCGCCGGCGAGCAGCTCGGCGATCGCGCTGCCGCGCCGGTCGCGCTGGTCGGCGACGATGATTTGCTCGACCAGGTTGTCGCGCGGGCGCGCCGGCAGCGCGAAGGCGGGCGACAGCGCCGGCCGCCAGCGGCCGAGCGATTCGATCTCGACGGCGGCGAGCGCGCGCGCCAGCGCGGCGAGGTCGCGCGGCAGCGGCCGGCCCCACACCGCGTGGTAGTCGTGGGCGGGGTCCGGGAGCGCCACCGCGCGGCGCGGCTCGCCGAGCCGGCGCAGCACGCGGGCGAAGGCGCCGCGCTCGACGAAGCGCTCCGGACCGCCGGCGAAGAGCGATTCGACCGGCGGCGGCGCCGAGGCCGGTCGCGCGGGCGTGCGCGCCCGCTCACCCTTCGCCTTCGCGCTCTTTCCTCGCACTGGCACGGGAGCCTCCGGCACGCGCCCGCGCCAGCTTCGCCCGTCTCGCGGCCGTGGGCAACTCACCGGCGAATCGTCCATCGCGATTGCGCCCGGGCATCCGGCGCCGCAAGCTTCTCGCAGGGCCGGCCTGGCCGGCCGCAGGACCTGGAGCCTCCGATGGCGTGGGACGTGATCCTCGGCGGGTCGGGCCTGGTGGCGCTCGCGGGCGCCGCGCTGGCTCACTTCATCAAGAGCGCGATCGACAGCGGCTTCAAGGAGGCGCAGAGCCGGATCGACAGCGAGCTGAAGCGGGCGGAGGCGCAGCGGCGCGCGTCGCTAGCGAGCGCCGGCCCACTCGACGTGGATCTGCGCGCGCGGCGGGCGGCCGCCTACCAGGAGCTGTGGCGGCGGACCGGCGCCCTGCCCCGCCGGCCGCGCGAGGGCGAGGGCGAGGGCGAGCGCGAGGGCGAGCGCGATCGCGAGCTCACCCGCGATGATGTGCGCCGCCTCCTGGACGATCTCTCCGCCTGGTACTTCGAGGGCGGCGGCATGTGGCTGTCGAGCGAGGCGCGGCGCGCCTACGACGCCCTGCAGGAGGCGATCGCCGCCGCCCTCGAGCGCGCCGGGCCGGGCCGGGTGGCCAGCGGCGACCACGAGGCGATCCGGTCGGCCTCGAGCCGGCTCCGGGCCGAGCTCTCGCGCGACCTCCTGTCCCGCCGCGCGCAGCCCGACCCGTAGCGGGCGGGCGCATGGCCGCGCGACGCGACGCCGCGGGTCAGCCGCTCGCCGGCGGCGCGGCGGCGCCAGGTGCAGTGGGCTGGTCGCCGCCGAAGAGTCGCTTCACCCGATCGAGGAGCTGCTGGAGCGATCCGCCCTGGCTGCCGCTTTCGACCTTCGCATCCGGCGTGACCGCCGCCGACGGCGCCGTGAAGGCCGGGGTCGCCGCGGGCTCCCCGAGCGGGAGGAGGATGTCGCACGTGGTGTCCACCGGCTGGCCGAGGCACCAGGTCCTGCCGAAGATCCGGATGCTGATCGGCGCCGGCGCCTGAAGCTCGCCTTCTGCCTCGCCTCCGGATCTCGGTTCGTCCGCGCGGACGATCTCGGCCCCGGCCAGCGACACGAAGAGGACGCCCGCGAGCGGCCACGCACACCGCAGCACACGCATGGTTTGCCTCCTGAGTGTGGATCCGGCGGTGAGGTGAGTCTCGCGCCGGCACCTGTCAAGCCCCCGGGGCGGCGGCGCCGGCGCGCGCCAGTCTCCCCGCGCGGCCGCTCAGAGGAGACGTCGCGCCAGCGCCGGCAGCACCTCGCCCGCGCGCCCATCCAGCTTGATCGCGGCCTCGCGGTCGCCGCGGGTCGGGCCGAGGTTGACGATGGCGACCGGCACGCCGCGCTCGGCGGCGCGGCGGACGAAGCGGTACCCGCTGTGCAGCGACAGCGACGAGCCGACCACGAGCAGCACCTCGGCGCGGTCGAACACCTGCCACGCGCGCGCCAGCACCGGCGCCGGCACGCAGTCGCCGAAGGAGACCACATCCGGGCGCAGCGGCCCGCCGCAGTGGTCGCACGGGACCACCGCGGTCCGGGCGATGAGCTCGCCGTCGAGATCGGCGTCGCCGTCCGGAGCCGCCGCGGCGCTGCCCGCCGCCAGGTGCGGGTTGGCGGCGACCAGCCGCTCCTGCAGCGCGGCGCGATCGCCGATCGCGTCGCAGTCGACACAGCGGACCCGGGCGAGCGCGCCGTGCAGCTCGACTACCTGGCGGCTTCCGGCGGCGCCGTGCAGCCCATCGACGTTCTGCGTGATGAGGCCGGCCAGCGCGCCGCGCCGCTCGAGCGCCGCGAGCGCGCGGTGGGC
>Ga0079224_100016494_pt1 | contig 10385 bp, 9 predicted proteins | sample Stecom2015_FD_80414 | JGI IMG/M metagenome (GOLD analysis project Ga0079224, IMG submission 80414) | Agricultural soil microbial communities from Utah to study Nitrogen management - Steer compost 2015 | ecosystem: Environmental > Terrestrial > Soil > Agricultural land | place: USA: Utah...
TCATGTACCACCATCATTTTAAAGGCGAAGCTATAATCACGTTGTGTGCGCTTAACTCGTTGTTCTCGTGCATGTTCCATAAAATAAGTCTCTTAAGGTGTAAACTTATTTCAGGACGGGACAATTTATTAATAAAAAAAGCAGTGTTAAAACACTGCTTTTTTATCTCTGTATATTATTCCGATGGATTACGTTTCCAGGCGGTAAAGTATTTTTCCAGCCCAATCAAAATATAGTTAAATGACAGACCAACCAGCGTAATCACCAAAATACCGACAAACATTTGTGGAATTTCAAAACTAAATTGTGAATACATAATCAGATAGCCCAGACCGGCTTTGGCCCCAAACATTTCCACAGCTACCAGCGCCAGGATCGAAATCGCACCAGCCAAGCGGATACCAACAAAAATGGTGGGTACTGATGCCGGCAAAATCACTTTGCGGAACAGTTGATGCGGTTTTAAACCCATGGTCCGTGCAGATTTAATCAGCAGTGGATCTACCGTTTGTACGCCGGTAATGGTGTTTAAAAGAATCGGCCAGGTGCAGGCATAAACCAGAAGACTGATTTTCGAAGCTTCGCCAATACCTAAAAACAAAATGAACAGCGGCATTAAGGCCAAGGCCGTGGTATTACGAAACAGTTCTAGTAAAGGATTCAGGGTTTCTGCCACCAGTTTATACCAGCCGATCACCAGACCCAGTGGAATGGCAATGGCTAAGGCCAGAGCAAAACCGATGATTGAGCGTTGAATACTGGCAAAGAAATGGGTCCCCAATTGCCCGCTTTGATAGAGTTGCCAAGCCGTTTCCAACACGGTGGATAACGGAGGTAAAAATGCCGGGCTGACCACACCGATTCGAGGCAAGCTTTCCCAAAGCAGTAAAAATAACAGGATGGCAATACTGCGTTTAAAAATGGTGTTGAGCCAACCCAGTTCCAGACGTGGTTTTGACGGGCTATATGTGCGGCTATGCGAAATAGCCTGTTGAGTCGATGACATGATGAATAATCCTCAATTTTATTTATGCATGTGCAAGCTGTTTGTCTTTTTCGAGTGCTTGCGCCTTAATAACTTCTTCGCTGAGCTGCGACCAGATTTGATGACGAATTTTGCCGTATTCAGCCGTGGAACGGATATCCTCGCCTTTGGCTTTCAGGCTGGCTGGAATGTCGATGACTTCCTTAATTCGTCCCGGTCTTGAAGTCATAATCGCCACACGCTGGCTCAGGAAAATCGCTTCATCGATACTGTGGGTGATGAAAACGATGGTTTTTTTAGAGGATTGCCAAATCTTGATCAGCTCTTCTTGCAAGGTTTCACGGGTTTGTGCATCCAGTGCGGCAAAGGGTTCATCCATCAATAAAATTTCAGGCTCATAGGCCAGACTGCGTGCTATCGCGACACGCTGTTTCATACCACCGGAAAGCTCATTCGGATAATGTTTTTCAAAGCCAGAAAGCCCGACCAATTGCAGATAATACTGGGCTTTTTCTTGACGGGTTTTCTTGTCGACACCTTTGGCTTCCAGACCAAATTCAATATTTTCCAAAGCGGTCAGCCAGGGATATAAGGCATATTGCTGAAACACGATGCCGCGGTCCAGACCCGGTTGGGTAATCTGTTTACCACTGAGTAAAATTTGCCCTGAAGAGGGTCTGGTCAGACCGGCAATCAGGTCGAGTAAAGTTGATTTACCACAACCGCTTGGCCCAACGATGGAAACAAATTCACCTTGCTGGATATCCAGCGTGACATTTTCCACTGCCACAAATTCCGGTTTGTAATTCTTGCTGTTGGGATGGTTCTGTGCAGGAAAAACTTTCCGCACATGATCTAAATTTAAAGCACTGGTCATTTTAATATTCCTTTTCTAATCTTAATTTTTTTTGCGCTGCATAAGGGTTGAATTCGTTGCTGTACAGCGTACTGACATTGAACTGATGCGGTTTTAGTTTCTGCTCTTGTACCAGCGCGTTGACCCAAGGTTCGAAGTCTTGATCTTTTTGTACCCCACCCACTTCAGCGACGCCTGTTCCGGTGTAATACGGAATCAGGACTTTGCTTTCATTGCGCTGACGTTTATCAATAATGCTTTCCATACGCGCAATAATGTGTTCCTTCGGCGTGTTATGCAACCACTCTTGCGCACGTGCCACGCCGCTCACAAAGGCTTTTGCAGCATCAGGATGCTCGGCAATGAAATCCTTGCGCATCGCGTAACTGCCCGCGGTAAATGGACCATATAGCTCGATATCTTTAAAGATCGGGCGCACACCACCACTCTTGAGTGCGCGTTTTTCCAAAATGCCCGAGAATACGGCAATATCAATTTGACCATTGCGTAAGGCTTGTTCGGTACTCACCGGCGGCAAGACAATCAGTTCAACATCGCGAATTTCTTTTTCAGTTAAGCCATGACGCAGCAAATAATCTTTGATGACAAACTCATAATGTGCGCCAAAGGCATTCACCGCGACTTTTTTACCAATAAAATCTCGTGCGCTACGAATCGGGCTATTTTCCAGCACATAGAAACCCACGTTCATTTCCGCATCACTGCCGTAAGAGGCAACAACCGGTACCACATCCAACCCTGCTGCAATCACTTTTACCACGGCGCCATTAAAGGCTGAGGCAAAATCGACATCACCAGATACCAGGGCCAATAAATCTTGTGGGCCACCTTGTACCGTACCGACATAATCCAGTTTAATTTTGCCAAAGTAACCCAGGTCTTGGGCCAGTTCAGGCAAGGACACCAAGCCCGGATAACTTTGATAACGTAAATGCGTGACTTCAGCGGCAGGATTTTTTTCCAGCTGTTGGGTAGTACAACCGGCAATCACACTGCTTGCAATCACTGCACCGAGCAGCACTTTTTGCCAAAGTTTAGGAAGTATTTTCATTGTTATTCTCCTAACTACGCTGCTGCCAGCGCAGTACTTTTCGTTCTATACGGGCAAGGATGCTGTTTAAAATCACCCCGACAATACCAATACTCAGCATGCCTAAAATAATCAAAGACACATTGAACTGTTCACGCCCCCGAATCACTAGATTACCCAGTCCAACGCCATAATTTGCCAGTAAAAATTCTGAGCCCACGGTTGCCAGCCAGGCGAAAATCAAGCCCAGTTGCAGACCGACAAAAATCTGTGGGCTGGCTGCCGGTAAAATCAGCTTGCGGTAGGTATACAGTTTTGGAAATTGATAGACTCGGGCGACTTCACTATATTTCGCACTGATGCTACTCACCCCTTCAAGGCTATGCAGTGCCACGGGATAAAACACCGAAAGGCTGATAAACAGGATTTTTGCGCCGTTGCCATAACCTAAAAAGGTTGAAATTAACGGCAACCAGGCAAACAGCGAGACCTGACGTAATACGTTAAAGCCCGGTGCAAATAGCCAGTTGAGCCAGCGTGTGGTACCTAAGGTCACACCAAAGGCCACACCGAGTGTTGCGCCAATGGCATAACCGACAAAATTACGGCTTAAGCTCGCAGCAAAACCTTGCCAAAATTCGGCTTGGCTAAAACTCTGAATGGCACCATTGAATACCGTAAGGGGGGATGGAATTAACTTGGCATCCAGCCACTGTAAAGCCGAAGCCAGCGCCCACAGTGCAATAAAGGCGATCGGTAAAATCAAGGCTTGCAGCACTTTAATGCTTTTTTCCACAGCTGGATTTACACGGATAACTGACTTTTCAAGACTGATTTCTGACATGATTAGCCTCCTACTCGTGTTGCATAAAAACGAGCCAGGCGTTCAAAGGCAGCCAAAACACTGTCTAAAACAAAGCCCGTAATCCCAATTAAAATGGTGCCCATGAAAATAATATCCATCTGCATCAATTGACGTCCCCACACCATCAGGAAGCCAATGCCTTCACTGCTTGCCAGTAATTCCACAAACACCAAGGCCAACCAGGCCTGCATCACGCCTTGGCGTAGACCGCTAATAATCGCAGGGAGGCTGGCAGGCAGAATGACTTTAGAAAAAGTCTGAAGTTTGGAAAATTGATAGACCCGTGCCACTTCAATGAAACGCTTCGGTACCTGCTGAATGCCTTTAAAGGTTGCAATCAGCACCGGAGATACCACAGCCAAAGAAATGGCCACAATTTTTAAAGCTTCATCAATGCCCAGGAAAATCATCAGCAGTGGAATCCAGCCAATGATGGGAAACTGGGCCAAGAGCTGAATGGTGGGCAAGACAAAGCGCTGTGCACGTTGTGACAGTGCAAACCAGACTCCCAAACCAAGCCCCAGACTCACCCCTAAAGCTACACTCCAGAAAATACGTTTGGCACTGGTGGCAAAGTGAAATTGCAAATCGCCAGCGTGCCACAGTTCAACGGTTGTGCTCCACACCAGTTGTGGTGCAGGCAAAATTTGCTCCGGCAACCACTGTTGCACAGTTGCCACATACCATACAGCCAACAACAACACCGGTAGCAGCAGACCACAAGCCAATTGCAAGGTTACTTTCAGGTATTTCTTAAAAAATTCAAATGCACTACGGTAACTTTGCCACTGTACCGAATGTGTGCTTACATTCGTAAGGCTCATGATTCTTGTCCTTCTACAAGTTGTTTTGAATCATCAGGCTTTAAAAAAGAAATAAATGCCTGATCACGAAAGATCAATAAAATCAGTCCGATAAAAGTCAGACCAATCGGGAAAAACAGGTTTTGCAAGCCGACGCTGGCGCCCAATGCTGCCCCTAAAAAGCCGCCGAACAGGCCGCCAGCCGGGCCAACCAACGCCACGATGGGCGAAATTTTTGCCATTGCGGTTTGCTCGCCCACTCTGGCAAATGCCATGAAATTGGCAATGTGTAGCATGCCCAAACCGAGACCCAACATCAGCGATGCCGGCCACATCCAGAAGGTAACTGGGGTGATGGCTAAGATCAGTAAGGCTGTGCTGATTAAAATCAGTCCGATCCAGTAAAATTTCGGGTAGCCAATCAGTTCGGCCACACCGCCCAGCGTAAACAGGGAACCCACAAAAACCAGGCCTTGAGTCGTCAACAACATGACTGCCGCCGATTCAGACATGGAGAAGCTTTGAATAGCGATGACGACAATAAAAAAACCAAAATAGTTATTTGCCACACTGCTTAAAAACTCTAAAGCGCAGACCATACGTAAGGCAGCATGAGTTTTCAGTAAGGCCAGTGGAGCAACCACATCACGCCATTGAAAATGCGGTGCATTGGCGGCAGTCTGATGCACTTGCTGAAAGCAAAACGGGGCAAAAAATAGCGTGGCCAGAAACATCAAAGCGACACAGTAAAAACTGCCGCTATAACCAAAATGCTGAATCAGCAAGACGGTTAAGGCAGGTCCGATCAGGAAAAACCCCATCATGTGCGAACCACGGAACCAGCCGGCTTTGGCAGGGCCTAATCGTTTCAGATTGCTCAAAAATACGGTATTAATCGAGACAAAACGCATCGGTAAAACAAAGCTGACCAAAGCAGTCAAGGCTAGTAAATACCAGGAACTTTGCTGTAGCGGGGTGAGTGCATATAAAGCTGCACCCATCACACTACCCAGACTGAAAACTTTCAGTGAACCAAAACGCTGCACCATGACGCCAATCGGCAGTGCCATCAATAGAATGCCTGCACTTTGCGCTGCGGCAATCAGTCCCAACTGAAGCTCTGTTGCTTCGAGTTGCACCGCGTACAATGAAATCAAAATACGGGCAACCCCCACCCCTAAACCGGCAATAATGGTCAAAAGTACAAAACTGCCCATAAATTTTGCGCTGAGGGGACTCAGGACAACATTGCTTTCAATCGGATTCATAAGCACTTTCCTGAATTATTTCGGCTGACCATTGGCATTAAATGCACGCCAATAGTTCTGCAAATTCAGGTCTTTTAAAGCATTGTTTAAATACTTTGGTTCGTACCAGGTTTTGGTATCGACATCGCGGCGGATCAAACGTGCTTCTTTGGCAATTTTTAAGGCTTCATCAATTTGCGCACGATGGAACTCATCCAGTAATGGGCTATTACGATCTTTTAAATTCCAGCCATCCCAGGTTTTTTGATAATCCACCAATGGAACACCACTTTGTGACCAAAGTTTGTATTGGGTAGCTCGGTTAGTTTCTTCAGAACTCCATTTCGCCTGCTTGATCAGTGTGGTGACCACACGTTGAGTTATCTCAGGATATTGTTTTTCAAAACTTTCGCTTACCCAGAAATGAGTAATAGGTGCAACTTTTGGATCTTTAATTTCCACCAGTCTTTTGGCAACACCACGGGAAACCAGACTAAAAGGTGAAGTAATGGTGGCATCAATATCACCGGTAGCTAAAGATGTCCGTGCCGAAAAGCTATCCTGAGAAATGGTTCGAACATCACGTTCGGTCAGGCCATATTTTTTAAGGACACGGTTATACACAATCTGACCATTGGTACCTTTAAAAACTGAGAATTTTTTGCCTTTCAGATCGGCCACAGTTTTGGCATTGGAATCCGCCGGCACCACCACATAAGTTGGACCAAAGCGACCTGCTGAAAATAAGACTTTTGTTTTCAGTCCTGTCGATCGTCCTACTAGCGAAGGTAAATCACCATGATTGGCAAAATCGACTTTACCGTTGGCTAAGGCTTCATTAGTTGCTGGCCCCGCTCCAGGAAAGAATAACCAGGTAACTTTAATGCCGTCTTTTTTAAATTCCTGTTCCAGCACACCACGTAAATGTGCTGATGCTAAGAATGAACCACCAAATTTAGGTTTTCCTCCCTCACCGGCCGCAGACATAGAAATTCGAATTTCTTTCGGATTGGCCGCATAGGTTTGCAGGCTTAAACCAAGTGCGGAGAGGGCTAAAAATGTGGCCGCAATTTTTTTAGAAAAAAGTTTCATCGAGTTGTTCCTTAACAATCAAAATTAAAAGGTGTACTGGAATTGCGCCTGCAATTCGTTAGTGTCTTTTTGGGTAGCCGTCTCAATGTCATAGATGTAGTGATTGAGCTGTAACTGGAATTTGGTGGTCAGGGCAAAAAACAGGTTTAAGCCGAGTGAATGAATGTCATATTCCCCCAAACGACCGCTGGCTGTATCGAGATAATCTGTCTGATTTTTATTCGGATTAAAGTTATCGTAACGGTAGTAGCCCTGGACGGATTTCGGCCAGAAATCATCAAATTTGGCATTGGATTTAATACTGTTATAGAACTGGTCACCGACCGTATAGAAAGCAGTCAAGGTATGTCCTTCAGCTTTGGCATTCTGAATAGATGCAGGCGTACTCTCCGTCGCAACAACGGCGTAATCTGTCTTGCCTTGCAGATATTCATAAGTCACACCAAATGGCGCATGGTTATAGTAAATATCAAAGCCTAGACGGTCTTTTTGGGCTTTATGATCACCAGCAATTTTGGCTTCGCCTTTGATATAAGACGCACCGACCTTGAATTCACGTAACCAGCTGGCATAGTCCACAGGTAAGGTAAACGCCACACGACCGATATAATCTTTGCCGTTATTGTCATCGGTTTTGTTACTGCCATTACCATTGGTTACCCCAAGCGCATATTCAAACAGCGGTGCACGATAGTTCGCACCGTAGTCGACAAATGGCTTCACATCACCACGAACAATCAAACCATTCTGACGGGTAAATAATCCCAGATACGTCGATGCTGTTGCCGTCGTAATGGTTGGGCGCAAGTCTTCAGGAGATTGCACATCCAGACCAAACGGCAAAAGCTGCTGACCTAGCGTTAGATTTAAGCGTGGAACTTCTGCGCCGCCATTAGTTGAAAAGACGTGATAGCGCAGGTAAGCATCGAGCAGGTTAAAGTTACTGTTGTTGCTGCCATCATTACGTTTTGAATAGCCAAAAGAGGCCTGGTAATCGAGGTTTTTGCCTTCATTATAATCTTTAAATAAATTGCCGCGCACACCCAGCAATGCCGTTCCAATGTCAAAGGTCGATTTTGGGGTATTGGCTGCAGTGTTATTATCCTGAACATTGGCACGCAGTTGCACCGTACCGAATAAAGTCGTATCGCGTGCTGATTTGACCGTTTGACGTTCGTACTGACGCGACTGGTCATATTTATAGTTTTCCAGATCTGAACGTAAACCTTCTATATCATCTGAGGTTGCCGGGGTTGGGCTTGCAACCAATTCAGACTCATCAGCATCTTCATGGCTGGCACTATCTAAATTTTCATTCACAGCTAAAGCTCCTGAAGCATTGGCTTTGGGTTGCACTTCAACTGCGTTTAAGCGTTGTTGCAAGCTTTCAACTTGTTGTTTTAAGCTGCTCAACTGCTGTTCTAAGTCAGCCTCATCGGCAAAACTCAATGAACTGCTTGCAGATAAAATCAATGCCACTGCAAGATTTAACGATGTTCTTTTCATACTCTCATTTCACTTCTTTTTTGTGCCCCAAAGCGCAAAGCTGCCCCAACCCCAAGCCAGGGGCTTGGGGGTAAATGTAGTGCGTGGGAAATACGGGTTATGCGGCCTGTTTCTTCTTCAGTTTTTGTTCAACTTGTGTGCCTTTGAAGAAATCAGGATGATTGGCGGTATAAAAACGGTAAGGGTTATCAAACACCAAGGCTTTAAAATCTTGTTCGGTAATTGCCCCTTCTTTGACCAGATCCCAGGTTTCAGCCAGAGGTTCAGTCAGCTCGGGTACATCCCAGTGTCCTGAATCTGAAGAAAATAAAGCATTTACTTTTTGATTAAATGGCGTTGCCTGTGGATGTAAGGCACCCACAATAGTGCGGTCATCCGCTTCATTACCGAAATAGAAGTTCGGTACCCAGCGATCAAAAATATCCTGTTTGTTTTGAATCTTCGCCAAAGCAAAGTCATTAATATCTTCAGCTTTCTGTTCACGGAACCGGAATGCTGATGCCACGCCAAAGACACTTTCAATGATTTGATCATCGCTATATTCACGGCCTTTAAACAGCTCCTGTCCGTGCTGACGATACAAGTCAATAATCAACTGACGGTCAATATTGGCAGGGTTATATTGCTGTACATGATCATTACCACGCTTTTCAAAACGGTCGACCAGATGGGTTAATACATTTGTACCCCAAGCTGCACCGGCTTCTAAAAGCGCTATACGCAATTGCGGGAAACGCTCGGTCACACCGCCAAAGAATAGGGCTTTGGCCAAAGCTTCCGAGGCATCGGCAAAGTGGTTAATATGGTTGAACATATAATTCGATGGCGAATTACGTGCCACCCAGCTTTGACTGCCAGAATGAGTGGATAGATTGATCCCGAGTTCAATACTCTTCTGCCAGAACGGATCATAGTCGTGCTCACTATCGATACCAAAGAAATCCAGCCAATACGCATAGCGGCGCAGCTCTTGATCATCTGGATATTTGTCGGCAATCGCTTTCACTGGACGACGGATTGCACCTGGAATCAGGGCTGTTTTTAAACCTAAGGTATTGACCGCATATTCCAGCTCTTCAATCCCCTCTTCAGGAGTATGCAATGGAATCGCAGCAATAGGCGTTAAACGGTCGGCATAAGGACGATAAATATCGGCATGATAATGATTGACCGCACGCGTTAAAGTACGGCGTAAATCATCATTGCTTGAATTAATCGGGAATAACGAGATATTTGGATAAAGCACTGCATAGTCAGTGCCCAATTCTTCCAGTCTTTCATTGAGCAAGGACGGTAAAGATACCGTAGCAAGGTCATATGAATTTTGCGCTGGCAGTGCCCAGAATGGCGGACGGAATAAACGTTTATCCTGACGTTCCTGCGGTGTGGCCTTATACCACTCTGCAGCTAACGCATTTAGACCATTGCTATTCAAATGTTCACGGAATAAATCCACCACTTTTGAACCGCCATATTGGGCAATATAGTCTTCTAGCAAAGGACTAAATTCATTGGTATGAATATCGGTATCAATCACCGGATAATCCAGTTGTGCTTTGATTGCAGCTGAACGGGAATTTCTGGCTTTTAAATCGTGTAAATGGGTCATGGCGATGTCTCTAATTTTCGTTGCTGTGTGCTCCTTATTTGGCAACAACCGTGCCAACAAATTAAACTATTGTTTTATATAGTCTTATTGTTTTTATTCCAACTTAATCTGTTGGTTTTAACACGATATGAGTGTTGATTTTTCAACACCTGCTTATTTAAATTCAGCTGGTTTTTTTATTTTTATTTCTTATTTTTAGATATAAGGCTACTTTTCAAAGTCCCTTCTTTGACTTCGATTGATCAGGGAAAACTTTAGGAAATAATTTTTCGAATATGTGACATTCAGCAATTTCAAACGGCTTTGTTGCACAAAGATTTGAAATGCAAAGCGCCCCTAATTGAGCCAAATTTAAGGCGTAACTTGGGTAA
>Ga0079224_100016495_pt1 | contig 10385 bp, 10 predicted proteins | sample Stecom2015_FD_80414 | JGI IMG/M metagenome (GOLD analysis project Ga0079224, IMG submission 80414) | Agricultural soil microbial communities from Utah to study Nitrogen management - Steer compost 2015 | ecosystem: Environmental > Terrestrial > Soil > Agricultural land | place: USA: Utah...
GCCAGTTGCGCAAGGTGCCGAGCGTGAGCCGGCCGCGATAGCGGGCGACCTCGTCCTCGTCGGTCAACAGGTCATCGTCTTGTAGATCGTTGGCGTCGTTCGCGGCGGCAGGCATGGGCGCGGGCTCCGAGTGTTAGAAGCCGATGCTGTCTGGCCTGAATTCGCAGGAACCGATCGGGAAACGACCGGAAACGGTGACCTCGCTTGACGCGGGAAATGATCAGCGATCGGGGCCGCGCAAGAGAGTCGAGATCGACCTGGCGGTTTGATGCGCGCGCGCCGCCTCGACGGCGCGAGACTGCATCAGCGCCTTCCGGATGTCGAGGTGAAGCTCCAAGGCCTTCAGTCCGTCGCGCCAGTTTGGCGCGAACTGGAGCACGTTGCGTTTGAGCTCCGTGGCCAAGCCGAGACGTCTGAGTTCATGAGCGCGGCCTTTCAGAGCCTCCGTCGCAGCGGGATCGCCATATGGCGCCTTCAGATCAGCGATGCGTACCTTGCCTTGCTTGTCGAGCTGGTCGGCGATCCAGTGATCGAGCCTCGTCGGCCGGTGCGCCCGCACCTCGCGATGCAGTGCGAGGCGATCGTCCTCGCGCGTGCGGTTGCCCAAGCGCTCGGTGGCCACGTCGCGCGCCACCGACCTGAAGCCGTGCTGCACGAACTCCCGCGGGATGATGAGGTCGCGGCCGTCGTCACGAACCCCGCGCAGAATGACGTGGGTGTGGGGATTATCGGTGTCCCAATGATCGACCGCGACCCATTCCAGCCGGGTGCCCAGGGCAGCCTCTGCTCGGCGCATGACTTGCCGCGTGTAATCCTTCAGATTTCCGAGTTTGGACCCGTTTTCCGGGGCAAGGATCAATCGAAAGTGCCGGCGATCGGTGCGCGCCCACGACGCGGCGCGCTCACTGCCATCCACCGCATCCGACGCGACGTCATAGAAGACAGAACCGGAGCCTTCGCGCTGAAGATAGCGCGTGTGAGCCTGCGCCTTCGCTTCGGCTTCCGGCGTGGAGGGCTCGGCGTCCGGAGTGTCGGCAGGCTCGACAGCTCGCGCGGCCGCGTCCCGCGCCACATAGCGCGCATGCGCTCGTAGAGCGGCGCCACCGCCGCCGGCGTGGCTGAAATAATGGATCTTCACGATGGCGCGCTGGCGCGGATCGAAGGCTGTGTTCGCACCTCGCCGTGAGGTGCCTCGCGCAACTTTGCGCGATGAGCCGATCAGGCTCGCGAGCTTCTTGCCGTACCCTGCGCGCGTAGCGCCGCCAGACGATTTGGCGCGGCCGTCTCGTTTGCCTTCCAGGATATCGACGTTCAACGCGCGCGTGACGCCAAGTGATTTACCCGGCCGAAATACTTCAGCGCCGAACATGTCGCGCTTTAGTTTGCCGGCGCGAAAGAGTCGATTCACGCTCTCAACTTGCATCGTCGCGCATTCTGCGTTGGTGAGGTGCGCGCACCTCGTGCGCACCCTGCGATGATCGCGCGCACCTCGTGTTTGCGCCAGTGTTTGCAAGCGATTGGTGTGCAGAGTGGGGTGTCCTTTATCTTGCCTTCCACCCCACCTTCCTTCGATCTTTCACTCACACACACAATCGATCACGCTGCATCACGAAATCTCACCACGCGATGCAGACTGGATGGGCCGGATATTGCGCCAGGGATGGAAGCCCAAAGGGCCGAGACCCATAGGGCTCGGTTCACGACAGCCCGGTCGCCGACGAAGTCGGTGAGGCGCCCAAACCAGTGCGAAACTCCGATACACACGTGCGTGATTTTGCGGCTTTTGCTGAAAGGCGCGCACAAGGCTGGGCGAGTGCGAAAGCTGATGACCGTGACGGCTCGTGATCGATTGGCGCCGCACCTAAGACGCGATGTGGATCGGTCGCCTGCGCGCCTGTAAGTGGGTGAGCATGTCCGACGCTTCTTCCACACAGCGCCCCCGCACGCCGATCCCGCGTACGGTGTGGGCGCTCGGTTTCGTCAGCTTCTTCATGGATATCTCTTCCGAGACCATCCACGCGCTGTTGCCGCTCTTCCTGACGACGACTTTGGGCGCGAGCGTGTTGCTGGTCGGCATTATCGACGGCGTAGCGGAATCCACCGCGGCGATCTCAAAAGTGTTCTCAGGCTATCTCTCCGACTGGATGGGGCGGCGTAAGCCGCTCATCCTCTTGGGCTATGGCATGGGCGCTCTCTCCAAGCCTTTCTTCGCTATCGCCGCCACGCCGCTCCTGGTCTTTGGCGCGCGTTTCGCCGATTCGCATCGGCAAGGGTCTGCGTGGGGCGTCGCGCGACGCGCTGGTGGCTGACGTGACGCCACCCAGAGATACGCGGCCGCGCCTATGGACTTCGCCAAGCGCTCGACACAGCCGGCGCCTTCGCCGGCCCGCTGATCGCGATCGCGCTGATGGCGCTCTTCGCCGGCAATATGCGCGCTGTGTTCTGGGCCGCGCTCATCCCCACCGCACTCGCCGTTGTTCTTGTCGTCGTTGGGGTTGAAGATCGCGCGGCTGGTCCCGAAAATGCGCGTCCACCCGTCCGCATTGCCGATCTGAAGCGCTTGCCGCCGGCATTCTGGCGCATCGTCGCGCTGGGTGTCGTCTTTACCTTGGCGCGGTTCAGCGAAGCCTTCCTGATCCTCCGCGCGTCGGACCAGGGGTTGCCATTGATGTGGGCGCCGCTGGTTTTGGTGGTGATGAACGTCGTCTATTCGATCGGCGCCTATCCCGCCGGCGATCTGTCCGATCGGCTGCCAGCGCGTACGCTCTTCCTCTGGGGCATCGCCGCGCTGGTCGCCGCCGATCTCATGTTGGCGTTTGGCCCAGGGCTTATCGGCGTCTTTGCCGGCATCGCGCTCTGGGGTGCGCACATGGCGCTGACGCAGGGCCTCTTGGCCAAGCTTGTCGCCGATAACGCGCCGGCCGAGCTCAGAGGCTCGGCCTTCGGCGTCTTCAATCTGGCGACCGGTGTTGCGCTCTTTGCAGCAAGCGTCGCCGCCGGCGTGTTGTGGGACGCCGTCGGTCCGCAGGCGACGTTCCTCGGCGGTGTCGCGTTCGCGGCGGCGGCGGCCTTGATGCTGATGAGCGTCAAGCGCTCGCCGCCTCCGCAGGCTCACTGACCGCGCCGCCTTGCTGGGCGTGCATCCAGTCGGCGATTGCTTGCGCCTTTGACGCCGCGGTGAAGATGGCGCGTGGGTCTGACTTCAAAATCGTGAGCCAGCCTGCAATGTAGGCAGCGTGATCCTCGCGTGGATTGTGCGCGATGCCGAGGTCGGCGAGGACGAATCCGCTCGCCAATTCCACGCAAATCTCTTCGGCGGCATAACTCTCGGTACCGAAGCGGCCTGAAAGATCGCGGTCCAAGCGATGCTTTGCGCCACTCGCGTGGCCGCATTCGTGCAGCGCAACGCCGTAGGCGGACGCTGCATCAAAGAAGCGTTCGAAGGGAGGCAGATGCACCGTGTCGGTCGATGGCCGATAGTAGGCCATGTCGCCGCCGTGCATGATTTGGATTCCGAGGGCCGCGATGAAGGCTTCTGCATGGGCCAGGCGCTCAGACTCGGGAAGCGTTGGAATGGCTTCGGGGTCGTAGCCGTCCACTTGGGCGACATTGAAAACGCTGTAGCCGCGCGCGAAGAAGCGCTTTTTCTCGCCGTCTTCCGCATCGGGTTTCTCGACCTGTTTCCAAAGCACGACGGCGCTGGCGCGCTCGCCCTTGCGTACGACGCCGCCCAGTTCGAACCATTGCTTGAACGTGCCCCAGAGGCCGGTCGGATATCCCTTCGCCTCTGCCGAGGCCCAAAGCGCGAGCGTGTTGATGCCGCGATAGGGCTTCTTCGAGCCGACGTTGGCGGGGCGATAGATGGCGCTGCCGTCATGATGCCAGGGCATGCGCCCCGCTTCGACGCCGCGTTCAATCGCAGCGACGATCTGTTCGGTGATGCGGGCATAGATGCTCGCGCGGTCATTACTGGGCATTGGACGTGTCCGGATGAGGCGCGCACGTACGCGTGCGCGCGGATCGAAAGAGAAGGAGCCGCCCGAGGGCGGCTCCGAGCGACGTGAGGGAGGGCGTTCTAAGCCGCCGCGTCAGCGGTCTCGTCTGCCTTGGTATTAGCGGACGCAGACTTGGTCTTCGGACGCGATAGCCGCTGGTAGCGGGTGATCTCGAAGGTGTTGTCGTAGATCTTCTGCTCGCCTTTGAGCCAGACGGTCGGCACGATGCGGCCTTCGAAGGTGACGCTGTCGCCCTTGTCGAGCTGGGTCAGCATCTCGGCGTTCAAGTCAGCGTCGAACGAGACGCAACGAAGCCATTCGGTCTTAGTGTATTGGCCGTCGCGGCCTTCGGCCAAACGGTCTGCGGCGATCGAGATGCGGAGCGTCTTGGCTTTCAGTTCTTCGATCTTGCCGATGCGGCCCTGAGCGGTGAAGCGGAACATGGGTGTGTCTCCTGTTCGCCGGAAAGCTCCGGCGAGAAGCGCCGCGGGGCTCTCCCGCGATGGGGCCGTGGGCTGCATGCGGGGGTTGAGGGCGCTTGCAAGGGGTCGCGGAACGCGACCGGAGGCTTGCCCCTTGCAAGCGACCGCCCGCATGCGAAGACGAGGACCAATGAGCGAGAGGCCTCGTGGTGTGTTGTCGGACTGAAGACGCGGGAGAGGCGCGTGCGTTCGCTGTGGAGGGGGCAAGAACAGAGGCGGAAGTTGAGAACTGATGCGGCGCCGCATGGGCGCCGGTTATCCGCCGGTTTGGCGCCGCCCGAATCTGCGTCGATGGCCTATAGTGGCGAAGGTCAAGGAGGCGGGAAGCGTGCTCAAGCTTGAAGTCGATGGTGCTGAGGTGAAACGCTTGCGCTCAAGCCGCGAGCGCAGCGCAACGCAGAAGGAGTTTGCGCACGAAGTGGGGATTAGTGAGCGGCGGCTAAGAGAAATTGAGAACGCAAAGGGCTTGATCGCTGTCGACGTTGTCGATCGATTAGCACGAGCCCTAAGCGTGCCGCGGACGCAACTTTGTGCTACTGCTCCAGCGGCCGACTCGGCAATGACGGCAAAGGCTCCCGAGCAGGATCGCTTCTTTCCGCGCTTCGACACCGGCATCGCCGAAATGGTCGAGGATGAGGCCGTGTTGATGGACGCCGCAGCAAAGGTCCAGGTCGTCCTCTTGCAGATCAAGATCCGGCTTACCGAAGAGACTCAAGGCTACATCACCGAACTCTATGAACTGGCTTCGAGCCTAAGCTGGAGCGGGGGCAACCGCGCGCTGCTGCAAACGGATGGTGAGCTGCCCATTCGCCGGCGGTTGCGTGAATTGGCGTCCTTCTCAAGGGCAACGACGTTTGGGTCTATGCGACCGACAACATCAAAATGTTGCCGGAGCGCCACGAGATTCCGGCCCAGCCAGATCCGTTCAACGGCGAGCTCCAGCTTATTTTGGCCGCTGGGCCGCCTGGCGAGTACGGCGAAACTTCGATCCACGTCGAGATCGACGCCGGTCAGCCGCGCATGATCCGCTATTGAGGGCGAACGCGCCGGGCGGCGCGCGTTAAGGTTTTTTCCAGACTCAGTCCCAATCTCACGGCCTGAGGTCCAATCCCAATGCCTCGACACGCTGGAGCATCAACGCATGGCGAAGAAAGCCAAGAAAGCCAAAGCCGCGCCGAAGAAGGCCGCGAAAAAGAAGAAGTAAAAGGCGTCCCCACGTCCACGACATTGCGCCGCCACAGGCTTGAATCCCTGGGCGGCGCTTTGTTTGCGGACTATTCGGCCGCGACGGCTAGCGGCGTTGCCTCGGTTGTGGTGCGAAGAGGCGAAGGCAGCCACGCGTTTTGTTTGAACGTGCGCTTGGCGCGCGTCAGCACTTCTTTCTTCGGCGCTTTCTCAAGCGCTGCACGCTCCAACTTTGGATTGACCTCCATCAGCGCCTCGACGACCGCGTCCTTGCGGACGTGCTCGAAGTAACTCTCGACCGACGCCTTCCAATATTTGGTCATGTCGAGTCCAGCGAGGTTGCAGAGCGTCTGATCGAGTGCTTGACGTGCTTCCATACCCGAGAGCGGACCAACACGCCTGAGGTCGATGCCAGCGGCGATGGTCACCGCGATGAGTTCGAGCAACATCGGCTCGTCCATCGAAGAGACGTACGCCCAGAGTTCTTCTGGATTGGCCGGCAGGCGCGAACGCCACACGGAACAAATCTCGGCAAACTCATCCGCCGCTTTACTCTCCGCGCGCGTAATGGAGCGCCCGACGTCGACGTGATCGACAGAGATCGCCAGGCACGATGCGGATGCATCGCCCATGAAGCTTGCGGCCAGGCTGAACGCCACGACGCGAAGTGCGAGCGCTGGGCTATCAATGATCGCGACTCGAAGGCCCAACGTCTTGTGCGCGAGCAATTCGTCCAACAGCTTGGCGGGAATGGCCGGCTTCGGTGCAGCCGCGGCTGCGGCTTCGTCGCCCTCCGTGACACCGGCGCTATCTGCGGACGTGGTACGTTTCCGGCGCAACGCCTTCAGCGCCTTGACGTCTTCAATGCGCACCAGCCCGCGTTCGACCTTGACCTCGCCAGAGTGGCTGAGCGTCACGATCGCGCCAGCAAGAGCGACTTCGTCCTCGTCCCATTGCGCCGGCGCCAGCGCATCGATTGCCGCCTCGATCTTTTCGATCTCGGCTTCGTCTTCGGTCTCGTCCAGCTTGGCGTAAAGCCGTTCTTGCTCAGCCATTTCGTCAGTGGTGAGATCGCGCCGGCGTTCGCGCACGCGTTCCGGAAATTGGCTCCAGGCCACGCCGTCGATCGAGACCTCGACAAACGCCCAGCCTTCAGCCTGAACTTCAGTGACGATCGGTTCGAGCTTGGCCTCGGCCAGCCGGACCAGAAGCTCGCGGTCGGCAAGAAAGCGCGTCTCGTCTTCGTCCGCGAAGAGGTCGGACGCGACCGCGCCGCCGGCTTCGACATAGGCGTCGATGCTGACAAAGCGCGCGAGTTTGTCGGTCTCGGCGACGTGCGCCTGGGTGACGCGCGCCTTGAGTTGCTCGGGCGTCCGTTGCCACTCCGGCGTATCGAAGAAGGCTTTGTCCTGCAGCGCATGATCGTCGGTGAAGGCGAGCGCGCCCAATTGGTCGAGGTCGATCTCGTCTTTCTTCAGCGCCTCGATCAGCCTCGGCGACACGCACGCCAGCCGCAGCCTGCGCGCAACGTGCGTGCCGTTGACGCCAAAGCGGCCAGCGATAGCTTCCGGACCATGTCCAGCTTCAGCAAGCTGGGCGAATGCCTCGATCTCATCGGCCGGATGCATCGGCTCTCGTTGGACGTTCTCGGCCAGCGAGGCTTCCGTCGCATCGTCCAATGGCACGACCCGGCAGGGGATCGGTTCGTTGCCGGGAATGGTCTTCGCCTTGGCGAGTTTTCGAAGCGCCTTCAGGCGCCGGCCGCCGGCTTCCACTGAATAGCGTCCCTTGTCAGCTTCCGAGACGATCAGGTTCTGCAAGAGTCCATGCGCCGCGATGGACGCGGCAAGCTCATCAATGCTCATCGCAGGCTTGGTCTTGCGGACATTGCGCTGTCCTGGAACGAGCTTCGACAAAGCGATCATGGTGATGTCGGTCATTGCATTTTCTCCATCGCCCGCACGCGAGGAGCCGCGCCGGGCGATGCTCGCCCTGCACGCCGGCATGCGCGGTCAAGGGCGAAGAGCGCAGCGTCCCTTGACCGCACGGAGCAGGGCGGCGTGCGACACGAAGGGGCCCGGCGCGGTGCGCGGCGTCATCGCCGACGCCAAACGCCTTCCACAAGCTCAGAGGCGACCGGCCCCCAATAGCGGCCGTCAAAACTGTCGGCTGTGTCTCCGATGAGAAAGATCTGACCATCGAGGCGCCGACATCCCGACCAAGTTGGCAATGCGCGCCCGACGCTATCGACTGTTCGACGCTGCAAGGTAATCGTGTGATTGATTGTTACGCGCGCCCCAAGCGCGCAGACGACATCGCCATCCAATGCGGCGACGCGTTTAAGGAACCGATCATCTGCGTCTGTAAAGCGCCGCGCTGCGGCATAGTTAAGCGCGACATCCCGCGCCCGCACCGTAACGATTGAATGGCGCATGATTGGCGAGTGCATGCGCACGTAGATGCCTTGAGGCATCGACGGGCTCGCATTGTAGATGACGACGTCGGAAAGCGTCGATACGGCAACAAAGCCGATGCCGAGACACAGAGCAAAAGTGAGGACGGCGCCTAATGGGACAGCCCGCGTTGGCGCCACTAACCTGATGCTGCGCATTTGGCAGTTTCTGACGCGCGACTGCACGGGACGCCAAACTATTCCACTTAGTCACGAGCGCGATCACCCGAAGCGGGCAGACAGGGTGCGATGAGGTTGAGGTTAAGAAGGCGACTCGCCTCTCGGGATGAGGCCGGGGCGCGCGTCGCGCGCTACGAGAATGGGCGAAGTGCAATGCTTTATAAACTTGCAATTCACTTGAAAAAGGGGGCGCTTAGGGTTCAACCTGAGCGCGCAGGGCGGAGTAGATGTATCGATGGGCCGGCGTGAGGCCACGTTGGACTTTGTGCAAAAGTGCCGGGCGGCTGCTTCGGCAGAGGATATCGCGCGTTTTCTCTTTGCGGAGATGGAGGCGTGCGGGATCAGATATGTTGCTTGCGCCTCACATGTCGATCCGCTGAAGCCCCCGACAGGCGCCGTCGCCATCGTTAACTATCCGCACCCTTGGCTGGTCTGGTTTTCCGATAAGAAATACGCCAACCGCGATCCAATCTTCTTCGGCGCGCACAACGCACTGCTGCCGTTCTGGTGGGAAGAGTTCGTGGTCCAATACGATCTGGCGCGTGACCAGCGCCGCATTCTGAACGAAGCCGCTGAATGCGGCTTGAGGAAGGGACTGACCATTCCCATTCATTCGCCCGGAGCGCTGCCGGCGTCGTGTTCGCTTGTGCCTGGTCCTGACGGAATCGATCCTCTCATTGTGCCTGACTTACAATTGATGGCGTTTCACGCCCACGAGGAAGCGCGGCTGCGCGCTACCGGCCAAGCGCGAAAGCCTGTTGTTTTGACTAAGCGCCAAAAGGAATGCTTGGCGCTCGCCGCCCGCGGCAAAAGCGATCCGTTGATCGCAGACATCCTTGGCATCAAGACCGCAACGGCCAAACATACGATTGAGCACGCGCGGGCGCGCTATGGGGTGAGCTCCCGCATCCAAGCGATCATGTTCGCTTATCTCGATGGCACACTGACCCTGTCCGATCTGGCGGACTGACTTCTCCACAACTGCTTCCGGCGCGAAGCGCGTCTATGGGCCGATCGGCCCATAGCAGAGCGTACGCGTCTACACGCAATCTCACTGAGTTCGGTGCGGAGGACACTAGACTCATGATCCAGATCATCACGCGCGACAATCGCCGTCTCTTTCATCACGCGCTGATGGAGATGCACCGCCAGCGCAAGCAGGTCTTTATCGACCGCATGCATTGGCGCTTAAGCGAAAGCATGGGCCTTGAGATCGACGAGTTCGATAGCGAGGAGGCAATGTATCTGATTGATGTGGATGCAAACGGGGACGTGCAGCAATCGGCGCGGCTACTGCCAACGCTCTCGCCACATCTTATGAGCGAAGTGTTCGCCAAGCTCTGCGACGATGGACCGCCACGGTCGGCGCGCGTTTGGGAAGCATCCCGATTCTGCCCCGCGCCAACCATCGCGAAAGGCGCGCCCCGTCGCGAACTGCTGGCGCGGATGATCGCGGGCATTTTGGAGACTTCGATCCTCTTCGGCATCGAGAAGGTAAGTTTCGTGGCCGGCGCCGCGCTGGCGCCGCTTGCAGATCAAGCGGGCTGGAGCGTGCGCGCATTGGGCCCAAAGCAGAGGATGGGGCGAGAGCGTCTCGTCGCCATGCTCGCCGACGTCACGAGCGATGGCCTTGCGGCCGTACGCCAGCGGGCGCGGCTAACCGGTCCTGTCACGCGCTTCGCTGATGCCGGACTGGCGCGTGCCGCCTGAGCGCGATCGAAACAACTCAACACGTTAAGGAGGCTGTCATGCAAGTCGCCGCCCCGCGCATGTCTATTCCACCGGCGCTTCATTCAGAGGCCCGTTTCACGCAGGCGTTTGAGGACTTAATGCGGGACGGCTATGTCATCTTGCCAGAAGCGATCAGTCATCTGAAATCGCGTTTGATTTGCGCCGAGGTCGCGCCGCATTTGGCCGCCACGCCGAAGTGCGTAGGCGATTTTTACGGATGGAAGACAACGCGCGTCGGAGGTCTCCTCAACAAGGCGCCTTCAACACAAGACCTGGTTCTCCATCCAGGCGTGCTCGCGATCACCCGCGCGGCGTTGCAGCCGTCGTGTGATTGCCTCCAGCTCAATCTGACGCAAGCCA
>Ga0079224_100016497_pt1 | contig 10383 bp, 6 predicted proteins | sample Stecom2015_FD_80414 | JGI IMG/M metagenome (GOLD analysis project Ga0079224, IMG submission 80414) | Agricultural soil microbial communities from Utah to study Nitrogen management - Steer compost 2015 | ecosystem: Environmental > Terrestrial > Soil > Agricultural land | place: USA: Utah...
AGCCATCCCGCTCCATAGGATGGGAAAAATCCGAATCGTTCGTTCGCAGAAAATCTTTCGGTTCCGTTGTAGCCGAAATTGAATTCCAGGAAATAACGATCAGAGTAGGAATAAGTGAACCTTCCGGACAATCCCAGGTTCCTACGGGGGAGAGATCCCTGCAGGTCGGTGTTGTCCCCGGGGGCGGCCAGAGATTGACGGGCAATTCCTACCAGCAATCCACTGAAACCATGTGTGTCCTTGAAAACCCGGTTGTAGTTGAGGGCCGCTTCCGCATAGAAATTGGAAAGCAGATCCTTACTGCTCGGCTCAAAGTCCAGATATTCCCTACCTTCATTGGAGTTCAAAGGATTAAGAACATATTCATCTGCCCTGCTATCATAGGTTTGTACCGAATAGAAGAAAGGTACCGAAGTACGGGTGACATCGAAAAAGGATTCCCGGTAGGTATTGGCCATGATTCTGAAATTCAATCCCTCGGTAATCGCATTGAGGTCTTGTTGGATCTGAAACTGGGCCAACATCAGGGATTTACTGCTTTCTTTATACCCACGAGTAAGGTCAGCGTATGGGTTCATGAACCGCCCGCTACCTGCGTTTCCATATAGTATGTGCTGCCTGAACTGGTTGGCTTCATCTGGTTCATAGTAGGCAGGGAAGAGGACAGGATTGGATCGTGCCACATTCCTGTACACCTGGGTTCCACCGTTGATGGGGCCGGTATAGTCGTCGAAAGTTCCATGGATTCGGATCGTAGCTTCTGTCGATTCTGTCAGCGTAATGTCGATATTGGACCTAACCAGGTATTGCTGTAGATCGATATTGGAATTGTAGCTGTTCCTGTTATCAACTTTGAGAATGCCATTATCTTTGGAAGCGGATGCAGAAATATAGTAACGAGCCACCGATCCTCCACCACTTATATTGAAATTCAATCGATTGTTGATGGTGGAGTTCTTTATAGTTTCATCAAACCAGTCGTTGGCGGGATAAACATACTTATTGCGATTGGGATTGGCTGTTTGATCGATCTTGAGCTGTGAGTACGGCAGAATCCCCAATGGGTCCCGGGTCCTCACGGCTTCATTGTGAAGTTTCATATAGGTAAGGGGATCTGCGAATTTCAATCTTTGGGTAGGTTGGGACAGGGAGGATTCCAGACGTACATTGATTTTCATGGTTCCTTCTGTACCTTGTTTTGTGGTCACCAGAATGACCCCATTGGCCCCACGAGCTCCATATAAAGAAGTGGCTGTAGCATCCTTCATGATGGAAAAACTGGCGATGTCATCCGGGTGGAGGTCGGCCAGGTCATCCGGTGAAAGTTCAATTCCATCGATCAGGATAAGCGGGCTTCGGTTGTATCCAAAGGTCGTGACCCCACGAATAAAGAATTCTGCATTGTCCTGCCCGGGCTCACCGGACCGTTGATAGGAAATAATGCCTGACATACGTCCTGCCATTGCCGTAGTAAGGTTGCTGGAGGGTACACGAAGTTCGCTGGGATTGACTGTGGTCACTGAGGCGATTACGCTTTCCTTTTTCTGTTTACCAAAAGCGACGACCGTAAGTCCTTCCAGTTCTTGTAGCTTACTCATCAAAACCACATCTATGGTTGTCTGATTGTTGATGGGGATCAGCTGTGTTTCCATTCCCACATAGGAGAAACGTATCGTGCCATCGGACGGAGCTCCAATAGAGTAGCTACCATTGATATCCGTGATGACACCACCCTCCCTGTCGATAATGGTTACGGTCACCCCGGGTAAGGGGACATTGTCCTCATCTACCACCGTTCCCGAGATCTGGATCGTGTCTTGCATAGTTTGAAATAGAAGATGATCGTGGATCAACCCCGCGTGGGAGTTCTGAGCGAGATAAAACCAGCTCAGCCATGCAATAAAAATCAGATTAATGGTATAAATCTTCAATTCGTTAAAATTGTTGTATTAGAAAATAAACTTCGAAATAGTCTAGTAAAGTTCCTATGGAATCTTATTCGCGGTCGAATGCATAGTTCCGTGTAGATGGGTCTAAGATCAAAAAAAAATTTAAAAATCAAAAGGAAAACCGTATAAATGTGATATAGGCTTCAATATATGCATGATTACATGATGCTTAAGCAACTAAGTTTCATTGTGGTTAACGTTAACGAAAAAATAGAGATAAATTGGGAAAAAATTGGGACCGATTATGGAAATTGTGGATTTGCGCTGGGAGGGATGGGGATTCGGTTGTATGAACCTGGCGGAACCGGTGGGTAAGGTCATCATTGAATTCGGGTTAAGGATACGGCACCCGGTGCTGTTCCTATGTTCTCCATTATACCGTATTTCGATGGGGCAATGATTGCTGTTTTTTACATTTCTCTCTATGGTTTTCTGGGGGAGTTAGAATGACATACGATTTGTTATCCATGGTATCCACTCAGATGGGATATGAACGAACTTCAGGATTTTTTTTGCCAGTATGGATCACGCTCCCGAAGGTGGATCCCGAATTTGACTATGGACTTCTGGCTTATACCAAGGTATATGTTGAGATCAATGAACGCTTAGCGGAATATACTAATTCTAAAAGATGGGATCAGGATAACACAACTTTGAATTGTCTTTTAAGAAGAAAGTCTGCTTTTTACCAACTCTGCAATCGTTTTTCCATCGGCTTGAGCGCCGAGTTCTTTCTGGGCAAGTCCCATCACTTTTCCCATATCTTTCATCGTGGTAGCATTGAGTCTTTTGATTATGTCATCGACATGTGTGGCAATTTCTTCTGTGGACATTTGCTCAGGAAGATAAGCCTGGATATGCTCGATCTCGGCTTCTTCTTTTGCTGCCAGGTCACTTCGACCTTCACGGAGGTATATTTCCAGAGATTCCTGTCGGGATTTGACCATTTTCTGGATGATCTTCAATTCACGGGCTTCGTCTATCACATCCCCGCTACCATCCGTCCTGGCGAGCAGAATTTCAGATTTGATGGCACGCAAGGCTCGCATTTTGTCTGCATCTTTGGCCTTCATGGCCCGGACAAGGTCTTTTTGTACGCGTTCTTCTAAGCTCATTGAGTATGAATTTGCAGGGTGGATGCACGGATGATGAAAGATACATCAAAGCCCTGTGGAAAAAATAATGTATTGCAAAGTTATCAAAAAACTTCGATTTCGCCTTTGGTATTGGCGCAGATTACTAGGTCAGCCATCCCTATGAACAAACCGTTACATACTACACCTGGGATCATATTGATTTCCTTTTCCAATGAAGCAGGATCATCGATTAATCCAAAATCACAATCGAGTATATAATTGCCATTGTCCGTAATAAAAAACCCATCGTCGGCTTCCCGTAAGGTGGTTTCTCCACCGAGTTGATGGATGTGATTCGCGGTTACGGTCCAGGCAAAGGGTACTACCTCTATTGGCACTGAAAATGCCCCCAGTCGGTTCACGAGTTTGGAATCATCGACGATTATAATGTACTGATTTGAAATCTGTCCTACGATTTTTTCCCTGAGCAATGCTCCGCCTCCACCTTTTATAAGGTTTTTATGGGGATCTACTTCATCGGCTCCATCGATGGTAAGATCCAGGCGATCGACCTCGTGTTCTTCCAATAAAGGGATGGACAATGACTCTGCCAGTGTTTCCGAGGCGATTGAGGTGGGAAAGCAGGTAACATCCATTCCTTGTTGGACTAATTTACCTATGGCCTGAATGGCGAAGGAAGCCGTAGAACCTGTTCCCAGTCCTACCCTCATCCCGTTCTTCACATATTCAGCAGCTTTTTCTCCGACCAGTTTTCTTGGATTATACATCGTTTTGAAGGTTTGTAAATCGATTCACAAGGTAGGAAACAAAACCCGAACGATCAATTTCTTTTCTCCGGAGGAGGAGGCTGGGGAATTCCATTCCTGTTTCCCGGATTGTCTCTAAGTTCTTTCATCAGGTATTCGATAGCCGCGTCCAACTGGGGATCGATTCCTCTTGCCAGAGCCGATGGGTCTTCCGGTATATGAATATCCGGTTCCACACCATGTCCCTCGGGGAACCAGGTCCCATCCGGATTGAACATGCGGAACGTGGGTGCGGTAACCGAACCACCATCCACCAGGGTAGGTCCACCGGTAAGACCGATCAGTCCACCCCATGTTTTGGTTCCTATGAGGGGGCCCAATCCCGATTTTCTGAAATAATCCGGGAATGCATCCCCCCCGGATCAGGATCACCCGTTGATCAACATGGCTTTGGGTCCGAAATGCGCCGTGGGAGGCCAGGTCCAGGTTTCCCCATCACGCACGTCCCAATATGCCAGGATAGGGCGGTTGAGAATTTCAATGAACCGATCCGGAATTTGTCCTCCGTTATTGAATCTCTCATCAACGATCAATCCTTCCTTTTCGATCTGGCCATAAAACATTCTGACAAGTTCCTCCTGCCCGTCCAGCCCGGTGCTGGGTACATATATATATCCAAGCCTGCCCTCGGAGGCTTCCTCTACGTATTTTCTGTTTTTCTCAATCCATGCCAGATTTCGCAACCTCACTTCCGATTCCATAGTCTTCACATAAATGGTTCGTGCCTGGTTCCCTTGTGGATTGTCACTAACCCGCAATGCCACTGTTTTACCTGCCAGCCCGGCAAAGGCGGCAAATGGATTTGAAAAGTCTGACAATGGAACACCGTTCACACTGATTACATAATCCCCTTCCTTTACATTCACGCCAGGTTCATCCAGTGGGGATCGAACTTCGGTTTCCCATTGGGCAGGACGGACGATTTGTTTAATTCTGAAGCCTCCATTTTCATAAACCCAATCCACACCCAGGTAGCCTACCGGGGTGTTTTTTCCGTCTTCTGTGGCTCCTCCTCCCCGATAGGTATGGGAAGCATTGAGTTCTCCAATCAGTTCCCCAATCAGATAATTGAGGTCTTCCCTCGAATGGACGCCATTCACCAGACTGCCATATCTTACTTTAAGTTCATCCCAATCCACACCATGCATGCCCGGATCGTAGAAAAAGTCTCTTTCAATACGCCATACCTCATCAAAAATTTGTTTCCATTCTTCCCTCGGGTTAACCCACATTTGCATCTCGTCAAGTGGAATGGTTTTTTCCAGTTTTTGACCTTTGGCTGGCTGGATATACCCCATCCTACCTGCCGTCCCAGTGAGAATTTTCTTTTTATTGGCGGAAAACTCATAGAACTGTACGCCGGAAATTACCTCTATCTCTTCCTGTTCTTTCAGGTCAAAATACTGAAGTAGGGTAGATCCCCCTTCCTGGCCGGCAGAGGGATGCCTGAGGTAAAAAACTTTGTTGTCCACCATACCAGGACGACTCAGATTGCCGGGTTTCAGAGGCAGGATCAACAGTTTTCTCTCGAGGTTTTCCCATTGGATATCCACGGTTTTCTCGTCTCGTTTGGTGGAGTCTGTATTCTCCTCCTTTTCTTTTTCTGATTTTTCATCAGATTCATTTTTTTTGTCCTTTTCTTTTTCCAGTTCAACTGTATCATTCACAGCGAGAAAAGGTGATGACACATCATCGTGAAGGGGAAGAATAGCCAGTTGTGAACTGTTTACATACACCCAGGAATTGTCGAATGAACTGTAGGTGGGGGAAAATCGACGATCGGTTCGCAAGACGAGGAATTTTCCATCGGAACTGAATGAGGGCTGAGAACAGCTGTAATATCCCGATGTGACCTGATGTTGTTGCATCTTTTGAGTATCATATATAAATATAGCTTCCTGTCGGCGGTATAAATCCCTGTGATAAGTCATGTAGCGACTGTCCGGGGACCAATGAATCTGAAATCCCCGCAGTGAACCCTCAAACATATATTTGCCCTGGTCCACATAATGCATCTTTTTTTCGCCGATATCAATCCAGTAAATTTTCATATCCTGGCGGATAAACGCCAATTTTTTGCTGTCCGGGGACCAGGATAGCTGATATCCAAAGCCATTGTCAAAGTGGGTCAGGACCTCAGTTTTGCCTGTGCCAAATTCTGTAATATACAATTGATATTCCCCTGTCTGATCGCTCCAGTAGGCCCATTTTTTTCCATCCGGGCTCCAGGAAGGGTTTCTTTCTGCCGAACCTGGACGCTGGGTAAGATTTTCCACGATGCCTTTTTCTGCTGGCAAGCTGAATATTTCACCTCTGGCTTCGGCCAGAATTCGGTTTCCATCTGGAGAGGCTCCCACATTCTGAAGCAGATCTTTGACTTTGGACAGGTGAGGACGCGCCAGTGCATAATCATCGGTGATCGTGATATGCACTTTTTCATATTCCTGTGTATCCAGATGAAGAAGGTACAGGGACCCACCGGCTTCAAAAACGATTTCCTCCGGGCCGATTTCGGGAAAATGTACATCAAATTCTGAGAAATCGGTGATTTGCTGATGTTCCTTACTGACTATATCATAGGCCCAGATGTTGAATCTCCGGTTGGAACCCTGGTCGGAAAGATAATATATGGTGTTTTCATGCCACATAGGAAGTTCGTCATTGAAATCACTGTTGGTGATATTTTCAGATTCATAGGTCTGGAGATTGAAAATAAAAATATCGGCTGCCATACCTCCCTGATACCTCTTCCATGTCCGTGAAAGTCTGCTTTTGTATGTGAATGCAATCTTAGATCCATCAGGTGATAAAGTCCCATACTCGGCATGTTCCATGGGTAAAATCCTGGGAAGACTTCCTTCTTTGGACACCATAAAAAATTGGTTGTACCGTTGTTTGCCGCTGTGCATGGAGGATGCCAGCAGGATACTGTCACCTGAAGGATGCCATGCCACCATACGATCCGCCATGCCATGATGAGTCAGCCGATGGGGGAGTCCACCTTGTATAGGTAGGGTGTAAATATCAATGTTGCCGTCATAGTTGCCAGAAAAGGCGATGGTCTGCCCATCGGGAGAGAATCTGGGGTACATTTCCGGACCTGGAGGTGAGCTCAATCGTATGGCCTGTCCTCCTTTTTTAGGTACCAGCCAGAGGTCATTGGCATAACTGAATACGATCTGGTCCTGGGAAACGTCGGGATGCCGGTAGATATGTTCTTGAGCATTTAGTGATAAAAGCTGGAAAGCAACAAACAAAATGAAGGAAAATTGTTTCATAGGTTTGGTTTGAATACGATGAGCCATAATATATAATGGTGTGACCCTAAAGAAAATCAGCTTAATAATAGCATTAATTTACGAAATGGCGTCTGATTTTAGATCAGTCAAGGGCTTAATATTTGCAAATTAATCTTTTTTACAGATTAATTATCTTCCCATATGGACCAACAATACAGAAATATCAGCTGGCGACACCCCTGAAATTCTACTGGCCTGACCTATATTCATAGGACGGGCTGCGATGAGTTTTTCCCTGCCTTCATAAGATAGGGAATTGATTTTGGAATAATCTATGCCCTGTCCCAGAGTGACTTCTTCCAGCCGTTTGTGTTTTTCAGCCTGTTCTTCTTCTTTTTTGATATAACCACTGTATTTCATCTCGATCTCCGCACTGCTAATGGCTTCTTCATCTATTGTGCGCATCATTTCATCCAGGGGCTCCAGATAATTTCTGAGATCCTCGAAATGGATGTTGGGTCGAAGGATCAGGGTTTCCAGTTTTACTTTTTGACTGAGGGGTGAACTGTCGATGGCATTCAAATAAGGATTGACCAGATCCGGGTCTACACTATACGCTCTGGCAAATCTTTCCAATTTTTGAATGGCTTCGATTTTCTTTTGCGTTTTTTCCATCCGTTGTTCCAGGTTGAGCATCCCCAGTTCGTGGACTTTGGGTGTCAAACGGATATCGGCATTGTCCTGGCGGAGCAGAATCCGGAATTCGGCTCTGCTGGTAAACATGCGATATGGCTCATCGGTGCCTTTATTAATGAGATCATCAATCAGTACTCCGATATAACTCTCGTATCGGGTGAGGATGAAGGGATCTTTTTCATTCGCCTTGAGATGGGCATTTATGCCGGCTACCAATCCCTGACCAGCTGCCTCTTCATAACCTGTGGTTCCATTGATTTGACCTGCAAAGAACAGGTTTTCGACCAATTTGGTTTCGAGGCTAAGATGGAGTTGTTGGGGAGGAAAGAAGTCATATTCAATAGCGTAACCTGGTCGGAACATTTTGACATCTTCGAAGCCCCGGATTTTTTTGAGGGCTTTATATTGGACATCTTCAGGCAGGGAAGAGGAAAAGCCATTGACATAGATTTCACAGGTATGGCGGCCTTCGGGTTCAACGAACAATTGGTGGCGGTCTTTGTCCGAGAAACGATTGATCTTATCCTCTATGGATGGACAGTATCGGGGACCTATGCCGCGGATCCGACCGTTGAACATCGGCGAATCTTTGAAACCTTTTTTCAATTCATCGTGGACGTCCGGGGAGGTGTAGGTGACGTGGCAGGGAATTTGATCTGTGAGTGCCGGGGTATCCGTAAAAGAGAATTTCCCGGGATTTTCATCGCCGTGTTGGATTTCCATACGTTCCCAGTGCAGGCTTCGGCCATCTACTCTGGGCGGTGTTCCTGTCTTCATCCTGCCACTTTCAAAACCCAGATCATTCAACTGACCCGTTATTCCTTTGGCCGCACGTTCACCGGCCCTGCCGCCACCCATCTTTTTCGCACCGATGTGTATTAGCCCATTGAGGAAAGTACCATTAGTCAGGACGACCGTAGTCGCCGGTATTTCAAGACCCAGTGAAGTCACCACGCCTTCGACACGCTGATCCTTTACCAGCAGTCCTGTCACCATTTCCTGCCAGAAGTCAATGTTCGGATTTTGTTCCAGCATGTGACGCCATTTACTAGCAAAGGCCATGCGATCACTCTGGGCACGAGGGCTCCACATGGCGGGACCCTTGGAACGATTGAGCATCCTAAACTGGATCATGGTATGGTCAGTAACTATACCTGAATAGCCGTTCAGAGCATCGATTTCACGTACGATCTGGCCTTTTGCAATTCCACCCATAGCCGGATTACACGACATTTGGGCGATCGTATTCATGTTCATGGTGATGAGCATCACCCGTGAACCCATGTTGGCAGCAGCTACGGCTGCTTCACAACCTGCATGGCCTCCTCCTACTACTACGACATCATATTTTTGAAACATAACAATTAATCAGTTGATAATGAAGCGCAAAAGTACGGAATTTTTCACTTTTCTCGAGGTCCCTGGATATAAAGAATTTTGGATATGGGTATTTCCATTAATATGTAAACACTTTGAAATAAAAACGATCATCAAATCAAAATGTTAAAAAACGTATTTAACAAGGAGGATTGGGGTATAAATTCGTGTATATCCCAAACTTCTTATACATTTGTGGGGTCGATTTTAAGCTGCAGGATCCGCTGCAAAAAGTTGTTTTCGTATTGTTAATTGCTTTTTGAATCGGAATCGACAGGGTGTTGCAGCCAAAATGCCGATAAACAGTAATATGTGAATTTGCATATATTTATCAGACTAAAAAAGAGACAGGCAAATTTCGAAATAAAAAATATATGAAAATTTGTCATAAAAATTTTTTCGTTTGGATCACTATGCCTACATTTACTGTCAATGTTAAGAGGAGAGAGATATTTTTTTGCGGCTAAACTTTAAACGAACATGGAATTTGTTCAATTTGTAAACTTAAAATAGTAGATGAGAATAGCTTTACATTTTCCAAAATTATCGCGGGTACTGAAGTGAATCAGAGAAATTTCAACTTACCATTTCCTTGGAAATGGCTATTCTTGTTTGTGTTTATATGGAATTTTTTATTATTAACTTTTTATAACCTTTATTTTTAAGAACCGATTGTTTAATCAACCAAAACTAGAACTCATGAAAAAGACGAATTTTACAACAATTCAGCCATCGTGGTGTCTGGGCTCAAACTGGCTCAAGGGGTTTATTCCCTTGCTGGCCTTGTTTGTGTTCGCACTACCGATGCAAACCTATGCGCAGCAGCCAAACTGTGCCCAGTTCTCTCCGGCGATCAACGAGGACGGGGTAGCTATAGTTGGTGCTGACGACTTTTTATCCAATCCCGATGGAGTAATGTATCCCATTACAGTACAGATATTTAACCAATGGGGTGGGGTAATTGAAACTATCGAGCTTGCAGATCTAGCAGACACCTACGAGCTTGACGTTTGTGGTTATCTCGGAAGAACGCTGGAATTTTCCGTAACTGCACCTTTGGAAGCAGGAGGAACGCAAACTTGTAACCTGGGTCAATTGATCCTCAATGGTACTCCTGGTGTGGTAATTACATCCGGGTTGGGAACCAAAGTGACAGGTCCTCATATTTCCTATGGTAAAATCAATGTTTACTGTGGTGAAACAGTTCCTTCTACTGGAA
>Ga0079224_100016498_pt1 | contig 10383 bp, 8 predicted proteins | sample Stecom2015_FD_80414 | JGI IMG/M metagenome (GOLD analysis project Ga0079224, IMG submission 80414) | Agricultural soil microbial communities from Utah to study Nitrogen management - Steer compost 2015 | ecosystem: Environmental > Terrestrial > Soil > Agricultural land | place: USA: Utah...
AGGTCGGAATTTATTTCGACCAAAAAAACGGCATCCGGACTTGAACCTCCGAGAAATGACCCGCCTGTATCTGGCCCACCTTCGTCGCCGAGGCATATGCGCGCATGGCGCGCCGCGTCTTTGCCTGGATCCCAGGCCTACGCCGGGACGACCAGTTAGTCGAGTCATGTCAAACTTAAAGCGCACGGTGTTTCACGACTCTTCGCGTCGATTCGTTGTGTCCGTGATGTTTCCCCGGACAGTAGTGGGCCTACGTCGGGGACGACAATAGGTTGAGTGTCACGGTTCGCGAAGCAGCAACGACACCTCCTCCTCGGCGCCGTCGTACATCTGGTCGATCGGCGTGCGCGCGAAGCGCTTCGCCGCAACGATGCCGCTTCGGTCCTTCGCGGTGTCGAGTTGCCATTGCGCATGCTCGACGAGTAGCGCGAGCTGGAAGCTCCGGCCGAGCGTCATGGCGAGACGTCGCGCCGACGCTTGCACCACGGCCGGATCGCGAGCTTCGCTCAACCATGCGCGAGCTTTCGCGATGGCGGAGATAGCCACGTCTCCCAATGAGCGCAATTCCGCGTGCTCGAGCGTCTCTCGAACTCTCTTTACACGCTCGCCGAGCGCCGCGATGCCTGCGAGCGGATCGCCGCGAAGAACGGCATCCAATGACAACACGTTCGTCGTGCCTTCCCAGATCGGCAGCACTTGCGTATCGCGCAACAGCATCGGGATCCCGGTGTCCTCGATATATCCCGCACCGCCGAACGATTCGATCGCTTCGCTGACGACGGCCACGGCTTGCTTCGCAGTCAACAGCTTTGCGACGGGCGTAACCAAACGGAGCAGCGCCTTTTGTTCGGATGTGCTCTCGCCTGCTTCTTGAAGCCCGATCAGCTCGACGAGCTCGAACGCCAACAAGAAGGCGGCGCGCGCTTCCGCCTCGAGCGTTGCAAGCGTATCGACGTGCAGCGGAAGCTCCGCGAGGCGCTTGCCGAACGCGCGCCGTTCCTGCGCGTACGACCGCGCGAGCGCGAGCGCGCGGCGCATGAAGGCGGCCGACGTGACGCTATTCCACGCGCGCGTGATCACGAGCATCGGCTCGATCGCGCGCGTTCCGTTGCGAGGCTCGCCGAGCAACGTGGCCAAGGTACCGTCGAGGTAGAGCTCTGCCGTCGGCACTTTGCGCGTGCCGAGCTTGTCCTTGAGTCGCTCGACGCGGATACCGTTCAAGCGACCTTCCGCATCGCGCGTTTCCACATAGAACATCGCGAGGCCGCTGCCGCCCGGGCCATTCCCCTCCGGCCGCGCGAGCGTGAGCGCCATTTGCGAGGTCACGGCCGAGGTGAACCATTTCTTGCCATAGAGTCGCCAGGTGCCGTCTTCGCCACGAACCGCCTTGGTCAAAGACGCTCCGACGTCGGATCCGCCCGTCGTCTCCGTCATCCACTGTCCGCTCGTCCACGCCTGCGCCGGGTCGCGACTCGTCAAACGCGGAAGGGCGCGCGCGATCGTCTCCCCCTCGCCCGAACCGAGGAGCGTTCGCGCCGCACCATCGCTCATCGCAAGCGGGCAGGTGTACACGTCGGTCGAAGGATGAAACAGGTAGACATTCGCGAACTGATGAATACGCGAATACCGGCCGTGCTTCGCCTCGTACGGAATCGCGACGAGCCCGCTTTGCGCTGCGATCGGCGCCGCCTTCCGCCACAACGGCGAAAGCTCGATCTCGTCCACGCGATTGCCCCACGGATCCCACTGCGTGAGCGTGGGCTCGTGCAGGCGATCGGCGAGCTGCAGTCGATAGAGCTCACCGCCGGCGAGCTCGCCCATGGCATCGAGCTCGCCTTCGATGGATTTCAATATCTCATCCGGCAGCCTGCGTCGGAGATACTCGCGCAAGAACGTATCGTCTCGATACTGATTACCGAGGCGGGGCGGAGATTGCACGAAGAGCGTAGTCATCATTGAACCGCATGCGTAAGCGATTCCCGCACCCTAGCCGTACGTACGCGGCGTCGCAATCGTGAATGTCGCGTGTTCCTTCTCGTCGCACATTGAATGGAGGATCTCTCGCAAAGCGCGCCAAGGAGAGATGAGAAAGAGATGCGAGTAGAATCGATTCCGACACCGGCAGCTATCTTCGCGGCCTTTCTTCCCTCGACGGCTAATCAACAAAGCAGTGCTCCTGATCGACGGTTCTGAAGGAGAAGGCGGCGGGCAGATCGTGCGCTCGTCGCTGTCGCTCGCCATTCATACGCAGCAAGCGTTTCGCATCGCACGGATTCGCGCGAACCGCCGTCCTCCCGGGCTGAGGCGTCAGCATCTCGCCGCGGTGCGCGCGGCCGCGGAAATCTGCGATGCACAGATCGAGGGCGATGAGGTCGGATCGCATGAGCTGATCTTCAGGCCCGGCAAACTGAAGCCAGCGCACCATACGTTTTCGATCGGGACTGCGGGCAGCACGACGCTCGTGCTCCAAACGGTGTTGACGCCGCTTCTCTTCGCGGATCAGCCGAGCACGGTTCGCATCAGCGGAGGAACGCACAATCGCGCGTCGCCGCCCTTTCACTTCCTCGAGCGTGCGTTCTTGCCGCTGCTTGCGCGCATGGGTGCTCGCGTCGAGCTGGAGCTCCTTGCCTATGGGTTCTATCCGCGCGGTGGCGGCGAGATCCGCGCGCGGATCGCGCCGAGCGCACTGCGGCCCATCCATTTACACGAGCGCGGTGCGCTGCGCCGAGCTCATGCCGATGCGTATGTCGCGGCATTGCCGATGCACATCGCGGAGCGGGAGCTCGCTGTGGTAGGCCGAATGCTCGAGTGGTCGCCCGAGCAGCTCTCCTTGCATGCGTTGCCGAACGACGTGGGCCCGGGAAACGTGGTCATGCTGACACTCGATCACGCGAACGTCACGGAAGTGTTCACCGGTTTCGGCGAGCGCGGCGAGCGTGCGGAAGCGGTTGCACGTGCAGCGGCGCTCGAGGCGCGAGCCTACCTGAACGCCAGCGCTCCGGTCGGACCATATTTGGCGGATCAGTTGCTGCTGCCGCTCGCGCTCGCGGGCGGCGGCTCGTTCGTGACGACTCAGGTCACGGCGCACCTACGATCGAATGCACTCGTGGTCGAGACGTTCACGGATCGCAGGATCCGCATCGAGCCGCAAGCGTCGGGCCATCTTGTGGTCTGCGAATAGGAGATTCGTTCACAACGTCTGCCCCCAGAGCCGGCACTCTGGCGGTGCATAGTCCGCCGGCGTTTCGGGCAGGTCGCGGTGAATCTTCAAGTACTCCACCAATGCCCAACGCTCGGCCTCCGTGAGCTCGGGGCCGATCACGCCGCGCGGCAGCGGATGCGCCTCGGGATCCTGGCGGTGTTTGCGCCACGTCTCCGCGTCCGCGACGAACCCGTGACCAATGTTGCGGTTGCCCGGAATGCTCGTATCGAGCCAGAACCCATCGTCATCGTCTTCATCGGCGGGCTTCGTCACGTAGCCCACTTGCACAGGATCGAATTCGCGTCGTCCCACGAAGAATTTCTGATCGCGCTCGTGCGGCGGTACCAACATTTGATAGAGCGTGGGAACGGAGCCGTTGTGAAGATACGGCGGGGTCGCCCACACGCCTTCGAGCGGACGCGGCTTGTAACCCTGAATCTCCTGCGGCAAATCGAGCGTACCGAAACCTTCGAGGCATTGCTGCGTGCGATAGTCGATGCCGTAGTCCGCATAGAAGCGATCCTTGATGAGCAAGCCGACGACGTTGAGCGCGGCCCCCTCGCTCAGGTGTTTCACATCGAGCGCGGCGATGCGACGGTCGATGTGCGCGCTTCCGTAGCGAAGCGCCGCGAGCAGCGTTTCGGTGTGACACTTCAATCCGCAGAAGAACGGTCGACTCTCATACGTGCCGGCGGAGACCACCGGCAGAGGCGAGATGATCTCGCCGAGCTCCGCATCGATCTCCGCGAACAGGGCGCTCGGCAGGTGCGGCGTGCGTTCTGCGTCGGGATCCGGATAACGTTCGAGCAGCGCAGGCAATGCACCCACCGGGAGCTGTTTCTCCTCGCGCAAGCGGATGACTTCCCGCAGTCGGAATTTCACGTCGCGCACGAGCGCGCGAACCAACAGCGGACGCAGCGCACGATCCAGCTCCGCCTCGCTCAACCCCATGCGACTCAAGTCGTAGCGCCGCTCGACGAACCGCAATGCCGCGTTTGGGTCCGTCCCGATGTGGTCGAGCGAGATCACCTCGATGCGCCAGGCGACGTCGGCAGAGGATTTCAACGGCGCGGTTGCTTCCTGCTCCGCCACGGTCGCGACATGAGGACCATGGCACTCCTGGCAGTAGGTCTCGAAGAGCTCTCGACCGTGCGCTGCTTTCGCGCGATCGATACGTCCGAGCAATTCCTCGGGCCAGCGCGGCGGCTTCAACTTTTGCAGCGTATGCTCGATGCGATGCAGGTCGGCGATTCGCACGGAGCTCCGGTAGCGCTCGTCGACCGGCAACGGACGCCCCGTCGCACTGAGCCAAGGCGTGACGGCGCCGACGCCGAGCGCCTCGCCGATGTTGCGCGCGAGCGGCTGTGCGACCGAGCCGTTGTACTGCACCCAATCGAACTTCCAGATGTTCCACAAATAGGGATAGCTCACCGGCGCATCGCCCGTTTGATAGTTGCCCTCGACGAGATGATCGCCGAAGACCGTGTTGCCGATGCGCCCGAGCGCGTCTGTGCGGCCGAAGCCTTCTCGCACCGGATAGAGGCCGCGCAGCGGATTGTTCTGTCCGGCGCCGAGCATGGCGAACACGCTCGCACGGAGCGCGCGCTTGAGCGCCTTCTTACCTTGGGGATAGTCGTCTTTCAGCACCTTCCGCGCGAAACGATCGAACTTCCACGGGCTCGCCGCCGTGTTGACGACCGCGGCAAGCAACTCGGGTGCGAAGCTGCCTCGCTGCATATCGGTAAGCGCATGCATTGCTTGGCCGCCATCGATCCGAATCGCGGTCCTTTGACCGTTGTTCGTAACGTGCAACTCGCCCGAGTGGCAAGCCGCACACGTGACATCGAGGACGTAATCGCCGATCGCGGGTTCGAAACGCCGTGTAAACCCGATAGGCAAGTGATCCGGATTCGCTGGCGTCGGCTCCGGATCGACAATGAAACGAAAGCGGCGCATATGATCGGGATCCGCAAACCGCTCGCGCGACAGCGGCCGTTCGAGATGCAAGAACCAGTCATAGCGGATCGCGCCGAGCGTTGCGCCTTGAGGCATCGAGGTGCCCTGTGGCGTGTAGTAGTAGCGCTCTCTCGCCGCGGAAGCCTGACCTTCTCCCCAGCCTTGGTCCAGCCACACGTAGCGATCGACTTTCTCGAGCGGCGGTATGGTGTGTGCCGGCCACAGGACAAACCACGCGAACCCGGCAAGCGCCGCCACGAACGCGACCACGACGAGGCCCAATAGCCATTTAGCGATGCGTTTCATCGCGTGCCTCTCCCTGTGATGTTCTTTGTCTTGTTCACTGGAGGCATGTCACGGAGGCGACACACCCGCTGTCATCCGAAAAGTACCGTGCCGTGTGCTGGAAGTCACTGTTTCGCTGCGCGAAAAATCGTCTGAAGAGTGTGCGCGCGAGCACGTTTCTCCCGCATACTCCGCTTCGGCCGCCGCGAATACGACCATTAGGGCGGCCGCACCAACGGTTCAGCGAGCGTTCGCGAAGAGGAAGTGCGAGAACATGTGGCTCGACGGCAACGCGTGGCGAAACGCTCGTATGGCGAGTGGCGCGAGACCGCCATGGCGCGCGGTCGTGCTTGCGTTGTTCTTGTTTGCCGTCGGACCGTCGTATGCCGCGCCGGTCGACACGACCGATACGGTTCGAATCGAGCTGCTCGAGGAGGCCGAGGGTGAGCTTACGATCGAAGCCATCGTCGCGCCTGCCTACCGAGACCGTTTCGTCCCCGTACCTCCCGAGGCGCTCAACATCGGCTTCACGAAGTCGGTATGGTGGGTGCGTCTCACGCTCAACAACGACACGGACGCTGCAGTGCAGCGTTTCTTACGCCAGACGTACCCGCTGATCGACTATCTCGATTTCTACGCACCGGGTGCGGACGGCGGCTGGCTCGAGTACGCGACCGGCGATCGGCGCGTGTTCTCGTCGCGTCCGGTCGCACATCGCGACTTCATCTTTCCGTTGACCATACCGCCGCACAGCGAGCACACCGTCTACCTTCGCTACGAATCGCAAGGTCCGATCGACATCAATCTCGCGCTCGCCGACGCGCCGCAGATGCTTGCAGCGCTCAGCCGCGAGCAGTTGGCATACGGAATTTATTTCGGCTGCGTCGTGATGCTGCTCGTCTGGAGCGGGCTCGTGTTCGTGGCCGTACGCGACAAGGCGTTCTTCGCGTACTTCGCGTACGTCGCGCTCTTCGGGCTCTACATGCTGATCAACAATGGGCTCGCGTTTCAGTATTTCTGGCCGAACAGTCCGCAGTGGGCGAATACGAGCTTGCTCGTGTTGCTGCACCTTGCCGCATTCGCCGCACTGCAGTTCTCGCGCGTGATTCTTCGTGCCGCGGACTTCACCCCGCAGCTCGATCGCGTCGCGAAAGGATTGCAGCTCGTTTTCGTCGGGTCGCTCCTTCTGACACCGCTCGTCGGCTACGCTCAGATCATCGTGCCGCTCACGTTCATGATCATGGCGTGCGTGGTGTTCATGCTCGTCCTCGGCACCGCGAGCATGATCTCGGGCTCTCGTCCCGCACGCTTCTACTTGCTAGCCTGGGGATTCTTCCTCGCGGGGTCCATCGTGTTTCTGCTGAAAACGTTCGGCACGCTGCCGCACACGTTTTTCACGCATCATGGCTGGCAGCTCGGCTCGCTCGTCGAAATGGTCCTGCTCTCGATGACGCTGAGCAGCCGCATGAACGAGCTCAAACACCAGAGCCGGACGGATTCGCTCACGCTGCTCGGCAACCGGCGTCTCTTCGACGACAAGCTGCGCAACGAGCTTGCGGTCGCGAAGCACCTGAGGCGGCCGTTGTCGCTGCTCGTACTCGATATCGACCACTTCAAGGCCTACAATGATCGTCATGGTCACGTGCAAGGAGACGAAGCCATCAAGATCGTCGCAAATTCGCTGCGGCGCCACACGCGCAAGCCGTACACCGCGTGCCGTTTCGGCGGCGAAGAGTTCACGGTGATCCTTCCGGGCGTCGACGAGCCCGAGGCAGCTAGACTCGCGGAGCGGCTACGCGCAAGCGTGCAAGAGGCGCTCGCGGGCGATCTCGCAATCACGATCAGCGTGGGCTATGCGAGCCTCTCTCAAGCGAGCTTCGAGAGCGCGGAGAAGATGTTCGAAGCGGCGGATTTCGCGCTCTATTCCGCGAAGCAAGCGGGACGCAATCGCGTCATGGGGTTTCGCGAGCGGCGCAGCGAGGATGCGGCGGTCGCGGGCGAGGACGCGGCGCGTGTGTAACGTGTAAGTAAGTGTGAGGTAAGAAGAAGTGCGGCGCGCGCTTCTGACTCTACACCTTGCACTGCGCGAGGCGCCTCAGTGCCTCGCCGGTGACGCGATACATCGTCCACTCGTCGAGCGGCTCCGCACCGAGACTCTTATAAAAGTCGATCGCGCGTTGATTCCAATCGAGCACGGACCACTCGAGGCGCCCGCACTTGCGCTCCACCGCGAGTCGCGCTAGGTGGCGAAGCAGCGCGGCGCCGCACCCGAACCCGCGATACTTCGGTCTGACATAGAGGTCTTCGAGGTAGATCCCCGGTTTGCCCAGGAACGTCGAGAAGCTGTGGAAGAAGAGCGCGAAGCCCACGACCTCGCCGTCCTTGCGCGCCAGCACGACCTCTGCGGCACGACGTACGAACAGGTGCTCGCGCAGCTCTTCCTCGGTCGCCGTAACTTGATCCAATAGTCGCTCGAACTCCGCGAGCTCCCGGATCAAGGACAGGATCACAGGTGTGTCCGCAGGCGACGCGGAAGAGATCTCGATGTCCATGCGTGACAGAGGGCCTGGGGCTTGGGGCCTGGGGCTGGGGCCGGAATTCATGGCGAAGCCTCTGAGTTCGAGAGTTAGAGCATCGACAGGATGAACAGATAGTAGAACCACGCCAAGATCTGCTTCCTTCATTCCGCGCATCCTGTTCATCTGCAATGGCAGGGGCGCGGGGGTTGGGGCATGGGCCCAGAGGTCCAGAGGCGCGCCCTGAAATAGGCGCTCTGAATCTCGCTCCTGCCCAAGCCCCAGGCCCCAAGCCCCTAGCCCGTTCTTAACACAAACGATATATTTTGCCCGCACGTCCCGCATATGGTCCCGCTCGGGTGCAGAAAAACCTAACGATGTCCGAGGGAACGAAACTGCCGCTCAATGCGCTTCGCGCGTTCGAAGCCGTCGCCGCGCATCTCAGCTTTACGGGCGCGGCGCAAGCATTGAACGTCACGACGGCGGCCGTCAGCTCGCATATCAAACTGCTCGAAGAGTTCCTCGAAACGCCGCTCTTCATTCGGCATAGCCGCTCCGTCCGACTGACACCGCAAGGCGCACGTTTGCTGCCCGGCGTGCAACGCGGCTTCAGCGAGCTGACGCGCGCGGTGGATCAGCTTCGCCAAGATCGCAGCACGGGATTGCTCAACATCAGCCTGCTCGGCTCGTTTTTACAAAAATGGCTGTTGCCGCGGCTCAGCGATTTTCATCAGAAACATCCGGAGATCGACTTGCGCTTCAGCGCAAGCCGCGACCTGATCGATTTCATGCACACCGATTTTCACGCCGCCGTGCGTTATGGCGGCGGCACCTGGCCTGACCTGCGCGCCGAGAAAATGCTCGACGACTGGGTCTTTCCGGTCACGAGTCCCGAGCTGCTCGCGAAGCTCGGCGAGATCAATACCATCGGCGACCTGAACAAGTACCCGCTGCTGCACAGCACGAACGAGCCTTGGGTCGATTGGCTGCGACGCGTCGGCGGCGATACGACACGCGCCGAGCGCGGGCCGTTGCTCGAAGACTCGGCGTCCCTGCTCGCCGCCGCCGAGCAGGGGCAAGGACTCGCGCTTGCGCGATGGTCGCTCGTCGCGGGCGACCTCGCCGCGGGTCGACTGGTCCGTCCGTGCATGCAAAGCGTGCGGCAGCACCACGCCTACTATTTCGTGGCGCCCGCCCATCACTTCGAGTTGCCGAAAGTGATCCGTTTCCGCGATTGGCTGCGCGAGGTCTGCAACGAATTTCCCCCGCCTGAAGGCGAGCGGCTCGAGCCGGAAGGTTGAAGCAGCCGGCCCGCAACCGATTCAGGCGAGCGCAGCTCCCTATTGCACTCTCGCCGCTGCGGCTCCCCTGTGCGGCACGGTCTCGAGCGCACCCGGTGACGACGACGGTGCTTGCAGCGCGACGACGACGGCGATCACGATGAGATAGAGCGGGTACTCCCAACCGCCATTCGCATTGCTGAACACCCAGCCGTTGCCGATGTGGGCCCATGTGGCGCCGACCAGAATCGGGACGAGGGCAAGTGCAACGATGCGAGTTTGCACGCCGAGCACGAGCAACACGCCGCCGATCGCCTCCGCCGCAAACACGACGTACGCGAGGAACGCGGGTAACCCGATGGACGTGAAATAGTCCGCCGTACCCGCGAGCGTATACGTGAAGTACTTGAGAACGATACTGTGCGCGATGAACATCGCGCCAAGCGAGATCCGCAGAAGCGCCGTTCCGACGCGATATGAGTCGAAGTTGGACATTGTGCTCTCCGACGAGTATTGATGCTTGCGACGCATGCCCGGCCTCAAGCCGCAACTTCGATAGGCAATTGGTTCTTCTCCCAAGCCTCGAAGCCACCTTCCATCTCGACGACGGGAATACCGGCGGACGCGAACTCGACCGCCGCCGCGGCGGCAAGCTTGCAGGTCTGGCTGTAGCAATAGATGACCGCGGTCCGGCTCTTCGTTAAGCCGGCAAGCGTGTGCCACTTCCCTTGCGGTAAATTGATCGCACCGGGGATGTGACCGGTCTTGTAGTCGCTAGGCAATCTGACGTCGACGATCGTAATCGGCTCGTTGCGCCTGATCTGACCGTCCAACTCGAACGGGCCGGTGACATACGCGAGCTTCTGCGCGAAGTACTCGCGCGCTTGACGAGGATCCTGCTTCAACATGTCTATCCACCTCTGACTATCGGCCGGACACCATGTCCGCCGTGGGGGCCTAAAGTAGAAGGACGCTATTGAAGGATCATCGGGGTTGCGGGAATAGGACTTATTCTAGGGGCCAGGGCTCGGGGCCTGGGGCTTGGGCAAGAACACGAGGAAGTACGAGCCCGAGGATTAGGAGACAAATAGTGAGAACCGAGGTGCACTTGCACGAGCTACTCTGACCCAGGCCCCAGGCCCCA
>Ga0079224_100016499_pt1 | contig 10383 bp, 6 predicted proteins | sample Stecom2015_FD_80414 | JGI IMG/M metagenome (GOLD analysis project Ga0079224, IMG submission 80414) | Agricultural soil microbial communities from Utah to study Nitrogen management - Steer compost 2015 | ecosystem: Environmental > Terrestrial > Soil > Agricultural land | place: USA: Utah...
CGAGCCCGCGACCGTCGGTGGTTGGGAGCAAGGGACCCCGCTGGATTATGTCCAAACTCTGGTCGAATATTGGCACAAAGACTACGACTGGCGGCGGGCCGAGACGCTGCTCAATGGATTCCCCAACTTCCGCACCGCGCTCGACGGCCCGGGTGGCCCGTTGCCCATTCACTTCCTCCACATCACCTCGCCCCACGAAAACGCGCTGCCGATGATCATGACCCACGGCTGGCCGGGCTCGGTGATCGAATTCCACAAGGTGATCGGGCCGCTCACCGATCCAACCGCCCACGGCGGCTCCGCCGACGACGCGTTCCACCTGGTGATTCCGGCGCTGCCGGGCTACGGCTTCAGCGACAAGCCGCAGACCAGCGGCTGGAGCATCGACGCCACCGCCACCGCCTGGGGCCAGCTGATGACCCGACTCGGCTACGATCGCTACGTGGCCCAGGGCGGCGACTGGGGAGCCGCCGTGACCCAGGCGATGGCCATCCATCCGCCGGCCGGCCTGGCCGGCATTCACGTGAATCCGCCGCTCGTGATTCCCGACCCGGACACCTTCAATGACCTGACCGAATTCGAGCAGTCGGCGCTGGCCGGCATGCAGTACTATCAAGACTGGGACTCGGGCTACGCCAAGCAGCAATCGACCCGGCCGCAGTCGCTGGGCTATGGCCTGGCCGACTCACCGGTCGGGCAAATGGCCTGGATCATCGAGAAATTTCAGCGGTGGATGGACTGCGACGGCCACCCCGAGAATGTGTTGACCAGGGACGAGCTGCTCGACAACGTCATGCTGTACTGGCTGACCAATTCGGGCGCGTCCTCGGCCCGGCTGTACTGGGAGAGCCTCAATTCGCTCAGCTTCGATCCAATCAGCCTGCCCTCGGGCATGACCATCTTCCCGAAGGAGCTGTTCCGCAGCTCGCTGCGCTGGGCGGAGAAGCGGTTCTCGAACATCCTCCACTTTGGTCTGCCGGAGGTCGGCGGCCACTTCGCGGCGCTCGAGCAGCCCGAGATCTTCGTCGCCGAGCTGCGGACCACCTTCGCCAGCCTCCGCTGAGCCGTTGCGACTCGAGGCTCACCGGGTCAGGGTCTGCAACTTCGCCTCGAATTCGGCGAGGCCGCGGGCGCCGAATTCTCCGCTGGCGCGATAGCGTGCCCGCACTTCGTCGGTCAGCTCGCCCGCTCGTGGTTGCTCGCCGGCTGCGGTCAGCACCAGCGCGAGCGCGGACAGGACCTCGGCGTGCTCGATGTCGGGTGCGTCCTTCTCCAGCAGCGACAGCGCCCGCTCGAGCTGCTCGCGGGCGGCCGCGAGATCGCCGGTGTCGAGCAACGCGAGCCCGAGCTGCACGAGGGTCCCGCGGATGTAGTGGGTGGGCCCCTGGGTCCGCTCGAACACCTCGAGGATGGCGCGCAGCTGCTCGACCGCCTCGGCCGGCCGGCCCCGCCTGCGCGCGGTCTCGGCGATGTTGATCCGGATCGCCTGCACATTGTGATGCTCGGGCCCCTTGCTGGCCTCGAGGCTCTCCTGCGCGATCCGATGATGCTCGAGCGACTCGTCGTACCGCCGGAGTGCGAGCAAGGCAGTACCGATCCGCACGTGGGCGACCGCGACCGACGGGTGCTGGGGACCTCGCGCGGCCACCAGCGTCTCGAGTGCGCGTCGGTGCAGGGCCAGCGCCTCTTCGCACTGGTTTCGCTCGCAAAGCAGCGCGCCGATGTTGCCCTGCACGGCGCCGACCAGCGGGTGATCCTCGCCGTGGGTGGCCTTCCAGATCGCCAGCGCGCGCTGGTAGGCCGCGAGCGCGCCCTCGAGCTCGCCCATCGACTTGAGCGTGGTCCCGACGCTGTTGTGGAGGTAGCCGAGGTTCATGTGCTCGGGACCCTGCACCGCCTTCGAGATCTCGATCCCGCGGTTGAAGCTACGCAGCGCAGCGTGAGAGTCACCGAGCCCGTCCTGGGTGATGCCGAGGTTGAGCAGGACCATCGGGATGGTCGGGTGCTCGGGCCCGAGCACGGCCTCGTAGACCGCCAGCGCTCGTTGCTGGTACGGGAGCGCCTCCGCGTGGGCGCCGGTCTGGCTCAGCAACGCCGACAGCCGCGTGAGCACCTGGGCCTCGTGATAGGTGCCGCCGAGCTCGAGCCGCTCGACCTGGGCCTTGGCGAGCAGCGCCCAGCGCTTGGCCTCGTCGTAGCGAGCGAGGCCCGTCAGCGCGGCCGCCAGCTCGGCGGTGGCCAGCACCAGCCCGAGCCCGTCGTCATTCGCCGCCGCGGTCAGCACCGCCTGCTCGGCCGCGAGCCTGGCCTCGTCGAACTTGCTGAGCCGAAATTGCAGGAACGCGACCAGGGTGCCGGCTTGCACGAGCAGCGGGCTCCAGGCGATCGCGGTGGCCTCGGCCAGGACCGCCTGCGCCTCGTCGCGCGCGCGCTCGTTGTCGTTGGCGTAGCTGCGCGCCCGAGCTCGCTCGAGCCGGGTGCGGAGCTCGGTGATCTTGTCGCGCAGCTCGGGCGGCGGGCGTCGATGGTGCCGCAGCAGTGACTCGTCGCTGCAGCTGGTCGGCGATGACAGCTGGGCGGCGGCCGCGGTCGCGCTCGAGACCATCTGCGCGTCCTCGGCTGCGAGGTCGGAGAGCACGTCGAGCATGCCGACGAACGCGAGCCGCCCCTCGTCGAGGCAGTCGTTGACCGTCGCCTGCGACTCGGCGCTGCGGCTGCGCTCGACCGTCGCCTCCACGCAGATCTGCGTGCGCAGGACCGACCACTCGCTCGCGTAGCGATCGAGCCACGGTCGGGTGTGTTGCCAGGCCGACGTCGCGAAGGGGTGGCCGGTCCGGGCAAAGGCCTGCGCGAGCTCGACCGAGCGCTCGTCGTTCCAGTCGGCTGCGATCGCCTCGCCCTCGGCCGAGCAGCTGGCGATCTGATCGGCGCGCTCTTGGTCCAGCCGGTCGCGCTCGCGCTGGTTGGCGAGGTGGAGCCCGGCGGCCGCCAGGCCTGCGCAGGACAGCAAGCCCGCCACCAGCACGAACCGTCGGCGGCGCTCGGTCGGATCGCGCTGCAGCGCGTCGAGCAGCGTGTTCATCGACGGCCAGCGATCGTCGGGATCGCGAGCGAGGCCCCGCTCGAGCAGCTTGCGGAGCCACACGGGCACGTCGCTGGTCTCGGGCACCCTGGGTTGGTCGCGCAGCAGCGAGCGGCCGTAGGCCTCGAGGTGGCGGCCGCGAAAGGGTCGCTGGTCGTAGAGCGCCTCCCACAAGGCCGCGCAGAAGCTGAACTGATCGCAGTGCTCGCGCACGTCGCCGCCGAACAGCTGCTCGGGCGCCATGTAGCCGGGCGTGCCCATGATCGCCCCGGCCACGGTCAACGGCCGAGCGAGCTCGCTCGAGCGCGGGCCGGGGCCGGACTGGCTCGACTCGCCCGTGCTCGCCGACCGATCGCCGTCGCTGTCGGGTGCCGGCGAGTCTTCGCCCGATATCTCGCCGGAGTCGGTCAGCTCGAGATCGTCGACCGGGGGCGAGTCGGAGCGCTCGTCGCCACGAGCCAGACCAAAGTCCATGACCACGACCCGACCATCGTGGCGGATCATCACGTTGTCGGGCTTGAAGTCGCGGTGGATCAGGCCCTGCTGGTGAGCGGCCGCGAGCCCACGACCGGCGGCCAGGAACACCTCGAGGATCTCGGCGCGGCTGCGTCGTCGCTCGGTTCGCCACTCGCCGAGCGTGGCGCCGTCAATCAGCTCCATGACCAGGAACGGCCGCTTTTCGAACTCGCCGACGTCGTGGATCTGCACGACGTTGGGGTGCGAGAGCCGAGCGAGCGCCTGGGCCTCGCGCTTGAGTCGAAGCCGGGCGCGCTTGCGTCCGCGTGCCCGCAGCAGCTTGATCGCCACCCGCCGATCGAGGCGCTCGTCGTAGGCGGCGTAGACGATGCCCATCCCGCCACGACCGAGCTTGTGGAGCAGCACGTAATGCCCGAGTCGGACCGGCGCCCGCTCGGGATTGGGCGTCAACGAGTCGAGCTCGGCGAAGTCGTCGCGGCCCGCTTCATTCACGGGCCGACGTTACCACGGGCGGCGAGGCTCGTGCTGGCTAGAACGACCACCCCTGGCAGCTCCGCCACTGCTACTCTGGCGACTGACCGGTAGAGCCGGTCAAGAGCAATGATGACCGGAAACAAGCTCGCCTGCTGCGTCCTGCTGCTGGTGCTCTCGTGTACTTGCGAAGCCCGGCCGGTTCCCGAGCCGACGCCCACGGACACCAGCTGCGACGGTCGCAAGGTCGGCGAGCGGTGGGCGGTCGACTGCAACCAGTGTTACTGCAACCAGACCGGCCAGCCCGTCTGCACTCGAAAGGACTGCCGAGCACAAAAAGGCGCGTCGGTTCTCGGCGGCAATTGATCGATTGCTTTTCGCACTACGACTTGCCCTGCCGCCGCCGCAGCAACGACCGAGTCCGCAGCTCGTCCTCGGGCTTACCGAACAGCCACCCCTGACAATTCCGGCAGCCCAGCGCGAGCAGCTGTCGGGCCTGCGCCTCGGTCTCGATGCCCTCGGCGATGACCCCGAGCCCGAGGTTCTGCGCGAGCCCGAGGATGGTTCGCACCAGCGTCGCGCTCTCTTTCGATCCATCCAGCGGCGCGACAAAGCTCCGATCAATCTTCAATCCATCGACCGGGAACCGATGCAGATAGCCGAGCGACGAATACCCGGTGCCAAAATCGTCGATCCAGACCTGGACCCCGCGCTTGCGAATGTCCTGCAGCAGCGCGGTGACCTCGTCGATTCGATCCATCATCACCGACTCGGTCAGCTCCAGCTTCAGGCAGCTCGGCGGCAGCCGGGTCTCGGCCAGCGCCGAGTCGATGGCCTCGAGCAGCAGCGGATCGGCGACCTGCTTGGCCGACAGATTGACGCTGACCGACAGCTGCGGGCGGGGAGAAAATTCCTCGTGCAAGACGTGCAGGGTACGGACCGCCTGGCGCAGCGCCCAGCGGCCGAGCGGGATGATCAGCCCGGTGTCCTCGGCGATCGGGATGAACTCGGCCGGCGAGATCCGGCCGCGCTCCGGGTGCTCCCAGCGCAGCAGCGCCTCGAAGCCCAGCAAGCCGCCGTCGCGCGTGGTGCCGGCGGCCTCGACGTCGACGATCGGCTGATAGTGGAGCTGAAACTGCTCCTTGTCGATCGCGTCGCGCATCGCCATCTCGAGCGCGAGCAGGGTCCGCGACTCGATCCGCATGCTGGTGTCGTAGATCTCGTGGCGGTTGCGGCCGCGATCGCGGGCAGTGTCGGTCGCGGCGGCGACGTCGGTGACCACGTCCTCGACCCGGCGATAGCCGTGGGCGCTCGAGGTCATGCCGATGCTGACCGTGGTGTAGGTGGTGGTCCCGTCGAGCTCGAAGGGCTCGGCGACCACGTCGTGGATGCGGTTGGCGACGTGGGTGCCGAAGCCCGGATCGTCGACGTCCTCGATCAGGATCGCCAGCTTGCCGGCCGAGAATCGAAACAATAGATCCTCGGGGCGCAGGCATCCGCGCAGGCGCCTGGCCATCAGCGCGATCACTCGATCGGCGGCCTCGATGCCGAAGCTGTCGCGGATCTGCGCGAGCCGATCGACGGCGATCAGCAGGACCACGAACATGTAGTCGTCGTGGGCGCGGGCCAGCTCGACACAGCGAGCGCAGCGCTCGAGGAACACCCGCCGATCCGGCAAGTTGGTGGTCGAGTCGTGGCGACTCTGCTCGCGCAGCGCTCGCTCGCGCTGGCGGTACGGCGAGATGTCGGTCAGCGAGCCGGCCATGCGGATGGCCTCGCCGTTGGTGTTGCGGTGCAAGACCGCGTGGCTCAGCACCCACCGCCACTCGTTGTCGGCGTCGCGGATCCGGTGCTCGTGCTCGTGAACCGGGATCTGCCCCTGCATGTGGGCGTCGAGGTTGGCGCGCAGCCGATCGATGTCCTGCGGGTGCACGCGCGCGAGCCAGGTGTCGAGCGTCGGCGCGATCGCGTCGTGGGGCAAGCCGAGCAGCTCCCGCCAGCGCTGCGAGTAGAACACCCGACCGCGGACCAGATCCCACTCCCACATCCCGTCCCGGGCCCCGCGGATCGCCAGCGAGAAGCGCTCGCGCAGCTCGGTCAGGCGGGCGATCTGGTGGCCGTGGTTGCGGGCGTGGGCGATCGCGGCCTCGAGCACCGGAGCCGACAGCTCGCTGCGCAGCAGACAATCGATGGCCCCGACCTCGCGGGCCCGCTCGCGCAGCGAGCTGCGTTGCTCGGCGTCACCGGTGGCGACGACGATCAGCGGCAGTCTCGAGTTGGCGACCAGCCGACGCGTCCAGCCGAGGTTGGTGTTGTGGAGCGCGTCGACCACCGCGACCACCACCTCGGGCGAGCCGACCTCCGGCGGGAGCGAGGGTCGCTCGTTCGACGGCGGCACGCCGAGCGTCGCGAGGACCTCGTCGCGCGCCACGAAGTGGACGTGGACCCGCGGCTGCAGGGAGACCAGCAGGCCGGTGATCTCGCCGGAGAGATCTTCGCCGGTCACCAGCAGGTCGGTGCCGGCAACGGCAGGCACCGACGGAGTAGCCGACGCTACGCTCGCAACACGTACCCTTCCTGGGTTGCGCCCGACTAGCGTCGCCACGCCGGGAGTCTAGACCAGCCGGCTGTCGAGTGGAACGCGGATGCAGAGTCGGTGAGGGCGGCGCGCGCGGACGCGCCGGGCTCGTATGTTTCCGCGCATTGACTCGCGGCCGACCCCCCGTCGGCGCGACTTTGCACAGCTGTTAGAGTCCGCCGCGATGTCGATCAGCTACGAGGAGTTTCGCGACGCGATCCAAGATGGTGCCCGGCGACGTTCGCTGCTGTTTCGCGACGGTCGCCCGTACTTCGTGTTGCTGAGTCAGCAGTTCAGTCGCAGCGAGCTCGAGGCGCTGTGCGATACGGCCACGGCGATCCGTCGGCTCGATCGCCACCGCGACGGCCGTGAGTTTCTGCTCGGGATCCTGCGCGGGCATCGAATCATGAACCTGTTCGCGCAGCCGAGCACCCGCACGGCCCAGTCGTTCATCGCCGGTGCCGACAAGCTCGGGGCCACCAGCACGCTGGTCTCCGACATCACCACCTCCTCGTTCGCCAAGGGCGAGTCGATCGCCGACAGCGTGCGGACCCTGTCGAGCTTCTTCGACGCGATCGTCGTCCGCCACCCCGACGACGACTTCGCCGCCCAGGCCGCCTGGGCGCTGCACCGCTCGCAGCGGCCGGTCCCGGTGATCTCGGCCGGCAGCGGCAAGTCGCAGCACGTGACCCAGGCGCTGCTCGACTCCTACACGCTGCGCTACAGCTTCGATGATCGCGGCGGCGTCGATGGCAAGCGGATCCTGATCGTCGGCGACATCGCCCGCAACCGGGCCGCGCGATCGCTGGCGCTGGTCTTGACCAAGTTTCGACCGGCGGCGATCCACTTCGTCTCGCCCGAGAACTTCGCCCCCGACGACGAGCTGGTCGAGTACCTCGGCCGCCATGAAATCCCGGTGCAGGTGACCGACGGGCTCGAGACCTACCTGCGCGCGCACGGCCGCGAGACCGATGCGATCTACATGACCCGATTGCAAAAAGAATGGGACGCCGGCTCGGGTCAGCCGACCGCCGGCGCGAGCAAGAGCGAGCTCGGAGCCGACGACGCCTACGTGCTGCGCAGCGACTATCGCCTGCTGGTCCGACCGGACTGCGTGCTCATGCACCCGCTGCCGCGCATCAACGAGCTGCCGGAGTCGTGGGAGGATCATCCGGGCTTCGTGGTCTGGCGACAGGTCCGCAACGGGATGTGGATTCGCGCGGCCGTGTTCGCGACCATCCAGGGAGCCGCGGGCGAGATTCTGGCCCGCGCCCAGCGACTCGGCTTGCTGTGATTCGCGCGGGCGCCGTGCGAAAGCGGCTGCGCTGGTGAGCGCAGCCGCTTCGGTGTACATCCGCCGAACAGTGTCCAGCCCGATCCAAGGTGCCCGCGTGGGCCTGCTCGATCCCTTTGGCGGCCTCGCTGGCGACATGCTGCTCGGCGCGTTGATCGACCTCGATCCCGAGCTGCCCGACGCCCTCGAGCAGCCGTTGAGCTCGCTGGGGTTGCCCGACTGGCGCCTCGATCACCAGCCGACCACCCGCCGGGCGATCGGCTGCAGCAAGGCCACCTTCACGGTCCCCGACGAGGTCGATCACCGGCACCTGCCCGAGATCCGCGAGCGGATCGCCGGCTCGACGTTGCCGGCCCACGCCAAGCAAAAGGCCGACCGGGCATTCGTGTGCTTGGCCGAGGCCGAGGCCAGGGTTCATCGGATCCCGATCGATCACGTGCACTTTCACGAGGTCGGAGCCGCCGATGCGATCCTGGACATCTGCGCGGTCAGCTTCGGTCTCGATCGGCTCGGGATCGACGAGCTGATCTGCGGTCCGCTGCCCGGCGGCTCGGGCACCATCCGCTGCGAGCACGGCGACATGCCCTGCCCCGCGCCCGCGGTCGTGCACCTGCTCGAGGACTTCGTGGTGCTCGCGGGCGTCGGCGAGGGCGAGATGGTCACCCCGACCGGCGCCGCCTTGCTGCGGGCCTGGGGGCGACCGCTGCGGGCGGGCGAGCAGCTCGGCTATCACTCGGAGCGGGTCGGCTACGGCGCGGGGACCCGCGCGAGCAGCATCGTGCGGATCAATCTGGTTCGACTGCAAGCGCAGCCCGACCAGCAGCTCTCGCTCGAGCGCGACGAGGTCTGGGTGCTCGAGACCCACCTCGACGACGAGTCGCCCGAGCTGCTCGGCTGGCTGTCGGAGCAGCTGTTTGCGGTCGGAGCCGTCGACGTCGCGTTCGCGCCCGTGACCATGAAGAAGGGCCGGCCCGGGGTCGCGCTGACGGTGCTGGTCCCGCCCGCGCGCCGGACCGAGGCGGTCGCGACGATCCTGCGCGAGAGCACGGCCCTCGGCGTCCGCGAGCAGCTCGTCGCCCGCTCCAAGCTCCGTCGCTCGCTCGAGCTCGTGACGACGCCGTGGGGGCCCGTGCAGATCAAGTGGGCCGGAGACCGCCCGCGTCCCGAATACGAGGATCTGGCCCGGATCGCCCGCGAGCAGCGGATCCCGCTTCACGAGGTCGCCGAGGCCGTGATCGCGCTCGCGCGCAAGGGCAAGTGATGGACTCGTCGATCAGCCACGAAGTCGACCAGGCGCTCGCGCGGCTCGAGGCGGTGATCCGCGGCTACGGTCCGACGCTCACCGCGTTCTCGGGCGGCGTCGACTCGACGCTGGTCGCCACGGTCGCGGCCCGGGTTCACGGCCCGCAGGCGCTGGCGGTCACCGGGGTCTCGGCCTCGCTCGCCGACAGCGAGCGCGAGCACGCCGTCCGGCTCGCCGCCGAGCTCGGCCTGCGCCACCGGCTGATCGACACCCACGAGCTCGCGCGGCCCGGCTACCGGCAAAACGCGGGCGATCGCTGCTACCACTGCAAGACCGAGCTGTTCGAGCGCCTGCGCGAGCTGGCGGCGACCGAGGGCTTCGCGGTCATTGCCTCGGGCGACAACCTCGACGATCTCGGCGACCATCGCCCGGGACTGCGCGCCGCCGAGGAGCATGAGGTTCGCAAGCCGCTGATCGAGGCGGGCCTGGGCAAGCCGCTGATCCGGGCGATCGCGTCGCGGCTGGGCCTGCCCAACCATCAAAAGCCCGCGGCGCCGTGCCTGGCCAGTCGGGTGCCGGCCGGGACCCGGGTGAGCCCGGAGATCCTCGCCAAGATCGAGGCCGCCGAGGCCGGGGTCCGGGCGCTCGGGTTCGTCGAGCTTCGCGTGCGTCACCACGGCGAGCTGGCCCGGATCGAGCTGCCGATCGCCGATCTCGAGCGCGCGCTCGGGCGCCGGGTCGAGCTGCTCGCCGCCGTCAAGCGGGCCGGCTACTCGTTCGTCGCCCTCGATCTCGCCGGCTTCCGCTCGGGCTCGCTCAACATCCTCAGCCCTGCCGGGGGCTCGCTTTCGAATGGAGGTGAGCGGTGAGCGAGAGCCACCCGGCCGTGGCGGCGATCGTCGACGCGCTGCTCGACGGCCGCATCGATCGCGCCGAGGCGCTCGCCCGCCTCGACGACCACGCGCGCGCGCCCGACCGGGTCGAGAACCTCGACTACGCCCGCATCGACCACGATCGCGCCGCCCGGCGCGGCTTCCCGGAGGTCATCTACGGGCCCGGCAAGACCACCGAGCAGATCCGCGAGATCTTCGTGCGGCTCGCCAGCCGCAACCCCAACGTGCTGTGCACCCGCACCGACGAGGCCGCCCACGCGAGCGTCCGCGAGGCGCTCGAGCCCGCGGCCCGCGAGGCGCTGAGCTTCGATCCGCGCTCGGGCCTGCTCGCGCTGCGCCGCGATC
>Ga0079224_100016500_pt1 | contig 10382 bp, 9 predicted proteins | sample Stecom2015_FD_80414 | JGI IMG/M metagenome (GOLD analysis project Ga0079224, IMG submission 80414) | Agricultural soil microbial communities from Utah to study Nitrogen management - Steer compost 2015 | ecosystem: Environmental > Terrestrial > Soil > Agricultural land | place: USA: Utah...
AGCGAAGGTTCACTGAGTGCGCGCCTGTGGTTCAGTACCCGCACTCAGGGCGAAGGTTTCGATCTTGTCGGCGAGGTGGGGCTGCAAACCCTTTCTTTACCGGTGCTCAATCGCCGCTTGGAACTGGCCAGCTTCAGGACGGACATTAGTGGCCATTGGTTGCATAACGGCAGTTGGCAGTTGGCGCTGCAAAATATCAGCGCGAGCGTGAATGACGCGCAGGTCGAAGGTTTCAACCTCGCTGCGTCCGCTACTGGAATGGGAGAACCCATACGCCTGCAAAGCTCCGTGATCGATGTGCAGCATTGGGTTGAGGTACTTGAGGACGCCGGTGCTTTCGGTGATGGCACGCTACAAGGCGTTATGCAGGCTCTGGCGCCGCGCGGGCAGCTACGCGATGTGCAGATGACGGTGCCGCTTGATGAACCGCGTGATTGGCAGTTGCAGGCGCGGGCTGAACAAATCGGCGTTAGCGCCTGGGGCGGTGTTCCTGCGCTAACACAGGTAGACGGTTATCTGGATGTGAGTCAGAGCGGTGGTTATATCAACCTGGATAGCCGCAATGGTTTCAGCATGCATTTCAATCCGACCTACGCCGAGCCGATGGAGTTTTCTCAGGTGAGGGGGCAGGTAGCCTGGAGTCTGCGTCCTGACGAAAATCAGATTTACGTCAATAGCGGGCCTTTACACTTCCAAAGCGCCGATGATCAAAATATCACTGAACAGGTCGCGGGTTATCTTTGGCTGTCCATTCCCTGGCAACGCAATAGCGGGGACATTGACTTGTATCTGCAATTGGGTGCGCGCGATCTCACCGCTGGACTTTATAAAAAGTACACGCCGGCGCTGCTTCCTTCATCCTTGCTCCGCTGGTTAGAGGAGAGCATTGGTGACGATAACAGCGGTATGGTCAATGAAGTGGGATTTGTCTACCGCGGTACCCTCAATACGCGCAACCCCATGGCTCGCAGCCATCAGCTTTACCTCGACGTTCGAAACGCGGAGCTGGATTTTCATTCAGCCTGGCCGGGCTTGACCGGCGTCAATGGACGGCTGCTGGTGGCAGACGACGAGGTAAAAGCTCAGGTTAGTGATGCGAAAATCTACGACAGCCAAGCCCGTGACCTGATGATATTTTCCCGCCCCAATCCTGAAGGCGAGGGTGCGCTTTTGAGTATCAACGGCAAGGTGCAGGGTAGAGCGGCTGACGGCCTGCGCCTGTTGCGCGAAAGCGCCCTGCGGCAATATATCGGCGAAAATATGGATCAATGGTCGCTAAATGGTGAAATGACGGCGCAGATTGATCTTGCTGTTCCTCTGGGAGCGAACGCCGGCGGCGCGCGCCAGCAAGTGAATGTAGAGCTCGCCGACGCGTCATTGGTCATGAAAAATCTGGATATCGACCTGCAGCAGTTAAGTGGACACATCAGTTACAACGACCAACGTGGCATTGGCAGTAACCGGCTCAAAGCTGATCTTTTTGGTGAGCCTGTCCGCGCTGACCTAAGTAGCCGAAATGCGTCCGAAGGGGTTTCCCAGACGCTTATTGAATTGAGCGGACGATTTGATCATCGAACGCTTTCGGTATGGACCAAGCGTCCGGAACTATTATTCTTGGATGGAAAGATTCCTTATCGCGCCAAAATAGAAATTCTTCATCGCAAAACACCGTCTGCAGAAGAAACCCGGAAAACGACGCTTGCGGGCGACACCGACACCCTGAGTAATTCCGACAGCGAGCATGGCGACGAGGCTGTCGCGACCCTGGTGGTAGATACCGATCTGGAAGGTGTGGCCGTGAATCTGCCCATGCCATATGGCAAAGCTCCTGAGCAAAAACGTCCGCTTCAAGTGAAACTGCATCTCAATCAGAAAACCGCGTTGATTGATGTAAATTATGGCGATCTTCCTGATACGGAATTTGATGCGGCCACGGGTGAGGCATTGGATGAGGCACCAAATGAGGCGCCGAATAAAAAGATACCTGATCATGCTGTACACGCGTTATTAAGGTTTCAACGCGATAGCAATGAGTTGCTCAACGCCAATATTGCATTAGCGAATCCTGCGGTGCTGTCACCATCTGCGCAGTTTCTGGTGAGCGGTTATTTGCCCGGGTTCAATCTGGAGCAATGGCAAAATGTTCTGGAACGTTATCAAAGCTATAGCGCTCAAGTCGCACCTGGCCCAGACCCCCAGGCGCCAGCGTCACCGGTAGCGACTGTCGACCCTGACCAGACACCAGATGCCGCTAAAACCAATCCAACCCATATTGCCGGACTGCCATTTCGTGTCGATGTCACCTTGGGTGAACATCAGCTGGGCGTTCTGACGCTAAAGCAATTGGCGATAATTCTTGTTCCCCAGAAGGACGCCTGGTCGCTGAATTTACATAACTCACTGATCGCCGGCTCGATTCATATTCCTACTGATAAAAGCCGGCCCATCGACATAAATCTGCAGTACTTACACCTGTCCAACGATGCCTTTGGTGAAGAAGTCGAGACGCTTGAAGAAGCGTTTGATCCTCGCAATCTTCCCTTGGCCGATGTACGTGTGGCTGAACTTTTCTACGGAGGCAAGAATTACGGAAACTGGTCGGTGCAATTACGACCTATCGCTGGCGGCACGCAGTTCACCAATATCCACGGCATTATTCGTGGCGTCACTGTTGCCGGTGTTGATTCGTCTGTAGGAAAGTCCGCCGCGAAAAACGGCGCAGCTGATACGCAGCAGCAGGCTTCAGGTGCGCAATTAATCTGGCAAAAAGAGGATACGGGTGAGCAGACTCGGTTTGTGGGCCAGTTAAGCGCCGAAAATATGGCCGATGTCCTGCAGCAATGGGGAATAACGGAGTTTATTGAAAGCCAATCTGCCAGTTATCGCGTTGATCTAACCTGGCCCGGTGCGCCCCAGCGCTTTTCTATCGCCGCACTTAAAGGAAATATGGCGCTATCACTGGAAAACGGAAGCTTCAAACGTAATAGCGGAACCGGTGGTGAAGGATTGCTGCGGCTTTTCGGGTTGGTAAACTTCGATACATTAGCGCGACGTTTGCGATTGGATTTTTCTGATCTCTACAAAAGTGGCCTCACCTACGACCGGCTGCAAGGGAAGGTCAACTTTGATAATGGCAACCTGTCTTTTACCGAGCCGCTACAGGTCGACAGTCCCTCCAGTCGCTTACAGATGGGGGGCAATATTAATCTCATCAATGAAACCATTGATACGCGCCTTATCGCTACCTTGCCGGTTGCCGGGAACCTGACGTTTCTAGCTGCGTTAGCGACCGGTTTGCCAGCCGCGGCGGGGGTTTATGTCATCAGTAAGATCTTCCAAAAACAAGTCGATCAGGCGACCAGCATCAGCTATCGCATTCGCGGCAGCTGGGATGAGCCCGAAATAAAGTTTGATCGCTTGTTTGAAAGTGAAAGCAGCTTACGCGAAGGAATGGATAACGGCGATGAGCTTAAAACCTCGCCTTAGCCGTTATCGATATGCAGTGAATGACAGAGCACTAATCTGTGTGATGTTTTTCGAATTCGATTTCTATTCGCTCTGTGCTTCGACTTGTTCACGAATATAACGAAACAGCTTGCGTGCATTGACCGGGGGTTTATTTTCCGCCTGCTCTTTTTGTGCCATGCGGACTAACTGGCGCAGGTGTTGAACATCAACGCCCGGATGCAGCTGAATAAAATCCTGCAATGCTTTTGCATCACCGCTGGCGAGTTGGTCACGGTACCGCTCGATACGATGTTGAAGGTGAACGTACTTATCGCTCTTGTCCTGAATTTGATCGTAAGCTTCACGAATTGCGTCGTGATCTGCTGAGCGCATCAGCTTGCCAATGTACTGAAGGTGACGTCGACGGGCTTCGCGATGAGGCATTTTGCGCACATCATGAATGGCTTCCAGCAGTGCGGGTTCGAGCGGAACCTTCGCTAACTGTGCGTCGTTCAGATTAACCAATTGCTCACCCAATTCTTGTAACGCGGTCATTTCGCGTTTTGCCTGGGACTTGCTCCTGATGTAATCGTCGGGATTAATGTCGTCGTATGAATAAACCATAATGAAAGCCGAAGTTTGAAATAGATCGAGAAAACCTGTGAAACTCACTCGGTCGAGCGGGCGTCGTTAAATTTGTTTAAAACTACCTATATACCGCAAAAACCTATCTGCCAGCGCAGTCCGTTTTTAAACAAATTACTAGCCAGTTCTTTACCGCAAATGTTTTTCAGCGGTTTCCTGGCAAAAGGCGCGTAGGGTAGGTAAATCCTGTGCAAATAACAACTTGAATTTTCCCCTTTGCCGGAGTGCCGGATGCTATTCGCCTTCTTCAAAATAATCATCGATCAGGGCGCAAATGGTTTGCATGGCTTGTTCTTCGTCATCGCCATTTGCCTGAACTTCAATTTGAGTTCCCTGTGCAGCAGCGAGCAACATCAGTGACATCACGCTTTTCGCATCAGCCCATGGAGACTCGCTTGCGGATGATGCGATTCGAACCTGGACACATGCAGAAAAATTACTGGCGGTACGTGCCAGTTTAGCCGCTGCGCGAGCGTGTAAGCCCCGTTTATTGATGATGGTTAATGTTTCCTTGGGCATAAAAAGGGCATCTACTTTTGGTGTTTTTTGATGTCCCGGTGCCTGACCTGTACATCGCTATAGAATTGATCGAAATGTTTTTGCAGTCTTTCGCTCAGATAAACCGAACGATGTTGCCCACCGGTGCAGCCAATAGAAATCGTAATATAGCTGCGATTATTAGCCTGATAGCGTGGTAGCCAGCGGGTCAGATAATGTTCAATGTCGTGATACATCTCATCAACCAGAACCTCTGCTTCAAGAAAGTCGATGACTTTCTGATCTTTGCCAGTCAGTGGCCGTAAATCCTGTTTCCAATGTGGATTCGGCAGGCAGCGCGCATCAAAAACCAAGTCAGCATTAACGGGAACGCCATTTTTATATCCGAAAGATTCAAACAAGATAGCCATAGTGGACTCTTGTCGTCCCACTATGCGGTCTTTTACCAGATCGCGCAGTTCATGCAGGTTCAGGTGACTGGTATCCAGGATTTGATCAGCCGTGTCCCGGATCGGTTCCAGTAGATGTTGTTCGGCGCTAATGGCCTCTTCGAGATTGGTACTGGTGTCGCTGAGCGGGTGTTTGCGCCGGGTTTCGCTGAAGCGCTGGATCAATACCGCCGGTTGCGCATCAAGAAACAGTACACGCACAGGGAGCTGCGCTTCTTTGAGTGTCTGAATCGTTGAGGGAAATATCGCCAGATTCTGCCAGGCGTTACGAACATCAATGCCAATGGCAAATTTCTGAGTGTCGTCGTCGTGACTCTGAATCTGAGTAACGAGCGCAGGCAACAGGCTGACCGGCAGATTATCAATACAGTTGTAACCCACATCTTCCAGCACATGTAACGCTGTACTTTTTCCCGACCCCGAAAGACCGCTAACAATCACCAAGTGCATTAGAGTGTTGTCCTGTAATCATGGATCCGCATTATCGCGCCTTGGCTGGGCTGCGTGATTTGTTACTGAATCGCTATCTCATAGAGCATGGCATCGCTGTCAGCGCTGCGTAGCTGCTCACGAAAACTGGCGTTATTAAGTGCGCCTGCAAGTGCGGCCAGATTTTGCAAATGTTCGCCATCTGCATTTTCAGGTACCAGCATGGCAAAGACGATATCAACCGGCTCAGCATCGATCGAATCGAAATCGATTGATTGATTGAGCGTGATGAGTGCGCCGACAGGGCGGTCGCATTTATCAATCCGGCAATGTGGAATAGCAATCCCGTGTCCTATACCGGTTGAACCCAGTCGCTCGCGAGCGACCAGGCGGCGGAACAAATCGTCAGCGTCGATTTCAGGAATGTCTTGAGAAATGGTGTTGGCGAGTATTTCTAATACTCGCTTTTTGCTAACACCTTCAATGTCGCACAGGGTGCGGCCTGGAGTGAGAAGTGATTGTATTTGCATCATATTAACGGTGGCTGCGTAATTTTTCTTTGTGTTTGATTAATTGCCGATCAAGCTTGTCTGTCAGTAGGTCAATAGCGGCGTAGAGGTCTTCGGAGGTTGCATCGGCAAATAGATCTTTGCCACTGACATGTACGGTAGCTTCAGCTTTTTGGACCAGTTTATCTACTGACAGCGTGACATGCGTGCTGGTAATCCGGTCGTGGTGATTATTGAGGCGTTCCAGTTTATTGTTGACATAATCATTAAGGGCGTCAGTAATTTCCAGGTGATGACCGCTAATGGTGATTTGCATAAAGTTTTCCTCATTGTGATGGCATCCGTTCGCACTGCTTACTACCTAATGTGCACTAGCTTCCAGTGACATACATTTTTCGTTCCCGTCAGGGTATCAGTCGCAAAAAATGATGTCACATTAAACTTTTCCGCTCATTTGAAGGAGGAATATTGAGCGATTCACGATACTTGGCAATGGTACGTCTTGCTACCTGAATGCCTTGCTCGGAAAGCATCTCGGTGATCTTGCTGTCACTGAGAGGCTTTTTAGGATTCTCGGCGCTGATCAATTTTTTGATGATGGCGCGGATGGCTGTTGACGAGCATTCCCCACCCGTGTCTGTACTCACGTGACTGGAAAAGAAATATTTAAGTTCAAAAATACCTTGGGGGGTATGCATATATTTTTGCGTGGTGACCCGCGAGATGGTGGATTCGTGCATCTCCACAATTTCGGCGATATCGTGCAGAACCAGCGGCTTCATTGCCTCCGCGCCATAATCCAGAAAGCCGCGCTGTTTTTCTACGATACAACTGGCGACTTTCAGTAAGGTTTCATTACGACTCTGGAGGCTCTTGAGAAACCAGCGGGCTTCTTGCAGATTATCTTTTAGAAAGGTGTTGTCGGTACTGGTGTCGGCGCGCTTCACCATGGACGCATAATCGGCGTTAATCCGCAGACGAGGGGCGATATCCGGATTGAGTTCGACTATCCAGCGACCCTCACGTTTTTCAACAAATACATCCGGCACCACATATTCAATGTCACCGCTGGCGATCATGTCGCCCGGGCGCGGATTCAAACTCTGGATCAAGGATACCGCTTGGCTCAGCTCGCCTTCTTTGAGTTTGGTGCGGCGCATTAGCTGACGATAATCACGGCTGCCAAGCAATGGCAGATATTGCTTCACGATTAATTTCGCCGCTTCGAGAAAAGGCGTGGTGGCGGGAAATTGTTGCAGTTGTACTAACAGGCACTCCGACAGGTTCTGGCTGCAAACGCCACAGGGATCGAATTGCTGCAGACGATGTTGTACTGCGTGGATTTCATCCAGTTCCAGATCGTCCCAAGTGTCGGTGAAGCCTTCAAAAACCTCTTCTATCGAAATCGACAGCATGCCGCTGGGTTCGACGGCATCGATAATAGCCATTGCAATAAGGCGGTCCCGATCCGTCATGGGGGTCAGGTTAAGCTGCCACATCAGGTGGTCGTAGAGCGAATCTGTAGCTGCTTTGCGGCTTTCAAAATCATTATTATCGCCGTCGTAAGGCGATGCGCTGCTGGTGTGAGACGACTGATAGACGTCGTCCCAGCTGGTGTCTACAGGGAGTTCGGCTGGAATTGATTCATTCCATTCCGTGTTCGCGTCACTATCGCTGTAAGTCTCGGAGTCTGCGTAACTGTCACTATCGGAATAGTTATCTGTTTCCGGGACGCTGTCTTTTTCGGGGGTATTACGGCTTTCTGTGAAAGAACCGTCCGCGGCAATCTCTTGCTGACGGGGGTAATCCGTATCGTCAGCGCTGATGTCGGGAGTCGGAGTTTCATAATGCTCTTCGGCTTCGAGCATGGGGTTGGAATCCAGGGCTTCCTGGATCTCCTGCTGAAGATCGAGAGTCGATAGTTGCAGCAGGCGGATTGCCTGCTGCAACTGAGGTGTCATGGTCAGCTGTTGACCGAGTTTTAACTGGAGAGACTGCTTCATTGTGACTTAAGCTAAACCCCAAAAAGAATGATGTCGTTCTCGTGGAGTTTAGACAGGCTTTGCCTCGCAGGCAACAACAGTAAGCAATCTTTGTGCCCGATGTGCATTTTTTTGTTGTTGTCAAGCCGTAGCCGCAGAATTAATTTACAGGCGGAAGTTTTCGCCTAAATAAACCTCACGTACTTTTTCGTTGCTTAACACTGTCTCAGCGTCGCCTTCTGCGATGATATGGCCTTCGCTGACGATATAAGCAGTTTCGCAGATGTCCAGAGTCTCGCGCACGTTGTGATCGGTAATTAAAACACCAATACCGCGATCTTTAAGGTGGCGGACGATTTGCTTGATGTCATTCACCGAAATAGGGTCGACACCAGCAAAAGGCTCATCGAGCAAGATGAAACTGGGTTCTGTGGCCAGTGCGCGAGCAATTTCTACCCGGCGTCGCTCACCGCCCGAAAGCGCCATCCCGAGGCTGTCGCGGATATGGGTAATATGAAATTCCTGCAGCAAAGCATCGAGTTTTGCCTGGCGTTGTGAGCGATCCAGCTCTTTGCGCGTCTCCAGGATCGCCATGATGTTGTCGGCCACGGTGAGCTTGCGAAAAACCGAGGCTTCCTGGGGTAAATAGCCGATACCTGCGCGGGCGCGTCCGTGAATGGGCAGGTGAGTTAAATCCTGGTCGTCGATTAAAACCTTGCCTTCATCGGCGGCAATCAGGCCGGCAATCATATAAAAGCAGGTTGTTTTGCCGGCGCCATTGGGTCCCAAAAGCCCGACGATGGTGCCACTGCTAACTGCAAGAGAGACATCGATGACGACTTTGCGGCCTTTATAGGCTTTAGCCAGGTGTTGTGCGTGCAAGATGGGCATAGGCGGTTAGTCTTTATTCAGAGATTGCGGAGGAATAACAATTTCAATGCGCTCTTGTTGCGACTGATTTTTTCCTGCCGCTTTCATTACTTCTTTCAAGATATCGTAGTCGATGCGATTACCGCTGATTGACACTCCACCTTCCTGCTCGACCATCGCATTTTCGATGAGTACCAGACGCTCCTCGCTTGCCAGGTAACGAACCTGGGTGGCATTGGCTTTGATGATGTTTTGATCCTCGGCGGGCTTTTGTTGGTAGCGAGCCGGAGCGCCTTGCGCTTCAATTTGCTCAACTTTGCCTTCTGGGTTCGTCTGTATCACAACTTTATCGGCGGTAATTTCAAGCGTGCCCTGGGTGAGTTTCACGTTGCCAGTGTAGGTCGCTGTACGCTCTTTTCTGTCAACTTTACCGGCGTCGGCCGAGATATACGTGTTCTGTTCTTTATCCGTGGGCAAGGCGTAAAGAGCGCCGCAGTACAGGAAACCGCAGATTCCTATTAATGAGACAGTTAAGCTAAAACCCACTTTGCGCAACCCATTGCTTGTTCGCTGTTCGCGGGCTTGGGTGAAGACTGTTAATTTGTTTTCAGGGTTCATAAGTCCCTCGGACCTCGGAGAGTAATTCGATGCGGTCTTCACTCAAAAATGCCTTCATGCCGAGAGTATCGAGCTGACCTTGCTGGGCGCGCATCTTAACAGCTTTATCGGTTTCAGCGTATTGCCTGGCGGTGTGAAGATGCAATTCACTGGTAAGCAATTCAACCAGACCTTGAGTGGCGGATTGTTGTTGGGCCTGAACATTATCCAGCAGCTTAACGTGCTCACCATTCTGGTTGATGCGTCCCTGTTCCGCCGTCAAATACCAGGGGGAAACCCCCGATTCGCTGCTGAAAATCATGCGTGGCTGCTCGAGCAGGGTGTAGTCCCGCGGACCCATTTGTTGGGGGTTGGCCTGAAAATATTCAGCGGATCTGGTGGCCAGGGTGTTGCGCAAAGTGCCGGTAGGGCTATATTCGCGCAACGCAATATCGGTCATATAAGCTTGAGGGAAGCGGCTTGCTTCTGTGGCAGGTTCGATGTCCAGCAGATCGTTGGGAGATTTGTCCCAAAAAGCTACCAGAGCAACAATAATCAGAAATATGGCGATCCAGTGCAGCGGAATACGTGACATGAGGGTTCCTGCTATTTATGATCAATGTAGTGCGCGAGCGCCTGATCAAAAGTATTTTGCGCGTGCATGATTAAATCGCAGGCTTCGCGCACCGCACCCTCGCCTCCGCCAACCTGACTTTGCCAATGAGCGCGTTCCTTTACACTCACATGAGCATTAGTCACCGTCAGCGCTAAACCGACCCGCGTCATAATGGTGAGGTCTGGCCAGTCGTCACCCATAAAGGCGATTTCTTCGGGGGCGAAATAATGGGTCGCTAGAACCTCTTGCAGTGCATCCCATTTATCTTCCCGTCCCTGTACCAGGATTTCGATACCTAAATCATTTGCACGTTTAGCGACTAATACGCTTTTTCGGCCGG
>Ga0079224_100016501_pt1 | contig 10381 bp, 9 predicted proteins | sample Stecom2015_FD_80414 | JGI IMG/M metagenome (GOLD analysis project Ga0079224, IMG submission 80414) | Agricultural soil microbial communities from Utah to study Nitrogen management - Steer compost 2015 | ecosystem: Environmental > Terrestrial > Soil > Agricultural land | place: USA: Utah...
CATCGAAAAGCGAACGGTAAACATGCGCGGTGAGGTCACTGTCTTTGATCTTGATATGCGTGCTTTCCACAGCATATGGTGAACCATAATGATGATGTAATGCTTCACGAATGGTACCGGATCCAAAACATGATACGGATTCCGCTTCACCGCGATTAATTCCCAGTACGGGTCCCACGCAATGGGTAGCATAGTGCATAGGAGGCAGACCGGGCCAGTAATCGGGCCAGCCATCCATATCTTGCTGATGGCTGGCTTTCAGAAATTGAATTTTTCCCAGTTCACCCGTATCGTATAATTCCTTCATGTATAAAAACTCACGGGCGTATACGACCGTTTCCATCATCATATAAGTGAGCCCTGTCTCTTCCGTAAGCCGTACAATTTCCTCACACTCCTCTACCGTAGTGGCCATAGGCACCGTACATGCTACATGCTTCCCTGCTTTGAGCGCCTGAATGCTTTGCTGTCCGTGCAATGGAATGGGTGTATTAATATGAACAGCATCGACATTGGGATCTCGGAGTAATTCCTCATAAGAAGTATAGCGTACATTAATACCAAACTGATCTCCAATTTCGTCCAATTTGTCCTGAGATCTCTGGCAAATCGCGTACATATTTGCACCGGGATAGCGCTGATAAATAGGGATGAATTCGGCTCCAAATCCGAGCCCGACAATAGCGATGTTCATAATACTATGGCTTGAGTAGGTATAATAATATTGCCAAAATAAAAAATTTTGAGCAATTCAGCTGCACTTTGTGCAGAAGTCTGCATAATGTGTAATGGACAATGATACCACTTTCATCCAGACAGCCGTCCGGGGGTAGTTAATTAGATTTATCAATCCCCCTGATCATCCCAATCCTACATCCAGGGTCATCATGACTATAAATCCACCAATGAATCCCAGGGAAGCGATATCGGTATATTTATCCTGCTGCGCTTCCGGAATCACTTCTTCTACCACTACAAATATCATGGCACCGGCAGCAAAACATAAAGCATAAGGGAGGATTGGTTTAAAAGTGATCACCGCCCACGCCCCCAACACAGCAGCAAAAGGCTCGACTATGGCTGACAATTGACCGTAATTAAAACTCTTCCACCGACTAAATCCAAGACCGCGCAAGGGCATGGCAACTGCAAATCCTTCCGGGAAATTCTGCAATCCTATCCCCATAGCCAGGGCGACTGCACCTCCAATTGTAGCACCCTCCATCCCCATGGCAGCTCCCCCAAATAATACACCGACAGCCAGTCCCTCAGGAATATTGTGCATGGTGATAGCCAGGGTCAACAACACCGATTTGTGCCACTGGGTCTTTACCCCTTCCTTTTCACTCATCTTAAAATTTACATGCAGATGGGGCAGGACTTTATCGAGCCCAAAAATAAATAAGGCCCCCAGACCAAATCCTATCAGAGCTGGAACGACCTTGCTGAATCCTTCGCCCGGACTCATTTCTATTCCCGGGGCAAGCAAACTCCAAAAACTAGCAGCTACCATCACACCACCCGTGAATCCCAGCATGCCATCGAATAAGGCACGACTCATTTTTTTGAATAAAAACACCAGCGATGCTCCCAGGGCAGTCAAACCCCACGAAAATAGGGTGGCATATAAAGCTGCCCAGACAGGGTCGATGCTGCCAAAATATTCTATTATACTGTCCATTTTAATTGCGTTTTTGAGGTGTTAAACCAGACCCGTCAGGATCAACCTGACAGTCGGATGTACAACAAGCACAAATATATATTACAATCATCAAAATAAAAAGTTAGTATACCCTAATTTTATAAAACTCTCCGTAAGATCTTCCCGCTGAAGGATCGGGCTATTTGAAAGATAGTATGACTATTATAGAAGATAGTATTTGTATTGTTGGAAGATTGGGCTTTAATTTGGGAATCATTATCTTCACTTTCTGTGAAAATTGACACATTCAAAATTCATCAACAAGAACCAAAAATCAAAATCAAAATATGACAACAACGAATCAACCCGTTCGAATTTTGGTCGTAGGATGCGGTAATATGGGTGCATCTCACGCATTAGCTTATCATCAAATGGAAGGCTTTGAGATCGTAGGACTCGTTTCCCGTGGAAATAGCAAAGTGAAGCTCAACGAAAGGCTGGGAGCCAATTACCCACTATATAACGAATATACTGAAGCCCTGGAAGCCACCCGACCCGATGCAGTCAGCATCAACACGTACCCAGAAACGCATGAACCATATGCAATCCAGGCATTTGAAGCGGGTTGTCACGTATTCGTCGAAAAACCCCTGGCAAGCACAGTGGAAGGGGCGGAAAACGTAGTTGCGGCGGCCAAAAAAGCAAATAAGAAACTGGTGATAGGATATATTCTCCGGCACCACCCCAGCTGGATGAAGTTCGTAGAAATGTCTCAGCAATTAGGAAAGCCTCTGGTAATGCGCATGAACCTCAATCAGCAAAGCCAAACAGATATGTGGACTCTTCACCGTAATCTGATGGCCAGCTTGAGTCCCATCGTGGACTGTGGCGTTCATTATATCGATGTGATGTGCCAGATGACTCAAAGCAAACCTATTCGGGTGAGCGCTATAGGAGTCAGGCTGACCGATGAAATACCTGAAGACAATTACAATTATGGCCAATTGCAAATCACCTTTGAAGACGGATCAGTAGGATGGTATGAAGCCGGTTGGGGACCCATGATCAGTGAAAATGCATTCTTTATTAAAGATATTTTCGGCCCCAAAGGATCGCTTTCCATCGTGGCCAAGGATGCCGGAGGAGAAGGTAAGTCTTCTTCGATTGAAGCGCATACCAAAACAGAGTCTTTGTTATTGCATCATGCTGATCTAAATGAGAAAGAAGAATTTGCTAAACCCGATGAGTGGATAGACTTATCCGATGAGCCGGATCACAACGAACTTTGTAAGCGTGAACAGGAATATTTTCTGGATGCTATCCTCCACGACAAAGATCTGTCTCAGCACGGGGAAGATGCCGTCAACAGTCTGCGGATCGCCTTTGCCTGTGATGAATCTGTAAGGACTGGCAAAACTGTGGAACTCGGTTAATCGCACACATGCATAGCATTGGATAGGGAACGAACATGGTCAGGACAGCATGCCGTCATTACAGGCGCTGCGACAGGATTGGGTTTTGCCATAGCACAAAAGTTGGCCAACCTCGGCGTTCAACTCATTTTGATCGACATCGATGGCCAGAGACTGGAGCAAGTACGAAATAATTTTCCCCAGGAAACGCTATTTTTCAATACAGACATCACCTCAGAAACCTCCGTCGGGTCCATGGTGGAAACCATACTGGATCAGACAGCCAAAGTGGATATTCTCATTAACAGCGCAGGCATAACAGGTCGCACCAATATCAGAAGCCATCAGGTGGATATCGGCGATTTGCAACGCGTTTTTGAAGTCAATTTTACAGGCTCATGGCTGACCAGCAAATACCTTATACCTGGAATGCTGGAGCAGGGTTATGGTCGTATACTTCATATCGCCTCCATAGCTGGCAAGGAGGGCAATGCTGGCATGCTTGCCTATTCCGCATCCAAGGCTGCTGTGATTGGTATGACCAAAGTCCAGGGCAAGGAATATGCAGAAACCGGCATTACGGTCAATGCTATCGCTCCTGCTGTCATCCGTACCAATATGGTAGAAGCCATGTCAGCCGAACAGGTTTCATATATGACCGATAAAATTCCTATGAAACGATGTGGCACCCTGAAAGAACTGGCTGATATGGCCGTGTTCATCGTTTCGCCCAGGACCAGTTTCACCACTGGATTTACCTTTGATCTCAGCGGAGGCAGGGCCACTTACTAAAATATTTGCAGCAAGAAAATCCATAACCAGCCCAGACTTTCATCACCCAAAATACAACGTGCCTTGAATCAAAGCCATAAAAATACAGACCCTGCCGAAATACCTGTTGGTGTAGTGGGGCTTGGACTTATGGGGAGCAGCATATGCGTATGTCTTCTAATGGCCGGGCATCCAGTCGTAGCGGTCGCGCCCCTTCCTGTGGATCTAGAAACAGCCTTACCCCGCATCTCCAGGCACCTGGAACATGCCCGAGATCACAATATGCTTAAAAACGAGCCGAAGGATTACCTTAGCCACCTGACGATTACAGAAGATTATGCGCGTCTAAGTTCTTGCAAAATCATACTGGAATGCACCCTGGAAGATATCAATATTAAGAAATCTGTTTTCGACAAAATTGAGCCCCATATTGCCCCGGATGCCCTGTTAACAAGCAATACGTCCGCCATACCCATCACCCAATTGCAACAATTAACCCCGCATCCGGAACGATTTCTCGGATTACATTGGTCGGAACCTTCCCATACTACCCGTTTTCTGGAGATTATCTGTGGAGATGACAGCGATATTTCCCACGCTGAATATCTCTACGCATTATCTCATCAGTGGGGAAAAGAGCCCATTCTGGTACGGAAAGACATCCCTGGATTTATCACCAACCGCCTCATGTATGCCATGTATAGGGAGGCCATTTATCTGGTAGAAAACGGATATGCTACGGTAGAGGACGTAGATCGATCGTGCCGCAACAATGCCGGTTACTTTATGACCCTGGTCGGTGTTTTCCGCTGGATGGATCTTACCGGAGTTAAAGCATATCACACGGTTATGAAAAATTTGTTGCCGACGCTCCACAACGGAACCGAAGTTCCAAAATTGATCGACGATATTGTGCACTCGGGGGGGAATGGTATATCCAATGCACACGGCTTCCATCCATATACTCCGGAAGAAGCTGAGGAGTGGGAAAAGGTATTTACCGAATTCACCTATAAAATTCGGGAACTGGCTTTGCAATACCCCGCTGACATCGTAGAAAAAAGATTGGCCCAAAAAAATAAATCATGACAGAACAAATTTCAAAACGCCCGCTGATCATCGATGCCCATCTCGATTTGGCCATGAATGCCATCGATTGGAACAGAGATCTTCGACAAACGGTCGAAGTGATTCGGCGCAGGGAAGAAGGGCTGACCGACAAGCTCGACCGGGCCAAAGGGGTGGTGTCCCTTCCTGCACTTCGGGAAGGACGCATCGCCGTGGTGGTGGCAACTCAAATAGCCAGATACGTGGCAGAAGGCAACGATTTACCCGGCTGGCATTCACCCCATCAGGCCTGGGCACAAAGCCAGGCCCAACTTGCCTGGTATAGAGCTATGGAAGCGGAAGGGGAAATGGTTCAGATCACAACAATCCATGACCTGGACAATCACCTGCAGATGTGGAACCAGGATGATATTCCGGATTTACAAAAACCCATTGGGTACATATTGAGCCTGGAAGGAGCCGATTCTCTCATCACACTGGATTACCTCGAACGTTCCCACGCAGATGGTCTTCGGGCCCTGGGCCCAGCCCATTACGGACCGGGACGATATGCGGATGGCACGGGTATGACAGGACCGTTACACCAGGCCGGCAAAGATCTGCTCAGAAAAATGGACGAACTGGGTATGATTCTCGATGTCACCCATCTAACAGATGAAGCCTTCGATGAAGCCCTTGACATTTATAAGGGACCGGTGTGGGCAAGTCACCACAACAGTCGGCATCTGGTCCCGCATCAACGACAATTAACCGATGAACAGATCAAACGCCTGATCAATCGTGATGCAGTCATCGGTGCGTCGCTGGATGTGTGGATGATGGTTACGGGGTGGACAAGAGGTGTATCCGACCCGGTCCGGGATGGTGCTCCACTCCAAAGAATTCTCGATCATTGGGATCATATTTGTCAAATTGCCGGCAATGCCAACCATATCGCCATTGGAAGTGATCTGGATGGTGCATTTGGAAAAGAACAATGTCCCTGGGATCTGGAAACGATAGCTGATCTGCAAAAATTCCCGGATCTATTGCGACACAGGGGTTATTCAGACGGAGATATCCATCTGATAATGCACGGCAACTGGTACCGGTTTTTGAAAAAAGCCTGGGCATAAAATATAAGATATCTATTCTATAGGATAGTAGTTTGTTTGTTATAAAACACCCTATACCTTTGTTATCCTAACTAAAATATCCGTACAATAAAATAGAAAATTGATCAAATATGAAAAAAGTCAACCATCCGGACAGAACAGAAGGATTTACCACAGGCGCTTATTCTGACGGCATTATTGTCGATGGGATTTTGTACGTTAGTGGACAGGCTTCCGTGGATTTCAAAACTTCCAAATTCCAACTAGGGACCATCGAAGAAGAAACCCATCGAACCATGCAAAACCTAAAAGCCATCATTGAAGCGGCAGGATCCTCTATGGATCATATAATTAAATGCACGGTTCACCTTGCTGATATCCAAGACTTTAATAGATACAATGAAGTATATAGCTCCTACTTTGGGGATATCAAGCCTGCCCGCACCACAGTCCAATCGGTTCTCGCAGAAAATCTCAAAGTAGAAATAGATTGCATTGCCAAAATACCCTAGTGGTCCATTTCATAACTTCTTCAAAATTATGACGGCTTCTTTTTTGCCATATCTTCTTCATCTAAAGCCTTATGTAGCTAGGGCTATACTCGGTTTAGCTTCTTCGATATGACAAAAAATAACCTCGTCTATTAAAGGGGTTGCCTGATATCGGTGCCACGAAGAGCTGGCACAAATGATGAACAAAAACATGACATGTATTTAGGTTTTCGTGTGCGAATTGAAGGTTCATATCTATGGACAAAAGATGGACGATGGGCAATTCCCAAATGATGGGGGAATCCCCTTCCGCGATGATTAAATCCTTAAATCACGGGTAAAACCAGAATGCCGGTTAATTTGGGATACTTCAGTTGGTGCCTGTTTTGCAGTGAGAATAGCGAGAAATATGGATATTTCGGGTCGACTTCACTGATTATAGTAAAATTCTGTAAGATGAAAATTGATCCTTTTCAAATCAATAAATGCGCTTAAATTGACACATTTCACAGAAGGTAAAACAATAGGCGTAGTAGGCCTGGGTCTCATGGGAAACAGCATCATCACCAGTCTGGTTCTGTCGGGATGCCGTATTGTTGCCCTTGCTCCCATTTCCCAGGATCGTGATAGTGCAGAAGGATACCTTCGGCAGCAGTTGCATCACGCTCAATCCCTGAACCTCCTGGAACAACCGGTGGAAATCTATCTCAATCAGATTCTGATCACAGAGAATTATTCAGATTTAGCGTCCTGCATATTGGTAATTGAATGTGTGGTAGAAGATCGGGAAATCAAAGCATCGGTATATCAAAAAATTGAGAAGGTGGTATCCAGATCCACCATCATCGGTACCAATACATCTGCGATTCCAATAAGCAGACTTCAGGAACACCTCCGGTTTCCGGAAAGGTTTCTGGGCATACATTGGGCAGAGCCTGCTTATGCCACCCGCTTTTTAGAGGTGATTTGCGGAGAAAAAACGGCACCTGAAGTGGCCCAAATAGTATCATCCTGGGCAGAAGGATGGAACAAAGAACCCACCCTTCTCCAAAAAGACATACGGGGGTTTATCACAAATAGGCTGATGTATGCCATATACCGAGAAGCTTTATCTCTGGAAGATAAAGGTGTCATTTCGTTTGAAGATTTGGACAAAGCCGCACGATATGACATGGGATCCTGGATACCTCTTATGGGTATATTCCAAAGAATGGATTACCTGGGATATATCGGAGAAATTGAAAAAAACAAAGCACTATTCCCGCTTCTGGCTAATTTTGAAACATCCCCCCTAGTGATGAAAGCACAAGTTGAGAAAAACCACAAAGGGGTTCACAATGGAAATGGAATATTTTCATATACCAGGGAAGAAGCTGAAAAATGGAAAAATGCATTTAGTGAATACAACAGAGATATGTATTTTCTCACGGAAAAATATTCCGAATTGAAACCTTCTAAAACCAAAGAAATCGAACCATAACATGAAAGCATCAAAATACAAACGGTCTGCGGAACTTCTGCATCGTGCTCAAAAATCCTTAGCGGGTGGGGTGTCTTCCGAATTTCGGAAATACAATTACCCGCATGCTCTGTTCTATACACATGGATCAGGTAGTAGAATTTATGATGTGGATGGTAATGAATACCTGGATTTCACACTCAGCCAGGGTCCATTGATCCTGGGGCATTCCCACCCTGATGTATTGGAAGAGATAGACAAATATTCCAGGCAAGGTCAACTTTTTGCGGGACAACACATTCAGGAAATCGAACTGGCTGAAACCATCCAGAGACTGGTTCCTTCAGCTGAGTTAATGCGGTTTAGTCTCAGTGGTTCAGAAGCAGTCCAGACTGCATTTCGCATTGCCCGAGCGAAAACCGGCAAATCAAAATTTCTCCGATTTGAAGGTCACTACCATGGATGGCTGGACAATGTAGCCTGGGGTCTGTCCATTCCCGAATCCGAAGATTTGGGCGAAAGAACCTCTCCCAAAGTGTTCCCATGGACGGAAGGATTACCAGTTCATAGCCGGGAAGAATTTGAAATACTGCCATGGAACGACCTTGGCCTGGTGGAAGATTTCTTGTCATCTCATCACCATGAAATTGCAGCCATTATTACCGAGCCAATTATGTGTAATAAAGGATGCATTTTACCCAGGGAAGGATTTCTGGAAGGTTTGCGCGAATTGTGTACCTATTATGATATTGCCCTGATCTTTGATGAAGTAATCACCGGATTTAGGATGCATTTGGGAGGAGCTCAGACATACTTCAACATCAAACCCGATATTTCCATATTTGCCAAAGCTTTGGCCAGCGGATATCCGCTAAGTGCCGTCGCAGGTTCACGAAAATGGATGGAAGTTGTGGTTCAGGGCAAAGCACTCCATGCCGGAACGATGAATTCCGGGAACGGGCCGGTTGCAGCAGCATTAGCCACATTAAAGGTTCTGGAGCGCGAAAAGCCCCATGAAAGAATGTTTTCCCTGGGTCAGCGATTGATTTCCGGACTCAGAGAATCAGCCCGACAACACAACCATAATATGTTGGTAACCGGGCCAGGTCCTATGCTTTGTACAAGTTTTACTGACAAGGAATCGGTGACCGATTTTCGGGATACGCTATCTTCTGATGGAAACAAACTAAGGACATTTATCATTGGATTGCAAGAGGAAGGAATTCGGGTTATAGGCCGGGGGCTGTGGTATATCAGCACCGCCCATACCGAAAATGACATCGATGTAGCCATTGCAGCGGCCGATCGTGTGTTGGCCAGCATGGAAAAATAACAAAATATGAATTACCATAAAAAGCAAAGTTCATTTCCGGAAATCCTGGTTATCGGAAAAGGACGATTAGCTTCCAGCCTTCCTGTTGCTCTGGCCACTGCCGGAAGTAGGGTGACCGTGTGTGCGAATGAAGAAAATAATCTCCGTAGTGCAATCGAAAACCATTGCCGGGATATATACGAAAAGTGTCAGGTTTCCGTATTGGATCATATTTACCTGTATAAATCAGACGATTTCCCGGAAGTCAAGACTTTGACTTTCATTGTAGGGCTTATGGATAAAGCCGAGATTCAGGAAATCCTGGAACGTCTTGAAAATGGGGGAAACACCGATGCGATAATTGCCATTTCCACAGACCATATTCCTTTGACTGAACTTCAGAAAGGACGACTCAAACCTTCAAACATCCTTATAGTTAATTGGACCGAACCAGCCCATACCACCCTGTTTCTGGAGATCATCTACAATCATGCTACAGATCCGGCCATAGTCCGACAACTGGAACATTCGGCCAGATTCGACTGGGGTAAAGACCCATATAAAGTGGAGGCTGAAATTGGGGTACGGGGCCGGATGACTGCCGCCATGATCCGGGAAGCACTTTACCTTATCGAACATGGGTACGCCAACATTGAAGATATTGACCGGGCATGCCGAAATGATGCAGGTACATACTTACCCTTCGCCGGCAATTTCCAATATATGGATCTGATGGGCACATACGCCTATGGTGTGGTGATGGAAAAGCTCAATAAAGAACTATCTAAAGCTTCCACAGCTCCGGATTTTTTCACGGCCCCTTTCCCAAGTTCCGATCAGGATGCAGAGAGATTCCAACCATTTTTTTATCAGTACACTTCCGGAGATATGGAAAAATGGGAAAAAAGAATGCGAAATTTCAGTTTTGAAATTCGCTCCCTGATGGAGAAATATCCTTTTGAATATTTACGCAATTCGGATGAAAGTCGCGATAATCCATAAATATACCCAATGATTTTCAGATAATCACCCTAAATAAGAATATGGAAACGCTTTCACATACGGGCTCAGGGAGGAGATTGATCATTGATGGTCATCTTGATCTTGCCATGAATGCCATCGAATGGAACAG
>Ga0079224_100016502_pt1 | contig 10381 bp, 7 predicted proteins | sample Stecom2015_FD_80414 | JGI IMG/M metagenome (GOLD analysis project Ga0079224, IMG submission 80414) | Agricultural soil microbial communities from Utah to study Nitrogen management - Steer compost 2015 | ecosystem: Environmental > Terrestrial > Soil > Agricultural land | place: USA: Utah...
GCGCTAGGCGTCCACGACCCCGGCGCCGGCCGGCATTGCGGCTTCGGGCGTTGGACCGGAGGAGGTGGCGGACATGGGGGGCAGACACAGCCGGCTGGGCGCATCGCTTGCCGCAGCCTGGGAAGCAGAGGTGGTCTCGGCGCGGCTGCTGGACGCGCTCGCCGAATGCCACGTCGAGCCGCGGGCGCGGGCCAAGCTCCGGGTGCTCGCCGCGTTCTGCCGGGCGCACGCCAGCCGGTTGCTCGCGCGCCTCTCGGCATTGGGTCGCGGACCTCTCCCGGTCCCCCGGGAGGTGGAGGAGGTGTCCGCGGCCGACCTCGAGCGGCTGCTGTTGCGGGAGGCCCAGTTCGCCCGCCTCTCCGCCCAGCGCTACGAGGGCCTCGCCCAGCTGGCGCGGCAGCATGCCGATCTCTCCAGCGCCTGGGTGTGCGAACTCAACCGCACCGAGGAGCTCGATCGGGCCGGTGAGCTGGCCCACCTGGCCCGGGGGATGGCCAGCCGTCGCCAGGACCCCGAGGTCCCCGGCCCCCAGGATGGCTGGGCCGCACCGTTGGAGTCCTGAGCGAAGCCTCGGCGGCAGCGCTGGGAATGGAGGGCGCCCCGGCCCGCTGCGGCTGCCGGGGCTTCCGTCCGTCTTCCCGAGGGGGTAGCATCCCGGCCCCAGAGCCATGGGTGACCGCTACAACGAACTGATTTTCCAGCTCGGGGATCTCGCCCGGGATTGCCTCGCCAACCGTCCCAATCCGCCCCGCTCGATGGCGCGGGTGCTGCGAGCCGAAGAGGCGCTCCTCGCCCGCCAGGATGAACTGGCCGATCTCGAGGCCCAGATGAACGAGGCCGACGAGATCTACCAGGAGGCCCAGGCCGACGCGCAGGCGGAGTTCGACGAGCTGCAGGTCCTGGTCAAGAAGTACAAGCTCGCGGTCAACGCGGTCGAAGGCAACGTGCGCGACCTGCGCAAGAAGCTGGCGGTCCTGCGCCTCGAGCACAAGCGGGCCAACCTCGCGGTGAAGCAGGCCGACGCGAAGCACCGCGAGCTGGAGATGCACGCCTCGCACACCCGGATCGAGCAGTCGAAGGTGTCCATCAAGCGCCTGCGGCTGCAGACCCTGCGGATGGGCAACGAGATCCAGGATCTGGAGCGTCAGCTGCGCCGCGCGCTGACCCCGGTCCCCGGCCGGCCCGGCGGGGAGGGAATCGTCGCCCGCAAGCGCCAGCTGGAAATCGAGGACGAGACCGAGCAGCGGCGCCTCGACCACGAGGCCTACCTCGAGGCCATGGACCGGGAGCTCGCCGCCAAGGAGCAGGAGGTGCAGGCCGCGGAGGATTACCTCGACCAGGCGCTCTACCTCCTGGGCGAGGAGTGCTACGCCGAGCGGATTGGCGATCCCTCCCTCGCCGCCCTGTATCCGAAGCTGGACAAGGTGGCCTGAGTCCGGCAGAGGGCACTTTCCGCGGTCGGCGACGGTGCCGGGGCGCGGGGTGTGGGTGCTTTGTGAGGGTGACAGGGTGCGGGCGGTGCTTGACGGGACCGCTCCCTCTGGTACATTGCGCCGCTTCCGACGCCCCGGGTGCCTCTGGTGCACGTAAGTCGGTGGATTTATTGAGCTTTTTCGCGCCGCCCTGAAGCGACGCGCTCATTCTTTGAGAGTGGTGAGGAATCCGTGAAGGGTCTGATCGGCAAGAAGGTGGGCATGACCCAGGTCTTCAACGACGAGGGGAACGTGGTCCCGGTGACGGTGATCGACGTGAACTCGTGCGTCGTCGTGGGCAAGCGCACCGAGAGCAAGGACAAGTACTCGGCCGTCGTGCTGGGCTTCGGCGAGGCCAAGGAGAAGGCCCTGACCAAGGCGCAGATCGGCTCCTTCAAGAAGGTGGGCGCGCCGCTGCGCCGGCTGGTGCGTGAGTTCCGCGTCGGCGCCGAGGAGGCCGAGGCCGCCAACGTGGGCGACGTGGTCAACGCCGACCTGTTCGAGAAGGGTCAACTCGTCGACGTGACCGGCACCACCAAGGGCCGCGGGTTCTCCGGCGTGATGCGCCGCTGGAACTTCAAGGGCGCGCAGACCAAGTCGCACGGTACGCACGAGTACTTCCGGCACGCGGGCTCCATCGGTCAGCGCAAGACGCCGGGCCGCGTGTTCCCCGGCAAGAAGATGCCCGGCCACTACGGCGTGGAGCGCGTCACCACCCAGAACCTGGTGGTGGTGGACGTGGACGCGGAGAAGGGCCTGCTGCTGCTGCACGGCGCGGTCCCCGGTCATCGCAACGGCGTGGTGTACGTCCGCCCGGCGATCAAGACCGCCCTGCGTGAGGCCCACAAGGCCGCGCGTCAGGCCCGCTAGTCCCGACGTTCCCAGCTTCCGAGTGTCTGCCCGAGCGGTGCCAGTGGACCCAGTGTCCAACGGCACCGCTCGAGTTGTTTGGCGCTGACAGGCCGCCTGCCGAGGTGGCTTGCGGCCGGAGCAGGGCAGGACCAGCGTGCAGGACCCGAGCGAGCCTCCTTTCCCCCGGCTCCTCTTTCCCTGCACGTCACGAGGTCCACCGTCGCGATGAGGCGCCCGCTCCCGCTGTTCTTGCTGTCCCTGGTGCTGCTGTTGCCCGGCTTCGGGCGGGCCCAGGCCCAGGTCGATGCCGTCGCCGTGCAGAACCGCCTCTATGAGGCCCACGGCCACCTCGAACTCTCCGCCACCGCCGGCTTCCTGGTGATGCCGCAGCTGGTGCGGACGCTGAACCTCAACCTGGGCGTGGCCTACAACTTCACCGAGACCTTCGCGGTGGAGGCCCGCGGGGGGTGGGCCGCGTCAGGGTTGACCGGACTGTCCCGGAGCGTTCGGGACAACCTGATGCTCCGCGATCCCACGCTGAGCCAGGATGCGGTCGTCGACGATCTCTCCGGCATGTGGCAGCTGGGCGCCAACGCCGCGCTGGGCCTGCGCTGGTCCCCCATCTACGGGAAGCTGAATCTGGTCGCCGAGCTCCCGGTGCACTTCAACGTGTACCTCTGGGCGGGACCCGGCATCGCGCAGCTGCACCGTGAGTCCATCGTGATCTGCAACGCGGTCGAGGGCAGCGGGGCCGAGCGTCGCTGCACCGCCCCCGGTGAGGACGCCACGCAGCGGCTGATGGGCTCCTTCGCGGTGGGAATGCGCTTCTACACCCACCAGGGCGGCGCGCTGCGCCTCGAGCTGCGCGACCTGGTCTGGAAGGACAGCTACCTCGTCGACGTGGATCGGCGCCTTGCGGAACAGGGGCAGCCGACCGGGACCCCCGCCGGTTCTCCGGGCCTCGTTCACTCGGTGATGGCCGACCTCGGCTACACCTTCATCTTCTAGGAAGCAGGCCTCACACCGTGACCTCCATGCGCGCGCTCTTCCTCGCGGTGCTGTGGGTGGCCCACGCGGCCCACGCACAGGCTCCCGCTCCTCCCAATGAACCTTCACCGCAGCCTGTCGAGCAGGCCCCGGTGCCCGCTCCGCCGGCGGTGGACGTCCCGCCGCCTCCGCCGTTGCCTCCTCCTCCTCCTCCGGCCCCGGAGCGTGCCGGTGAGGCCGTCGCGCCCGGTGCAGGACGGGTGGAGCCGCCGCAGCCTCCGGACGCTGCGCGGGCGACGTCTGCGCCCGAGGTCGGGGTGGAGGCCCCCAGCGAGGAGGAGGTCCTGGCGCCCATCCGGGTCGGCCCCTCCGAGACGGTGGGCGAGGCGCGCCCCCGCGGGGAGCTGATCTCCGGGGCGCCGCTGGAGAACCCCGACGTCGCGGTGCACATCGTCCAGCAGAAGCGCTTCGCCGATCGCGGCCGGCACGAGCTGACCCTCTACCCGGTGGTACCGCAGGTGAACGGCAAGTTCACCCGGCACCTGGGCACCGCCATCAGCTACCAGTTCCACCTGCAGGAGCACTTCGGGCTGCAGCTCTCCGGTCAGTACAACTGGGTGGGCAGCGAGTCGGACTTCAACGCCGAGCTGATCGACAAGGTGAAGGAGTCGGCGCAGGCGGCGAGCACCCTCCTGGTGGAGTGGGGAGCCTACGGCGGCTTCGAGGTGAAGCCCTTCTACGGGAAGTTCGCCTTCTACAAGCACCACCTCGCGCAGTTCAGCGTGGTGATCAACGCCGGCGCCGGCGTGGTCAGCACCCGCCACCAGCTGGTGCCCGAGGGGCGCGACGAGGACGGCCTGCGCACCGTGGCCAGCCACGGCGACACCGGGATGCGCTTCATGGGACAGGTGGGCGCCGGCTTCCGCGTGCAGCTCGGGGAGCGCTTCGCGCTGCGGCTGGAGGTCCGCGATCTGGTCTACACCGCGCGCGTCGATCGCGTGAACGGCTGCAGCCTGAGCGACATCGACTCGGTCATCGACGGCGGGAGCCAGGTCTCCTCCGGCTGCCGCATCGAGGCCTTCGAGGCGGGGGGACACCGCAACGCGAACCTGCGGATCGCCCGGGATCTGATCCAGGAGCCCAGCTCGGACGCCATCAACCTCATCAACTTCTACGCGGGGGCCTCGATCCTCTTCTGAGGCCCGTGGGACAACGTCCATGCGCGCAACCACCTCATCCGTCCTGCTCCTCGCCCTCGTGCTGGCCCTGCCGGCCGGGGCGGATCCGCTCGCCGACTACAACCGGGCGCTCGCGGCCTTCAACGAGGGCCGGTCCCTGGAGGCGGCCTCCACCTTCCACCGCCTGGTCACCGGCGCCGACGATCCGCAGGTCCGCCGTCGCGCGGAGTACTACCTGGGCCGCGCGCTCCTGAAGGCGGATCTGCCGTTCTCCGCCGCCACCCACTTCTCGAACGTCCTGGAGGAGGGGGCGGATCACCCCTTCGCGTTGGAGGCGGTGGAGGGGCTGGTCGAGGTGCAGGCGCGGGTCGATGACCAGGCGCTGATCCCCAGCCGCCTCAACGACCGCTACGATCCCCAGGCCTGGGCGAGGCTCTCGCCGCAGGTCCAGGGCCGCATCAACCTGATGGTGGCCCGCATTGCGCGGCGCCAGGGAAAGCTCGAGGAGGCGCGGGTCTTCCTCGAGGCCATCGACGCGTCCCACCCGGTGTACGCCCAGGCGCAGTACCTGTTGGGGGTGACCCTGGCCGATCCACGCTTCCCGGGCCGGGGAGGGGAGGCGCAGGACCGGGCGCTGAACCAGAAGGCGCTGGAGGCCTTCTCCAGGGTGGTCGGCCTGAAGGACGGAAAAAAGTACGAGTCGCTGGAGAACACCCGCGACCTGGCCACGCTGGGCATGGGGCGCGTCCACTACGCCATGGGGGACTTCGCCGCAGCGTCCAGGGCCTACGGGCAGATCGGGCGGGAGACCCGCTATTGGGACGTGGCCCTCTTCGAGGATGGCTTCGCCCGGTTCCGCAACGACGATCCGGGCGGCGCGCTGGGAAGCCTGCAGTCCCTCTACGCGCCCCAGTTCGCCTCGGCCTTCCAGCCCGAGTCGCGCATCCTCACCGCGACCATCTACTACTTCTCCTGCCTCTACGATGAGTCCAAGCGGGCCCTGGAGGCGCAGGAGCGGATCTACGGGCCCATGCACCGCGCCCTCGAATCCCTGCTGGACGAGGAGGCCGACCACCCGCCGGCGTACTTCCACCGCCTGGTGGCGGAATCCGACTCCCGGGTGCCGGCCCCCATCATGACCTGGCTGCGCGGCAACGCCCGCCTCGCCGGGGCCATGGAGAACCTCCGCCAGCTCGATCGCGAAGAGGCCCGCATCGCCCAGAGCCCTGCACTTTCTACCGGCGGCCTGGGCGCCGCGCTCCGCGAGCAGCTCGCCGGCAACCGCGAGGTGCTGGTGCAGGTCGCCGGGACCCTCGCCCGCGACCGGCTCGCCGAGGCCAAGGGCAACATCGAGACCTTCCGCGATCAGGCCAACATCATCCGCTTCGAGATCTCCAACGCCGAAAAGGAGCTGGCCATGGAGGGAATCGATCAGCAGGCCTACCTCGCAAGCCAGTCCATCTACCGACCGGCGATGCCCGCGCCCGACTTCCACTACTGGCGCTTCCAGGGCGAGTTCTGGCGCGACGAGATCGGCGCCTACCGCTACACCCTCAAGAACGGCTGCGTTCAGCGGGAGTAGGCGCGGCGCGGGGCGGGCTTCGGTGCATCTGCTGAAGGGGAGGGAGCCCCGGGGGCCGGTGACGCTGCCGCTGCGGACGTGAGCTCCGGCGGGAGCGTCCGACCTTGCGGCCCTCCCCGGGGGGGCCGGCGCACCCGGTTTGTTGCTTCTGCAACCACCCGCGGATCGCGCCTCGTCCGGACGGGCAGGAGGCCCTTTGGGGTGCGGCCGATGTCGACGGCTGCGGTTCCGGGTGCACTCCACCGCCGGAAGGGTCGTCGATGGGCGAGGGGAACCGTCCCACAATCGTCGGGAGGGTCGCCGATGAGGCGAGGGAACCGTCCGGCCAGCGGCGGGGGTTGAGCGCCGCGTCTCGAAGCCGCACCACCCTCGGGAGGTGTCCCCGTCCGATGCGGTGCCCGGTCCGATCGGCTCCCCCGCGGCCTCGCTTCCCTGTCCTCCGTCCGGGCCTCGGCTCCGAAGCGGCGTCGCTTCCCTGTCCTCCGTCCGGGCTTCGGCTCCGAAACGGCGTCGCTTCCCGCTCCTCCATCCGGGCTTGGGCTCCGAAGCGGCGTCGCTTCCCACTCCTCCAGCGGGGCTTGGGCTTCGGAGCGGCGGTGCCTTCCTGTTCTCCGGAGCCAGACGGAGCGCATGGGGCGCGGGGCGAAGGCCGCGCGTGAGCTGGCATCGGATCCGCATGTCGGCGCTTCGGGTTCTCCGGGCGCGGATGGCGCATCCCCACGGACGTCGCGACCAGCCGGGCGTGGCACCGGACCCGCATAGGAACTGAAAGCGACCGCTGGTGGATGGCGCAGGGCGCCGAGCTGTTGGCTGCCGCCTCCGTCGCCGGGGCACCACGGTCCCGCCGGCTGCCGGGCGTCCTTAGCGTCTGGCCGGCCGGTCGTCGTCTCTCTTCATCGGCCCGAGGTGTCTGCATGCGGTGGTGGCAATCAGTGGGATGGATCGCGGCGGTGTTGATTGCGCTGCCGGCTCCCGGCGCGCTCGCGCAGAAGAAGGGGACGGCCCGTCAGAAGGCGCGGGTGGAGCAGCCGGTGGCGACGGAGACCGGGGACCCGGAGGCGCCCACCGGCCTCCCCGAGCGCTTCCGACTTCCGGACTCGGAGCGCACCCGCCTGGCGGCAAAGAAGCGGGACGAATCCATCGAGGGCCTCAAGCGGCTGCTGGCCGACCTGGGCGCGGACAACCCGCAGCGGGCCGAGATGTTCTACCGGCTCAGCGAGCTCTACTGGGAAAAGAGCCAGTACCTGCTCTTCGAGGAGATGGCCGCCTACGACCGCGCGCTGGCCGCGTTCGATGCGGCCCAGGCACGGGGCGAGAAGGTCAGCCAGCCCAAGGCCGACCACACCCAGAGCCGGGCCATCCGCGCCGAGACCATGCGCCTCTACCGGGTGATCCTCGCCGATTACCCGGAGTACCGCCGACTCGATGAGGTCCTCTTCAACCTCGCCTACAACCTCTACGACCTCGACCAACATGACGAGGCCATCCGGCGCTACCAGCAGCTGATCGACACCTGGCCCGAGTCGAAGTTCGCCGGCGACGCCTGGGTCCAGCTGGGCAACCACCACTTCGAGTCCGGAGACGTGATCGCCGCCCAGCGGGCCTATGAGGCCGCGGCGCGCTCGGATGACCCCCGCATCGCCTCCTTCGCCACCTACCGGCTCGCCTGGTGTGACTACAACACGGGGGAGTACCGCGCCGGCCTCACCAAGCTGCAGCAGGTGGTGGCGCGGCTCGATGCGGGCGAGGCCGGCCGCGGTCGCGATGCGGTCAACCTGCGCACCGAGGCCATGAACGACTCGGTCCGCTTCTTCGTGCAGCTCAACGTCCCCGACGAAGCGCAGGCCTACTACCGGGAGCGCGCCGACGACACGCGCCGGCCGCGGCTGCTGCAGGCCTTCGCCGCGGGACTCGCCGAGGCCGGCTACGACCCGAGCGCCATCGCGGTGTACCGCAGCCTGCTGCGGGAAGCCCCGATGTCGCCCGCCGCGCCCATGGCTCAGCAGGGGATCGTCCGAAGCCTCGAGCGGCTGCGGCAGCGGGATGCGGTGCGCGAAGAGCTTCTGCGCCTCGCCAGGAACTACGGCCCCAGCTCTCCCTGGTGGGAGGCGAACGCCGGCGACGACGCGGTGCTCAAGCAGGCCTTCCAGGTGACCGAGGAGGCGCTGCGGACCATGGTCACCGAGTACCACCGCGAGGCCCAGAAGACGAAGGAGGTCGACACCTACCGGATCGCGCGCGACATCTACGCGACCTACGTCGAGCAGTTCGCCTCCAGTGACGATCCGGAGCAGGTCTCCGATCACGCCTTCAACCTGCGCTTCTATTACGCGGAGATCCTCTGGGCGCTCGAGGAATGGGAACCGGCGGCGCAGGCCTACCAGGCGGTGCTGGACTTCGGCATCCCCGACCGGGAACTCGCCCGGGAGATCTCGAACGAGGCCTACCGCCAGCAGGCCGCCTACAACGCGGTGCTCGCCTGGGAGCAGCTGGTGCGCATCGAGCGCGGACAGGCGGCCCACCGCGCCCTCCGCTCCGGAGAGAAGATCAAGGAGCAGAAGAAGCCGGAGGTGACCCGCACCCACCGCATCGACAAGGAGCGCCACGCGATTGGGAAGGCCCGGGACCTCACCCAAGCCGAGCAGGCATTGGTGGCCGCGTGCGACACCTACAACGCGCGCTTCCCCGGCAACCCCGATGAGCTCGACGTCCGCTATCAGGCCGCGATCCTCCACTACGAGGCCAACCAGATGATGGAGGCCATCGAGCGCTTCGGGACGATCATCGAGCGCTTCCCGGCCGACAGCCGCAGCCAGGAGGTGGCCGACCTCTCGATGGACATCCTCAACCGGCGCGGCGAGTGGAAGGCCCTCAACGAGCTCTCCCGCGGCTTCCTCGAGAACCGGCGGCTGTGGAAGCCGGGCACCCCCTTCGCGCGGCGCCTGGCCTCGGTGGTGGAGGGCAGCCAGTACAAGTGGGTCGATGAGGTCGTCTACCGCAAGGAGAAGAACCCGGCGCGCGCCGCCGAGCTCTTCATGGCGTTCGTCGACAGTTTCCCGACCTCCGACAACGCGGATCGCGCGCTCACCTACGTGATGTTCATCGCGCAGGAGGCCCAGCAGCGGGATCGCGCGGTGGAAGCGGGTGAGCGGGTGCTGCGTGATTACCGGGGCAGCGCCTTCGAGCTCAAGGTCCGCTACACCCTGGCCGGCCTCTACGCGGAGCTTGCCCGGTTCGAGCAGGCCGCGAAGATGTACGAATCCTTCCTCGCGACCTACGAGACGCTCACCACCCGCCGCGGCGGAAAGCCGGCCCCCGTGCCCGCCCGCGCCGCGAAGACCGTGGACGATGCGGAGCGCGAGAGCCTGCTCAAGGAAGCCGCCGCGTGGCGGGCGGATGCCCGGTACAACGCCGGCATCTGGTGGGAAGGACTGGGCGAGGACCGTCGCGCGATTGCGGCCTTCGAGGCCTACGTGCAGGACCATCCCAAGCGGGAGGATCGCTGGAGCATCCCCCTGCGGATCGCCGGCATCCACGAGCAGGCCGGTCGATGGAAGGAGGCGCTGGCGGTGCTCGAGCCCTTCGAGCGCAGCGCGGCACGCAGCTCCGAGGTCAGCGCGGAGCAGCGCTTCCTCGCCGGTCACCGCCAGGCCGAGGCCCTCCTGGCCCTGGGACGTGAGGACGAGGCCCAGCGGCAGGTGCGCCGGCTCCTGAAGGAACACGCGAAGCTGTCGCAGAAGGCCCGGGCGGATGCGGCGGTGCGCAACGTCCAGGCCCGGCTCTCGTTCCTGGCGCTCGAGCCGGAGTGGAAGGCGTACACCGCGCTGACCCTGAGCCGGGCGACCACCATGGTGCGCGATCTGAAGGCCAAGCAGCAGCGCCTGGCCTCGCTCAAGGAGGGCTACACCCAGGTCCTGGGCATCGGCGACGGGGAGTGGGGGATCGCCGCGCTCACCCGGCTGGGGCTGGCCTACGCGGATCTGGCCGAGCGCATCCTCGGCTCGCCCGAACCCCGCGGCCTCAACGACGAGCAGTTGATGATGTACCGCACCGAGCTCGAGAACGTGGCCCTGCCCCTGGAGGACGAGGCGGCCGCGGCCCTGGAGCTCGCCCTCTCCAAGGCCTACGAGCTGAAGATGTACGGGGAGTGGACCCTGCGCGCGCAGGAGCAGCTCAACCGCTACCGCCACGGCGCCTACGCCCAGGTGCGTGAGGTTCCCCTGCGTCAGGGGGCGCTGCTCTCCACCGCCTCCCTCATCCGGCGCGATGCGGGGCCCGACGCACCGCCGGAAGCACAGGAGGAGACGCCC
>Ga0079224_100016503_pt1 | contig 10381 bp, 9 predicted proteins | sample Stecom2015_FD_80414 | JGI IMG/M metagenome (GOLD analysis project Ga0079224, IMG submission 80414) | Agricultural soil microbial communities from Utah to study Nitrogen management - Steer compost 2015 | ecosystem: Environmental > Terrestrial > Soil > Agricultural land | place: USA: Utah...
AAACGCTACGAAACAGATGGCGCGATCTGCCTGCGCGGCCTGTTCGACGAGTATTGGGTCGAACGCATGCGACAAGCCGTCGGAAAGTATTTGAACCGCTCCACAAAATTTACGGTGGACTGGGTGCTCTGGCCTACCGACCCCGACATGCGTGATTTCGCCTTCGAGTCGCCGGCAGCTTCAATCGCGCAACGACTGATGCGCAGCAATAGCGTTCGCTTGTATTTTGATCAGGTTTTCGTAAAGGAGCCAGGCACGGAAACCCCGACCGCATGGCACCACGACCAGCCATTCTGGCCGATCAAGGGAAGACAGGTATGTTCGATCTGGCTTGCCCTTGATCCGGTCACTCGCGAGTCGAGCGGGCTCGAATACATCAAAGGGTCACACCTGTGGGAAGAAGAGTATCGCCCGGCGGCATTCAGCGGCTCGAACGGAAACCCCTTCAAGGATGCCAAGCACGGCATACCGGTACCAGACTTTGATTCCATGCGCGACAAGTATGAGTTTCTCAGCTGGGATCTCAACCCCGGAGACTGCCTGATCCATCAGGGGATGGCCGTACATGGCGCCAGCGGCAACCGTACGCGCACGCAAATTCGCCGCGCCTTGTCGACCCGGTGGATCGGCGATGACATCGTCTACTATCCTCGCCCCGGCCTGGATGGCAAGATGTATGACGACAGGCTTCAGGAAGGCGACCCACTGACCACGGACAAATTCCCCGAAGTCATCAAGGCTGGATAAGCAGGCGGGCGCTGATTATCAGCGCTTGCTTGTGCCTGGATTTCTGGCGGACCGGATAGCTTTGGACCCAAGCCATGTATCGCTATCCGAATCCGTATCGATGACAGAAGCGTCGCCTTGCGATAATGCCGACGCTCTCATGTTGCTGTCATTTTCAAGTGTCTGTCGTAACTGACGAAGAAGAAGCTTGAGAAGAGTCTCTTCGGTCTTGGACATATTGCTGATCATCAGCTCGCGCAGTTCCTTGAGGATCTGAGTCAGCAGCGGCTGCAGCGAACGTGCGTGATCAGTCAGGTAAACGCGAACCTTGCGTTTGTCTTCGGCGTCGCGCTCACGGTAAACCAGGTTTTCGAGTTCCATCGCGCGCAGCATCTCGACCGTGGACGAGCCCTTGATGCCCAGTCGCTCGCTGAGCTCTCTTTGCGTGATGCCATCTTGCTGGAACAAGGTGCGCAAGCAATACCAGTGTCCTCCACGAATATCGTGCTGTGCAATGCGCAGGTACAAGGCACGCTTGACGGCACGCCCGGTGTCCGCAATGAGGAAGCCCATGCTGTCGTCCAGCTCAGAATCGAAAGTAGAAGGTTCAGTGTGTGCGGACATAAATTTAGATTGGTACCTAATAAAAAATTACCGAAGGTACGAAAGATTTGACCTTTTATTGCAACGAACTCGTTCGGGTCCTTCACAAAACAAAGGCCCTTTTCAAACCCGAAACGGGTCCCCTGATTGTAGTTGTTTATCCACTTTTTCGCCATAGAAAGCGCCTGTCAGAAAAATAACGGCGCTTTTGAAAAAGGGATTGACAGAAAATCCCCGCTTGCAAATAATACTAGGTACCTAATAAAAATTCGTCAAGTTGTCGTACGAATAAATGGAGAGAGACATGATCCCCCGACTGCAAAAACTCGCCGCCGCCCTGTTGCTGGCATCCAGCTCCATCTGCACTGCTGCCGTCGCCGCCGAAGAAAAACCCATCAAGATTGGCTTTGTCGCCGAGCTTTCGGGGCCTCAGGCGGCGCTAGGACAAGATCAATATGACGCCCTCATGCTCCTGATCGAGCAAAGAGGAGGAAAGCTTGGCGGTTTCCCGGTAGAGGTTCTACGTGAAGACAGCCAGCTAAAGCCAGAGATTGCAGTCCAGGTAACCCAAAAGCTCATCGAGCGCGATAACGTCGATCTCATTACCGGCCTGACATTCACCCCTACAGCCGTGGCGGCCAGCAAGGTAGCCATTGCCAATGAAGTCTTCGTGATCGCTTCCAACGGATCGAGCAACGCCATGGCAGGGGAAGAGTGTTCTCCCTTCGTATTCGTTGTGTCCTGGCAGCCCGTGCCACACGTGGCTGTACTGTCAAAGTACGCCGATCAGCAAGGTTATAAGCGGGTCAGCCTGATGGGGCCGAACTACGCCACCGGCAAGAACTTCCTGTCCATCTTCAAGGACAACTACTCCGGAACCATCGTCGACGAAATCTACACTCCGATGTCTCAGCAGGATTTCTCGGCCGAGCTGCTTCAGCTGTCCGCTTCGAAGCCCGATGCGGTCTTCGTGTTCTACCCCGGTGGTCTTGGAATCAACTTTGTTCGTCAATACCGGCAATCCGGGCTGGGAGACAACATACCGCTCATGGCGCTTGGCGCACTGGACGGAACAAACCTTCCCGCATTGGGCGATGCGGCCCTGGGCTTCATCACTGGCAGCACCTGGGCATACGACATGGACAACGAAAGCAATCGCACATTTGTGGAAGGCTTCGAAAAGAAATACGGGCGTATTCCCACCATGATGGCTGCGCAAGGCTACGACGCTGCCCTTCTGATTGACTCGGCCATCGCCAAGGTCAACGGCAAGCTCGACGACAAGGAAGCCTTCCGCGCTGCGCTCAAGGAAGCCGATTTCAAGACAGTGCGAGGCAAGTTCCGATTTGGCAACAACCAGTTCCCCATCCAGGACTTTCACATCCTCGAGATCAAGCGGGATGCCAAGGGCCGGGTCAACCAGTCACTTATCAGCACACCAATGGTAGACGCAGTGGATCCGTTCGCCTCGCAGTGCAATATGTCCTGATGCCTCGGAGCCTACATGTCGTTCCCTTTAGTCGCTTTACAGCTGTTGAACGGACTGCAGCTGGGTATCTTGCTTTTTTTGATGTCTGCGGGTCTGACACTGGTGCTGGGCATCATGAGCTTCGTCAACTTGATGCATGGCTCGCTCTTCATGCTGGGCGCTTACTTTTCAGCCGCCACGTTGAACAGCACTGGCTCGTTTCTATGGGCCGTGGTGGTTGGCGTGGCCGGCACCCTGGTGGTGGGATTGATTCTCGAGCGGATCATATTCCGCAAGCTATACAAAAGAGACCACTTGTACCAGGTGCTGGCCACCGTCGGCCTGATTCTGTTCTTCAATGAAGTAGTCAGAATGATTTGGGGATCGGGCGCGATGTCTACGTCCATCCCCGAGTTTCTGCAAGGAACCGTCCAGCTGTTCGGCCTGCGTTATCCGGTGTATCGCTTTGCGATCATCGTAACAGGCCTCTGTGTCGGCCTGCTCCTCTACATCCTGATTCACCGGACCCGCATCGGCATTCTGATACGGGCCGGGGCATCGAATGCCACGATGATTGCGTCACTGGGCATCAACATCCGTCGGCTGAATGCGGGAGTCGTGGGATTGGGTGCGGCTCTGGCCGGATTAGCCGGCCTGATGGCGGCCCCGTTTACATCGGTACAAGCGGGTATGGGCGAACCCATTCTGATCATGACTCTGGTCGTGATTGTCACGGGAGGAATCGGCTCGGTACGCGGCGCGTTTTACGGCGCCATCATTGTTGGCCTGGTTGACACCGTTGGGCGCGTGTTCTTGCCCGTGCTGCTTCGCGGGTTCATGGAACCTCTGCAAGCGCAAACACTAAGCGCAGCCATTGCATCGGTATTGATCTATCTGGTCATGGCCGCCGTCCTGGCCCTCAAACCCGAAGGCTTGTTTCCAGTGAAGCACGGATAACATGAATAACCAATTGAATCTTCGCGCATTGGTGGGCGGAGCACTGATGCTCTCGTTCGCTGTCCTGCCAATCGTCGCTCACCTGATCGGCGAAAGCTACTTCATCACCTACGCCACCCGGATCCTTATCATGGCGCTTGCCGCGGCAGGCCTCAACATCGCGCTGGGTTATGGGGGCATGATCAGTCTCGGCCACGCCCTGTATCTCGGGCTGGGCGCCTACGCTGTGGGCATCTGCGCCCATCACGGGATCGGCAACGGCTGGATACAGTTGCTGGTTGCACTGGGTGTAGGCGGTGCCTTGGCTTGCGTGCTGGGGCTGATCTGCCTGCGCACAAAAGGCATGGCGTTCATCATGATCACCCTGGCTTTCGCTCAGATGTTCTATTTTTTGGTCGTCACGCTGGACGACTATGGTGGCGACGACGGATTGCCCATTGCAGCGCGCAGCGCCTTTGGCGGCCTCAACATCGAGAACAGCACCGTCTTCTACTATCTGTCGTTTGCGATTCTTGTCGCCACCCTGCTGTTCACCGCGCGCATGGTCAAGGCTCGCTTCGGCCGCGTCATCCGGGGCTGCCACTCAAATCATCAGCGCATGCAAACCCTAGGTTACGACACCATGCGATATCGGCTGGCCGCCTACGTCATATCTGCACTGATATGTGTCATTGCCGGTTTCCTTCTTGCCAATCTCGTGAGATTCGCGTCGCCCTCCTATCTGATGTGGATAGTCTCCGGCGAACTCATGGTGATGGTCATTCTTGGCGGAATGGGAACCGTCATGGGTCCGGTCGTGGGCGCGGTTGTCATCCTTCTGATCGAGGCCGTCTTTGCCAATTCAAGCTTTGGCCTGTCCACGGAGCTGGCAACGTTCATCAATGACCATTGGATGGCTGTGTTGGGCATTGTGGTGGTGCTGGGAACCATGCTGGTCGAGAAAGGGCTGTATGGATCCTTGCCCGAGCGGAGAAACAGGGCATGAGCGCATTGCTTCAGATATCAGATCTTTACAAAAGCTTCCGCGGCATTGTCGCAACCGACCGCGCGACCCTGACTGTCGACAAGGGCGAACTGCATGCCTTGATCGGACCCAACGGTGCAGGCAAGAGCACGCTTGTCAACCAGATTTCCGGCGAAATCGCCCCCGACTCAGGCTCGATTGTCTTCGACGGCGACGACATCACCCGATGGAAGGCGCCCAAACGGGCGCAAGCCGGACTGGTGCGCTCATATCAGATCACTTCGGTGTTCAACGACATGACCGCGCTTGAGAACGTGGTGATGGCCGTACAAGCCCGCAACAGAAGTCATTTCGGCTCGTGGAAAGACACGATGAAAGACCCGAGCCTGACCACACCTGCGCTTGAAGCGCTGGAACTCGTCGACCTGGCTGGTCAGGTCGATGTACCTGCCGGAGAGATGGCACACGGCGGGCGCAGGCAGCTCGAGCTGGCCATGGCAGTCGCCTTGCAACCAAAGCTCATGTTGCTGGACGAACCCCTGGCCGGCATGAGTCAGTCTGAATCAGAGTCCATGACACGTCTGCTTGGCCGCCTCAAAAAAGAAGTCACCATTTTGCTCATTGAACACGATATGCAAGCCGTGTTCGCCCTTGCGGACAGAGTCACCGTTCTTGTTGCCGGGCGCCCCATCGCCACGGGCCTTCCTGACGAAATACGAAACAGCCAGCTTGTAAAGGACGCTTATCTGGGAGAGCCGGAGGAACTATTGTGAACAGCAGTTCTGCACCCTTGTTGAAAGTTAACGGCATTGCCGCGGGATATGGCAAGAGTCAGGCATTGTGGGACGTATCACTAACAATCCATCCAGGCGAAGTCATCACCTTGATCGGGCGTAACGGTATGGGCAAGACCACCACCATACGGTCGATCATGGGGCAACTTCCCTTGCGCGGGGGAAGCATCGACTTCCATGGCCTCACCATTTCCGATCTGCCCGACTTCCGCATCGCGCAATGCGGCATCGGTCTAGTACCCGAAGGCCGGGGCATTTTCCCGAATCTCAGCGTCCGCGAAAACCTCATCTGCGCCCACTCGAATCGCCACGGAATCCGCGATCCCTGGGATCTCGAACGGGTTTACACCATGTTTCCACGCCTGAAGGAGCGCGAACGCAATAGCGGCGCGAATCTGTCAGGCGGAGAACAACAGATGCTTGCCATCGGTCGGGCACTGATGACCAATCCACTGCTACTTGTCCTGGATGAAGCGACTGAAGGTCTGGCACCTTTGGTCCGCCGCGAGATCTGGCGGTGCCTTGAGACATTACGAGAACAAGGGCAAGCCATGCTGGTCATTGACAAGAATCTTGGGCCGCTTTCCCGACTCGCTGACAGACATTACGTCATGGAAAAAGGACGCGTCGTCTGGGAAGGCGATTCCACCGCTTTACGAGAACAGGCATCGCAAGTCCAACAGTACATCGGTGTGTGATTGCCAACAGCCGCCAATTGAACAAGGAGGGGCATTGAATGAAAGTAACGTATGACGATATCGTAGGTGTAGTAGGCATTGTGCCGACGCCGGCAACCGCCGATGCTAGCCACTGGAGCGCGACACAGACCATCAACCTGTCCGAGACCGAAAAAATGGTCAGACTGGTTACCGCTGCAGGTGTCGATGTCCTGATGACCAATGGCACTTTCGGAGAAGGTGCCTCACTGCTCGAAGAAGAACATCTCGATTTCGTTCGCTGCGTGGTGCAAACAAATGCCCGCTCCCGACCAGTGTTTGCCGGTATCACTACATTGAACACCCGCGAGACCATCCGGCGCGCACGAAAGCTGCTGGATGTCGGCGCAGACGGATTGTTTGTGGGCAGACCGATGTGGCTGGCCCTGGATGACGCCGGCATAGTGCGCTACTACCAGGACCTGGCAGAGGCGCTGCCCGGTGTGCCGCTGATTGTCTACGACAACCCTATCGCCTTCAAGGGCAAGATCTCTCCTGAAGCCTACGAGGCTCTGGCCAACATTCCAGAAGTGATTGCCTCCAAACATGTCGGCGGCCCAACCCTGCCAAATGATCTGGCAGCCGTCGGTGACCGCATGCGCATTTTGCCCCTGGCAACAGAATGGTGTCCCGTAGCGGAACAGTATCCAGACCTTGCGAAAGCATGCTGGTCGGGTGGCATCGCCTGCGCGCCCTCTCCAATTGTGGCGGCCTCACGCGCAATTCTGGCACGCGACTGGGAAAAGGCGCGCAAAATTACCGAACAGCTGATCTGGGCAGAGGCCCCGATGTTCCCGGGTGGTGAGCTCACCCGCTTCATGGACTACAGCATTCAAATCGGCCACATGCGATTCGAGGCCGCCGGCCTGATCAATCCAGGGCCACCCCGGCCGCCCTACACTCAATTGCCCGAAGCCTACAAGCAGGGAGCACAGGAATGCGGCCGACGCTGGGCCTCACTCGAGCGGGAGTACGGCGCGACTGCATAAGTCGGCACGCCAATGCAAAGAGTCCGGGCTGGTCCCGGACTTTTTTTTATTTAAACATGAAGCCCAGAAGCTGTGAGGCTTCCGGGCTTTGTACGGCCTGGGTGCAGGCTTAAGGACGAGGATGACCGTACATGACCTCGCGATACAGCTCGTAGAATCCGCGAATTGCCGACTCAGAAACCATCTCGCCCGCTTGCGGCGACTCGGATGAACTTCCACCCAGTTCCACGACGCAATTCAGGTCAGGATTGGCGAGCATGCCTGATGCTGAAAGTTCGAAGACCTCGTTGTCATCGACAGAAATATAGCCGGCTGCACCAGTAAGGTTGGCAAGGCGTGTGCGGCGAAGCGTCATTTCTTCGTCATCGTCCTCATAACCGAAGAAAGTCCACGAAAGCTCGAACTCGTTTGGCCCCAGCGGAATCACATTGCGACACTGCAGCAGGTTTTGCTGTTGCTGCACCGTCAAGCAAGGGAACATCGTCAGGTTTTGAATAGTGATGTCGTCCGGAAACTCCTTGACCGGCGTGACAGGGCGCATGTCGTTGAGTTCAAAATTGGATTTGTAAGACCGCATCTCATCGTGAGACTTGAGCTGATCGCGAGGCGTGGCGATCGACTCCACGACATTATGGGCGTGTGTTTTATCATCATTGAAGAGATTGCCTTTTTGGTCCATGCGATAAAGGCCAAAGCTGATCAGGAACACATGCAGCAGGGTTGCATGATAGGAATCCTTCAGGTTTTCTGGATACAACTTCCAGTTGCCACGAAGGCGTTGCCGCTGATAGCCCAGCACCTTCAACTTTCTGCCATCGAACACCCGGGTGAATTTCTCGTATACCTTTTCAGTCAGGTAATCCTTCATGGGTAGCGCGTTATGGTCGAAGGTGGCAAACACGGCGCCGTTGACCACCTCGACACGCAGTGCCTTCAGAGAGTTCGCCGCCATGTCAAAGTCGGCCGGATAGCCACCAATGCCTTTTGCGCCCTTGCGAAACGGCACACCCATCAACTTGCCTTTCAGGTCGTAGGTCCACTGATGGTATGGACACATCAGCACGCGGTTGGAGCCGAATTTATCCAGGCATACTTCTGCGGCGCGATGAGCGCAGCTGTTCAGCAGGACATTGATCTGATTGTCCTTGTCGCGCACCATGATCACCGGGCGCTCGCCCACCATCGCCCTTTTGTAGTCGCCGGGATTGGGAACTTCGCAGTCCAGTCCGATAAATGACCAGAACGGTCCGTAGAATATTTTCTCGAGCTCGAGCTGGTAATTATCTTTATCGGAATACACCCAGTTAGGAATGCGCGTGCAGTCCTCGGTGGGCCATTCCAGTGTTTTCTTTTGAAATTCAATAGCGACAGACGCCATGTCTCTCTCCTGTTGTTCTGTCTACTGACTATCAGATTGGGTGAACGATCGAACCAGGCACAAGCTCGTTATCGAACACCACATCGCGCGCGGCAAAGAGCCATTCGGACTGGCTTGTATCTATCTGGTCGAAGCTGCGGCCCAAGAGCTGTACGCGGGGGTTGCCATCGGTTTGAGTGAAGTACACAACGAACTGGCTGCGCGTATGCAGCAGGTTTGCGTCCTGCTTTACGATGCGTACATTGGAGACCAGGTGCGTAACGTATCGAGGTGCGTAGACCAAGGTGTTGCGTATGGCGGTGACACGATCTATCAGCGCGCCGCGGCTCTCTGCCAGAATCACGCACATCGGAAGATTCCGTTCGTAATTGACCCGTGAAATCAGTCTGTATCGGCATTCTTGTGTATATAACTCGGGCCATTTTTCCAGTTCGTTATCGCAGATAACTTGCGCATGCGTTGCATAAAGACGTTCGGCCTTAAGAATGTTCTCGCTCATTCGTATTCCTAAAGAAGAAAACTTCGCCGGGCGCTAGGCCAGGCTGACGTGTATGTTTTTGTTTTGTGTGTACGACAGCAGCTCGGACAGCCCTTCTTCGCGTCCAATTCCCGATTTCTTGTATCCACCGAATTCTGCGCCGATAAAATGCGAACCGACTTTGTTGATCCAGACAAAGCCGGATTCGACCCTGGCGGCCAGCCTGTGCGCGCGGACAAGACTGGTTGACCAGATAGAGGCCGTGAGCCCATATTCGAGCGCGTTAACCTGTTCGATCAAGGAGTCTTCGTCGTCCCAGGGAATCACTGCCAGTACGGGGCCGAAAGCCTCCTCGCGGAACAGGCGCATGTCGGGCGTGACGTCGGCAAATACAGTCGGCTCGATGAACCATCCCTTTTCCAAAGCAGGATCGTTGGGTCTGCCGCCACCACAGATGAGTCGCGCCCCCTCGTTGCGCGCCGAGTCGATCAAATCCATGACCTTGTTGAACTGGGCCTGGGAAATCAGGCAACCCATGGTCGTTTCGGGATCAGTCGGAATGCCGCAGCGGTGCGCCCTTGCAATCAGACCGGGAAGCACCTCAAGAAATTTATCGTAATGGCTGCGATGCACGAAACATCTGGATGTGGATCCGCATGACTGTCCGGCCCACGTGAAGTTCATTCCACCGATCGCCCCTTTTGTGGCCTTGTCGAAGTCGGCATCCGGGCAAATAATGAGAGGATTCTTGCCCCCCAGTTCCAATGTGACGGGAATGATTTTCTCTGCGCTGGACTTGAGGACAGCTACACCCGTCTCGGTAGAGCCGATAAGCGTCACGCGTCTGACCAGTGGATGCCTGACCAGGGCTTCACCGCACTCACGATCGCCGCTGACAATATTCAGCACACCGGGCGGGAAGATGTCTTGGGCCAGTTCGGCCAGACGATAGGCGGACAATGGCGCCTGCACCGGCGGTTTCATGATCACCGAATTGCCGGCCGCGATCACCGGAGCAAGCTTGCTGGCCAGGAACATGAGCGGATGGTTATACGCGACAATTCGCACAACTACGCCAAACGGCTCGCGCACACTGTAATTGACAACATCTTCGCCCATGGGAAGTGTCTCGCCCTTGAGCTCGTAGACCAATCCAGCGTAGTAATCCAGTTGAGCTGCCGCGCTCAACACATCACGTTTCATCTCGCGGATGGGATTTCCGCAGTTTATCGAGTCAAGCCACGCCAGTTCATCGGCATTTTCGCGAAGCCGCGTTGCCAGCGCGCGAAGTGCCGTAGCACGCTCTAT
>Ga0079224_100016504_pt1 | contig 10381 bp, 7 predicted proteins | sample Stecom2015_FD_80414 | JGI IMG/M metagenome (GOLD analysis project Ga0079224, IMG submission 80414) | Agricultural soil microbial communities from Utah to study Nitrogen management - Steer compost 2015 | ecosystem: Environmental > Terrestrial > Soil > Agricultural land | place: USA: Utah...
CGCACCAAGCGCTCATGAGCTTGAAACACGTGCCAATTGTGTTCCGCAAAAACGAAATCACGAAACCTATTTTGGTTGGTCTTTAAGACCTGCTTAAAACTCCGTCCCTGTATCCGTTTGTCGGATTCAACGTCCGCTAATTCCAAAATAGTGGGAGCAATATCGATTGAACTTATCAATGCCTTATTTACCCCTCGCCGTACAGCAGGACCGGAAACTATAAATGGGCTTTTAATCCCACTATCGTACAAACGAACTTTGTTTCTCGGGAAAGGGCTTCCGTTATCACTCATAAATATAATGTAGGTATTCTCCAAAATACCCTGAACCTCCAGCTCTTTTATCAACTCTCCAAGATAATAGTCGGCTCGAGATATCTCATGATAGTAACTTGCAAGGTCTTTTCTAGTTTCTGGCCCGTCAAAAAGCATAGGCGGCACCTTAATTGCCGACGGATCGTAAAGAGTCAAAGTGCTATCAACCTGCCAATCACGATGCGCATCGTGAGAAGCGAACCAAAAGAAAAAGGGTTTGTCTTTTGGTCGCTTTTTCATGATAGAAAGCCAATCTTCTTGGCCGCCAAGGCCTGCCCCGCTTGAAACCACATTAAATGCATCAAAGACCTGCTTCCCCATGTGATTCTTCCCGGAGAGAACGGTGTAATAACCTGAGTTCTTTAATATTTGTGGAAACATCACCTGTCCCACCGGAAGCGCATCGTGCAATTCAGGTGCACCTGTGTTATGAGGATATCGGCCCGATATGATACTACTGCGGCTTGGGCTACAGCTACTGGTCGTCAGGTAAACGTTTTCAAATTTAATGCCTTTGCGTGCTAAGGCGTCTACATTCGGGGTTTTCACATCCGGATTCCCATAACATGCCAAGTCGCCCCAGCCAATATCATCAGTGATGTAGAAAACGAAATTTGGTTTGGCGGAACGCTGAGCTTTAACAATTTTTCCATTGAATAGAAGTACTCCCATCAAAAGGGAAGCGTATAAAATAATAAAAGCCTTCCGTTCCGCCATAAATTTCTTTAATTAGACTCCACTATAGGCGTTAAATCCTCCATCGACTACAATCGTCTCTCCACTTATAAAGCCGGAAGCTTCACTTAGTAGAAAAACAAGTGTTCCAACTAATTCCTCGGGATTACCGAGACGCTGATACGGTGTATTGGTGATAAACTTGTTAGCTCTGTCAGTAAAGGTTCCGTCACTGTTCATCAAGAGAGCCCGGTTCTGTTCGGTTAAAAATACTCCTGGAGCGATTGCATTGATTCGGACGCCATCGCCATAACGCATACCTAACTCGATAGCCATCCATTGCGTATAAGCCTCTATCGCACTTTTAGCCATTGTATATCCCAATACTCTCGTAATAGGACGTTGGGCTGCTAAGGAAGAGATGTTTACAATTGATCCGCTGCCCTTTTCAGCCATGACACGGCCTAAGATATGAGTAGGAATTACAGTTCCAAATAAGTTAAGGTCGACCGCTTTCCGAGTATCTTCAATCTTCGCATCAAATAGATTTTGATCAGGCTGGATGGTCGCTCCGGGTATGTTTCCGCCTGCCCCATTTACCAATCCATCAATCGTTCCCCATGTGCTAATGATCTGATCTTTAGCTGCATAGACCTCGTCCTCGTTCAAAACATCAAGAAGAATATAAGTAGCTTCACCTCCAATCTCTTTGATGGCTGCCACGCGCTGTTCAGCCCGTTCTTTGTTCCTTCCAAGGATTACGACCTTAGCGCCAGCTTTTGCCACTCCTAATGAGAAAGAAGCTCCTAATACTCCTGTAGCACCTGTAACAACTACAACTTTGTCTTTTAATGAGAATTGATTTAGATCATTCATGATTTTAATATGGGTTTTATTTTTGATGAATACTATTTAAAATACGCTTACTATAAAAGAATCTCCCTATGCGCTTCTCTTCGTCGGCTAGATTCCCTCTCAACAAATTCTACCGGCACCGTTATCGTGAAAAAATTCTTCTTCGAAGTACTGGTCTGATTAATAAGATCGAGCATAAGCGCTGCTGATTGCACGCCTACTTCATAGGGGCATTGTTCTACCGAACTTATCTTTGGGCTTACAATCTCCGTAAGCGGATCGTTTGAATAGCCTACGATTTTAAGATCATCCGGTAATTTTATCGAAAAGTTCCGGGCGATATTAACAATTTCAAGTGCTACCGTATCATTGCCTGCTAAGATCGAATCAGGAAACCGTTGCAAATTCAGCAACTGTTGAAACGTCACTACTGCATTCTCGCGAGTTAAGTCGTGAAAGAATATAATATCCCTATCCAGTTCGACGCCGAACTCAGCCAGCGCGTCCAGGTAACCATGGTAGCGTTCCCGGTAAATATTACAGGATTGAACTCCACCTATATATGCGATGCGACGACATCCCTGCATGAGAAGATGCTTGGCGGTAAGGTATCCGCCGTGCCGATCATCCGACTGTATTTTATGTGCCAAATAGTTTTTTGGCACCCGGTCGAAAATCACTAACGGTCGGCTACTTTCAGAAAAAATATCAAAGACACTAAAATCTTCGGTGTATAAGGTTGGAGATACAATAAGACCGGCAACCCGGGAAGTGTAGAGTGCATTAATCAAGCTCTTTTCAATCTCAGGAGACTCGTTAGATTGACAAATCATTAAATTATAATTGCTTTCGTACAACTTATTCTGAATTGCTGTAATAACTGTCGACTGATAGTAACGAGAAATCCGAGGAACAATCAAACCGATCGTCGTAGAGCTACTCTTGCGGAGGCTGGCTGCAACCGCATTATATTGATAACCTAATTTCTTTGCAACTTTTTTGACTTCACTCTTGGTTTTCGCATTGATATGAGGATGGTCTTGTAATGCCCTGCTTACTGTGGAACGAGAAAGCCCCATAGCTTCTGCTATGTCTTTCATAGTGGTTTCCGATTCTCTTTTCATAGATAATAATAAAGATAGATATTTGCAATCGATTCCAAAAACATTTATCTCGAATTTACCTAAGTTTCTCAGTTATTAAACCTAATTCGTTACCGCCCTTTATTCTTCCATATAGAATCGAGTTCCTTTTGAGTGAATGGATTCTTCCTATCTGCGAACTTATTTCGAATCTTTAGCACGTCTTGGTCTGAAATAGACGATGCGCTATTACTCCATGCGTTCCGAACATAGCTTAATGTCTGAGCGATCGCCCGATCGCTAAAGTCTTCACTTTGCCCAATTCCTGGCATATCGGCACCAAATTGAAGGGTAGTACCATTGACAGTAATCGGGCCGGTAAGACCATGAAGAACGATTGCAACCAGTTTGTCTTTATTGCCCAACACCCAATCTGAATTATTCAGGGGCGGGGCGAGCGATTCAATGCCATAGCCATCTTTACCATGACAAGTGGCGCAAAACTGGTTGTAAAGCAACGCACCTTCAGGAAATTTCTCGGCTGCTGCCTTTGTATTCACATCGTTTTTAGCTTTTTCGATATCATTTAATACCTTCGTCAGCTTCTCGTAGATGACACTTTCGGGTTTAATATCATGTGCTTGGAGACCGGACAGAAAAGTTTCTTCTTTATCTTGTAAACCACTTACTATGGCGTCGGCGACAAAGTTATTCTTTGGAAATGTTTGAAGTAATTTAAAAATCAGCCTCTTCGACTCGTCTACATCAAAGGTCTTCATCTTTTCTGCGGCAAAAAAAGCGATATAAGGCGCAGCCAGGTCGTCCTTATCATCGATCATTTTATCTAGATATGGGGTAAATTGCTCGAAATTAGTCTCATCTGATATTGATATCATTGCACTTAAAGCCTGCACGCGAATATGTCGATCGTCGTTGCTAAACAGTAAATTAATATCTTCTGAACCTAGCTTTTCTAACCCTTCTAAGGTCCACATGGCATGAATTGCAGCCAGCGCATTACCAGGGTTATTAATCAGTGTGCGCAGGTGCGGCACAGCATCGCTCATATTTCGGTCGATAAGAAGCTGTTGTGCCTTATCTCTTATCCAGCCATTCGGATGAGATAGCAGTTCTACTAGCCCCTGGGCGTGATCTGGGAACGAAACAACCTTACTTTTCCGACCCTTTCTTGGAGTAATCTTGTAAATACGGCCCATTTCCGTAGGTTGCTGTAGATCGCGTGAAACAATTTCCTGTTTCAAATAGGGAGTTAAATAAGTTTTGTGTTGTATGATACCTCTATACATGTCTACTACATAAAGTGCTCCATCCGGACTATTCACTAAACTAACAGGACGAAACCGCTCATCGGTGCTTCTCAAAAACTCCGACCCTTCATAAGCTTGTCTCCCGGTGATCGTATTGCCCTCTTCCTGAAGAATATTCCTTTTAATAAGGTTGGCGGCGGGTTCAGGTACAAAGGCATTAAAGTAGAACTCTTCTCCAAACAAATCACCTCGATAGATCGTTAAGGCACTTGCAGCGGTAAAATTTACAAGGCGCGAAGTGCTATCTAAAATTCCGTCCATATATCCGCGATTAACTCCCGTAGTGGGTCTAATAGGATACACCCGCTTGTCGTTTACGATCTCTTCATTAAATCCATCTACCTTCCGTTGGTTGTTATTTGTTGCTCCAAAGCCGGGAGAGAAGTAGTCACCTAATACATTCGCTGAATTGTGATTGTAAAATAAACGCCCGTAGTTATCCTGCGCGATTCCCCATTGCCCCCTAAAATGAGTTTTCTCTATTAACCACTTATCTCCTACCCGCCGATAACGTTTATCTGATTTTGCGTTGTATATCCAGTTATCCAATGCCCGCAACAGACCATTCGGTTGATGTTCTACATTGCCGCCAATCGCATACTTGTCATCTACTACTATTTTTTCGCCGGGACGGTCGTCTTTAATAGGAACAAACCAAAGATAAGGTGGCGCTGCGATGAGAATCCCATCTGAAAACAAGGAAATCGCACGAGGCAAAACCAAAGAGTCCATAAAAACTTTTCTCGTATCAAATTTTCCGTCTTGGTCTTCATCTTCCAAGATCACTATTTTCCCCGTTGGCTGTTCCTCACCAGTTCCCAACGTATCAACCATAAAGCTGGGCATCTCAACAATCCACATACGGCCTTTCTCATCGAATGTCATAACGGTAGGTGCGATGACCAGCGGCTCAGATGCTACCACTTCGATCTTGAAACCATCCTCTATTTCCATATTTTGTATAGACTCCTCGGTCGATAGTACAGGCGATTCGGAAAAGTCGGGTTCCACATCAGGGCTACACGAAGTTATTACTAATAAAAGAGATAATAAGGAGTATATGGGTAGTTTCATCGGCATAATATAATAACAAATTTTTAATGTAAAATAATTTCCAATCAAATTTTTTGAATATATTGTATGGTTTAGCAACTTATCCGCAATATTTGGCCGCCATGCCTAAATCAGTGCCTCTGATATTTTTGATTTTCCAAATTTTATACTTAAATATGCAATCGTAACCAACGATAAGAATTAAATTATGAAAAACACCAAGACAGGAAACTACCGCTGGCTGATTTGCGCCTTACTTTTTTTTGCTACCACCATTAACTATATCGACCGCCAGGTGATCGGTTTACTGAAACCTACATTAGAAAAAGAATTTAATTGGACCGAAGTAGATTATGGATATATCGTGACCATTTTTGCTGCGATGTATGCGCTCGGGTATGTCCTTTTCGGTACCTTCATTGATAAAGTCGGAACAAAAGTTGGTTATGCAGTTTCTGTTTCTGTTTGGAGCATCGCAGCGATGCTACATGCAGTTGCACGAAGCACAGTAGGCTTTGGTTTTGCCAGGGGGCTATTAGGCCTTGCTGAAGCCGGCAACTTTCCGGCGGGCGTGAAAGCTGTCGCCGAATGGTTTCCCAAAAAAGAACGGGCATTGGCAACCGGAATTTTTAATTCGGGTACCAGTATAGGTGCAGTACTTGCTCCTATAATTGTACCGCTACTTTTAGGATTGTATGGTTGGCAGGAAGCTTTCTGGATAACAGGCGCATTAGGTTTTGTATGGTTGATTTTCTGGTGGATATTTTATGAAGTGCCTACCAAGCAAAAAAGACTTAAGCAGCCCGAACTTGATTATATACTAAGTGATGATGAGAGCGAAATCGATCAAGCTCCGGCTAAGATAAAATGGGGATATTTACTGGGTTTACGACAAACTTGGGTATTTATTATCGGAAAAGCGTTGACTGACCCCATATGGTGGTTCTTCCTCTTTTGGTTGCCTTCGTATTTTGCGGACGCTTTCGCCCTCGATCTTACTAAACCGAGTCTACATCTCGTAATTGTATATGCCGCAACGACATTCGGCAGCATTGGTGGCGGGTACTTGTCATCGGCTTTGATCAAAAGCGGATGGCCAGTATTGAAGGCCCGAAAAACTACGCTTCTAATTGTTGCTATTGCCGTTACGCCAATTTTTCTAGTTCAATACGCGTCAAATATTTGGACGGTTGTAGCTCTTATCAGCATTGCAACGGCCGCACATCAGGCTTGGAGCGCTAATATATTCACGATCGTTTCTGATATGTTTCCTCGAAAGGCTGTAAGTACCGTGGTTGGGATCGGCGGAATGTCCGGCTCCATTGCATCTACCTTATTCCCTATTTTCGTGGGCACACTCTTAGCATATTATAAGGGTCTTGGCAATATCACGGCGGGTTATAATATTCTATTTATCATATGTGGTTGCGCTTATTTCTTGGCATGGGCGATTATTCAATTGCTTACTAGACGTATGAAGCCAGTTGTTATTTAATAGAAATCGAAGAGTTAAAGACATAAACAACAATCAAATGAAAGAATTTTTAGACGAAAATTTCCTCTTAGATAACAAATTTGGTAGCAGATTATATCATGAATTTGCTAAAGAAATGCCCATCATTGATTATCACAGCCACGTGCCACCACAGCAGATTGCGGATGATATAAAATTTGATAACCTTACGCAAATTTGGTTATATGGCGACCATTATAAATGGAGAGGCATGCGTGCAAATGGAATACCAGAAGAATATATCACAGGGAATAGGACTGATTACGAGAAATTTGAGAAATGGGCCGAAACGATTCCTGCAACCATTAGAAACCCATTGTTTCATTGGACACATCTGGAACTAAAGCGTTATTTCGGTATTGATGAACTACTTACGCCTCAATCAGCAAAGCGGATTTACGATGAGTGTACCGAAAAGCTGCAATCGGATGAGTTCTCTACTCGCAATTTATTAAGGAAGATGAAGGTTGAGGTGGTCGGCACAACGGACAGTCCGATTGATGACCTATCGGCGCACAAAAAGATCAAAGAGACTGAATCTGATTTTCAGGTCGTACCTACATTTAGACCTGATGCCTTTATGGATATCGAAAATGCTAGCAGTTTGAGAGCTTTGATTGTCCAGTTGGAGAGCTTGTCTAATGAAAAGATCACTTCTTTTGCAGGATATCTGGAAGTATTGAAGGGAAGACACGATTATTTTTCAGAAAACGGATGCACCGTATCTGATCACGGGCTTTCACATATGTACGCTGAAGATTATACAGACGACGAAATAGAGGCTATATTCACTAAAATATTAAATGGAGATGCAAACAATGCGCTTGAATGTCTGAAGTTCAGGTCTGCTTTATTATATAATTTTGCGTTATGGGATCACGAGAAAGGATGGGTTCAGCAATTTCACCTCGGCCCTCTTCGCAATAATAATAGTAGACTACTAAGAAATATCGGCGTTGATGCCGGGCTTGACTCCATAGGCGATTTCCAACAGGGCATACATTTGTCTCGGTTTCTCGACAAACTCGACACAACGGATTCCCTCGCAAAAACCATCGTTTACAATATCAACCCAGCAGATAATGACCTTATTGCTGCCATGCTAGCCAACTTTAACGACGGTTCTGTAGCTGGGAAAATGCAATACGGAGCGGCTTGGTGGTTCTTAGATCAAAAACATGGAATCATTGAACAACTCAACACGGTTTCCAACATGGGTCTTTTGAGCCGATTTATCGGCATGCTTACTGACTCAAGAAGTTTCCTTTCTTATCCAAGACATGAGTATTTTAGAAGAATACTTTGTAATCTGATCGGCGAAGACGTCGAAAAAGGAGAACTTCCCAATGATATCAATTTCCTGGGGAAAGTAGTTCAGGATGTATGCTATAATAACGCTAAGTCCTACTTTAACTTTTAAGTATCTAGACTTGTAAGGTTAGCATTATTTCTTTCGGCCGTTTCGATAATGGAATAATCCGAAAGGATTAATGCTTTTCCTTTTTTAACACATACATCATGTTCAAAATGAACTGAAGGTTTGCCATCCTTGGTCCGGATTGTCCATCCATCTCGTTCTGTATATACCTCTTTCACACCAAGATTGATCATAGGTTCAATCGCTAGAACCGTGTTTTCTCTCAATTTTGTACCCGTTCCTCGCCGTCCGTAATTCGGAACTTGAGGGTCTTCGTGCATATCTGCGCCTAAGCCATGACCCACCAATTCACGAACCACCCCATAGCCCTCTTTTTCTGTATGACTCTGAATCGCGTATCCAATATCTCCAATACGATTGCCGGCGATTGCCTGTTCGATCCCCTTATATAAAGATTCCTTAGTCACCTTTACAAGTTTCATATGCTCTTCAGGAGCTTCTCCGAGCACAAAGGTATAGGCATGATCACCATGGAAGCCATTTTTATATACGCCCACATCAAGGGAAACAATATCACCTTCTTTTAAAGGCACATGATTAGGAAAGCCATGAACGACCACATCGTTCACTGACGCACATATATTGTAAGGAAAGCCTCCGTAATTTAGAAAAGAAGGTACTGCTTGGTGGTCTCTAATAAACTCTGCAGCGAGCTGATCGATATCCAATGTCGTCATCCCTGCCTTAAGTACCTTCGCTAGTTCAGCCAACGTTTGACTCACCAACATGGCGCTTATCCCCATCAACTCAACTTCTTCTTCTGTTTTTATTATAATCATGTTAGTATAAATTAGATTTTTCTTCCGGTCATGTTCAGTAGAAGAAAGCCAAGCGCTCCTGACAATGCGGACGCAGTTAGAATTGAAAATTTAGCTACTGCTACTTGCTCAGGCTCGACAAACGACAGCAAGGCTATAAAAATCGACATTGTAAACCCTATACCGGCCAGCAAGCCGACACCTATAATTTGAGTCCAGTTAGCACCTTCGGGAAGCTGACACAGGTTGGATTTCACCGACAACCATGATGTTAGGAAAATACCCACTGGTTTCCCAATTAACAGTCCAAGCACAATTCCCATCCCCAGATTAGAAAAAAGACCATCAACCATTCCATCTTCAAAACGAATATTTGTATTTGCTAACGCAAAGATCGGAATAATAATAAAGTTCACTGGTTTCACAAGAGCATGTTCTAACCTTTCTAATGGTGACTCTTCAGCACCAGGTGTAGTAGGTAAGGTTAGTGCAGTTAATACACCGGCTACTGTTGCATGAATACCAGAATGATGGATAAAATACCACATAAACACACCCGGAATCAGATAGAAAGCAATATTTTTAACACCAAAGCGATTGAACGCTATCAACAATAAAAATACCGCTCCGCCGTACGCTAAAGACACTACATCAAGTTCAGCGGAGTAAAATAAGGCGATCACTAAAATGGCTAATAAATCGTCGACGATGGCGAGAGCCGCTAAAAATATTTTCAAGGATAAAGGCACTCTCTTTCCTAGTGCAGTAATGACAGCAAGGGCAAAAGCGATGTCAGTAGCCATCGGGATACCCCACCCATGTGCTGTATCTGTCCCATTATTAAAATACAAGTAAATTCCTGCTGGAATTACAGCGCCACCTATTGCACATAGTATAGGTAGCGCAGCTTTTTTGGGAGAAGCCAGTTCACCTTCAACCAGCTCCCGTTTTATTTCTAATCCAACCAACAAAAAGAAGATAGCCATCAGGCCATCGTTAATCCATAAAGCAACGGAATATTTTAAATGAATAGACTCCGTATTAAAGCCAAGTTGGGTATTAAGCAAATTATTAAATCCAGCTCCCAGTGGAGAATTGGCAATTAATAACGAAATGATAACGCAGAAGAAAAGAATAATACCTCCTGCTGACTCATGTTTTAAGAAATCCGGAAAAGATCTAAGGTTGATACGACTATTCATACCGACAAAGATATTAAAACTCGGAAGTTTACCTAAATTAACTTTATTAATCTACCTGAAATTAAACTTATTTCTATTTTTACGTAATGGATATCACCAAGAGATTCAACAGGATAGTTGCCATTTATTTCCAACTTCAGGCAAAGCCAATGATCACGGCACA
>Ga0079224_100016505_pt1 | contig 10380 bp, 9 predicted proteins | sample Stecom2015_FD_80414 | JGI IMG/M metagenome (GOLD analysis project Ga0079224, IMG submission 80414) | Agricultural soil microbial communities from Utah to study Nitrogen management - Steer compost 2015 | ecosystem: Environmental > Terrestrial > Soil > Agricultural land | place: USA: Utah...
GGCGACCCGCCGGCCGCCCAGCGGGCGCCGGCCTGGCCGGGCGGCCGCGCGGCGCCCGCGGCCGGCGGCCCGGCCGGGCGGGCGCGCGGGGAGATGGTGCGCAGCCAGATCGAGGCGCGCGGCATCAGCCACCAGGCGCTGCTCGAGGCGAGGCGGCGGGTGCCGCGCCACGAGCTGGTCCCGCAGGCGGCGCGCGCGGAGGCCTACGGCGATCACCCGCTGCCGATCGGGCACGGCCAGACCATCAGCCAGCCGTACATCGTCGCCCTCATGACCGGCCTGGCCGACGTCCAGCCCGGCGACCGTGTGCTCGAGATCGGCACCGGCTCCGGCTACCAGGCCGCCGTGCTGGCCGAGATGGGCGCCGAGGTCTACTCGATCGAGATCGCCCGGCCGCTGGCCGAGCGCGCCCGCGGCGACCTGGCCCGGCTCGGCTACGGCGACCGGGTCCACGTCCGGGTCGGCGACGGCTACCGCGGCTGGCCCGACCAGGCCCCGTTCGACGCCATCATCGTGACCGCGGCGCCGCCCCGGGTGCCGCCGCCCCTCATCGAGCAGCTCGGCGTCGGCGGCCGCCTGGTCATCCCGGTCGGCACGGAGCACCAGCAACTGCGGGTCATCACTCGCACCGAGGAGGGTCTGCGCGAGGAGCGGAGCGTCCCGGTGATGTTCGTGCCGATGACCGGCGAGGCGCTCGGCCAGACAGGGGGGGCGCCCGGGCGCTGACCCGGCGCGCCTCGCATGGTATAGGCTAGGCCGCCATGTTCGAGACCCTTTCCAAGGGGTTCCGCGCCGCCAAGCAGCGCCTCACCGGCGTCGCCGAGCTCACCGACGACGTCATCGACGAGGCCCTGCGCGATGTGCGCATGAGCCTGCTCGAGGCCGACGTCGAGTTCAAGGTCGTCAAGCGCTTCCTCGACCGCGTCAAGGAGGCCGCTCGCGGCGAGCAGGTCCAGCTCAAGGCCCGATCCGAGAAGCTGGGCGCCAAGCGGATCACCCCGGAGCAGGCGTTCGTCGCCATCTGTCAGGACGAGCTCACCCGGATGATGGGGCCGGTCGACACCGAGCTCCGCTGGGCCAAGAAGGGCCCGACCGGGATCATGATGGTCGGCCTTCAGGGCTCCGGCAAGACGACCAGCGTCGGCAAGCTGGCCCGCTTCCTCGAGAAGGAGCACGGCAAGCGGCCGCTCCTGGTCGCCGCCGACGTCTACCGGCCCGCCGCCGTCGATCAGCTGAGGACCCTCGGCGGCCAGCTCGGCATGCCGGTCTTCTCGATCGACGGCTCGGACCCGGTCGACATCTGCCAGAAGGCGGTCGATCACGCCTCGCAGAACGGCCGCGACGTCGTCATCTTCGACACCGCCGGCCGCCTCGCCATCGACGAGCCCCTGATGCAGGAGCTCGAGGACATCGACAAGGCGACCCACCCGGCCAACATCTTCCTGGTCCTCGACGCGATGACCGGCCAGGACGCGGTGCGCACCGCGGAGACCTTCAACAAGCGCCTCAACCTCGACGGCGTCATCCTCACCAAGATGGACGGCGACGCCCGCGGCGGCGCCGCCCTGTCGGTCAAGGAGGTCACCGGCAAGCCGATCAAGTTCGTCGGCATGGGCGAGTCGCTCGACCGGCTCGAGGAGTTCCGGCCGGACGGCATCGCCTCGCGCATCCTCGGGATGGGCGACATCGTCGGCCTGGTCAAGGACTTCGAGCAGGTGGTGGACGCGGAGAAGGCGGAGGAGGACGCCGTCCGCATGCTCAAGGGGAAGTTCGACATGCAGGACTTCCTCGAGCAGATCCGCCTCATCCAGAAGATGGGCTCGCTCAAGGACCTGTTCGACAAGCTGCCGTTCTTCCCGGGCGGGCTGCCGGACGAGGTCAACCTCGACGACCGCGAGCTGGTCAAGATCGAGGCGATGATCAACTCCATGACCCTCGAGGAGCGGCGCAACCCGACCGTCTTCGTGACGACCTCGTGGGAGGAGATCGCCTCCCAGCGCGAGCCGGGCAAGAAGAACAAGCGGCGCCGCGCCGACTACAACCCGGAGCGGGTGCGGCGCATCTCGCGCGGCTCCGGCCGCAGCGAGGACGAGGTCAAGGAGCTGCTGCAGAAGTTCGGCGCCATGCGCCAGATGATGGTGCAGCTCGGCGCGTCCACCGGCCTGCTCGGCAAGATCCCCGGCTTCAAGCAGTTCAGCCAGATGAAGCGGCTGGCCGGCCTCGACCTCGGGGCGATGATGGGCGGCGGCATGCCGGGGATGGCGGCGGCCGGCGGCGGCGGCGGCGGCGGGATGGGCGCCGTGCCGTCGATGCCGATGAACGTCCCCGGGCTGCCGCCCGGCTACACCATGCCGGGCACGCGCGCGCCGGCACCGTCCGCCTCGGCGCGGCCGAACGATCGCAATCGCAAGAAGAACAAGCGCAAGGCCGAGAAGGCGGCGAGGAAGAAGTCGCGCAAGAAGCGATGAGCGCGCCTCGCGGCGGCGCCGCCGAGGCGGGATCTCACGGGAACCACTTGCGATCCGGCGTTCAACGACGCATGTTCCCCGGGATGCATCGGCGCCGGTCCCCCCTCCGCGCCGCGGCAGTGGCCCTCGCCGCGGTCCTCCTCGCCGGGCATGCGGCCTCGGCCGAGACGCCGCTGCCGCCGCGCGGCACCAGGTCCGTGGTCGACGCCGCCGGCATCATCCCGGATCAGACCGAGGCGGCGATGGAGGCGCTCCACCAGGAGCTCTGGCAGAAGGCCAAGGTCGCCATCGTGGTCGTGACCGTGCCGCGCCTCGAGCGGGAGACCATCGAGGAGCTGGCGGTGCGGGTCGGGCACGGCTGGGGGGTCGGCAGCGGCGAGAAGGACGAGGGCGTGGTGATCGCGCTCGCCGTCGAGGATCGCAAGATGTTCATCGCGACCGGGTACGGCAGCGAGGGCTACCTGCCGGACGGCCTGGTCGGCCAGATCCGCGACGAGGCGCGGCCGGCGCTCGGCAAGAACCAGTTCGGCCCCGGCCTGCAGTACATCAGCGCGCGGGTGGCGCAGATCGCCGCGGCGGAGCACCAGGTCACTCTCACCGGCATGCCGGACATGCCGCCGCCGCCCCGGCAGCGCCGCCGCGGCTGCGTCGGTAGCATCTTCGGCCTGCTCCTGCTCCTGTTCCTGCTCGGCGGCTTCTTCGGGCGCGGGCGCGGCGGCGGCGGCGGGATGGGCGGCCTCTTTACAGGCATGATGATCGGCAGCATCTTGTCCAACCTCGGCGGCCACCGCGGCGGCGGCGGCTGGGGCGGCGGTTTCGGCGGCGGCGGCGGGTTCGGCGGCTTCGGTGGCGGCGGGTTCGGCGGCGGCGGCGCCGGCGGAGACTTCTGATGAAGCAGCAGGCAAAGGACCACCCGGCGATCCGCGAGCTCATCTCGGGGCTCGAGCGCGCGCTCGGCGAGCGGCTGCTCGCGGTGGTCCTGTACGGCCCGGCGGCGCGCGACGACGCCCCCCACGCGGAGACCGACCTGCACCTCATGGTGCTCTTGCGCGACCTGTCCCTCGGCACGCTGGCCGACGCCAGGGCGCCGATCCTGCGCTGGGTGGGCAAGAACCTGCCGATCCCGCGCCTGTTCTCGCCGGTCACCCTGGCCGGCGCCGCCGACGTGTTCCCCATCGAGCTGGGCGACGTCGCCGACTGTCACCAGGTGCTCCACGGCGCCGATCCGCTGGCCACCATGCCGGAGATCGACAGCGAGCACCTGCGCCTGCAGTGCGAGCGCGAGCTGCGCGAGAAGCTGATGCGGCTGCGGGAGGCCTACATCGTGGCGCGCGGCAAGGACCGCGATCTCGAGCGCCTGATGGTCAGCTCGTTCCCGGCGTTCACGATGATCTTCCGCGGCTGCCTGCGGCTGCACGGCGACGCGGTGCCGGCCGGAGACGGCGAGGCGGCCGCGGCGTTCTGCAAGAGCGCCGGCATCGACCCGGCGCCGCTGGCCGCGGTCGACCGGCTGCGCCACGGCCAGGCGGACGGCGCGTCGATGTCGGAGCTGTTCGCCCGCTACTACGAGACGCTCGACCGGGCGGTCGACGCGATCGACGAGTTCGTGCACAGGGCGCCGGAGGCGGCGCGAGAAACGAGGAGTGAGTCCCCATGAAGAAGTGGATCCCCCTGGCCGTCATCGGCGGCATCGTGCTCATCCTGGTCCTGTTCGGCGTGTCCCGCTACAACGCGCTGGTCACCGCCAACGAGCGGGTGGACGGCGCCTGGGCGAACGTCGAGAGCAAGCTACAGCGCCGGCTCGACCTCATCCCCAACCTGGTGGAGACGGTGAAGGGCTTCGCCGCCCAGGAGAAGGAGGTCTTCACCAGCATCGCCGAGGCGCGCGCCAAGCTGGCCGGCGCGCAGACGCCAGACCAGGAGGTCGCGGCGCACAACGAGCTGTCGTCGGCGCTGAGCCGCCTGCTGGTGGTGGTCGAGCGCTACCCGGAGCTCAAGAGCAACCAGAACTTCATCCGGCTGCAGGACGAGCTGGCCGGCACCGAGAACCGCATCTCGGTGGAGCGCGACCGCTACAACGAGGCGGTGACCGAGTTCAACTCGATGATCAAGCGCTTCCCCAACAACATCTTCGCCGGCATCGCCGGGCTCGATGAGCGCGAGCAGTTCAAGGCCGAGGCGGCGGCCAAGGAAGCGCCGAAGGTCGACTTCGGCACCGGCAAGTGACGCGGCGGCGCGGGGCTCCGCCGCGGGCGGCGCTGCGGTAGAGTCCCCTGCGATGATCCGCCTCGGCTCCCTCCTCCTCGTTGCCGCCGCCGCATGCGGCGGCACCTCCTCGGCGCCGCCGCCGGTCGAGCCGGTCGAGGCTCCCGGTCCGGCGTCCGCGGCGCCTCCCGATCCCGCCCCGGCCGAGCAGACCGAGGCCGATCGCGCGGCGCTCATCGCCGCCGGCGAGGCGTACGCGCGCGAGAGCCACCCCGAGATGGATCTCGAGGTGCAGTTCCACGCGATCGAGGGGGACTTCGCGCTGCTCCTGGTGATCCCGAGCGACGAGGAGCTCGAGAGCGCGCTCCTGTTCATGAAGCGGGAGGGCGGCACCTGGCGCGGGGTCCACCTCAGCACGGCCCTGGTCTGCGAGGCGCTGACCGCCGAAGGGGCTCCCGAGAGCCTGTGCGAGCGCCTGTGAGCGGCGCGCGCTGACCTCCGGGTCAGTCGAGAGATCCGCTGCGAACTTGCGTTCTCCACGCCGCGCGCGGCATATCATCGCGCCAACTCGCGCGGAGGGGAGACGATGAGGCTCGCGATCACGACAGGTCTGTCCCTGCTTGTGGGCTGTGGTCCGTCGGTGACGGCGGGGGGCGGCGACGAGGGCGGCGGCGAAGGCGGAGGAGGCGGCGGCGCGCTCGACGCCGGCGGCGCGCGCGGCGACGCCCGCCCGGTCATCGACGGCGCCGACGCCGGGCCGACCGAGGCGTGCGACCAGATGGACATCCTGTTCGTCATCGATAACTCCGGCTCGATGGGCCAGGAGCAGGCCAACCTCGGCGCCAACTTCCCGCAGTTCATCTCGCTCTTGGAGAGCTTCACCAACGCCAGCGGGCAGCTCATCGACTACCACGTCGGCATCACCACGACCGGCGTGTCCAAGAGCTACAGCATGCAGATCCCCGGGCTCCCGCCGATCCCGGACGGGCAGGACGGCGAGGACGGCCACCTGCAGGTCGGCTCCGGCTGCGGCATGCCGCGGCGCTGGCTCGAGCGCGGCGACCCGGGCGTGAGCAGCGCCTTCTCCTGCGCCGCCACCGTCGGCACCGGCGGCCCGAGCGACGAGATGCCGCTCGAGGGCCTGCGCCTGGCGCTGACCGATCGCCTGACCGACGGCTCCAACGCCGGCTTCCTGCGCGAGGACGCCCTGCTCGCGGTGGTCATCCTGACCGACGAGGAGGACTGCTCGCGCACCGACGACAACTTCACCCTCGGCTTCGCCCAGGACCTGTGCGACGCGCCGTCGCCGGTGGCGAGCTACGTCGCCGCGCTCGACGCGATCAAGGGCGACCGCAGCCGCTGGGCCGCCGCCATCATCGCCGGCGTCGGCCCCGGCGCCTGCTCCTCCGAGCTGGGCGACGCCCAGGAGGCCAGCCGCCTCCTCAACTTCGCCGCCCAGACCGGCGACAACGCCGTCACCGCCTCCATCTGCGAGGGCGACCTCGCCACCCCGCTGGCCCAGGCCATGGCCGTCTTCCAGCAGGCCTGCGACGAGATCGTCGTGGACTGAGGGCGAGGGCGAGGGCGAGCACGCGCGGCACGGTCCAACCAGGCCCGGATGCTATGATCGTCGCGGTGCCCTCGCCCCGTACGCTGCCCCCCACCACGCGCGACCTCGAGCGCGCAGACGCCCGCCCGTACTTCCTTTGGTGGAGCGACGTCAGCGTCAGGGAGCTCCGCCGCCTCCTCCGGTCCAGCGAGCCGGACGAGCGCGCCTACTGGATGGGTGCGCTTCTGCGGGAAGCCAACACCCGCGACGTCTGGCTGTTCGTCAGCCCGGCGGAGATTCGGGCCGCGTGGCCGTCGCTCCAGCGCCACCTGGGCAGGGCGCGGGACATGTGGGCCTACCTGCTCGGCCTGCCGGCGCCGACCTGGCCTCCGCCCGAGGCGCGGGGTGCGTAGCTCGTTCGACCGCCGCGTCTTGCCAGAGCCGGCCCTCGAGCTGGTGCGAGCGCTCCAGCGCCGAGCGCCCTGTCACCTCGCCGGCGGCGCCGCCCTGAGCGGCGCCTACCTCGGCCACCGCCGGTCACGCGACCTAGACCTCTTCTGTCACGACCGCGCCGAGGTCCGCGCGCTGGTGCGAGAGCTCCCCGTCGTCGCCAGCGAGTGCGGCCTCGAGATCGAGCTGGTTCGCGACGCCGGCGCCTTCGTCCGCGCCGCCGTGCGCGGCGCGGGTGACGACCTCGAGGTCGACCTCGTCTTCGAGAGCACGCCCGACCTCGAACCACCGCCGCCGCCGGTCGACGGCGTCGTGGTCGAGTCGCTGGCCGACCTGCGGGCGGCCAAGCTCACCTGTCTGCTTTCTCGGTCGGAGCCGCGCGACCTGGTCGACCTTCTGTTCCTCGAGCGCGCCGGCTTCCCGCCCGAACGAGACCTTCCGCTCGCCCTCGAGAAGGATCGCGGCATCGATCCCGGCGTCCTCGCCTGGCTGCTCGGCCAGTTTCCGACCGCGCCGCTGCCGGAGATGCTCGCGCCTCTCACCGAGGGCGAGCTGGTCAGCTTCCGCGACGAGCTCCGCGAGCGCCTCCGTCGGCTTGCGGTGCCAGGCGCGTAGCGCGCGAGCGCTCCGACCAGACGGCTGTGCGCGGCGGCTCGCTTCGCCGTGGCCCACGTCCGCGGTGTCACTCGCCGAGGGCGGCGCGAAAGTCGCGGATGGCGTCGTAGGCGGTCGGGCGGTCGAGGAACTGGACCAAGAGGTCGAGGTCGAGCCCGGGCAGGACCTCGCTGCGCTCGAGCGCCTGGTACTGGTCGCCGCGCAGGCCGTACGGCTGAATGCGCCCCTTGCGCCAGTACCACACCTCGCGCACCCCGAGCAGGCGGTAGACCTCGAGCTTGTCGAGCCGGCCGGAGGTCCACACCACCTCGATGGCCAGGTGGGGGCGCGCGGCGTCCTCATCGCCGAAGATGTAGCACTCGTCGGGCTCGGCGCCCCGCTCCTCCTGCTTCTCCTTGAGCGTCCACGAGCCGTAGGGAGAGAAGCGGATGCCCGCGTGCATGCAATAGGCCTCCACCAGGCGTCCGATGTACGACTTGATCACCTCGTGATCCCGAGACGGCGTCATGATCTCGAGCGTCCCCTCCAGGTAGGTGATGCGCGGCGTCGACCGCTCGCCGCGGACCTCGAGCAGCCGCTCGTAGTCCGCCCAGGTGGCTCCGCGCACCTGCACCACGTGGTCCTCCGTCGGCCTGTCGTCCCGCGCTTCCAGCTGGGCAGGTGCGTAGCTCATACCGGGAGGATAGCAGGACCGGCCGGCGAAGCGCTCCGCGCCGCCGCGGGCGGCGCGGAGCGATCGACGACGCGAACCGGCGAGCGCGCTCCCCTACGCTCCGTCCCGGCGCCGGCGCACGATGGCGAGCACGGCGGCAAGGAGCAGCACGTGCGCCGCGCCGCCGCCCGGGCCGGCCCGACAACCGCAGCCGCCGTCGTCGGCGAGCGGGACCGCGCAGTCGCTGGAATACATCGCGCGCACAGTGCCGTCGAAGGTGGACACCAGCAGGTAGTCGCCTGCCGGGGTGATCCCTCCGTTCCCCGGCACGCCGAGATCAAAGGCCCACAGAATCTCGCCGCTATCGGGCCGGATGGCGCGCAGCAAGCCGTCGCCGCCGACCACCCAGAGGACTCCGCCAGCGACCACCGGAGAGGACGGGAAGGAGCTTGCGCTGGTGCGCGCGTGCGCATCGTGGAGCGCGCTGGCCCCGGCAAGCTGTCGCCATAGCTCGTCTCCCGTCGCAGCGTCGAGCGCCACGAGAGCGTCGTACTGGGTCGGCACAAAGAGGCGTCCATCGGCAAGCGCGGGAGTACTCAGCACGGAGTAGTCCCAGTTGCTAGCCCCCGGCACGATCCGTCTCCGCCAGATTTCGGTGCCCGTTGCATGGTCGAGGGCGATCACCGCCCCCTCCGCGTTCACCAGGTAGACCCTGTCACCCTCCACGACCGGAGAGGCATGCACTCCAATCGAGTCGTTTGGCGCAAGACGCCAGCGCTCGTCGCCGGTCGCGCGTTCCCAGGCAAACACGCCGTTTCTGCCGCGAGCCACCGACCCGATGACGAGATCACCGGCGAGCGCGCCCGCTGCCCGGCTTGTGAGGCTGTTGCCGCCTGGGGCGGGGTCGCCTTTCCACACGACCCCGCCGGTCGCGACGTCGATCGCCGCCCAGTTCCGGTGCACCCCGACATAGGCGACCCCGCCGGCCACCACGGGAGGCGCGTGGAGGATTTGGGTCATGGCCGGTATCCCCTCGCCGAGGTCTACCGACCATCGCAGCTGCCCAGACGCGAGCTCGATGCCGTAGACGATGCCGTCCGAGGATGGGACCACCACCGTGCCGGCTTCGACCGCGACCGGGGCGCGAACGTCCCGACCTGGATGGAAGCGCCAGCGCTCGGCTCCAGACGCCAGATCGAGCGCCACCACCGCACCCGCCGCTCCCACGTCGAAGTCGGCGATCGAAACCAGGGCAAGCCCGCCTTCGACCACGGGGGCGCCAGCAGGGTGGCCTCCGACAGCCGCAGTCCACAGCGTCGACAGCGGTGGAGCGATCTCCTGTTCGACCGCTCCATGGTGCGCCTCTCCGCCCTGCAACTGCGGCCAGCTTCCGCCCCGCAGCTGCGGCGAGCAGGAGCAATCCTGCAGCGGCTGCATCGTACTCTCGACTCTTCCGTCCGCCATCACGGCGCTGACCTTGAGCGACCTGGAAGGAGCGCCCGACGTATCGAGCGATCCACGCCAGTTCCACGCTCCTACCGGTTCGAGTCGGATCTGTTGCCCTCCGGCTTCGGCGGTCACCTCTCTCACGTGCTCACCGAGCTCGACCGCCGCGATCACGTCGATTCGTCCGCCCGTCGAACACTCGTTCAAGCTGGGCGACACGATGCGCAGGACGTCTCGATCGACGATCGTGTGATGTGCGCTCAGGAGCATCCCGTCGATCACTCGGACCAGGCGGTAGCCTGCGGGCGTCCCATCAATGCCGCCTCGAACGAAGGGCTCGGTATTGAGCTGAAGTAGATCACCGAATTCCAGCAACATGTTCGAGTGCCAGTGGCCGGTGAACAGGTAGTCGATTCCGGCCTCTTCGAGGGCGCTCAGCTCGGGATCTTCGGGCGGCCGATGGATGAATGCGATGGTCGGCGTGTCGGCGGGCAGATTCTCGAGGTCGCGCCTGAGGAAGGCAGTCCACTGAGCAACGGTCGCGTTGTCGTTCAGCACGACATAGCGAGCCTCGGGGCTGTCGAAGCTGTACATGTCCGGCCCCATGACTGACCGGTACGATGTGCCCCCATCGAACCAATCGTGATTACCGGGCACAGGCACGATCGGCACCTCCAGAGCCGCGGCCGACTCCTTCAGGATCGCGTAGTGCTCGGGACGGTTTGCCTGAACCAGATCACCGGTCAGTGCTATAAAGCTCGGGCGAGGGACGTTCGCGCTTACCTGCATCAGGGAATGAAGGACGTCGTCATCGGCGAGTACGCCGTCCCGCCCACGCTCCTCCTTGCCACCGTGACGCTCGGATGCGCTCGCGAAGGGCGCGTCCGGCGCCAGCTCGTGCGGCACCAGCGGCAGGGCGAACGTGCCCCCCTCTGATGGAATAGCCGCCCACACCGGCCCCCGTCGAAACCCGACCGGCACACGGCCCCAGGCGA
>Ga0079224_100016506_pt1 | contig 10380 bp, 7 predicted proteins | sample Stecom2015_FD_80414 | JGI IMG/M metagenome (GOLD analysis project Ga0079224, IMG submission 80414) | Agricultural soil microbial communities from Utah to study Nitrogen management - Steer compost 2015 | ecosystem: Environmental > Terrestrial > Soil > Agricultural land | place: USA: Utah...
GTCAAGATCCTCGACATCGACTGGCAGCGCGAGCGCATCTCGCTCGGCATGAAGCAGCTCCAGAGCTATCCGTGGCAGAACGTCTCGGAGAAGTACCCGGTGGGTGCGCGCGTGCAGGGCAAGGTGGTCTCGATCACCAACTACGGCGCGTTCGTCGAGCTCGAGCCGGGCATCGAGGGCCTGGTCCACATCTCCGAGATGAGCTGGACCCGCAACGTCCGTCACCCGAGCAAGATCGTCTCGATCGGCGAGACCATCGAGGCGGTGGTGCTCAAGGTCGACGAGAGCGAGGAGAAGATCTCGCTCGGCATGAAGCAGACCGAGCAGGATCCGTGGATGGTGCTGCCGCTCAAGTACCCGGTCGGCACTCGCATCACCGGCAAGGTTCGCAACCTCACCTCGTTCGGTGCCTTCGTCGAGATCGAGCCGGGCATCGATGGCCTGATCCACATCTCCGACATGTCGTGGACCAAGCGGGTGCAGCATCCGTCGGAAGTGGTCAAGAAGGGTGACACCGTCGACGTGATCATCCTCAACATCGACTCCGACAACAAGCGGATCTCGCTCGGCCTGAAGCAGGCCACCGATGATCCGTGGCTGACCATCGGCGAGACGCTGCCGGTCGGCAGCGAGCGTCGCGCCAAGGTGCTCCGCCCGGTCGACAAGGGCCTGGTGGTCGACCTCGGTGATGACATCGAGGGCTTCGCCCCGGTGTCGCAGATGGGCCTCGCGCCGGACCAGGATCCGGAGCAAGCGGTCGTCGAGGGCCAGATCGTGGTCGCCCGCGTGCTCGAGGTCGACCCGATCCACCACCGCGTCGTGGTCGCGATCGTCGACTATCCGGCCGATGGCATCCCGACTCCCGAGGAGATCGCGGCCGCCAAGGCAGCCGCCGAGGCCCGGGCCGCGGCGATCAAGGCCGCCGAGGCCGAGGGCGACGACGACATCGACGGCTGAGCCGTCGCTGGAGTGAGAAGGCAAGAAGGCCGGCACCGAGGGTGCCGGCCTTCCTGCTTTCAGGAGAAGTGTGGTGCCTTGGCGGGCGACTGTTGCGCGGGTGCTGTAGTGCGAGGTCAACAGCACCACAAACTATGTAGCCGGACACCTTCTGCCGACAGCCGCAAACCCGCACTGCAACTGGCTTTCTTGGGAGCGGTGGCGGGTGGCACGTCGCCTGCTTGTTCGCGCGCGCGACGGATTCCGCGTCCTTCCTCCCCACTGATTGGATGACCACAGTGCACACTCCCCGGATCTCCGCCCTTGCCCTGGCCGCGGCCATTGCCGCTGCGCCGCTGAGCGGACAGACAATCGCTTTCGACAACTCGACCCCGTACGACGCGGTGCCGGGCCTGACGTCCTACCAGACCAATTTCTCGGAGCTCGGCCCGATGCTGGTCGAGTGGAGCTTCGTGGGCGGTGGCGGTGGTTCGGCCACCTGGGGCTACCTCGGCGCGTACCTGGGCTTCATCGACGTCTACGGAGTCTCGACCGACGGCTTCTTCCTGGGTGGGGTCGGTGCGCTCGACACCTTCAACAGTCCCTGGCACCTGATTGGCGAGAATGTGTCCTCGTTCACCATCTACGCCTCGCTCGGCAATTCGGTGTTCGACGTTATCGGCAACCCCGAGACCTCGCCGGGCAGCTCGCAAGGCCAGGCGATTGACTATCAGTGCAGCGGCATATTTGTCCTTGTTCCGTTGTGCTACCTCGGTGGCACCGACTACTGGAACACCACGGTCACTTACTCCAATCCGGTCGGCATCAACGGCGCCGAGCCTCAGGGTGACCTGTACGCCACGATGACCGTCAGCTTCGGTATTCCCTTCAACACCGGTAGCGGTTGCGGCCTGGGTTGGCGTGGGCTCGAGACTGACGGCTGCAACTACGTGACCTTCCTGCAGGACATGGACAACGGTCCGGCCGATGGCAGCATCGGCATCCCGCAGGAGACGGTGCCCGAGCCGGCCACGATGACCCTGCTGGCCACCGGCCTTGCCGGGATGGCTGCGGCGCGCCGTCGTCGCAACAACGGCTGAGCCCCTCGGCAGTCCATCAGGCGGCCGGCATCCCGTGGTGCCGGCCGCTTGTGCTTGGGCTCCGACTGTCCCTCGGGCCGGCCATCCGCTATTTTGAAAGCGTCTCCCGGCTCTCACTCCGGTCCAGCCAGGATATCGTGATGGTCCTCGGCAACATCCGCAAACTCGCCCTCGCCACCCTCGTACTGGGTACGCTGCCCCTGGCCGCCCAGCACCAGCGTGTCGTGCGTCCGGTATCGGCTGGCAATTCGGCGATGTCGCTGGCGGAGGCGCTGCTGCGTGATGGCCGCCGCAAGGACGCCGCCGACCTCCTGGGCCGCTGGCTGTCCGAGCACCCCACCGATGGTCGGGCCTGGCACTACCTCGGCCGGATCCACCTGGACGACGCCCGGCGCTGGCATCGTGCCGGTCACGACGGCGACACCGATGGCAGCGTGATCCTGGAGTTCGCTGGCGCTGCCTTCGAGCAGGCCCAGCACCTGCTGGCCGACAGCGGCACGGTGTACAGGGTGATGGTCGCGGTCGAGCGGGCGACCTTCCAGATCGAGTCAGAGGGCTGGCAATCGGTCAAGCGCCTGCCGCTCGGTGCCGACGAACTGCCGTTGCCACCCGTACTCGCTGAGCTGGGTGAGAACCTGCTGGCGAGTTGTCCGTCCAACGGCGTGATCGTCACCGGCTCACTGGTCGAGTCAGCGGCGGTGTGGGGCCGGTGGCTGCTGGATCGCGAATCGCGCTCGGGGATGGTCCTGCTGCGTCCCGATCTCTACACGTGGGATCCGCGCTACCGAGTCAGGATGGCAGAGGAACTCGGGGTGCCGATCGAGGCCACGCTACCCGAGGCGCTGTTCGAGGTCACTGGCAAGCGGCCTATCTGTCTCACCCCCACGGTCGATTCGCTCACCAACCCCGCAGTCGACTGGCGGCCGTTGCGCCTGGTGCTTGCAGCCGGTGTCGATCACGCCACCGACACGGACACCACCACCCTCACCGTACACCAATTCGGAATCACTGGCCTTGCGGGGTCGGTGTGGAGTGAGGCGGCGCGCGACGTGTACGATCTCGCCGCTCGTCGCAATCGTGAGCTCTGCAACACCCTCCTTGTGGGTGGAGATCTCTCCCCCAACCTGCCGACCATAGCATCCTGCTCGCGTGAGTGATTCCGGGCCCGCAGCGCCACGGAAATCGCCGCGGCATGCGAGGGAAGCAACCAGTGGCGAGGTGGTGACCATCCGTTCGATCGCCGCAGGCGGCGACGGGATAGCAAGTCTCGCGGATGGTCGCACTGTCTTTGTCCCCAGGACCACCCCCGGCGACGTGGTGCGACTCGACAATGTTCGCATTCACCGTCGGTTCGCACGTGCGCGCGCGGCCGAACTGATCACTGCCGGCCCCGGCCGCACTGCGGTGCCCTGTCCGCACTATGTGGCGGATCGCTGTGGTGGGTGTCAGTTGATGCATCTCGACCTGTCGACCCAGCGGGCAGTCAAGTCGCGCATCATCGGGGATGCACTGCGTCGTCTAGGCGGAGTGGAAATCGCAGATCCGGAAGTGGTACCGGCACCCGCAGCACTTGGCTATCGCACCAAGGTCACGTTCACGGTGCAGGACGGCGTGATCGGATATCACCGCCAGGGGCAGGCTGGCGACGTGTTCGAGGTGCGCCGCTGCCTGTTGATGGACCAGAAGCTCGACGGTCTTCACCAGCAGTTGCGTGGCGCACGCGACCTCCTGCCAGGGGACGTCGAGCAGGTCGTGCTCCGGCTCGATGGCCGGGCCGGTCGCCACGTGATCATCCGCACCGCAGGCAACGGTGCGTGGACCGATTCGGAAGAGTTCGCGGCTCGGATGCCTCCGGGCGCCACGGTATGGTGGCACCCGAAGGGCGGGGCGCCCCGCGCGATGGCCGGAAGTGAGTCCGCCTGGCCGGCAACCGTGTTTGAGCAGGTCAATCCGCCGATGGCCGCCGAGATCCGCAGCAGGGCCCTGCGGCTACTGACCCGGGACCTCGCCCCGGGGGCGGTGGTGTGGGACCTCTATGCGGGTATTGGCGAGAGCACGGCGATCCTGGCTGTGCAGGGCTACCGGGCGAGCAGTGTGGAAATCGATCCACGGGCGGTAGCCCTGGCCGAGGAGCGCGGGCCAGCGGGCCCGGACCGCAGGGCAGGGGACGTGGCGGAATTGGTGGGTCGCCTGCCGGCGCCAGTGGCGATCCTCGCCAACCCTCCCCGGACCGGGATGGCGCCCGGAGCGGTGGCCGGAATCGTTCGCTCGGGTGCCAGACGGCTGGTCTACATCTCCTGCGATCCGGCGACGATGGCCCGGGACATCCGGGGCCTGGCGGACGGGTGGGGGGTGGTCTCGGTGACCGGGTTCGACCAGTTCCCGGAGACTGCCCACGTGGAGGTGGTGGCGGTGCTTGAGGTGAGGATAGAGTAACCGTCCGGTCACGGTCGGGTTGGGTGCTTGCCGGACCTGAAACGGGCGGTAGATTTGGCCCCGGTTGGAGTGCGCCGTAGGCGTGGTTCCGACCTGCAATCCGTAACCCGATCCCGCAAGGGGAGGTCAGCAATGAAGTGGCTGCTCGGCGTTTGTGCGCTGTTTGCGGCGTTCCTGGTCGTGGCTCCGGCGCCGGTCTCGGCGCAAGGTGTCACGACCTCATCCATTCGTGGGTTGGTGCGAAGCAGCGATGGCACGCCGATCTCCGGCGCGCGCATCACCGCACTGCACGAGCCCTCGGGAACCAGCTACATCGGCATCTCGCGTGCTGACGGTCGTGTCACCATTCCGGGCATGCGCGTCGGCGGCCCGTACCGGGTGACCGCGACCGCGATCGGCTTCCAGCCGGCGGTGCAGGCCGGGGTCTTCCTGGCCCTCGGTGTTGCGTCCGACCTGAACTTCGAGCTCGAGACCACTGCGGTCGAGCTGCAGGAGCTCACCGCGCTGGCCCAGGGTGGCGCGTTCTCGTCGACCCGCACCGGTGCCTCGACGCAGATCGGACAGGAGCTGCTCAACTCGCTGCCCACCATCTCGCGCAGCATCACTGACCTCACCCGTCTCGTGCCGCAGGGCAACGGGTCGTCGTTCGCCGGCCAGGACAGCCGGATGAACAACATCATGATCGACGGCGCCTACTTCAACAACTCGTTCGGCCTCCGCAACGCGCCCGGCGTCACCGCCGGCGTTGCGCCGATTCCGCTCGACGCCATCGAGCAGATGCAGGTCAACATCGCCCCGTATGACGTGCGCCAGGGCAACTTCGTGGGCGCCGGGGTCAATGCGGTGACCAAGAGCGGCACCAACGAGTTCTCGGGCTCGCTCTACTACCAGTTCCGTGACAACTCGATGGTCGGCAAGAAGGCCGGCGATGCCGACTTCGATCCGGGCGAGTTCAACTACTCGCAGATCGGCGCGCGTCTCGGCGGCCCGATCATCAAGAACAAGCTGTTCTTCTTCGCGAACTACGAGAAGGACGAGCTCTCGACCCCGGGCACGACGTTCCGTGCCAACAAGGGTGGCGAGACCGTGGGTGGCGGCATCACCCGCGTGCTCGAGAGCGACCTGCAGGAGATCAGCGCATTCGTCCGCGACAACTTCGGGTACGAGACCGGTCCGTACGCGGGCTACAGCAACACCACCCCGTCGACCCGCTTCCTCGGTCGCCTCGACTTCAACGCGAGCGAGCGCAGCAAGTTCTCGGTGCGCTACACGCACCTCGACGCGGTCACCGACAACCTGGTGTCCAACTCCTCGTCGCTCGGCTTCGGCAACCGCCGGACCAACCAGAACGCGATGAGCTTCGAGAACTCGGGTTATGGCCAGCTCGAGAACATTCGCTCGATCGTGGGTGAGTGGAACGCCTCGATCGGTTCGAACAAGGCCAACAACCTGATCATCGGCTACACCAGCCACGACGAGTCGCGCGAGCAGAAGGCCGGCGTCTTCCCGACGGTCGACATCCTCAAGGACGGCCTGACCTACATCAACCTCGGCACCGACCCGTTCACGCCGAGCAACCAGCTCCGCTACAACTCGCTGCAGTTCCAGAACAACTTCACGATCTTCGGCAATCGTCACGACTGGACCTTCGGAGCCAGCGCAGAGCTGTACAAGGCCGAGAACGTGTTCTTCCCGGGTTCGCAGAGCGTGTACGTGTACAACTCGCTCGATGACTTCTACACCGACGCCAACGACTACCTGGCGAACCCGAATCGCACCACCTCGCCGGTCGCACTCGAGCGCTTCCAGCTCCGCTGGGCCAACGTCCCGGGGATGACCGAGCCGCTGCAGCCGACCGAGGTGTTCTACGCCGGCGTGTACGCGCAGGATGAGTGGCGCGCGACCGACAACCTGACGATCACCGCGGGCGTGCGTCTCGACGTGCCGAAGTGGAAGGAAACCGGCCTGTACAACGAGGACGTGCCGGGGCTGAACTTCCGCGACGAGGACGGCAACACGGTCCACTACTCGACCGAGGCCCTCCCGGGTGCCAAGCTGCACTTCTCGCCGCGACTCGGCTTCAACTGGGACGTCAAGGGTGATCGCTCGTCGCAGCTGCGCGGCGGCACCGGCGTGTTCACCGGTCGTCCGGCGTACGTGTGGATCTCGAACCAGATCGGTGCCAACGGCATGCTGACCGGATTCGAGCGCGTCAACAACACCACCGCTCGTCCGTTCAACCCGAACATCGACGCCCACAAGCCGACCAGCGTGACCGGCGAGCCGGCAAGCCAGTACGAGCTGGCGTTCACCGACCTGAACTTCAAGTTCCCGCAGACCTGGCGCACCAACATCGCGCTCGACCAGCGGATCGGGAAGTGGGTCGGCACCGCTGAGTTCATGTACAACCGCGACATCAACGGCATCTACTACATCAATGCCAACCTGACCGAGGCCAACTCGGCCTACACCGGCCCGGACCAGCGCCCGCGCTGGACCAGCTCGGCGGCGAGCCGGATCAACCCGAACATCGACAACGCGATCGTGATGAAGAACCAGAATGTCGGCCGCTCGTGGAACGTGGCCGGCTCGCTGGAGCGTTCGTTCGAGAACGGCCTGTTCGTCAAGGCCGCGTACAGCTACGGCGAGGCGAAGAACACCGTCGATCCGGGCTCGATCGCGTTCGGTTCGTGGAGCAACAACGCCCACTCGGCCGATCCGAACAACCCGGGTCTCGGCTTCTCGGCCACCTCCCCGGGCCACCGCTTCTTCACCGCGCTGTCGTACCGCCGCGACTTCCTGTCGATCGGTGCGACCACGATCGCCGTGTTCTTCGAGGGCATCACCCAGGGCAACACGAGCTACATCTTCGCCGCTGATGCCAACGGTGACGGTGGCAGCAACGACCTGATCTACGTCCCGCGTGATCAGTCGGAGATGCGGTTCCAGCAGTACACCTCGGGCGGCGTCACCTACACCGCCGAGCAGCAGGCAGCCGCCTGGGATGCCTACATCGACCAGGATCCGTACCTCAGCAAGCGTCGCGGGCAGTACGCCGAGCGCGGCGCCGTGTTCCTGCCGATGGTGTGGCGTGCCGACCTGAGCATCTCGCAGGAACTGGGTGCGATGATCGGCAGCAAGCTGAGCCGTGCGCAGGTTCGCATCGACGTGCTCAACTTCACCAACCTGCTCAACAAGAACTGGGGCGTCGGTCAGCGCCTCGTCAGCAACTCGCCGCTCACCAACCCGTCGGTCAACGGCGATGGCGAGCTCCAGTACCGCCTCCGCGCGATCAACGGCGAGCTGATGAACAAGACCTTCGAGAAGACCGCCGGGACCTTCGACGTCTTCCGCCTGCAGATCGGCCTGCGCTACATGTTCAACTGAGCCCGGCCGAGGGCAACAACGGAGGCCGCTCCCCAGCCGGGGGCGGCCTTCGCATTTCCATCCCTTGCGGCCTGCGCCAACCGGGTTTTCTTGGAGGGGTCCGCAACACGGGGCGCTCGGGGCGCCGGCCGGGCCACTCGCCGCGGCTGGGAAGCTGCCAGCTCACCTTCGCGAAACTCGAAAGTCCCACCCCACAGGAGCCCGCACGATGCCGATCTGGAAGGATCAGAAGGATGTGGCCACTGCCCCCGAGCCTGTCGCCACCAAGGATGCCCCTCGCCCGATGGCCACTCCCGACGAACCGATCCGCCGCACCACCGGGGCGAGCGGCAAGGAGTCGCTGATCGCCGCCGACCTCACCATCGAGGGCAAGATCGAGGGTGCCGGCCACGTCATGATTGCCGGTCGTTTCAAGGGCGACATCCACGTCCAGGGCAACCTCACCATCGAGGTGGGAGCCAAGGTGACCGGCGGTGTTCGAGCCAATACCGTCACCATCGCCGGGGAGCTCGAGGGCAACATCGACGCCGCGTCGCGGGTGGAGCTGCTCGAGACCGGCGTGCTCAACGGCGACCTCAAGGCCGGGTCACTCACAGTCGCCGCCGGCTCACGGATGCGCGGCCAGGCCGAGTTCGGCTGGGATGATCGCGGCGCCAAGTCGTCCGATCGGAGCAGCACGGCCGCGTGACCTCGGTCCGGCCAGGAACACCGGGAGCCACGCGGACCTGTCCGCACTGCCGGGCCACGATTCTCGAGAGCGCGAGCGTGTGCCCGGCGTGCCGGCATCACCTGCGCTTCGATCCCAAGCTCGCAGCCGTCGAGCGCGCCGAGTCCACCGCCACGCCCCTGATGGTGGAGGGGAAGATTCGGCACCCCGACGGCACCGACGCCTGGGAGTACACGGTGCTGGTCACCATCACCAACGAGAAGGGCGAGGAAGTGGCCCGTCACCTCGTCGGCGTCGGTGCGCTCAGGGGAAACGAGGAGCGGACCTTCAACCTTTCGGTCGAGGTCCGCTCGTCTGGCACCCTCAATTCGCTGCGTTCCGGCGGCTGATCCGCCGCCGGTCAGGTCCGGTCGATTATCCCCCAGACCCAGGCCGCAACCACCACGATCCAGATCGACACGTATAGCGGCACGAAACGCTGGCGCCACGAGAGGATCTCGGGGTGGAGGATCGGCTTGCCCTGGAACTTGCCGCGCGGCACGTGCAGGCGAAAGAAGGTCTTGTAGCTCTCGGTTGTCGCGATCGTGTAGCCGATCGCGCACAAGGTCACGAACAGCAACCGATCCGTCAGCAGCGTGGTGAGGAACGCGAAGCCCATCGCCATCGCGGGACTGCGGAAGAACTTGAGGGTCTGGAATCCCTCCAGCGGGGCGTCCTTCCAAGCGCCGCCGAACGCCGAGATCCATCCGAAGGCACTCGCGACCAGCAGCGTGGGGATGAGCGGCATCGGCGTGGTGCGCGACTCATCGATCCACGAAACCGTGGCGATTACCGCGAGCAGCACTGCCACGTAACCGGCGCCGACGAGCAGGCGCATCCCGTAGCTCTCGACCGGCTTGCCGAACACGGAGAGCTGCATCGGGATGAAGTACTTGGACTGATCCTCCACCCTGATGAAGGTCTTGTAGATCTCTGCGGTCCCGCGCTCGAAGGCGTAGGTGACACCGAAGAGCACCACCAGGTCACCCGGTCCGTTGAACGGCATCTCGAAGATGCGAGCCAGGATGGGTGCGAGGACAGTCGCGACCACGGTGCTGCGGAAGTAGGTCCTCCACGTGAAGCCCTCGTGCGGTGCGTCCTTGTACATACCCCAGGTGGACGCGTGCAGGCCCGCCAGCAGGCCGGTGATCAGGGCGACTCCGAGTGGCATCATCCCTCCGTTGTGGCCGCGTTTGCAGCCGAGTGATAGGCAAGTTCGACCAGCGCGAGGTCGCGCTGGGCGAGGTCGAGTGACATCGATGCGGTGCGCTCGCCGCGCAGGGCAGAGAGAAAGTCCAGCCACATTGCCTTGAATCCGCTGATGTCACGGAAGCCCGGCAGGTGGAGTCTATTGCGGGCACCCGAGACGCGCACGAAGAGCCCGTTGGTCTCGAACGCTATCACGCCCCGGGTCCCGTAGCAGTGCGACATTCTCAGGCCGCGCAGGGGACTCGGCGTCTCCCACGAATAGGCCAGGGTCGCCGCTGCGCCACTTCCGAGTGTTGCCGCAACGAGCATGGTGCGTTCCGGTGAGTCCGCGCGCCCGGGACGGAAGCCCTCGATTCGCTTCACGCCTCCGTCGAGCTGGGCGAGGAAGTGCACCCAGTGAATGCCGCCTTCCCAGAGCGCGCCGGGCATTTCGTCTCGAAGCCACGGCGGCGCATCCTGGAGCTTCACGGCATCGAGCTGCGCCAGTCGGAGCTCCCCGATCGCATCGCTCGCGATGAGGTCCCGCAGGACGCGGAGGAGTGGACGATAGTGGTAGTTCTCTGCCACGAGTGCCTGCTTGCCGGCACGGGTCGCCGCCTCGCGCAC
>Ga0079224_100016507_pt1 | contig 10380 bp, 8 predicted proteins | sample Stecom2015_FD_80414 | JGI IMG/M metagenome (GOLD analysis project Ga0079224, IMG submission 80414) | Agricultural soil microbial communities from Utah to study Nitrogen management - Steer compost 2015 | ecosystem: Environmental > Terrestrial > Soil > Agricultural land | place: USA: Utah...
GCAGGAAGAAGATCCTCGCCCGCTTAAGCGGGCAGGTTGGATTTGGGCTACATCATCCACGTGCTAAAGCACGTGGCAATTCTCCGAAAATTTGTGGGGCTTGCCCTTCTCGCGGTGCGGTCAGACTTGCCGGACCATTTGTCGCCGAGCGGCGAAGCTCTGCTTCGCCGTCGCCCGAACCAGATCTTCTTGGCGGCTAAGCCGCCAGTGTGGTTTTTGGGATTGCGTCCGGAAGTGCGTAGCATTTCCGCTCGGCGACAGGAGAGGCGGGCCAAATGAAAAGCTGAACGCAGAGTGACGGCAATGCCGAGCCCTCACTGACGTGCGGGCTACGGACACGGGAGAGAACCATCCCGTCAGCCGAAACGGCTGCCTTCCGTCCTTCGTCAGGAGGGAGTTCATTTCCGTTCGTGCATTTTGTGCATTTTGTATCAAATTGTGCATTCTGTGCATTTTCATACAATCTGTGCAAAGTGTGCTTCAAATGAGCGCGGAGGTTGGGTATGCTCGTTTGTGATGGTGTTGATCTTTGAAAATTCAGATCTGAGCGGCGGCATAGCCGAAAGGCTTAGCGTTGGTGCGGTAGGCGGGCCCGCAGAGTCGCAGAGACGCAGAGACACGAAGCGGTGGAAAATCGCGGCGCGCCGCACTGCGTGCTTTGCGGTTGGATCGATCGACAAAGTGAACGAGGAGAAAACGCAAAGGCCGCGAAGCGAAGCCCGCAAAGGACGCAGAGAGGCCCCGTTGGGAAACCTGCTGAACCCTCGCTTACGTGCGGGTGCGGACGCGGGCGGGAGCGTTTACAACTCTCATTTTCGGCATATTTTGCAAGATTTGCGGCGTGGCGGCGTTCTACCGTTGACTAAACCTATTCAGGAGACCGTTTGACGGGTAAGAATTTTATGAAAGTTTTTGCAATCGCATTTTCCCTGACGCTTCTATTTCTTTGCGGAGGCGTAATTACAAGGGCTCAAGGAGTTATTGTCCCGATCGTCTGTGATGTTCGGCCATGCAGGCCGTTGCCGAGGCCTTTGCCGCTGCCGAATGCTTTGCCGGTGAAATCGATCGAGCTCGACACGAAGATCTCGGGCCAGGTCGCGACGACGCACGTCGAGCAGGTTTTCCGTAACGACACGCAGTACACGCTCGAAGGCACGTATTTTTTCCCGATACCGGAAGGTGCTTCGATCTCGGAATTCGCGATCTGGGAGAACGGAAAGAAGCTCGTTGGTGAGGTTCGTTCGCGTGAACAGGCACGGCAAATTTACGATGCGATCGTGCGGCGTCAGCGTGATCCGGGCCTGCTCGAATATGCAGGGCAGAATCTTTTGCAGGCGTCGATCTTTCCGATCCCGCCAAATTCGGACAAGAAGCTCGAACTGACCTACACGCAAGTGCTGAAGGCAGATTCCGGCACGGTCGCTTACAGATATCCGCTCGGTACGGGACACAACCTTTGGCGGCAGCCGCAACGCGGCTGGGAAGGGCCTGTGCCGCCGTCGGCGGTTCGAGGCGGAGTGCCGTCGCAGCAATTCGGCTCGATCTCCGGCACGATCGAGATCGAGGCGAGGAATTCGATCCGGAATATTTACTCGCCCTCGCACATAATCGACATCAGGAACCTTACCGAGCGCTCCGCGAAAATCACCTTCGAGACGAGTGGCAACAACAAGGACCTCGAACTTTTCTACACCGTCTCGGACGATGATTTCGGGCTCTCGCTGATCACATATCGCGAAACGGGCAAGGACGGCTACTTTATGCTCCAGCTTTCGCCGAAAGCCGACATACGCGAGAGCGAGATCGCGAGCAAGGACATCGTGTTCGTCATCGATACTTCGGGTTCGATGGCGGACGAAGGGAAGATGGACAAGGCGAGAGCGGGCCTTCTTTTCGGGATCCGCGGGTTGCGTGCGGGCGATCGCTTCAACGTCATTAATTTCGCCGGCGAAGAGCACCTGATGGAGAAAGGCCTGATTCAGGCGGACGATGCCGGCAAGAAACGCGGCATTCCGTTCGTTGAATCCCTTAGGCCGAACGGCGGCACGAACATCAACGACGCTCTTAAGGCGGGCTTGCGGCAGTTCGACAGATCGGAGCGTCCGAAGATGCTGGTCTTTATGACGGACGGGGTGCCGACGGTCGGCATCCAGAATGTCCATGAGATCCTAAAGAATGCTGCCGCGATAAAGGTTCCGGGCTTGCATCTGTTCAATTTCGGCGTTGGGTACGACGTGAACACGCGGCTTCTCGACAAGCTCGCGGCAGAGAATTCGGGCGTTGCCGATTACATACAGCCGAAGGAAGACATCGAGGTCAAGGTTTCGAAATTCTTCGCGAAAGTGAATTCTCCCGTGATGACCGGCATCGAACTCGACATGGGCGGCGTCCAGGCCGACCTTGTCTATCCGCGGAATATCTCGGATCTTTTCCGTGGCGATCAGATAACGATCATCGGCCGTTATAAGAACGATAGTTCGCTGAACACTGCGGTCATCAAGCTCACGGGAACCTTCGCCGGAAAGCGGCAGACGTTCACATACAACGGCCTCGATTTTCCGGAACGTGCAGAAGCGAATACCTTTCTCGCACGGCTCTGGGCGAATCGGCGCGTCGGCTGGCTCGTTGAACAGATACGCAATAACGGCGAGAACAAAGAGCTGCGCGATGAGATCGTCGATCTCGGCACACGGTACGGCATCGTTACGCCTTACACGTCGTACCTTGCGACCGACGGCAGTTTCCAACTCGACGGAGCAAGCGGGAACAACGCCGTTCCGCCTTCGATCTCAGGGATCGTGAGGCAGAAGAGTGCCGCACCGAGTGCGGCAATGGATGTCAGCGGACGACAGGCAGTTTCGGAAAGTCTCCGCGCACAGGAGAAGAAAGATTTGAGATCGCTCGCCGAAGACGAAGCTCAGACGAGCCGCGACGTCCGCAAGGTCGATCTTAAAACGTTCTACCTTCTTGGCGGAGTTTGGACGGACGGCGAGTTCGATCCGAAGGCCGGGCTCGACGAAGTGAAGCTTACTTTCGGCTCGGACGAGTACTTTGACCTTGTAAACCGGCAGCCGGATCTCGCGAAGTATCTTTCGCTTGGCGAGCAGGTCGTAATTGTCTGGAAAGGCAAGGTTTACAGGATCGTCAAGTAACTATGACGGAGTTCTCAAGGTGTTCAAAAGATGCAATTTCCGCGTTCAAACGGTATCCTACCGCAAACGACAAGCAAAAATTGCGTCGGAGGTTAATGAGCACCTTGAGAATTTTCTTTACTTTTATTTTCATCCTGGCAGCGGTTTGCGCTGCTTCCGCACAGGGAACCTGGACGGTCCGCAACAGCGGGACGACCGAGGACCTTGTCGCGGTTTATTTCACAACTGCGTCCCGCGGTTTTATTGCGGGCGACAACGGATTCCTCGCTGCAACGAATGACGGCGGTGCGACCTGGAGCAAGTATCCGCTCAACACCACCGAATCCATCAGCGAGATCTACTTCCGCAATGAAAAGAACGGGTACCTCGTTGCCGGCAAACTGATGTTCAAGACGGACGACGGCGGCAACACCTGGAAAAGGACGATGATCTATCGCGCCGGAGATTTTACAAAAGGCACGCCCGAATTTACGAGCATAAGGTTTGCGGGCAAGAAACGCGGCCTTATTATCGGTTCGATCGTCAACGCGCGCGACGAGATCGTCGATTCGCTACTGATGCTTACCGAGGACGAAGGCGAAACGTGGAATCGTGTTCCGCTCCCGTCTAAGGCAGAGATCTTCCATCTCGATTTTGACGGAAAAGATCGCGGCTGGATCGTCGGCGACAAAGGCCTGATGATGGTCACGCTCGACGGCGGACGTTCATGGTCGATCCAAAAGACAGGGGTCGAGCGAGCGTTGTTCGCGGTAGATTTTCGCGACGAAACGAATGGCTTTGCGGTCGGCGGCGGCGGTTCGATAATCAGGACCGAGGATGGCGGTGCGACGTGGGAAAAGGTCGCGTCGCCTTCGCCGGAAACTCTGAAACGCGTATATTTCGCCGATGATAAGAATGGGTTTGCGGTCGGGTTTCGCGGCTTGCTTATTCGGACATACGACAAAGGAAAGACGTGGGCGCTCGAGAACAGCGGCGTGAAGGGCGATTTCTACGGCCTTTTTATGGCAAAAAGATACGGGTGCGCGGTCGGCGAGCGCGGGCAGGTGATCACTTATTCGCGTTAGCTGCTGCGACCTGGCTTTGGACTAGGTTCTGTGCCGCGAGGTAAAGGTCTTTCGCACTGTTCAATTCCTTTACTCCGGCTTCGATCTGCGGATCGGTCTCGTTCAGGACGCGTTTCGCGCGTGTTGTTCCGCTTTCGGCGACAGCGGTCTCGTATTTGAGACGGGCTGCGAGGAATGACGCATCGGTTTTGTGTCCGCGGAGCGACACTTTGGTCAACAATCCGGCGAGGTCGGGCTGTCTGCCGGTTCCTGCCTTTGTGTCGCGAACATAAAAGAAGAGCGGTTTGAGAAGCTCGGCCTGGACACGCGTCAATTCGGGTTCGGCGACGACGGTGTCAGGCTCGATGCCGTTTCCGCCGAACACACGACGCCCTGTGGCCGTTCGTGCCTCGAAGAAGGTACTTTGTATGCCTTCGGCAGGCGAAACGTGTTTGTAGTACTCGTATAGGCCGATACGCGTGTAGTCTCTCTGGATCGAGCGGCCGGACGGCGTCAGATAGCGTGCCGCCGTGATCGTTGCACCTGTTCCGAAGGGAAGGTCGATGACGCTTTGCACGAGGCCTTTTCCGAATGTTCGTGTGCCGACGATCATTGCACGGTCGTTGTCCTGGAACGCTCCGGCGACGATCTCGGACGCCGATGCCGTGTCCTGATTTACGAGCACGACGAGCGGCATTGTCTCCGGCGCGGCATTCTTTGAATACCAGTCGCGAGAATCGCTCGCGAAACGTCCACGTTGCTTCAAGATGAGCGTTCCTGCAGGCAGGAATTTTTCGGCGACCTTTACGGCCTGCTGTACGATGCCGCCGGGATTGCCGCGAAGGTCGAGAACGAGCGAGGTCATCCCCTGCTGTTTCAAACGGCGAAGCGCGAGGTCCATTTCGTCGGACGTCGTGAAGTTAAAGCCTTCGGAAAGGTCGATGTAGCCGATGCCCGGCTTTAGGATATAGAAATCGGGGATGGATGGCTGACGGATGCTCGCACGTTTTAATACGATGACTTCCGTTCGGCCGGTCGCGGCTCTTTCGAGTTTTATGGTAACGGTCGATCTGTCCGGGCCGCGAAGCATATCGCGAACCTCATCAGTATTCAGTCCGACCGCCGAGCGGCCATTCACCGCAACTATCCTGTCGCCGTACTTCAAGCCGGCTGCCGCCGCACCGGAACCGGGGATCGCGTCGAGAATATACGTCGAAAGGACGCCGTCCGCGTCGTAGCTCTGGATCGTCGCACCGATGCCCGTATAGGCACTGTCTTCCTGATCGAGAAGGTCCTGCCATTCGCGTTTGTCGAAGAAATTCGAGTGCGGGTCGAGGCTCCGAAGGGCACCGACAGCGGCTGATCTAGTCATCTCGGGCGCGGTCGGTAAAGTGCCTGCGAGATTCTCGCGGATAATGGTTTCGGCTTCGGCGATCTCGCTTGAGATCTTACGTGTCTTGCGGGTTGTTGAGGTTCCTGATGCAGTAAATGATGAGCCTTCTGTGAGCTTGAATGGCTCGGGCTTTTCGGGCAGGAGCGACGCCTGCGCGAACGCTCCGGTGAAAAGGCCAAGCACAAAAACAACTGCAGATAGAGTCCTCATAGGCTGCCAAAGACACTCATCGAGCCCACGCATCGGGCGTTTCGAAAACGAATGGGCGTATCGCACGAAACCTGCGGCTCGAAAAAAAGCGGGACGGTCCTGATCGGCACTCAAGGGGCCGTCCCTCTCAAATTTTATTTGAAGGCATTAAAGCATTAATCGGCGTAAAGTTCCAGCAAAACGGCAGCGCAGTTGAAAACTCGCCTAATATCGCGGAAAATCGCCTCTATGTCCGAAAGCCGAACTGAAGAATTCATGGAACGATTCCGGGTACTCATCCGGATCACTGACCTTTCTCAACGACTTGCCGATCCGCTTAAGGAGGTGATGACCGAGCTGCTCGAAACCTCGTGTAAGAGGCTGAAGGCTGCCGGTGCGTCGATCCTTGTGCGCAAGGAGGATTCAGGTGCGCTGATATTCCTTGCCGCGACGGGCGAGGTCGCCGATCAGGTCATCGGGCTTGAAGTTCCGGCCGGAAAGGGAATTGCGGGATTCGTGCTGATGTCAGGCCAGCCGATGGCGATCTCACAGCCGGACGATGAAAGCGGATTCTACGCAGAGGTAGATCGGGCGACGGGTTTCTCGACCGAACACATTCTCGCCATCCCGCTCCGTTTTAGGAACGACATCATCGGCGTGCTCGAATACGTGAATCGTGCGGCGGATGCCCCATCCGAAGCCTTTTCCGCCGCCGAGATGGACGTTGCGACCGTCTATGCCGAATCGGTCGCGGCCCTCGTCAACGCATTCTTTGAGGGCGACCTGCTCTACGATCTCAGCAGCCGCGTTGCCAATACCGAGGAAGAACGCAGAGAGGTGCAGACCTGGCTGCGTTCGATACGTGACGTCTCGTCGCATGGACGTGCGCTCGAGATAGCCGCATTGATCAACGAACTTGCCTCGATGGGCGATGCCGAGATCGAACTTTGCCGAAAGGTGCTCGAAAGCATTATCGCGTATTCGAGATCGAACTTGAGCGGCCTTGAATTCACGGATGAGTAGGACCGGAGGCTCCACACAAAACAGAGGGCCGACGCCCAAACTTTCATCCGACCGGGACTGGCTCCAGGCTACCGGCCGGGGGGTTACGGTCGCGATCATCGACAGCGGTGTCGATGCCGCGCATCCGGAGCTTGCGGGCCGGATCGTTGATGAGGTCGGTGCAAAGGTCGAGGGATCGAAGGTTACATTCACCCGCGTGGATGACGGCGATCTTGCCGGCCATGGGACGGCCTGCGCCGGGATCATCACAAAGGTCGCTCCCGAGGCAAAGATCGCGAGCATACGCGTGCTCGGCGCAAGCGGTTCTGGCGATGCGCAGGTGTTCCTCGCGGGGCTGGAATACGCTGTAAAACAACGCTACAAGATCATCAATCTGAGCCTCGGGACGACGAAGCCGCAATTTTTCGCTCCGCTGCACGATCTGCTTGATCGCGCATATCAGGCGGGCTGCATCGTGATCGCGGCGGCGAACAATCTGCCGCAGCCGAGCTTTCCGTCGATCTTTTCATCGTCGCTGATCTCTGTCGTCAAAAGCGAGGAAACGGATCCGCTCAAATTCGGATTTCATTATGGCGAGGTGATCGAGCTTACGGCGCCCGGCGTCAATATACGCACGCCATGGTTCGGCGGCGGTTATCGAACGCTAACAGGCAATAGCTTCGCGTGCCCGCACATTACTGGGTTGCTTGCCCGCATGGTTGAAACTTACCCTGAGCTTACGCCGTTTCAGGCGAAAGCCGAACTTTACGCTGTCGCTAGCCGTAACGCGCAGGACACGCCTTGACCGGTGAGCCGCGAGAGAGACTTCGACCGCTGCCTATCTTCCTTCCTTACGAGCAAAGCTACTCTTCCGCAGATGCCGGATTCAATTCCCAACGGTCTTCGTCACGCTTTTCGAGCTTTTCGACGACGCTGAGCGGCTCGTCATCTTCGAACGTAACGCCGTACGCCTCGCCGATCTCTTCGACGACATCCTGATCGGGCGTCGGATTCGGGCCGCCGGCGGCTTCTTCGCCGACATCATCGGCATCTTCCCACGCCGCATCAATGTCGCCGCCCGAAAGCACCGGCGAAGTATTCGTGTACTGCTCGAGCTTTTCGAAAAGCTGTTCTTGCGACCCGACGTTCACCTTTTCGGCGTCTGCGAATGCCTCTTTTACGTCAGCGTCCGGTTCTACGTCCAATAATTCTTTGTGCTTCGCCATATTGATCGTCCTTACTAAAGAATATTCGACGGACGGCGCCCGCTGTGCGCGATCCTGTATCTTTGATCCGAGATACGCATATCGGTCGGGATCGTGGGTCGAATATTCCGCTTCCGGCCAGCGGCCGCGGTCATCCCGGCCGACGCGACGGTCGTCGTCTCCTTTCCGTTTGACGGCGCCGGCTTTGCCACGGTTGCTACGGGATGAAGCTTCGCGGTTTCCGGCTTGTGATCGCCGCTTGATGCTGTTGCAAGAGGTTTTTGTGCGTCGGCCTTTTTTCGCGGAGCAAACAGCAGGGCGGTTGTCGCTCCAATTCCGACGCCGAGCAAAAGATATACCGAGACGCGGCCTCGCCCACCGCGTCGCTTCGTTGTTGCTGAATTTGATTGCATTGTGGGTCCTCCTATATCCCTTGTTAAGTCTTATGAATGGTGAATATAATTCGCCCCATTCTGAAGTCTAGCACCGTTAAGCGTAAAGAGCGAGGTCAGAGGCGTTCTTCGACGGATTCTTTGATTTTTCGCGGTCGATTTGTTTTTATTGTAGGTGTTCGTAGCCGCTGAAGAGATAGACGTTTATGCCGCATTCATTCAAACTGCCGCCCTTAAGCCTTGAACAGTTCACGCTGTCGAACGGCCTGCGTGTTGTGCTCGACAGAGACGATGCGATCCCGGTCGTATCAATGGCCGTCTATTACGATGTCGGGTCGCGAAACGAACGCGATGACCGCACGGGTTTTGCTCATCTTTTCGAACATATGATGTTCCAGGGAAGCGAGAACGTGCCGAAGGCAGGGCATTTTCAGTACATTATGAAGGCCGGCGGGACGATGAACGGAACGACGTCGAGCGAGCGTACGAATTATTACGAGACGCTGCCGGCCAGCCAGCTTCCACTCGGGCTTTGGCTCGAATCCGACAGGATGCGTTCGCTTGCGGTTACGCAGGAAAATCTCGATAACCAACGCGAGGCCGTCAAGGAAGAAAAACGTCTTCGCTATGACAACCAGCCGTACGGACAGATCTTCGACCTTATAAACTCGATGATCTATAAGAACTTTGCGAACGCACATTCGACGATCGGTTCGATGGATCACCTTGATGCCGCATCGGTCGAAGACGTGCAGGAATTCTTCCGGATCTATTACGCACCGAATAACGCCGTACTCGTCCTCTCGGGAGCATTCGACCCGGCGGAAGCAAAGGAACTGATCGAGAAGTTCTTTGGCGATATCCCGAGCCAGCCGACACCGCCCGCGATCGACGTGGAAGAGCCGGCCGAGGTCGCATCCAATTACAGCGAATGGCAAGACCCGCTCGCGCCATTCCCGGCGTTCCTGATCGGGTGGAAGACGCCGAAGCGCGGGACCGACGAATTTAAAGCGCTCTATCTTGCAGGAAAGGTGCTGTATGACGGCGACAGTTCGCGGCTATATCAGAAGCTCGTCAAAGGCGAAGAATCCGTCATTCAGCTATTCGGTTTTACGGACGAGCGACGCGGCCCGTCGAGCATCTTCGTTGGCGCGATCCCGAAACCCGACGAGGACATCAGCGCGATCCGCGAGACTATTATGAACGAGATACGCGATCTCGCCGTCCACGGCCCTACGCCCGCTGAGATGGAGAAGATCGAGAATCAGCTTTTGAACGACGCCGTCCGCACGCGCCAATCTTCGCTCGCAAGGTCGCAGCAGCTTGCCGAATTCGCTCTCTACGACAACGATCCCGATCTTTTCAATTCGGAGCTCGACGGCCTTCTTAACATTACCGCCGAGCAGATCCGATTGAACGTAGCAAAATTCCTCAATACGGAGAATCGTGCACTGCTCGACGTCGTACCGGCGAAGCAGGCGGCGTAAAGAAGACGGAATACAAACCTAATGAACCCGGAATTTAGAAAACAACCGCCCGCACCGCTTGCACCGATCCCGTTTGAGATATCGAGGCCATTTGAAACGACGCTGTCGAACGGCCTGCGGGTCGTTATCTTCGAGAATGAGAGGCTGCCGCTCGTAAGCTATCGGCTTGCTTTTTTTGCAGGCGACATCGACGAAGGAGACAGCGGACACGGCCTTATGTCCGCGATGGCTATGCTCTTGACCGAAGGCACCGAAAATTATTCGAGCCAGCAGCTTGCAGAGAAGATCGAACGGCTTGGAGCGTCGCTTGCGGCACACTCTTCCTTTGATTTTACGACCATTTCGGCGTCGTCGCTTTCGTTCTATACCTCGGCGATATTCGAGATGCTCTCGGAGATCGTTCTAAAGCCGACTTTTCCCGAGAACGAGATCGACCTTTACCGCCGGAATCTTCTCGAAAACCTGAAGTTTCAGCGGTCGCAGCCGCCGTTCCTCGCTTCCGAACAGGCGGCGAGGC
>Ga0079224_100016508_pt1 | contig 10379 bp, 5 predicted proteins | sample Stecom2015_FD_80414 | JGI IMG/M metagenome (GOLD analysis project Ga0079224, IMG submission 80414) | Agricultural soil microbial communities from Utah to study Nitrogen management - Steer compost 2015 | ecosystem: Environmental > Terrestrial > Soil > Agricultural land | place: USA: Utah...
CGGTCATCCCCGCCGCCACGACGCTCAGCACGGCCAGCTGCTTGAGAAACGGCTCGTCCGCGACGGTCCCCAGCGTGATCACGATGATCTCTGCCGAGAGAATGATGTCGGTCCGGATCGCACCGCGGATCTTCTCCTTCTCGAGCGCCAGGATGTCGACGTCGCCCTTGGCCAACGCGGCCAGGTGCTCCTGCCGACGACGTGCCTCCTCGTCCGGATCGCTGCGGTGCAGGACCTTGTGCGCAATCTTCTCGAAGCCCTCGAAGCAGAGGAAGGCGCCACCCAGCATCAACAACACCGTCACGGCCCACGACGCGACCGCGCTGATCGCCAGCGCGGTGGGAACGATGATGAGCTTGTTCAGCGCCGACCCCTTCGCCACCGCCCACACGACGGGTAGCTCGCGATCGGCGGCCACGCCCGTAACCTGCTGAGCATTGAGCGCGAGATCATCGCCCAGGACACCGGCGGTTTTCTTCGTCGCGACTTTGGTCAGCGTCGCGACGTCGTCGAGAAGCCCAGCGATGTCGTCGAGGAGCGAGAGCAGGCTTCCACCGGCCATGACCTCCACCTTAGCCAAACCGCGGGCGGTCGTCCGAAAACGCAGCTCAGGACCGCAGCAGCGCGGCCAAAACGACGATCGGACGGGACCGGGCTCGCTGCCAGGCCCGATGGCTACCGTGCGAGCCCCAATCGCCTCACGACTCCCGCGAGACGGAGATCGCGGAAATCCACGTCAGCACGGCGATCATCCACAACGCCTGGGCCACCAAGAGATGGAGGAGCTGCATCCATCCCGGGGCGGCCAGGCCGATATTGATGATGCCGAGCACGAGCTGCGTGACGGCGAGATGGCGCAGCCCGGTCGCGAGCTTCACGGTCGTCGCGTCGCAACGCCCGGGCTCCCGCAACCACGCCGTAATGAGGAGGACGATCCCGGTCGCCGAAACGGCGATGACGGGGTGGACGATCCGGAGCCGAACGAGGAAATGGTTGGCGGCCGAGAGGTCGTCTCGCAACCGCCCCAACCCCCCGCCCTCGACCAGGCCGTGCTGAACCGGGAACAACGTGTCTCCGAGGGCCGTGATGGCCCCCGTCACGGCGGTCAGGACGAGCACCGCGAGGACGAGGAGCATCCTCCGTCCCGCGCGCGGCGAGGACGTCCAGGCGACGGGGCGCACATCGTGGCCCCACCAGGCGACCAACGCCGCCGCACCGGTCAGCACCAAGGTATTCGCCAGATGCAGCGCGATGACGATGGCGCGGGCTCCCGAGGCGTCATCGGCCACCAGCTCGCGCAAGACCAAACCCGCGCCGATGAGCGCTTCGACGACGATGAACGCGAAGGTGACCAACGCCGCGCCGAGCACGCGACGGGACTGTCGCGCTGCCCAGCCGACGAGGACGATCCCGAAGACGCCCAGCAACCCGCTCGTCAGCCGGTGCGTGTACTCGACGACGGTCTCCCACGAGGGCGAGAGGGGGATGATCTCGCCGTTGCACGTGGGCCAATGGGAGCCGCAACCAGCCCCGCTGTGCGTGATGCGAACCCAGGCGCCGAACAGGATGACGAAAAGGAGATAGGCGCAGAACGTCCACGCGAAGCGGACGAACCTCGACGAGCGACGCGACTTCACGGCGCGGACGCTAGCAGCTGCGGCGCGCGGGGGCGACCGGGCGGGATCTCCACTTCGGGCGGTGCTCGGAGGTTCTCTGCTCGCGCGGAACCGGATCGAACGCTTCCGCGTGTCCGCCGTCTCGGGCACCACCACTCCGATATTTCATGTCATTTTGCGTGGCACACACGATGCATAGTGGTCGCGAGACGCGAAGGACCGGGCGAGGTTCGACCGCTCAGCACGGCGCTCCTACGTTCGGGGTCGGCGCGACCTCGAACCGAAAGACTCCCCCGACATGGCAAGATCGGATAAAAACGACCATCCCGCCGACGGATCCCGGTGGGAACCTCGCGGAACCCGGCCCCCCGGCGCTCCGCGGATGGGGTGCCTCGCGGAGATATGGAACACGTGGCGCTTCGCTGGAGATTCAGCCCGATGACCGTTGCTTCATCCTTGACCCAGCTCTTGAGCGGTTTGCTCGTCGTCCCGGCGCTCGCAGTCGCGTTGGTCGGTTGCTCCAACACCTTGGACGACACCGACGCTCCCGTCGAGGACAAGCTCAACCTCGGCGGTTGCACGAAGCTCCAAGTCGTCGACGACGGCGAGGACAACGACCATCGCGTCATCGTTCAGAGTGACCGCGGCGGCTACATGTACACGTTCGTCGACGACAGCGGCTCGACGATCCAGCCGACGGCCGGGTCCCAAGGAGGCGTGTTCGCCTTCCACGTCGGGGGAGCGAACGGGTCGATGTACGGGGCGCGCTTCTACGGCAAGACCGGCTCGGGGAACATCATCTTCGCCGGGTTCGGCATGAACCTGAAGGAGCCCAAAGACGGCTACGATGCGTCGGCCTACGAAGGCATCACGTTCTTCGGCCGACGTGCGCCCAATTCGATCGAGAAGGTGCGACTCAAGGTGCCGGATCGTCAGACCGATCCCGGCGGCGGCGTCTGTACCGAGTGCTTCAACGACTTCGGGAAAGACTTCGAATTCACCACGGATTGGCGGCAGTACATCGTGCCGTTCAACTCGATGGAACAGATGCCCGACTGGGGCGAGCCGCGCCCCTCGTCGATCGATCCCACCGCCCTCTACGCGGTCCAGTTTCAGGTCGCGACCCCGGGCGTCGACTTCGACATCTGGGTCGACGACATCTCGTTCTACGGCTGCAAACCCACCGATCAGAACAGCGAGAAGGATGCGTCGGGCGAGAAGACCGACGCGAACGCCGACGCCGAGCCGGAAACGGAGGACAACGAATGAAACGCTCCGCTTGCAACGCCACTGTGGTTTGGGCCGCGCTCCTGCTCGCCGGATGTGTCGGGCCGGGCGGCGAAGAAGCCGTCAACCCGGAAGCCTCGGTCGAGGACGAGGAAGCTGGACCGCCGCCGATCATCGAAGGCGATCACAATGTCATCCGCAACGCGAGCTTCGAAGAAGGCTCCGCCGCGCCGTGGGCCTATTCGACCACCGGCAACGCCATGGGGCGAGCGACGATCGAGGATGGCGCCTACTGCATGGACCTGCAGTCGGCAGGCGAGACCGCTTGGGACGCACAAGTCCGCCATCGCCAGCTCCAGCTCCGCAAGGGCCACAAGTTCCTCATCGAGTTCACCGCCTTCGCGAGCGCCGAGACGCAGATTCGCCCCAAGGTCGGGAGTGTCGGGCCGCCATACGACGAGTACTGGGCGAGCATCGTTACCGTCACGACCGAGCCGCAACGCTTCGTCGGCCATTTCACCATGGAAGCCGAAGACGACCTCTCGGCGGAGTTGACCTTCCAGCTCGGAGGGCCGCTCGTCCTTCCGTCCGACGGCAAGGTGAAGATCTGCTTCGACGACATCTCGCTCAGCGACCCGGAGTACACGCCGCCTCCGCCCCCGCCGAAGCTCTCCTGGATTCGCGTGAATCAGGTCGGCTACTACCCCAAGCGGGGCAAGCGGGCCACGATGAAGGCGATCGTCCGCGAGCCGCAGACGTGGCAGTTGCTCGACGCCAAGGATCAAGTCGTCGACGAAGGTCAGACCACGGTGTTCGGGGAGGACCGTGCGTCCGGTGACCTCGTCCACATCATCGACTTCAGCCGCTACAAGACGCCCGGAGAAGGCTATCGGCTCCGGGTGAACGACGAAGTCAGTCTGCCGTTCGATATCAGCGACGATATCTACAAGCAGATGAAGTTCGATGCCGTCCACTTCTTCTATCACCAGCGCAGCGGCATCGAGATCAAGATGCCCTACGCTCGTGATCCGAAGTGGGAGCGCGGCGCGGGCCACATGACCGACGCGAACGTCAAGTGCCTGCCCGAGCTCGACTGCGGCTACACGATGGACGTCGTCGGCGGCTGGTACGATGCGGGTGACCACGGCAAGTACGTGGTCAACGGCGGCATCTCGGTCTGGACGCTGCTCAACCTCTACGAGCGCAACAAGTACCTCGGCAAGGGAGAGGTCTTCAAAGACGGCTCTCTGCCGATCCCGGAGGCGGGCAACGGCATCAACGACATGCTCGACGAGGTGCGTTGGGAGCTCGAGTGGGAGATGCGGATGCAGGTCCCGGCCGACAAGCCGAAGTGGCAAGGGATGGCCTTCCACAAGCTGCACGAGCTCGCTTGGAGTCCGATGCCGCTGTCTCCGCCGGACGCCAAGGTCGAGCGGTTCCTCCACCGTCCGAGCACCGCGGCTACGCTCAACTTGGCCGCGAACGCGGCGCAGTGCGCTCGCATCTGGAAAGACCTCGATCCCGAGTTCGCCAAGAAGTGCCTGGTGTCGGCCGAACGCGCTTGGGAAGCCGCGCAGCGCTATCCCGACCTCCTCGCTCCGGGGAGCGACAACGTCGGCGGCGGTCCGTACGACGACCTGCAGCTCCACGACGAGTACTACTGGGCGGCCGTCGAACTCTACCTGACCACGAAGAAGCCGGCATACGCGGAGTACGCAAAGCGTTCGCAGGACTTCCTCAAGGTCCCGGCAGGCGCGCAATCGGCGATGAACTGGCAGCTCGTCGGCGTACTCGGGACGATCTCCTTGGCGACCGTCCCCGGGTTCGATGACGCCTCGGTCAAGAAGGCACGCGAAGCGATCATCAAGACGGCAGACTCGTACGCCGATACCGTCGTTCGCGAGGGTTATCGCACTCCGCTCGGCTCGGGGGGTGGCAACACCTATCCGTGGGGCTCGAACAGCTTCGTCGTCAACAACCTCATCATGTTCGGTCTTGCGTACGACTTCACGAAGAAGGAAAAGTACCTGCAAGGCGCCATCGATGGCCTGGACTACCTCCTCGGGCGCAACCCGATGTCGCAGTCCTACGTGACGGGCTACGGAGAGAACCCGCTCAAGAACCCGCACCATCGATTCTTCTCCGTTCAGCTCGACCCCTCCTACCCGCCCCCGCCTCCGGGGATCGTCTCGGGGGGGCCCAACTCTGCGCTGCAGGACCCCTACGCGCAGAAGATCGGGCTTCCCGGTTGCCCCCCGCAGAAGTGCTTCGTCGACCACATCGAGTCGTGGTCGACCAATGAAATCACCATCAACTGGAATGCACCCTTTGCGTGGGGTTTGACCTTCGTCGACGAGGCCGCTCGCTAGCACCTCGTCTTTCGGTACCAAATGATCCGTGGCGGCGGAATTGCATCTTCCCGCCGCTTCCCTTCATGCCCTCTAACTGCCCGAAGAAACGCTGTCTATCGTTGGCACGCGTCATGCTGTAGTTAGGAGCGGCGTCGCGCGCCTCCCCCAATGGCCACCATTACGTCAAGCATCATCGCGCTACTGGCAGCGGCACCCGAGGCACCGGAACCGGTCACTGTCACCGTTCCGACGGCCGCGATCGGGAGCATCCGCACCCCGCCGCAGCCCGCCATGACCGCGTTCGAACGCCAGACCCTGGGCCCCGCCGATCCAGAAGCGGAACCGGGAGATCCGGCGGATCCAGCGGTTCCGACCTCTTATGGCTCCCCGGGAGACGAGGACGAGGGAGGCCTGCAGATCGACCGGTACGGGCCGCTGAAAATCGTCTCGATGAAGAACATGGCGGGTCTGCCGGTCCCGACGTCGCTCCCGACCGCGTTCCCCCCTGCCCCGCGCCGGGGACTCTTCGCGGATACGTTCGTGCGTCGCAATCGGCTCTCCGCGCGCGGTGGTGGACCGACGCCCACGGGCGAATGGGGCTTCGATTTCCACGGCTACTTGCGTGCACCGTTCCGGCTCGCGGCGGCCCCTCGCATCACCGACCAAGGGGTCATGGGAGCTCAGACGGACGGGCAGTCGCGGTACAGCGTGCACGCGCCCAACGTGCCGGACGAGCAGTACCTCTCCTACCAGTACACGCAACACAACGCGCGCGACTGGGCGGAGCTGTACCTCGCCTACGGCAACGGGGTCACGACCGGCGTCGTTTCGATCCAGGGCTTCAACTTCTCCGACGCGAGCTGGAAGGAAATCGGCACGCAGTTCGGCATCGCCCAGGCGTACGTCAGCATCGCGCCGAAGCTCAAAGCACGCTGGGCTCGCTTCCTGTGGAAGGTCGGCTCGTTCGACAACCGCTACGGTGCTTCGGGCCGCTACGACGCGGGTGACCTCGAGACGTACTTGTTCGGCCGCACCCACGCGATGGGCGAGGCGGCGGCGCTCGACATCCTGATCAAGAAGTTCGCGATCACGTTGGAGCACGGCATCGGCGGAACCCGACCGAACCCGGAAGACGCCAACCAGGCGCGCTTCACTTTCCTCCACCACGCGCATATCGGTTTTCGCTACCAAAACAAGCTCGAGTTCAACGTCCACTGGTTGAACGCTTTCGCGGACGAGGCCGATCGTATCAACACACTCCCCCGCAACGCGGGAGCCGCGCGAGGCAAACAGCACGTCGTCGGCCCCGAACTACGCATCGACTGGGGGCGACTCGGATTCTGGTACCTCGGCTTCTCCTACATGAAGCTCGAGAATGCTCAGGCGGTGAGTCGCGCGATCGAGGTCATTCACGGCCAAGGCACGGGTCAGTACTCGATCGGCATCAACGCCAACTACCTCGGCGGCGAGAACGTCGGTACGGGCGAGATCTTCTCGGTCATTGGGCAAGTCGAACAGAGTATTCAGAAGATTCGCAAGGGCTCGAAGTGGTACGGCCAGGGGCCGGACCTGACCGCGAAGGTCTACTTCATGCTCAACAAGGTGCGCACGCCGATCAATCCCGACGCGGACGGCGACTTCAAGTACAAGGTCGGTGTCGACTTGCTGTACACCGCGCTGCCTTATTTCGGCCTCGGTCTTCGCTTTACGCAAGTCAGCCCTGACAGCGACTACGTCGAACAGCGCTTCTCCGTGTTGTCGCCACGGCTCGTATTCCGTACGAACTTCATCACCCACGAGACCATCGAGGTCCAATACTCTCGCTACTTCTACAATCAGCGAACGTGTTCCCCCGATGCGCAGCGGGGCACCCCCGAGGCACGGCGGTGTGTGCAGCCCCCGCCGGCTTTCGTTCCGCCCGAAGGTTGGGGCGGCACGCCGGAGGCCCAAGACATGCAGGCCGGTCCCCTTCGTGCTGCGGTTCAGTTGCCGGCTCCCGACGAGAACGTCATCTTGATGAAGATCTCGATGTGGTGGTGAGCCGCGAACCGTGCCCCCGACCCGAATCGGGGGCACCTGGCTCCACCACCATCGAAAAAGCAGAAACGGAAGAAGCCGCGAGGGTCTCCCCCGCGGCTTTTCTCGTTTCGTGGAGGGCCTCGTCGCCCTCCGAAACGAACGGACTCAGTCGACGCCGCGTTCGCGGCTGCGGGCCCGAAGCAAGCGGAAGTACCGACTTCCGACGCCGGAGGCCGCGGCGGCACGGGCCACGTTGCCGCCGTGCTGCTGCAGCGCGCGCTCGATGTAGCGTTGCTCGAACTCCGCCACCAAGCGCTTGCGCGCCTCGGGCAAGGGCAAGTCCTGATTCAGGATCTGCTCGAACAACCCCGAGTCGTCGGCGTCGAAGCCGAAGCAAGGATCGGCGTCCAGCACCGGCAGGTGCTGCGGCGGTGCGACCGGTTGCGCTCCCTCCACGCGCGACGCGAGCTCCCCGAGTGCGACGTGGCGCGCGACGGCGTTCTGGAGCTCGCGAATGTTGCCCGGCCACGCGTGACGCTCCAGCTCGCGCACCACCGACTCCGGCATTTCGCCTTGGCCGGACATCTTGCGCCAGAACATCCCCGCCAACACGCGCAGGTCGCCCTCGCGTTCGCGCAGCGGCGGAAGCTCGACGCGCGTGACGGCGAGGCGGAAGTAGAGGTCGTCGCGAAACTTGCCGGCGCGGACCATGGCCGCGAGGTTGCGGCGCGTGGCGGCCATGAAGCGAACGTTGACCTTGATGCGGCGGTTCGAACCGACGCGACTGATCTCCGAGCGCTCGAGCGCACGCAACAACTTGGCTTGCAGGTCGAGCTCGAGATCACCGATCTCGTCGAGGAGCAGCGTGCCCCCGTCGGCTTCCTCGAACACGCCTTTGCGAGCCTCGGTCGCGCCCGTGAAGGAGCCTCGCTCGTGCCCGAACAACGCGGACTCGACCAGGTTCGGCGGAATCGACGTACAGTCGAGGACGACGAACGGGCCTTTGCTCCGGCTTCCGTACTCATGCAACGACTCGGCGAGCAGTTCTTTGCCGGTGCCCGTCTCGCCTTCGATGACGACGGGCAGATCGGAGAACGCGAGACGTCGACACAGCGGATAGATGCGACGCATCGCTTCGCTGGCTCCTACGACGCGCCCGAACGAACTCTCCGCGCCTTCGACGTCGGTGCCGAAGGTCGGAGCGGTGAGCCCGACGTCGGATTCTCGCGTCCCGAGACCGATGCGGCTGCGCACCGTACAGTGCTGCTCGCGCTCGATGCGTTCCTCCAGGCCGATCGGCCCGTAAAAGCCGTCCGTGCTGCGGGAATGCTCCTCGACCACCATGTCGCTGCGGTTGTCTTGCATTGTCTCTCCTGGGTTCGGCTCGGACTGGCGTGCTCTGCACGGCGACGGACTACGTTCGTCGCCGATCCGGGAAGATGTTCAGCCTCCGTAGCTTCGCTACAAGTGCCCGCACCCTCACTCGGCGGCTCTCTTGCTTCCGTCGCGTTGAACAGAAAGGAAGGAGTGGAACGACGACGACCGCGAACCCAAATGAAAGAAAAAAGCAAGACGAAACGTACTCGCGATGCGTGGGGATGGCCCCTCGCCACATGCAGCGCATTTCGCCCGTGCTCTGGGTCGCATTGATCACATCGTTCCGATGGTGGTTCTCTCTGCGCCTCCTCGAGTGCGATGTCGCGCAGTGTCCTACTCGAGCTTGCAGCGCCATTCGGTGCCTTTCTGCTCGGTTGTGAGGGACTGCCGCCCCAAAAAAAACGATCACCGCGGCGGTGTCAAGCGGAACCGCAATTTCCGCCTGCTACGCGTGTGCATGGCGCGTATTTTTGCACCAAAAGGACCGTATTTTTAGCCCGCCACCGCCCTCCGCTCCGCGCTCGCACTCGCGCTCGTGGCGATTTGCTGCGAGCATGCGGCCGCACGCGTCCACACGGAGAGACGCCTCGCAACTCGCCGATGCGCATCGTTTTTGGATCGACGGTGGTGATGCTTGCCGCCGTCACGACTCTGCTGGGCTGCACGGATCCGAAGACGGAAACGGCAGCCGACACGGTGACCATCGTCAAGGAGACGCAGGCCGCCTGGGTGCGAAACTTCAATCCCTTGGTCGCTCCCAGCCTTTCGCGCTGGCCGACGACCTGCGGCATCTACGAGCCGTTGATGATCTTCAACGTGATGGAGGATCGCTACGTGCCGTGGCTCGCGGAGAACTACACGCTCTCCGACGACAACCTCGAGCTCCGTTTCGAGCTGCGCGAGGGCGTGCGCTGGTCGGACGGAGCACCGTTCCGGGCATCGGACGTCGTGTTCACGTTCGAGCTCCTGCGCGCCCATCGAGCGCTCGACCTCGAGGCGGTTTGGACGTTCCTGGCTTCCGTGGCAGCGCCCGACGAGCGCACGGTGGTGTTCCGCTTCCGCCGCCCGTTCGTCCCCGGTCTGGTGTACCTCGCCCATCAGCCGATCGTGCCGGAGCACGCGTGGCGCGACGTCGCGAATCCGGTCACGTACGCGAACGAACACCCCGTGGGGACGGGGCCGTTCACCGAAGTCCGGCAGTTTCGCGAGCAGGTGTTCGTACTCGGCCGCAACCCGTACTATTGGATGAAGGACGCGCCCGCGGTCGACGCGTTGCGGTTCCCCGCGTACTCCGGCAACGACCAAGCCAACCTCGCGCTCATCCACGGTGAGGTCGACTGGAGCGGCAACTTCGTGCCCGCCGTCGAGCGGACGTTCGTCGCAAAGAATCCGGAGCATCGCAGCTATTGGTTCCCGCTCGTCGGGAACATGGCGATGCTCTACACCAACAACAGCCATCCGGTGCTCGCGTCCGCAGCCGTTCGCAAGGCGTTGAGCCGCGCGATCGATCGTTCGCTCGTCGCGGAAGTCGCGATGTACGGGTACACGCGACCGGCGGACGCCACGGCGCTCAGCGACGCGTACGCGCATTGGCGCGTGCCTGCCGTGCTCGCCGAAGACGATTGGACGCGGTACGACCCACACCGCGCCGCGGAGGAGCTCGACCAGCTCGGCTACGTGCGCAACGAAAGTAGTCGGCGCCACTTACCCTCGGGCGAACCGATGACGTTCGAGCTCCTCGTGATCACGGGCTGGTCCGATTGGATCCGCGCCGCGCAGATCGTGGCAC
>Ga0079224_100016509_pt1 | contig 10379 bp, 10 predicted proteins | sample Stecom2015_FD_80414 | JGI IMG/M metagenome (GOLD analysis project Ga0079224, IMG submission 80414) | Agricultural soil microbial communities from Utah to study Nitrogen management - Steer compost 2015 | ecosystem: Environmental > Terrestrial > Soil > Agricultural land | place: USA: Utah...
AAGGTACGCATGGGCCGAAAGCACTAACTGGGTGAATGAATGTCATACACTATTATACCGCCAGAGGCCTTGCGGTTTCAGGCTTTGGGCGTGAGTTCAGCTCGTTGAAGTCACGGATTCAGGAACTATTTACCCGGGTCATATACAACCATGCGTGAAGTAACATCAGACACCACATCAATACGCAGCATCGCGGTTATTGGTTCAGGGCTGGCGGGGCTGACGGCCGCAATTCTTCTTGGCGATTCGGGCCATAATGTCCGGGTATTCGAGAAAAGTCGCGGCCCCGGTGGTCGACTGGCGTCCAAGCGCGTGGCGAACGGCTCCGCCGATATCGGCGCCCAGTACTTCACGTCCCGTAACCCCGGCTTCACCCGGTTTCTGGATCGCTGGGCCGGGCCCCGGAGCTACCAGAGCTGGAATGCCCGGTTCGGCTATCAGACGGAAGGGGCCAGCTGGCAGTCGTTTCCGGAGGAGCACCGGTTTGTTGGTACGCCGCGAATGACGGCCATTTCCCGGGCTCTGTCTGAACATATTTCGCTGGAATCAGGCGTTCGAATCGCCAGACTCTCGAAAGACGGTACGAAATGGCAGCTCACCGATACCGATGGGCAGCACTACGATGGCTTCGATCAGGTCGTGATCACGGCCCCGCCGGCCCAGGCGCAGGATCTGCTTCGGGACAGTGGTCTGGAGCCGTTGGCGGAAGGATTAGCGGAGCACGTGGGTAATATCCTGCCGTGTTGGGCGGTAGCGGCCCATTTCAATCGCCCCGTTGATTTCCCGTTTGATGCGGTGCGCCCCAACTCCGACGTGTTGTTCTGGGTGGCCAACAACTCCTCCAAACCCGGCCGCGAAGACGAGGGCCAGTGGTGGGTGCTGCACGCCAATCCCGAGTGGACATATCAGCACGTGGATGACGCTCCGGAAAGCATTGCTGAAGCTTTTTTGGCAGAATTCCGCGCGCTGACCGGGCATGAAGACGCTGCGGACGATTGGGTGCCGCACCGGTGGTTGTATGCACGCTCGGAGGCGGGCGATAATCCCGGCTATCTGTTCGACCCGAAAACCGGCATTGGCCTCGCCGGCGACTGGCTGGCGGGCGGCCGGGTTGAAGGCGCCTGGGAAAGTGCCTCGCAACTGGTGCAGGTGATGGCCGACAGCCCTGAACAGTAATCTGCGTTACTCGGTCAGGTCGGAGGGAGCTTTTTCTGCCACTTCCGGCCGCCGGTAGAAATGGGTGATGGTGCCGTCGCCGAATTTTGAGAAGAAGGCACTCACCTCGGTGATTTTCCTCAGGCTGCGCTCCCGGGTGATCGGGTTTTTCACCAGCACCTTGATGCCGTTGAAGTTGTCCTGAATGTTCGAGAAGCGGGCCTTCATGGAGCAGGTCACCACGTTGTCCGGGTTAATGCCCAGTTCCGATGCCAGCCAGCGGCTGTGATTCAGGATTTCGGTCTTGTCCAGATTCTCCCGGGTGTCAACGTGGTCCAGCTTCACACGGTTCACAATGCAGAACGAGTAGCTCCTGGGCTCCCGGCGGGCCACCTTGCGGAAGGCTTCCCAGAAAAAGTTATCGGTCAGCTCGGCAAACCATTTCATGTTGCTCAGACAGGTATCTACCCAGTCGAAACTTTCCGGGTCCTCCAGCACTTCGTTGATGGCCTCCCGCAGCAGCCAGTCAAAACCCAGTGCGGTCTTGTGGGCATACACCTTGCGATACATCTGGTGGCGGCTGTACACGAAGTCTTCCAGGGCGCCCAGGCCTTTCTGGGTAATCGCCAGTCCCATCCAGGGCTCGGAAACGTCCCAACCGAACCGCAGGTTGCTCAGCAGGTGGTCCAGATTGAAGCCGCCGATGGTGACCGAGCTGTGGAAGCCGTCCCGCAACATATAATCGGCCCGGTCCGCATCAATCTCCCCCGATACGATGGACGACAGCAGGCCCATCACCAGCTGCGGTACATCCCGGGGCGGGATAGTGCCGGCAATGGCATCATCACCAGCGATAAATTCCCAGAACGTCTGGGCGTGGCGGCAGAAGGTTTCGCTGGGCGTAACATCGGTGGTTTCCATAATGCCGATGACATCGATGGTAGCCAGCCCGGCGCTCTCCAGATCCACAGACGAGAGTACGTCATGGGCGACTCGAACAGAGTAGTGTTCATGCTCCAGCTCTTCCGGTTCACTGGCGTGGTAGGCCGAATAGTCAACGCCTTCCCACAAATCCCGGAACCGTTCAGGGCGCGACATCAGGTCGCGAATTTTCCGGGCCTGGGTGAACTGATGGGAGAAACTGGAGTGACCGCTGTCGTGCAGCAAGCAGCCAAGCCGGATGGTCTTGGCCAGGTAATCGATGGCATCGAGCTGGCTCAGGCTGAGATCGGTCTGTTCACTTAGCTGCCGTTCCCGAAGGTAAGCATCGATCATGGCCCGGAACATCCGTGTGCCCACATGCATCACCCCGATGCTGTGCAGAAAACGGGAATGGGTGGCGCCGGGGAAAACCAGGCTCAGAATGTCGTTCTGGCAGATGTTGCGCAAGCGCTGGAACAGAGGGTGGTCAATCACCTGGATTTCGTGCCGGTAGAGCGGGATACCGCCATGCACCGGGTCCATGATCAGTTTGTCATAGGCTCCGAGCAGATCATTAACGGCACGTCTCATGGTTACAATTCTCCCAAAATGATGATTGCGGCCTTGTTATATCACAGGGGCATGCCAGAATAGGCCATATAAAGCCTTTTTTCTTTACCGCTGGTAGTTTAGGGCAACCGACATGACCTCGCGCACCGAGCGCATTCTGATAATTGACGCCGATGAACAGGCCCGCGCCGATCTTTCCCGTTATCTGGAGGCGCGGGGGTTTTACGTAACTGGTGCAGCGGGGGTAAACGCTGCCCGAGGATTGTTCGACGACAATATCCCGGATGTGATCTTTGCAGATCTCCCTCCAGAGGCCATCAGAGACCTGTCCCGGCGCCTTGATGAAACAGAAAGTTTCACGCCGATAGTGGCTTGCACCAGCAGCCAGTCCAGTGCCGATGTGGTCCAGGCCATGCGGGCCGGAGCCGCCGATGTGGTGCTCAAACCCTGCAATGACGACCGCAACGCACTGGACGATGTTATCGGAAAGTTGTTTGACCGGGTCAGGGTAAACCGGCTGAACCAGTTGTACCGGCAGGAACTGGAAGAAGCCAACCGGGACTTGCGCAACGGTATTGCCGAGTTAAGGGCCGACCAGAACGCCGGCCGCAAGGTACAGCTTAAAATGCTGCCAGATCACCAGCTCACGCTTTCCGGGCTCAGCGTCGATTACCTCATCAAGCCGTCGCTGTATCTCAGCGGCGATTTTCTCGACTATTTTCGCATCAGTGAAGACAAGGTGCTCGTGTACATTGCCGATGTTTCGGGCCATGGCGCCAGTTCCGCGTTCGTTACGGTGTTACTGCGAAATCTCACCAATCGTTTGCAGCGGAATCTTCGGCGCCAGTCCAGTGACGACATCCTGCACCCGGAACGTTTCCTGGAGCGGATCAACTCGGAGCTTCTGGATACCGGGCTTGGCAAGCATGTCACCGTGTTTGTTGGCATCATTTCAACGACTGAACGTACATTGAGCTATGCGGTCGGGGCGCATTTCCCGATGCCCATTCTGTCTTTTGAAGACGGTGAAACCCGTTTTCTGGAAGGCAGCGGGCTGCCGGTAGGGCTCTTTGAAACGCCGGAATGGGAACTTTACCAGGTGAAGCTGGACCGACCATTCAGGCTTTTGTTGTTCTCCGATGGCCTGCTGGAAGTGATCCCGGCCAAATCTCTGGATGAAAAGGAGAACAGACTACTTGAACTCGTTTCAGGAGGTAGTCACACTATCGCATCGCTGAGCGACGCTCTGGGGCTAGGTAAGATCTCGGAGCTGCCTGACGATATCGCGATAGTATCGGTAACTGATACCATAAACGGGTCAGATAACACGTCGTCGACTTAGTGGCAGTGTGAAAAATGGCTGGTTATAAAATCCTGCAAGCAGAACAGCAGGGAATATACGTCCTGAAGTTTATTGGGGAAATCCGGCTGAACCTGTGTTCGACGCTGGACAATCTGGTTGAGTCCATAACCCGTGATCCGGCATTCAAGACCGTGGTCATCGACCTCACCGAAACCGAAATCATCGACAGCACGACGCTTGGCCTGCTGGCCAAGATTGCGCTGGCGGCGCAGAAACAGAGTCGTTTTCTGCCAACGCTGATTTCCACCAACCCCGATATCACCCGCATTATTACATCCATGGGCTTCGACAAGATTTTTATCATTGTCCGTGAGCCGGCTTCCCGAATTGAAGAACTCGAAGAAATTCCCGTGCTCAAGGCGAGCGAACAGCAGGTTCGCGACAAAGTTCTTGATGCCCATAAAGTACTGATGGGTATGAATAGCCGGAACAGGGAAGAATTCAAGAATCTGGTGCGGGCTCTGGAATGCGAGGAAACTGGCTGAAACGCCAGTCCTGCACCGGGCCTGACCCTGACAGAAAAAGAACGGAACGTTTATGCCTGATAACCCAACGCCCGGTAATCACGGGGCGAATTCCTACGATGTGGCAGTACTTGGCGGCGGCAGCTTCGGCACTGCCATGGCAAAAGTACTGGGCGAAAACGGCCACGTTGTGCATTTCTGGATGCGCGATGAAGCCCAGGCAGAGGAAATACGCCGCACCCGCATTAACCGTCGATATATGCCTGCCGTTACGCTTGAGGGCGATATTCAGCCCACAACAGACCTGGCCGAAGCCGTGCGCAAGGCGGAGATCGTGCTGGTTGCCATCCCTTCAAAAGCGTTCCGGTCGGTCATTCGCGAACACAGCAGCGCGTTCCGCGATGGCCAGATCGTCGTCAGCCTGACCAAAGGCATTGAAGAGCATGGTTTCAAGTTGATGAGCGAAATCCTGCTGGAGAAACTCCCCAGATGCCGCTCCGGCGTTCTGAGCGGGCCGAATCTGGCAGGGGAGATCGTCAACCGGGAACTGACCGCCACCGTGATCGCTGCGAAAGATCCGGATGTACGCCGGACCGTGCAGGAACTGCTGGGCTGTGAATACTTCCGGGTTTACGCGAATGTTGATATCTACGGTGTGGAGCTGGCCGGCGCACTCAAGAATATCTACGCCATTGTTGCCGGCCTGGCCTCTGCCCTGAACATGGGCGAGAACGCGAAGGCCATGCTGATTACCCGTGGCCTGGCCGAAATGAGCCGTTTCGCGGTTAGTCTGGGTGCCAACCCGATGACCTTTATGGGCCTTGCGGGTGTTGGTGACCTGATAGCCACCTGCACCTCCAGCAAAAGCCGGAATTTCCGGGTTGGCTACGCCATTGGTAAGGGCCAGAAACTGGAAGAAGCCGTGCAGGAGCTGGGGCAGGTGGCTGAAGGCATCTATACCCTGAAACTGGTGCGGGAAAAATCCGAGGCCATTGGTATCTACATGCCGCTGGTACGAGGGCTTTACGAGATTCTGTACGAAGGTGCTTCCATCAACGCGGTGATCAACAGTCTGATGATGGCCGTACAGAATTCTGACGTGGAGTTCATTCTGCCACGCACCATCACCCAGTAACCCGGTATTGTCATCCGGAAGGAGAGGCACGTGCATCTGATTGTTATGCGCCATGGTGAGGCCGGTTGGCATTCCCTGGATCAGGAGCGCGAGCTGACAGACGCGGGCCGGCGGGGCGTGGCAGCCGTGGCGGCGCAGATTGCCTCCTCCCCGTGGCGCCCCGCCCAGATCTGGTCCAGCCCCTACGTTCGGGCCCGGCAAACTGCCGCGATTGTGGCGGAAGTACTGAATTGCCCGGTGGAAGAAAAAGCCTTTATCACGCCGGATGACGACCCTGGCCGCTGCCTGGATGAACTTCTGGACAATCAGATTTCGCCATTGATGCTGGTTTCCCACATGCCCTTTGTGGGCAGCTTCTCCACACTGTTGGTTGATGGTCACCGGCAGGGCATTCCCTTTATGACATCCCAGGCTGTGCTGCTGGATATGCCTGTGGTGGGGCCAGGCTGCGCTGACTTGAAAGCCCAGTTTCTGCCCTGATCTAACCAGCACACCACTCATTTCTGATACTGAACGAATCTATGTACAGTTTTCCCATTGATTACATTGAACCGGTCTTTCGGCCGCCCAGCGAGGCGAAATCGCTGATTCTGCCGGTGACCAATGGCTGCTCCTGGAACCAGTGCACCTTCTGCGAGATGTACACTCAGCCCCAGAAGAAATTCCGGGCTCGAAAGCCCGAGGATATCCGGGCAGACATCCAGAAAGCGGCAGCGGCATTTGGAGACGTGCGCCGGGTATTCCTGGCCGATGGAGACGCCATGGTGCTGCCTACCCGGCGCTTGCTGGAAATAATCGCTGACTTGAAGCGAGTCTTTCCCGGTCTGGAACGGGTTTCCAGCTACTGCCTGCCACGAAATCTGGCGAAAAAATCGGTTGAAGAACTGGCGCAGCTCCGGGAAGCCGGCCTGAAAATCCTCTATGTGGGCATGGAATCCGGTGACGACGAGGTACTGCGGCGCGTTAACAAGGGCGAGACCTGGGAATCCACCCGTTCGGCATTGGTCAAGATCCGGGAGGCCGGTCTGGTCAGCTCGGTGATGGTGCTCAATGGTCTGGGCGGTGAAACCCTGTCCCGGCAGCATGCCATTAACACTGCCACACTCTGCAATGAAACCCAGCCCGATTACCTGTCGACCCTGGTGGTCAGCTTTCCGCAGGGTGAAGAGCGATTCCGCGAGGGTTTCGGGGCAGATTTCGTGCCCTTGGGCCAGCAGGCCCTGTTCGAGGAAATCCGTTTGTTCCTGGAACACCTGGAACTGGATAACACTATTTTCCGCAGCGATCACGCCTCCAACTACCTCGTGCTCAAAGGTACGTTGGGCCGCGATAAAGATCGCCTGCTGCAGCAGGTAAACATGGCCATTACCCAGCCCGGCGCCGTGCCTTTGCGGGAAGAATGGATGCGTGGGCTCTGATCAGGGAGAAAACGATGAACCGGACACCCGATGACATTGCCAAATCCCTCGAGGACGCCGGCAAGAGCAGGGATCTGCCACCGCTGGATAAATGGCACCCCGAACTTTCCGGCGATATGGATCTGGTGATCACCCGTGATGGCCAGTGGGCCTTCAAAGGTGAGCCCATCGCCCGGGAGGCCACGGTAAAGCTGTTCTCTACCATTCTCAGGCGGGAAAGCGATGGCGAGTACTACCTGGTTACGCCGGTCGAGAAATGGCGTATCCAGGTTGAGGACGCACCACTGCTGGCCCATGGTCTGGAGGTGAAAGGCGAGGGCGCAGAGCAGGTTATCACCCTGGCCACCAACATGGGCGAAACCCTGGAGATTGGCGAGCAGCACCCGTTACATGTGGGTTCCTACTCCGAGACTGGCGAACCTCGGCCAGTTATTCAGGTGCGCCACGGCGTTGAAGCCCGGCTGGTTACCTCGGCGTTCTATGACCTCGCCGAGCTGGCCGAGGAAACCGAAGCGGCGGGAAAAACCGTGTACGGGGTGCTTAGTCACGGAAAATTCTGGGAAATCGGGCAGGGCGGTTGAAAAGCGCCTGACCACCCCAATGAATAAGGTAGAAAACGCAGTCTGTCACTTGTTAAACTGTGGTTTCTTACTTGTTATCGAGCCTGGCTCTCTAACGAGGCCCGGTGGTCGTTAGTCCCTCTGTGCAGTCTGGCTGTTCACGATCACTTTCGATTGCCTACAATCTAAATACACAGTCATTGCGACACGCAAGGAGATCACATGGCCCAACCTCGTGTTGTCACCATCCATTACACGCTCACTAACGACCAGGGAGAGCAACTCGATTCCTCCCGCGTAGAAGGCCGTGAGCCCCTGGCATACCTGGAAGGTGCACAGAACATCATCGGCGGACTGGAAAGTGCGCTGACCGAGAAGAACGCTGGCGACCAGGTTAAAGTTTCCGTAGAGCCAGCTGAAGGCTACGGTGAAGTAAACGAAGAGCTCATCCAGCCGGTTCCGCGCTCTGCTTTCGAGGGCGTAGACACCATCGAGCCAGGCATGCAGTTCCAGGCACAGACTCCGGGCGGCCCCCAGGTCGTTCGCGTAGTAGAAGTTGGCGACGAAACCGTTACCATCGATGCCAACCACCCGCTGGCGGGCCAGACTCTGCACTTCGACGTTGAAGTGGTAGAAACCCGCGAAGCAACCGACGAAGAGCAAGAGCACGGCCACGTGCACTGACGCCTTCTGATGGTTGATCGGAAAACGGCACCTCCGGGGGCCGTTTTTTTATGCCTGGAATAATCTGCTGGCATAAAAAAAACCGGGGCAAGCCCCGGTTTTCTGAAACAGTGATCCTGAATCACATGTTCGGGTAGTTCGGACCACCGCCGCCTTCCGGCGTTACCCAGGTGATGTTCTGAGCAGGATCCTTGATGTCACAGGTCTTGCAGTGAACACAGTTCTGGGCGTTGATCTGGAACTTCTTGCCGCTGCCGTCGTCTTTCTCCACCACTTCGTATACGCCGGCCGGGCAGTAACGCTGTGCTGGCTCGTCGTACTTCGGCAGGTTTTCTTTCAGCGGAATTTCCGGGTCGGTCAGCTTCAGGTGAACCGGCTGATCTTCCTCATGGTTGGTGTTGGAAATGAACACCGAGGACAGGCGGTCAAACGTCAGCTTGTTATCCGGCTTCGGATAGTCGATCTTCTTGCACTCAGACGCCGGCTTCAGGGTGGCGTAGTCCGGAGTGGTGTCGTGGAAGGTGATCGGCAGGCTGCCGCGCAGAATGTTCTGCTCGAAGAAGGCGATGGCACCGCCGACAATGTTGCCGAACTTGTGCATGGCCGGACCAAAGTTACGCTCGGCGTAAAGCTCCTTGTACAGCCAGCTGTCTTCGAAACGCTTCTGGAAGCTGGTGATTTCCTCACCGGATTTGCCTTCCTTGAGAGCTTCGAATACAGCTTCCGCACCCAGCAGGCCAGATTTCATGGCGGTGTGGGAGCCTTTGATCTTGGAGCTGTTCAGGGTGCCGGCATCACAACCCAGCAACAGACCGCCCGGGAAGCTCATCTTGGGCAGGGCGTTGTAGCCACCCTTGGCGATAGCACGGGCGCCGTAGGCAACACGCTTGCCGCCTTCCAGGTATTTCTTGATCTCCGGATGGTACTTGAGACGCTGGAACTCCTCGAACGGGCTCAGGTGCGGGTTGCTGTAGGAAAGATCGGTGATCAGACCAACATAAACCTGACCGTTTTCCAGGTGATACAGGAAAGAGCCGCCAGTAGAGCCGGATTCATTCAGCGGCCAGCCGGTGGTGTGAACAACCAGGCCGGGCTCGTGTTTGGCCGGGTCGATGTCCCACAGCTCTTTGATGCCGATACCGTAGTGCTGCGGATCCTTGCCTTCGTCCAGCTTGAAGTCGTTGATCAGGCGCTTGCCCAGATGACCGCGACAGCCTTCAGTAAACAGGGTGTACTTGGCGCGCAGTTCCATACCCGGCATGTAGCCGTCTTTCTCGGAACCGTCACGGGCAACGCCCATATCACCGGTGATAATGCCTTTTACCTGGCCATCTTCGACGATGGTTTCAGAGGCGGCAAAGCCTGGATAAACTTCAACGCCCAGCTGTTCGGCCTGCTCAGCCAGCCAGCGGCACAGGTTGCCCAGGCTGATGATGTAGTTGCCGTGGTTGTGCATGTTCTTGGGCACAAAGGCATTGGGTACTTTGGTGGCCTTTTCCTGATTCTTCAGCAGGAAAATATCGTCCCGAGTAACCGGGGTATTCAGGGGGGCGCCTTTCTCTTTCCAGTCCGGGAAGAGTTCGTTCAGGGCCGTGGGCTCGAATACGGTGCCGGCGAGGATGTGCGCGCCGATCTCAGAACCTTTTTCAACCACACAAACGGTCAGTTCTTCGCCGGCTTCCTGCGCCAGTTGCATGACGCGGCAGGCTGCCGACAGGCCCGCAGGGCCGCCGCCGACGATCAGAACATCAAATTCCATCGATTCGCGTTCCACGTTGGTCTCCTCAAACAGCTTTTAATGGATATTGTTTGCCCGCAGGCCTCATCAGGGGCGCCATCATACCGGTAAAAATGCGTATAGACGACAGCCCGAAACCGCTCAAAACGGCTCTTTGTCCCGAAAGGATAACGCATTTGAAGAATCAAACAAACGTTTGTTTGAAATCTGCACTAACCTTTGGCATTGTACGTATACACCGAAATATAGTGTGTTTTGAGTCGATTTTTAGTATCGTCTCATTGTCAGGTCGGGTCAACCCGGTCCTTTGACTGTGAAGACTCATTAAACCCATCGTAGAAGAACGAGGAATCTATGAAGGTTCTGGTCGC